>Ga0075015_100000274_pt1 | contig 17015 bp, 16 predicted proteins | sample AleBraG_ABR_2013_FD_71476 | JGI IMG/M metagenome (GOLD analysis project Ga0075015, IMG submission 71476) | Freshwater sediment microbial communities in response to fracking from Pennsylvania, USA - Alex Branch Run_MetaG_ABR_2013 | ecosystem: Environmental > Aquatic > Freshwater > Creek >...
CTCGAGGCATTGCCCCGAGCGCAGCGCCCACCTGCCCAGGCCGGGCCCTAGGGATCACCAGCGGGTCAGGAGTCGCCGAAGCTGTCCGTGGTAATGCTCTGGTACCAGGCGGCCGCCTGGCGCGCTTCGCGCCGCCGCAGTACTTCGTCGGCGGGCAGGGGACTCAAGCCGCCCGAAAGTTCGGCCAGCCGGCCTCCCACCACGGCGTAATAGCCCGACACTGAAATGGCTTCATTGTCCGACACCAAGCTGTAGCAGGTATTGAGCAGACGCGCCGCGGGCGGCACTGCGCCGCTGAAGCGAGCGGCGATGGCGCAGGCACACAGCTTGGCCTGGCTGGTGGCCGCGAAAGCGGACTTCGGCATGGGTGCCGCGAGGGCTGCATCGCCGATCACGAACAGCCCCGCATGCCGGGTGGATTCAAAGCTCTGGGGATCAACCGGACACCAGCCCGACTCATCGGTCAGGTCCGCCCGCTGAGCCAATTCCGCGGCCTGTTGGGGCGGAATGATGGAGGCCAGCCCAGTCTGAATCGGCCGTGCTGCATCGCGCAGCCACACCTCACCCGTCCGGGTGTCCACCCGCACGACCTCGCCACCACTCTTGCGCGCCATCCACTCGATCATCCCTGGATAGAGCGTATCCCAAAGGTATCGAAACAGCGCACTCTTGGAAAAATCGTCCTTGGCATCGGCCACGATGATCTTGACGCGTCGACGGCCCGAGTTCGCGAGTGCCCAGGCCATCAACGACGCTCGCTCATAAGGGCCAGGCGGGCAGCGGTACGGATTGGGCGGCGCGGCGATCAGCACCGTGGCACCGTCCGGAATTGCCCGCAGGCGCGCCCGCAACATCAGCACTTGCGCATCCCCGAGCCAGCCGTGCGGCATTGCGTCGCTGTGCCGTGCTTCCAGACCCGCAATAGCGTCCCAGCGCATCGCAATCCCAGGGGCCACGACGATGCAATCGGCCCGCAGTTTCCTGCCCCCAGACGTTTGTATGGCCAGGTTCACAGGATCAATATCGGTGACCGCGTCGATCAGCGTGCTCACGCCGTGCGCTGTACCGACAGCGGCGCTCCGGCGCCTGATGGACGCTGCGCCGCGAAGGTTGGCGATGACCAGATTGCTGAAGGGCCCGGTCAGAAACCGAGATCGCTGCTCGATCAGGGTCACTGCCGTGGTGGGTGACAATAGATGCAGGTACTTTGCACAGGTCGCGCCGCCAAATCCGGCGCCAATGACTATGACCCTCTGACCCGCCGACGCCCGCGCAAACGGCCCGCGCAGCGCCGCCGCGGCCAGGCCCCACTGCAGCAGTGCGCGCCGCCCGACTCGGACTCCCGTCATCATGGCGGGGGACGGGCAAGCTCGACCGCCAGCGCATCGATATCGCCATCGCTGAGTTTGGCGACCAGCCGCGCCATGATCGAGCCCGGCTGCGGGGCGTCTCGCGCTTGTCGCAGGGCGAGAACGATCTGATCGCGGCTGAGCCGGCTAAGCGCCGGCAGCTCCGGTGCGTTGACAGTCGGCTGATGGCAGCCCAGGCAGGACAGAGCCAGGGGCGTCGCCGCATGCGTTGGAGCCGCTGACGCAAGGACTACGGCCAGTGACCGCGAAATCGCCGCTCGCATCAGACTGCCCAAGTGAGACCCCATGCGCATAGCATACGGCCAATAGGGAATGCGGTATTACGCCAATCAATAGCCGCACGTGTTCGCTGTCCACGGGTTTGAAACTATTGACGACGCGGAGGCAAAGATCGATGCTCCGGCGTGGACATATGTTGAAAATCGTCCCCAGCGGGCACTTGAGGCCAGCCCAAGCAAACATCTCGCCTGAACCATAACCAACGGGCCGGTCAGCATGCGCGGGCGAAGAGTCGGGGGCGACGGGGGGATGAGATGTTTTCCGGCTGGTGGTTGACCGCGCTGGCGGTTGTTTACCTGGGTAGCCTTTTTGCGATCGCCCACTTTGGCGATCGGCGGGGGACCTATTCGCGCCACGTGCGGCTCCGTCCCTATATCTACAGTCTCGCGCTCGGTGTGTATTGCACCTCCTGGACCTTTTTTGGGGCGGTCGGCAGTGCGGTCCGCGAAGGCTGGGGCTATACCGCCATTTACGTCGGCCCGGTACTGGTTTTTATGCTGGCCCCTTCTGTGCTGCGTCGACTGATTGAGGTCGGGCGAACGCACAATGTCACCTCCATTGCCGACTTCGTGGCCGCTCGCTTTGGAAAAAGCCGGGCGATCGCGATTCTGGTCACGCTCATCGCGGTCATTGCCGCGATTCCGTATCTCGCACTTCAGTACAAGGCCGTGGCCGCGAGCATTGACACGCTGACGAGCTCAGCTCCTGGCGCCGCGCCCTGGTACCGCGATACCGCTCTGGCGGTGGCACTGCTGATGAGCCTGTTCGCCATCCTGTTCGGCGCGCGGCGCGTGGACGCCGCCAAGCATCGGGAAGGTCTGATGCTGGCCATTGCCTTTGAATCGCTGCTGAAACTGCTGGCGTTCTCAGCGATTGCGCTTTACGCCTGGAGCCACCTCGGACCTGGCGGTCTGAGACTCCCGCCTCGCCTGTCCGAAGGGATAGGGCAACTCGATGGCAACGTGCTGATCAACGCCCTGCTGGCGGCCGCCGCGATTGTCTGCCTGCCAAGGCAATTTCAGGTGTCGGTAGTCGAGTGCATCGATGTGGCCGATCTGCGTCATGCCCGCTGGATGCTGCCGGCCTATTTGGCCTGCTTCACGCTGCTGGTGTTACCGATCGTCGCGCTCGGCCACGCCCGAGGACTCACTGCCCACGGATCCGCGGACATGTTGGTACTGACTTTGCCCATGAGCTACGGCGCCTCGTGGCTGGCGATACTGGTTTTTCTGGGAGGATTGTCAGCGGCGACCGCCATGGTCGTGGTCGCCAGCATCGCGCTGGCCACCATGATCGCCAACGACATCGCCGCACCACTTTTTTGGTACCAGCGCCTGGCTGCGGGCGATGGCATCGGGCGCCGCTTGCTGTGGGTACGCCGCGGGGTGATCCTGGCGCTGGCGCTCCTTGCCTACAGTTACAACCGCCTCACCGCGGACTCGACCAGCCTGGCCGCGATTGGTTTGCTCGCATTCTCCGCGGTAGCCCAATTCGCGCCGGCGATACTGGCCGGGCTGTACTGGAGCGGAGCCAGTCGGGCGGGCGTGTTCTGGGGCATGTTGTGCGGCTTCGTGACCTGGAGCTTCCTGGTTTTCGCTCCAAATCTCGCCGCCGGCCTCCTCCTCCCTGTGGTTTCGCCCACAGTTCTGGGTCATCTGTTTGGCCCGGGCTCGGTGGCGCCGGGCGCGCTGCTCGCGCTGAGCGTCAATGTGTTCGTACTGGCGATCGTATCGAGCCGGCGCCCGGCCACCTTGCAGGAGCGGCTGTCAGCGCGCGCCTTCGTCGGTCCACGCGCACGCGACCCCGCCTCCCTCAGCACCATTAGGGCGCGGGTCGGGGATCTGGAGACCGTCGCTGCCCGCGTCATTGGTGTCGAGGCCGCCCGCCAGGCGCTCGAGTACTACGCCAGGCAAGCAGGCATCGCACTGCCCAAACCGACCGACGCGGCCGGACGCGGCGTCTTACAGCATTTCGAGCGAGTGATGACGGCCTCGATCGGCGCGCCCTCTGCGCGCGTGGTGCTCACTCATGCGCTCAAGCGCAAGGGACTCGCCGCCGACGAAGTCGCGGAGTTGCTGGATGAAACCTCCCAGGAACTGCGTTTCAGCCGGCGATTGCTGCAGGCCACGATGGAGAACGTCACCCAAGGCATCAGCGTCGTGGACGCCGAGATGCGGTTGGTCGCATGGAACCGCCGCTACCTCGAAATGTTCGACTATCCTCCGGACATGGTGTACGTGGGCCGTCCGGTCGCGGATTTGATCCGCTGGAATGCCGAACGCGGCGAATTTGGCGTCGGCGATTCCGAATATCACATCGACAAACGCCTGGCGCACTTGCGCGCCGGCACCGCATACGAATTCCAGCGAACCCGTCGCAATGCGCAAGTTTACAGTATCCACGGTCAGCCGATGGCCGGTGGTGGCTACGTCACCACCTACACCGATATCACGGAATACAAGCGCACCGAACAGGCGTTACTCGAGGCCAAGCAGGGGCTCGAAGCCCGCGTGCAGCAGCGCACCCAGGAACTCGTTGCGGCACTTGAGGCGCAACGTGCCGCCAAACAGCAAGCGGAGGAAGCCAATATCGGCAAGACCCGCTTCGTGGCTGCCGCGAGTCACGATCTGCTGCAGCCGCTCAATGCGGCGCGACTGTTCGCCTCCGCGCTCGAGACACGGGCGCGCGCCCAGCGGGACCTCGGCGACGTGGCGGAAATGGCCGCACGCATTGACGAATCAATGCGCGCCGCCGAGGAGCTGCTCAGCGATCTGCTCGATATCGCGCGCCTTGACAGCGGCGTCCTGAAACCCGTTTGCACGACTATTCCAATCGCCGACTTGATCGAGGACTTGCGACGGCAGTACGCCCCGTTAGCCCAGGCACGTAACTTGAAGCTTGACGTCGCCTACAGCCACGTCAGCGTCTATAGCGACCGGGTGCTGCTGCGCCGAATCATCCAGAACTACCTGTCCAATGCGCTGCGCTACACGGAACGCGGCGGCGTCGCGGTCGGTTGCCGTCGCCGTGGCGCCGAACTCGAAATCGTCGTATATGACACCGGGCCGGGTGTCGATGAGACACATCGCGAACAGATCTACGGCGAGTTCACGCGCATCGAACGCATTTCACCGTGGGGGGAAAAGGGCCTGGGATTGGGACTGTCGATCTGCGATCGTCTGGCGCGACTCCTGGGCCACACGCTGACGCTGAGCACCCGCCCCGGACATGGCTCGGCTTTCGGAGTACGCGTGGCGCGCGACGTCGGTGCTCCCATTGCGCTACGACCCGCTCCAGTGCCGGTGACCGAACCGGCCGGCCTGCATGGACTACGCGTGCTGTGTGTGGACAACGATGCATCGATCCTCGATGGCATGAACGCGCTGTTGACGCAGTGGGGCGTACAGACCGTCACGGCTCGCGACGCAGCGGAAGCCAGAGAGCTGTACGCGCGTGGCAACTACCAAGCATTGCTGATCGACTACCATCTGGGTGACGGGCCGGATGGGTTGGAGCTGCTGCGCCAGTTGCGCCAGTCGCGCGCCCACCCGCCCGGAGCCGTGCTGATTACGGCCGATCGGAGCGGCGAGTTGGCGCAGGCCGCGCGCGCAGCCGGTGTGCCCATTCTCCATAAGCCGCTGCGGCCCGCGGCCTTGCGGGCTTTGCTCAGCGCATTGCGTACGCCAAAAGTCACCGCCGCATGAGCGGCGCGTGCCGGGTTAGTCGATTTCTTCGGGCGGCGCGCGCAGCGCGCTGGGATCAATAGCAAGTCGGCTGGCCAGCAGCACCGCCTGGGTGCGGTTGCCGGCGCCGAGTTTGCGCAGGATCGCGGTCATGTGCGCCTTGACGGTCGCTGCTGCGATTTGCAGCTCGTAGGCGATCTGTTTGTTCAGCCGTCCCGAACAGAGCAAACCGTAGACGCGGAACTGCTGGGGCGTCAGCTCGGCGAGTCTCTGCGCCAGTTCCATCGCAGCCGGCTCCGCTCCGGCGCCGTGACCCAGCGCGACCCCTGGCGGCACGGCTAACTCCCCTGCCAGCACTCGACCAAGTCCTGCGGCGATCTGCGCCGTGTCCGAGGATTTCGACAGGAACCCCTGCGCCCCGAACGCAATCGCCTGTCGGACGGTCGCCGCATCGTCCATGGCGGAGATCACCACCACGGGGACCTGCGGAAACGCACCGCGCAGGTGCGCCAGCGCGCTGAAGCCGTGCGCGCCCGGCATATTCAGATCCAGCAGCAGCAGATCGGCCGCCGACTGCTCCTCCAGCAGCTCGAACAGCCCGGCAACACTCCCTGCCTCGCGCACAGCGGCGTGCGGATAGCCCGCCAGGACCGCACCGCGCAGTGCCGCGCGGTATAGCGGGTGGTCATCCGTGATAATAATGTCGTAGTGCACGATGCCCCGCCCCGCGGCGCCACCATTCAGCCGTGCGCCGGCGGTGCGTGCGCTTCGGGACGGTTGGCGATCAGCTCTGGGATCACGCCCGGATCGGCCAGCGTCGAGGTGTCTCCAAGCTGCTCGATTTCATTGGCCGCAATCTTGCGCAGAATCCGCCGCATGATTTTCCCGCTGCGGGTTTTTGGCAATCCCGGCGCCCACTGAATGACATCGGGACTGGCGATCGGTCCGATCTCCTGCCGCACCGTGGCACGCAGTTCGGCACGCAATCGGTCACTCGGACGATACCCATCCTTCAGGGTGACGTAGGCATAGATGCCCTGCCCCTTCAGATCGTGTGGACAGCCGACCACAGCCGCCTCGGCCACCGCGGGATTGGCGACCAACGCACTTTCAATTTCGGCCGTGCCGAGCCGGTGACCCGAGACGTTGATGACATCATCCACACGCCCGGTGATCCAGTAGTACCCGTCGGCATCGCGACGCGCCCCATCGCCGGTGAAATAGCGGCCCGGGTAGGTGCGAAAATACGTATCGATAAACCGGCCGTGATCCCCATAGACCGTGCGCATCTGTCCCGGCCAACTGTCTGAGATCACCAGGTTGCCTTCGCATTCCCCTTCGAGCTCCTCGCCATTGGCATCGACAATCGCCGGTAGAACCCCAAAAAAGGGTCGCGCCGCGGAGCCGGGCTTCAGTTCGGTGGCCCCAGGTAGTGGCGTAATCAGGATCCCGCCGGTTTCGGTTTGCCACCAGGTGTCGACGATCGGGCAATGATGGTTGCCCACCACACGGTGATACCACTCCCAGGCCTCCGGATTGATCGGTTCGCCGACGCTGCCGAGGAGCCTGAGGCTCTGTCGCGAATGCTGATTCACCCATTGATCGCCCTCGCGCATCAGCGCGCGAATCGCCGTGGGCGCGGTGTAGAAGATGCTGACTTTGTGCCGGTCGATGACTTGCCAGAACCGACCGGGATCCGGAAAATTCGGGACTCCCTCGAACATCAGGGTGGTCGCTCCGTTGGAGAGCGGACCATACAGCGTGTAGCTATGCCCGGTAATCCAGCCCACGTCGGCCGTGCACCAGAACACATCCTGGTCACGGTAATCAAAGATGCATTCGAAGGTGTATGAGACATACACCAGGTAACCGCCGGTGGAGTGCAAGGCACCCTTGGGCTTGCCCGTAGAACCTGACGTGTACAGGATGAAAAGCGGATCCTCGGCGCCCATTTCCTCGGCTTCGCAGTGCCGGGGCGAGTGTGCCATAAGGTCCTCGTAGCACAGATCCCGTCCCTGCTGCCAGGGCACGTCGGCGCCGGTACGCCGCACGACGATAACGCGTTCCACAGTGTGCTGCGGGCGCAGCGCCAGCGCTGCATCGACATTGGCTTTCAGCGGCACGCGCTTGCCGCCGCGCAGACCCTCATCGGCGGTCACGACCACGCGCGACCCGCAGTCTTCGATGCGGCTGGCGATCGACTCCGGCGAGAACCCACCGAATACCACGGAATGGACGGCGCCGATGCGCGCGCATGCCAACATGGCGACTGCCGCCTCGGGGATCATCGGAAGATAAATCGTCACGCGATCGCCGCGCCCCACGCCCTGACTTTTGAGCACGTTGGCGAAACGGCAGACGAGATCGTGCAGCTCGCGATAGCTGATGCGGCGCGTTTCGGCGGAATCATCGCCTTCCCAGATCAGGGCCGTGCGATCGCCGCGCTCGGCCAGATGCCGGTCCAGGCAGTTCCAGGCCACGTTCAGGGTACCGTCCTCAAACCAGCGGATCCGCAACTCCTCCGGACGAAAACTCACATCCTTGACCGTGGTGTAAGGACGGATCCACTCAAGCCGCTGACCGACCTCGCCCCAGAAACCCGCAGGATCCGCGACGCTGTGCGCGTACCTTTCAGCGTACTGCTGTGCAGTGACGCGGGCCTGCGCGGCGAAACTGGCGGGAACTTGATAGAGATGTGCTGCGTGACTCACGACGGTTTCCCCATAATCTTGTATTGATACGGTACGGGCAAATCGCATCGGGCCGCTGTGGGCACCCATTTGATCCCCCGCGCATGTTTTAGCACACCGCAGATGCCCTCCACCCTACGACCTTTGGCGCATAAGACCATAGGCGAATACCGCAGTGTCTGCCAGGAGGGTCAGTATCCGCGCCGTTCGCACTACCAACTTTAAGGGGGAATACCTATGCGAGTCCGAGGCAGAACCCGTTTTGTGAGCGGCGCGGCCGTCCTGTGCCTCTCGACCCTGAGCCTCTCGGCCCTGAGCCTGACCGTGCCCGCGCATGCTGAAAGCACGACGCCTACCGCCAAGGAACAGGAACTCGAGCGCCGGATCGCCGACCTCGAGCACCTGGTAAGACAACTGTCGCAACCGGCCGCAATCACGACCGCGAGCGCCGCCCCGCCGACGGCACCCGCCGCGTCGACGCCGCCAATGACGAAGTACTCGTTCTAAGATTGGCGGGCTCGCCCGGATACACCCGGATACACAACGATATGCAAGGGGGAGATATGCAAGATACCAATACGCTCGACTGGGCGGCCGTAATTCGCGATCCGCGATTCCAACAGCTGCACCGGCGCAAGAGCCTCTTTCTGTGGGGATTGATGATTTTCTCGGTCGTCTACTATTTCCTGCTGCCGATTGGGGCAGCCTATCATCAGGAGCTGTTCAAGACGCGGGTCTGGGGGGTGATCAATGTCGGACTGCTGTTCGCATTGAGCGAGTTCATCGTGGCCTGGGCCATCGCGCTGCTGTACTCCAGGCGTGCCAGCCGGGACTTCGACGTAGTGGCCGCACAGATCGCTGCGGACTTCACGCAGCGGTCACGGGATTAGGGCCATGAACAGCAACTATCGATGGCTGACATTCACGGTGTTCGCGGTCGTGATCGCGCTGACCATGTACGTCACTTACCTGGCGGCCAAGCGCGTCCGGTCCGCATCGGACTTTTATACAGCCGGAGGCGGCATCAGCGGACTGCAGAATGGCTGGGCAATCGCCGGCGACTACCTGTCGGCGGCCTCGTTCCTCGGCATTGCGGGGCTGATTTCGTTGTATGGCTTCGACGGCTTCATGTATTCGGTCGGCTGGCTGGTGGCCTACATCACCGTGCTGCTGCTGATTGCCGAACCGTGTCGCAACATCGGGCGCTATACGCTCGCCGACATCCTCGCCTATCGGAACGATCCGCGAAAGACGCGGATCGTCGGTGCACTGTCGGTAATCACGGTCTCGACCTTTTACCTGACCGCTCAGATGGTCGGCGGTGGCGTGCTGGTCAAAACACTGATTGGCATCAACTACGAGACCTCGGTGGTCTGCGTGGGGGTGCTGATGTTGGGCTACGTCCTGTTTGGCGGCATGGTGGCCACCACCTGGGTGCAGATCATCAAGGCGGTGCTACTGGTGTGCGCCTCGGTCGTGATCGTGATGCTGGTCTGGGCGCCTTACGGCTTTTCGTTGCCCGGATTTCTCAAGGACGTGGTCGGTGATGCCAAGGTGCAGGCGCAGGTCGCGAAGCTGCTGGGCGATCCAGCCAAAGCGATGTCGGCGCAGGAGCTTGGTCAGCGCTTTCTCGAGCCGGGCCTGTACTTCAAGGCTCCGATCGATCAGATCAGTCTCGGCATGGCGCTGGTGTTCGGTACCGCTGGACTCCCGCATATTCTGATGCGCTTCTTCACCGTGCCGACCGCCCAGCAGGCGCGCAAATCGGTGGTGTGGGCGATGGCGATCATCGGCGGCTTCTACGTACTGACGCTGATCCTCGGTTTCGGCGCAGCCAAGAACGTCGGCTCGGCGAACATTTCCGCGGTCGACGCGGGCGGCAATATGGCAGGACCCCTGCTGGCGCAATATATCGGCGGCGGCCCGGACTCCTTCTTTGGCAATTTCATGCTCGCCTTCGTCTCGGCCGTCGCCTTCGCCACCATCGTGGCGGTCGTGGCCGGCCTGGTGCTGGCGGCGGCCTCGGCTATCGCGCACGACCTATTCGTCGGCGTGGTGCGCGCAGGGAAGCCAGTTACTCCGCAGGGCCAGGTCAAGGCGGCGCGTATTGCGACCGTAGTTGTCGGCGCCATGTCGATCGCAATCGGCATTGCGGCCAAGGGACAGAACGTCGCAGTGCTGGTCGGGCTGGCCTTCGCGGTGGCTGCCAGTGCGAACTTTCCGTGCGTGCTGCTGACGCTCTACTGGAAGCGCTGCAACACCGGCGGCATCGTTGCCGGTATGCTGATTGGCACGATCGCGGCCGTCGGTCTGACGCTGCTCTCGCCTAATCTCAGCTACCCACTGACAATAAAGGCCGCGGCGCATAAGGTCCTGGAAGGCGAGCCGGCCAAGCGCTCGGCCGCCGCCGTGGCGCTGGCCGATGCCGACCCGGCCGTCGCGGCGAAGGCCAAGAAGGATTTGGCCGCGCTCGACAAAGCCGTAACCAAGGCCCAGAGCGATTTGACCAAGTGGGGCGATGAAACGACCTCGTTCATGGGACTGGAGAAGCCGCTGATCGAGCTGAAGAACCCTGGAATCATGTCCATTCCGCTGGGATTCCTCGCCGTGATCATCGGCTCGCTCCTGTACCGTGACGAACGAGCGGCCAGCATGTGGGAGGAAGTCTATGCGCGGCAAAACATCGGGCTAGTGGTCGCCAAAGCCAGTGGGCACTGACTGATCCTGCCATTGTGGTGGTCCCCGACGCGATTCGCGAGCCACTGCTGGGATTCCTGTGCGGCCATGCGCCGTTTGCGCGCATGGCCGCAGAGGACCTGGACTTCATTGCGCGGCACGCGCGACTGTCGTACTACGCACCGGGCGCGCGGATTATGGAGATGAGCCAGGCGCCCGCGGCCGGGCTCTATATCGTCCATCAGGGTTACGTCCACTGCAGGACCGCCGCCACGGATACCCTGGTGCTCGGACCGGGCGAGTGCTTCCCGCTGCAAGGGGACGATTTGGCCGGCGACGCGCCCGCAGCGAGCTTTGACGCCGCGGACGACGTCTTTTGTTACCGCCTTGCATCCGAGCATCTGCTTGAGCTGCTCCGTCGCTCACCCGTCTTCAGGACTTTCCATACGGCGGCGCCCCGCGTGCTTGCCGAAACCTCACAGCAGGCGAGCGCGTACGGTTTTCACGAACGAGCGATCGAGCATGGTTCGTTGCTGGCGCCTGTGTCGACGCGGATACGCCGCGAGCCGGTAAGTTGCACGTCCGACACCGCCATACGCGTCGCGCTCGAGCGCATGAGCGCGGCGTCGGTGGGCACTATCGCGGTGGTCGACCGGCAGCAGATTCCGCTCGGTATCTTCACGCTGACAGATCTGCTGCAGCGCGTCGTATTGGCACAACGCGCACTGGACCAGCCGGTGTGCGACGTGATGACGGCCGCGCCTCAATGTATCGAGGAGACGGCGAGCGCTCAGGATGCGATGGCGCTGATGGCGCAGCGCGGCGTCCATCAGCTGCTGATCACTCGCGCCGGACGACTGTCGGGCGTGATTTCCGAGCGCGACCTGTTTGCCCTGCAACGTACCTCCTTGCGCACCATTCAGCAGCGCATCCGCTCCGCGCAAGACCTCGCCGCGCTCGGCGTGGCCGCAACCGAACTAACCAGCCTGACCGACATTCTGCTGGCCCAGGGGCTGGGCGGCGCGATTCTGACGGGTGTCATTAGCGCGCAGAAAGACGCGCTGGCGGTACGCGTCCTTGACTTGCTGGCGCCGCAATTCGCGCTGGACCGAGTGCACTGGTGCTGGCTCGCACTGGGCAGTGAGGGCCGCAGCGAGCAGACTGCCGGGTCGGACCAGGACAACGCACTGGTCTTCGACACCGCAACGCTCGCCGCCAGCGAACTCGATGCGACACGGAGCGAACTACTGCGCTTCGCTCAGGCCGCGAATGAAGCCCTGGCGCAGGTCGGGTTCCCGTTGTGTCCCGGGCAGATCATGGCCGGCAACGTCGAGTACTGCCTGAGCAGCGCCGAATGGCGCGCCCGCTTTGCGCAGTGGCTGCGCGAGCCCACGCCCGAGGCTCTGCTGCGCGCCAATATCTTTTTCGACTTCCGGCCGCTCCACGGTCGGAGTTCTGTGGGACTCGACCTGCGTCGCTGGCTCGGCGCGCACGCCGCGGGCAGCCGGCTGTTCCTGGAATTACTGCGCGCCAACGCGCTGCAGTGCGACCCGCCGCTCGGCATGCTGCGCAGTTTTCGCACCGACGAGGACTCGAGTCCGGACAGCGTGAATCTCAAAACCCAGGGTACTCGAATTTATGTCGATGCTGCGCGCGTGCTGGCCCTCGCCCGCAGCATACCCGCCACATCCACCGCACAGCGGCTGCAGCAGGGCACCCGCGCGCTGAATCTCCCGGAACGCGATCTGGCCGGAATGCTGCAGGGATTCGAGTTCCTGCAAACGCTCCGTCTACGTGCCCAACGCGGGCTGATCAGCGCGAAGAACGTGTCGGAGCCCAATAGCATCAACCCTTACGCATTGAGCGATCCGGACCAGCGGCTATTGAAGGAAGCCTACCGCCAGGCGCGCTTGCTGCAGGGTCTACTCGCCCAGGCCGTGAGCGATTGAGCACGTGGTTTCGGAACTCCAATCAGTGCGCGCCGTTGGCACTCGCGAGGCTGGTCGTTGTGGACTTGGAGACCACCGGGCTGCGCGCGGATCGCGATCGGCTGATCGCAATAGGCGGCGTAACGGTGCGCGAGCGCAGCCTGATTCTGGATGAAAGCTTCGAGCGGGTGCTACGCCAGGAGTCGCCCAGCGAGCCGGATAACATACTTATTCACCGTATCGGCGCGCACCGACAGCGCTGCGGCGTGGATCCGGCAGGCGCGCTCCGCGATTTCAAGCAGTTTGTAGGAAACTCTCCGCTGGTCGCTTATCGAGCGCCCTTTGATGAGCAATTCCTGCGACGAGAATATGCCCTGTCGCTTGGGCGAACGCCACGCTGGCCATTCGTGGATCTCGCGGAAGTGCTACCCGTCTTATATCCGGAATCCAAGCTAAACACTCTGGACCTGTGGGCGGAGCGCTTTCAGCTGCGCATTCCACAACGCCATCACGCCGTGACCGATGCCTTTGTCACAGCGCAGCTGCTATTGATTGCAATGGCGGCACTTGAGCGCCACGGCTGGCATACGCTCGACGACTTGCTGCGAATCGAACAGCGGCGCCGTTGGCTGAGACCGCACACACCGGCAGGACCCTGAATCTCAAGGGGCGCCTCGCTATGCAGGCCGCTACGCGCAGGTCTGGTCGCCGGCGTCAATGCGCCAGCGAGAGGATCCAGCGCACTAATTTTCGAGCTCGGACTTCATCGATGGCCACCTCGCGCCATGGCGGACCGATGGGTTTGGTAACCGTCGCGGACGGTGCCGGCGCATCGATACTATGGCACCTCAAACAACCACTATGCGTGGCCAGCAGCCTTCCCAGCGAATACCATGCGATACTCCTTTATGAGGTAAGTGCGACGGCCCTCCTAAATTCTAAAGGCAAACGTCGTGCGGCGTCGAGCGGGAGTCGGATGTCAGCGCCGGTCAGACCGTTGGCGTCAGGGTAATCGCCGACCGCCTGGTTCGAAGGCGCAGAGGTTATTTAGCAGGTACTAATCTATCAACAAGTTAGCAGGCCCGCCCTCTCCCGAAACCTGCACCAAGGCCCATTTCGAGGCACCAGACGCTGCCCTTTCACCACGTTTCCCTGGATCCATCCTAGGTGGTCACGGCGCCGGCGCTGATGATGTGGATCCGAGAATGCGCTCGCGATTCCTGGTGCCCATCATCTCTTTTGAGCGGCTCTCAATGTTTTGATTCGCTCGGCGATATACGCCCGTCGAGAGGACGAATTGACTAGCATCGTGTATTCCTTCACTCGCTGCCACTGGAAGCGCCGTGGAATCGTCAGTTCGGGGTGGCGAGAGAACAGGCGCGATCGTCCCGGTGCGAGATATAGTAGATCGAACAAGGCCTTTTCAGAGGTCGCGACCTTCACATCGGATCGGGACGACAATTCGAAGCCGTTGAACAGCTCCGGCGGCATTCGATGGAATGAGATAGTGCCCATAGGAGTTTTGACTCGATGAGGCCGTGCTAACGTGACGGCATATATAACCGATGGAATCTGTTCAATCAGCCCATGGTGAAATAACGCTGATTGCAAGGAGACGTAGGCCGGGAAGGGCGCCGAAATTAGTTCAGGCAACGCGAAGCGGTCGATCCTTTCGTTCATTAACCATCGACCGCGGCTGAGATGAACGATCATCCCCTTAAGTGCAAGGCGCCGAAGGATCGTGGTTGCATTGCTGGTTGATACCTGCAACAGCGCGGCAACGTCGCGCGATTCAACGACCGGGGCTGCAAGAGTTTGCAATCGTCGCAGTGCTTCGATCTGGTTCATGTGCTCAGAGCCTGCAGACCGTCGACGACCTGCTCCTGCAGTTCGATCCAGGCCGTTCGATTCCGGTAGTGTTCCTGGTACTCAGGTTCCAGAAATGCCAGAACCTGACTGGCGAACGCGTCATAGCTGGCTGCAAGCGCATTGTCGATCGCCGCGGCCAGGTTGGCTGCTGTTGTCGCAGGTAGGGGTTGCTCCGCCCCTCCTGCATCCAGCAGCAGTTTTAGATCGAACACATCCCTTGATTGAACCTGTTCGCGTGACGCCAAAGCCAAGATCTTCTGGGCGAATGCCGCGTGCAGGGAATAGTGCTGCACGATCACGGGATAAAGGTGGTACGTCCGGATGATCCCAGCATCCACGGTTTCCACTGCCTTTGCGGCGTCAAGGCCACGTCGTGAGAATTCAATCTTTGTCGGCACTGCGGCGTCGGATTCGGCAATGCGGAGTGTCATTTTCCATCGCTGCGTTGTCTCGGTCTGCTTGGGCATAGAGGTTCTGGCTACCTCAATGCCTTGTGCTTGTAACGCTTGCAGGAAAGGCGGCGCTTCGAGCAGACGACTAACGTTGTTGCGGAGCGTACCGACGGACACTGTGTGGACGTCGAGACCCATATCTTCCGAATACCGGATGCACTTTAGAAAGAATCGAAGATTGCAGCCACCTTTGAGAGCGAAGAGCGCCTTGTCGACGCGCGCGCCGAACGCCCGCAGGAACAGCAGATGGAATATCTCGATAGTTTGGCGTTCATTCCACATTGGGGAACGATATTTCTGGAACTCGACACATATGTCGACTATGCGTAAAGTGGAGGACTCAACTATTGGCTTGAATCGACTTCAAACCCTTACATTCACCTCAGTGAGCAAAAAACAATTCCATGGAAGCCATGAACTTCTCCTGATCAGCCTTGGGTAGCGCACCCAGACGCTTCAACACGCGCGACTCACTGAGGGTCATTATTTTCGCCGGGCGCACGACCGAGGGCGCGGGCAGACCCGATCCACGCAGACTACTGACTGGCACGTCCCCGATCCGCACTGCGTTCTCGGCGCTGGTGACCATTGCCAAATAGCACACGCCCGTAGCCCGCATGAGTTTGGGCGATGACAGGACGATTGCTGGCCGTACTTTGTCGGCTGGTCGGTCACTATAGGGAAACGGGACCACAACAACATCCCAGGGCTTATATTTACTTGCCGAGGTTGTCATAGATTTTGTCGTGTTCACCGCCCCATTCCTCGGTAAACGCACCATAGTCATTCATGGTGTGCTCCTCATCGCCAGCCGGCAATACCAGTGCCCACGGTTTCGATTTCCCCCCGCGAGCACAAAATACAAACGCAGCGCTTCGGTGACAACTTCGGACTTCTTGCGTATTTCGCGCCGGCACAACTCCTGGAGGGCCCGCTCCATTTCACTGGGTACGGTCACCGAGATAGCCTTGTACTTGATAGGTGAATCCATATTGGGCCGGAGGTGAATAATATTGGATGTTATTGGGTATGGTAATCGGCCTGTGCGGTCTGCAGACCGTACTCGAACAGGCCAATCAGCAGCTTGAATCTACTCGGATTGAAGCTAGGACCTGTGCCCGTTCAGGTACAAAGGTCACCCATGTCTCCGGCGGTATAAACCGTTACCCATGTGTCCGGTTAGACCCCACCGGCCAGCGCGCAAACCAGCGTCTGATCCAGCCTGTTTGAGCCGCGGAACGGCTGGTATCGGGAAGGCCATCCGGCCGCTCTCGGCCCAAGCGGGCATAACGTCGGTTAATTTGACCAGGACTAGGCGGCCGTTGGCGGCGGCCGGACATTGTTGGTGTAGCGGAATAATTGCCGCTTGAATCTTTGCCCGTAACGCGTTACAGTGTAACGCGTTACACTTTGGAGATCTCCCATGGCACAACCTGCCGAACGAATGAAGGATATGCGCGAACGACGCCGTGCCCGCGGCCTGCGGGAATTGCGCTTGGTGGTACCAGATGCGCGCTCGAGGGCAGTCCGTAGGCGCGTCGCCAAGCAGGTGGCCGGGTTGGATCGAACGAGCGAGTTGGAGGCAACACGATGGACTGAATTTGTATCGGAGTTTGATGCCCGATGATGCGCGGTGACGTTGTTACGGTCGCAGCAACTGGCAACTATGGTAAGCCCCGACCGGCAGTGATTGTCCAGACTGATGCCCTGCCGGCTGAGCATGCCTCTGTCGTGATCTGCCAGATGACTTCCGAGTGCACTAATGCGCCAGATTTCCGGGTGACAATCGATCCGAGCGAGAAGAACGGGCTGCGGATGAGATCGCAGGTGATGGCCGACAAACCCGTTACAGTCCGACGCGAGGGAATCAGGCGAAAGGTCGGTCGTCTCGACGACAAAGACGTCTCGCGACTGAACATCGCCTTGGCATTTGTCATGGGTTTGGCGGACTAGCCGGGAGTTCTACCCCAATTCTCTGAGTTGAGTTGACTGAAGTGGCTGGAATCACGGGGTTCCAGTGCGAGCGTGCGGCTGACAGCGGCGCATAATGTAGCCATGTAAAGGTAAT
>Ga0075015_100000275_pt1 | contig 17013 bp, 11 predicted proteins | sample AleBraG_ABR_2013_FD_71476 | JGI IMG/M metagenome (GOLD analysis project Ga0075015, IMG submission 71476) | Freshwater sediment microbial communities in response to fracking from Pennsylvania, USA - Alex Branch Run_MetaG_ABR_2013 | ecosystem: Environmental > Aquatic > Freshwater > Creek >...
CGGCGGCGCTGTTCTCCAAAGAAACGGGCGGCTTCGCGATCGAGCAAAGTCACTTCGCTTAAGTCCAACTGTACTTGCTTGTCCACTGCTTTGCTCTGGGCGATCGCGCGGTCAATTTCCGGCAGCATCTCGGCATACACGTTTCCGTGCAGGCCGAAGATGACCTGATCCGCGCCTTGCGAAACCACGTCCAGCACAAATTTTGAAACTGCAGCCGTCATGTTCACGCTTCCGACCCCGCCGGATGTGGATTCTGGAAATCGGGTTGTTTGCGATTGCGCACGCGATACCACCAGTGCTGCAAACGGTCGAAATAAAGATAAACCACCGGTGTGGTGTAAAGGGTCAGCACTTGGCTCAGCAACAGGCCGCCGATAATCGTGGTGCCCAGCGGCCGGCGTAATTCGGCGCCAGTTCCCCGGCCCAGCGCCAGCGGAAGCGCGCCGAGCAAGGCGGCTGCAGTGGTCATCATGATCGGACGGAAACGCAGCAGGCAGGCTTCAAAGATCGCATCGCGCGGACTTTTGCCCTCGTGCCGCTCGGCGGCCAGCGCGAAATCGATCATCATGATGGCGTTCTTCTTGACGATGCCGATCAACAGGATGATTCCGATAATGGCGATAATGCTCAGCTCCGTGCCGGTGGCCAGCAGCGCCAGCATCGCGCCCACACCGGCCGAAGGAAGCGTCGAGAGAATGGTGATCGGGTGGATGTAGCTTTCATACAAAATGCCGAGCACGATGTAGACCGTAGCCAGCGCGGTCATGATCAGGAACGGCTGAGAGCTGAGCGATTGCTGGTAAGCTTGCGCCGTGCCCGCGAATGCGGCTTGAATGGTGGGCGGCTTACCGACCTTGGCCGAGGCGGCTTCGATTCCTTCCACTGCGTCGCCCAGCGCCTTGCCGGGCAGCAGATTAAAAGAGATCGTGATGGCCGGAAAAAGCCCCTGATGGGCCACCGACAGGGGCGCAGTGGCGGTGGCGTAGTGGGCGATGGCGCCGAGAGGGACTTCTTGTCCGGCCGGCGACCGAACCCAGATCTGGCTCAGGAATTCCGGACTTTGCCAATACGCCGGCGCTACTTCCATCACTACGTGATATTGATTCAGCGTCCGGTACATGGTGGAGACTTGCCGCTGTCCGAACGCGTCGTACAGCGTGTTGTCGATCAACTGGGGCGAGATCCCAAAACGCGCGGCCGTGCTCCGGTCGTAGGTGATCAGCGATTGCAACCCCTTATTCTGGAGATCGCTATTCACGTCGGCGATCATGGGCTGCTTCTTCAGTTCCGCCAGCATTTTGGGGGCGAAATCGATGAGCTCGCTCAAATTGTCCCCACGCATCGTGTATTGATACTGCGCGTTGCTGCCACGGCCGCCGACCCTTAAGTCTTGCGCGGCCTGCAGGAAAAGAGTTGCGCCTGGCACGCGCGCCAACTGTGGCCGCAGCCGGGCAATCACCCGGTCCACGCTGATGTTGGGTTCCTTGCCTCGTTGCCCAAGCGGCTTCAACTGGATGAACATGCGCGCGCCATTGGCTGCGCCGCCGCCCCCGCCTCCGCCTCCGCCGCCCGTAAACCCGTTCACGGTGTCAATGGCGTCGTCGGCAACCATGATTTTCATCATCTCTTGCAGGATGCGGTCCATCGATTGGAAAGAAGTATCCTGATCCCCCTGGATGCCACCGCCCATTCGGCCGGTATCCTGCTGCGGGAAGAATCCCTTGGGTACGTTCACGTACAGATATACATTCAGAGCGATCGTCGCCAGCAGGACAAGTAAAGTGACAAAGGAAAATCGCAATACCGTGGTCAGCGTCCGGCCATAGAAATTCACCAACGCCACGAAAAACTTGTCCGTGACCCGGTAAAACCAGCCATGCTCGTTTTTTTCTTTCAGCAGATGGGCGCACATCATTGGCGTGGCGGTAAGCGAAACCAGCATCGAGACAATAATCGACACCGACAACGTCACGGCGAACTCGCGGAACAGTCGTCCCACGACGCCGCCCATCATCAAGAGCGGAATGAACACGCTGATCAGCGAAACGCTGATCGTCATCACCGTGAACCCGATCTCCTGCGCGCCCTTCAGCGCCGCGCGCATGGGGTGCATGCCCTGCTCCAGGTAGCGGGTAATGTTCTCGATCACGACGATCGCGTCATCCACTACAAAGCCGGTGGAGACGCACAAAGCCATTAACGAAAGGTTGTCGAGGGTGTAGCCAAGCAGGTACATTACGCCGAATGTGCCGACCAGCGAGACCGGAACCACCACGCCCGGTATGAAGGTGGCGCGGCCATTTCGCAAAAACACGAATACTACCAGGATCACCAGGCAGATGGAGATGATCAGATTTCGCTCCACGTCCCGGACCGACGCGCGGATGGTCACCGTTTGGTCCATCATGACCTTGAGGCTGATGGATTGCGGAATCGCGGCCTGTAGCTGCGGCAGCAAGGCGCGAATTCGATCCACGGTTTCGATAATGTTCGCGCCCGGCTGCCGGAAAATAACTACCAGGACGGAAGGTTTGCCGTTGGCGTATCCGGCGGAGCGTATGTCTTCGACCGAATCCACCGCCTTTCCGACATCGGAGACATGCACGGCCGAGCCGTTCTTGTAGGCGATGATCAACGGTTCGTAGTCGATGGCTTTGAAGAGCTGGTCATTGGCGCCAACCTCAAACATGGTGTCGCCGTTGGAGAAATGACCTTTGGGGATATTTGCGTTCTGGCCGCTCAAGGCGGTGCGCACCTGCTCCAAACCGATGCCATACTTGTTGAGCTGCATCGGATTGAGCTCAATGCGGACGCCCGGCAGCGCGCTTCCGCCCACACCGACCTGGCCCACTCCGGCGACCTGCGCCAGCTTCTGCGCCATGATGGACGAGGCCGCGTCGTACATCTGCCCTTTGGTCAGCACTGGAGACGTAAGCGCGATCATGAAGATGGGCGAATCCGCCGGATTCACTTTCCGGTAGCCGGGATTATTCGGCAAGTTGGCCGGCAGGTAGCCGCGAGCCGCGTTGATGGCCGCTTGGACGTCACGCGCCGCTGCGTCTATGTTGCGCGTCAACTCAAACTGCAATGTGATACTGGTGGAGCCGAGGCTACTCGACGACGTCATCTCTGTCACGGACGCGATCCGGCCGAATTGGCGCTCCAGTGGAGTGGCCACGGCGGATGCCATCGTTTCGGGACTGGCGCCCGGAAGTCCGGCATTCACCGAGATGGTCGGGAAATCAACCTGTGGAAGTGGAGCAACCGGGAGCAGACGAAAGGCCACGCCACCGGCCAGGGCCAGGGCAATGACGAACAAGGTAGTGGCGACGGGCCGGGAGATGAAGGGGGCGGAAATATTCATCGCCTAGTCTCCCGCCACAGGAACCGCTCCCGGGCCCAAATACTCGGCCGGTTTGCGCGCCAGGCGTGCAGACAGTCTGTCGAACCACAGATAGATCACTGGCGTGGTGTACAGCGTCAGCAATTGGCTGAAAATCAATCCGCCCACGATGGTGATGCCCAGAGGCCGGCGCAGTTCCGATCCGGTGCCGGTGCCCAAGGCCAGCGGGACGCCGCCCAGCAGCGCCGCAAAGGTGGTCATCATAATGGGCCGGAAGCGCAGCAAGCAGGCCTGATAAATGGAATCGAGCGGAGACATGTGTTCGTTGCGCTCGGCGTCCAAAGCGAAATCGATCATCATGATGGCGTTCTTCTTCACGATGCCGATCAGCAGCACGATGCCAATCAACGCAATCACGCTGAAATCGCTGCGGGTGATGAACAGCGCCAGCAAAGCGCCCACGCCGGCCGAGGGAAGCGTGGAAAGAATCGTCACCGGGTGGATGTAGCTTTCATACAGAATGCCCAGCACGATGTAGACGGTGACCAGCGCCGCCAAAATCAGCACCGGCTCGTTGGCAAGGGAAGTCTGGAAGGCCTCCGCGGTGCCCTGGAAAGAAGCTTGGATGCTGGCGGGCAAGCCGACTTGGTCCTTGACCCGATTGACTGCTTCCACGCCATCGCCCAGGGATGCGCCGGGCGCCAGATTGAACGACAGCGTGACCACCGGGAATTGACCCTGGTGATTCACCGTGATCGGCACGTTCCTCGTTTCCACGTGGGTGAACGCGTCCAGCGGAACCTGCCCGCCATTGGGAAATGCCGTGGACGAGGCGACTTGGCCGTTGATCAGGTTGGTTGACGCAATCGATGTGCTCGCCGATCCCCCGGAGGCGGTGGGCGCCAATGCCGAAGCGGAAGCGCTGGATGCGCCAAACGCCTGATTGGCGGCGGAACCGCCCGACACCAGTCCGGCGGCGCTGGCCGATGCCCCCATACCCGTCCGAATGTAAAGGTGCGCCAGGTCGGACGGGTCGGACTGAAACCCAGGCTTAAGCTCCAGCACCACGTGGTATTGATTCAACTGCGTGAAGATGGTGGAGACCTGCCGCTGGCCGTACGCATCATACAGCGTTTGATCGATGCTGGAAGGCAAAATACCGAACCGTGACGCAGTAGCGCGGTCCACCACCAAGCGGGCCTGCAACCCTTCCGACAACTGGTCGCTGGCCACATCGCGGAGCGCGGGTTCCTGCTGCAGCCGGGCCAGCATCTTCGGCGCGAAATTATTCAGTTCCTCGACGTTGGGGTCTTCCAGCGTGTACTGAAACTGCGTCCGGCTCACCCGGTCCTCGACAGTCAAATCTTGCACCGGCTGCATGAACAAGGTGATGCCCGGCACTTGCGAAGCGAGCTGTGGTTGCAGGCGCTGAATCACCTCCGTGGCGCTTTCTTTGCGATCGTCCAGAGACTTCAGATTGATGAGAATACGGCCCGTGTTGAGCGTCGTATTGGTGCCGTCGATACCGATGAAGGACGAAAGATTCTGGACGTCCGGATCTTTCAGAATGATCGTCGCCAATTGCTGTTGCAGCCTGGCCATTTCCGGAAACGACACGGTTTGGCCCGCTTCCGACACACCCTGGATCACGCCTGTATCCTGGATTGGGAAGAAGCCTTTCGGGATGATCCAGAAGAGAAACCCGGTGAGCACCAGCGTGGCTACGGCAACCAGCAGGGTAGTGGTCTGAAAGCGCAGAACCACCTGCAGAGTCCGGTCGTAGAAGCCAAGAATCGCGTCCCATACCTTCTCTGAAGCGAGATAGAAACGGGACTGGCTGGATTCCGGTGTATGCTTTAGAAGCTTGGAACACATCATCGGAGTGAGCGTGAGCGACACGATGGCGGAGACGATGATGGTCACCGCCAGCGTCACGGCGAATTCGCGGAACAGCCGCCCGACGATGTCTCCCATGAACAGCAGCGGGATCAGCACGGCGATCAGCGAGATGGTCAGCGAAACAATGGTGAAGCCGATCTGCGCCGAGCCGCGCAGCGCCGCCTGCATTGGGTCTTCGCCTTCCTCGATGTAGCGGACGATGTTCTCGATCATCACGATCGCATCGTCCACCACGAATCCGGTGGAGATGGTCAACGCCATCAGCGTCAGATTGTTTAGGCTGTAACCCAGCATGTACATCACGCCGAAAGTTCCGATCAACGACAGCGGAACCGCCACGCTCGGAATGATGGTCGCGGCCACATTTCTCAAAAACAGAAAGATAACCATCACCACGAGCGCGATGGTCAGCAACAATTCGAACTGCACGTCTGCCACGGAAGCCCGAATGGTGGTGGTCCGGTCGGTCAGCGTCGAGACCTTGATGGAAGCCGGCAGCGTTTGTTTCAATTGCGGCAGAAGCAGGTTGATACGATCCACCACGGAAATGATATTGGCCCCCGGCTGCCGTTGGATGTTCAGGATGACGGCAGGGGTCTCGTTCATCCACGCCGCTTGCCGGGTGTTCTCTGTGTCGTCGATCACGTCCGCGACATCGGTCAGCTTCACCGGTGCGCCATTGCGATAGGCAATCACTAGCGGACGGTAATCGGCGCTGGAAAGCAACTGATCGTTGGCGCCAATCTGATACGCCTGGTGCGCTCCATCGAAATTGCCCTTGGCTTGATTCACGTTGGCGGAAAGAATCGAACTCCGCAGATCTTCCAGATTGAGTCCGAAAGACGCCAGAGCCGTCGGATTGGCTTGGATGCGCACGGCCGGTTTTTGCCCGCCGCTGATGCTCACCAGGCCGACGCCGGGTAACTGAGAGATCTTCGGCGCCAGCCGCGTATCGGCCAGATCCTCCACCTTGGACAGCGACAGTTCATTGGAAGTCAACGCCAGAGTCAGGATGGGCGTGTCGGCCGGGTTGGTCTTGCTATAGAGCGGCGGCGTGGGCAGATCGGGAGGAAGGTAGGTGCCGGACGCATTGATCGACTGCTGCACTTCCTGCTCGGCGATGTCGATATTCAGACTCAGGTTGAATTCGAGCGTGATGACGGAACTGCCATCCGAACTGGTGGAGGTCATCTGCTTCAGTCCGGGCACTTGACCGAACTGCCGCTCCAGCGGCGCCGTCACCGAGGACGCCATGACGTCCGGACTTGCGCCCGGATAGAAGGTTGTGACCTGGATGGTGGGGTAATCCACCTCGGGCAGCGCTGACACCGGCAACTGCTTGTAAGCCACGAAACCGGCCAGCAGAATCGCCACCATCAGCAGCGTGGTGGCAATCGGACGCAGGATAAAAATGCGGGATGGACTCATGGTTCAGGCGCCGCCGGTCAATTCGGTCTCTTGCCCTTGCCGCCCGGACCTCGGCTCGGTCCGCCGCCTTGTCCGCCGCCGCCCGGTCCCTGCGAAGATTTCTCCCCGGGGTAGTGAACAACTACTTTGCTGTTTTCCTGCAATTTGTCGACACCTGTCATCACGACGACATCTCCGGGCTCAAGTCCCTTGGTGACTTCCGTCTGGTCGCCTTCGGTGGTGCCTAAAGTCACGTACCTGACGGTGACGGTGGAGTCCGGTCTCACCAGATATACATACGTGGCTTGGGCGTTGCGTTGAATGGCGGCCACGGGCAGCAGAGTTGCGCCGGTTTTTTCCTGCACCAGCAGACGGGCGTTGACAAACTGATTCGGGAACAGCTCGTTTCTCGAGTTGCTGAATGTGGCCCGCAGTTTGAGCGTGCCGGTGGTCTGATCGATCTGGTTGTCGATGGTGGTCAGCGTTCCGGAGGAAAGCTTTTGGGTCATGTCCCGGTCGAAGGCATCCACCTGCAACCTTTCGCCATGCGAATATTTTTGCAGCACCACTGGCAGTTGATCTTCGGCGATGGTAAAGATGGCGCTGATCGGCTGAACCTGCGTGATCACCACCAATCCGTTGGCGTCCGACGCATGCACGATGTTGCCGGCGTCGACTAACCGCAATCCAACGCGACCAGTGATGGGCGCGGTGATTTTTGTATAGATCAGATTCACCTTCACTGCTTCGATCAAGCCCTGATCGGTCTTCACCGTGCCTTCGTCCTGCTCTACCAAGGCTTTCTGCGTAGCCAACTGTTGTTCCGGAATCGCGTTCTGTTGCAGCAGGGTTTCGTAACGGGATTGGTCGACCTTGGCATTGGCCAGCAGCGCCTGATCCCGGGCCAGTTGTCCTTCATATTGCGCCAGCGTGGCTTGATAGGGGCGTGGATCGATTTCGGCGAGCAAGTCGCCCTGGTGGACGATATCGCCTTCCTTGTAATGCAAGGCCATCAACTGCCCGTCCACCCGGCTCTTGATGGTGACCGTAGCGAGCGGGGTCACCGCGCCCAGGCCATTGAAATACACGTCGATGTTGCCTTTTTGCGCCTTCACCGCGACTACCGGGATCGGACCGCCCGCGCCGCGTCCGCCTCCAGGCCGCCCGCCGCCGGTTGAGGAACTCACCGGCTGTGAGGACGCGCCCTTTTTTTGCGACCAATAGTAGTAGCCGGCCACGGCTGCCACCGTCAGGAGCATCAGCCAGATCCAGATTCCTCTTCGCCGCTTGGCCGGCGGTTGCCCGGCGGGCGGCGGGGGCAGATGCGGTTTGAAGCCGTGCTTGGGTTCGGGCGGCGACTGTAAGGCTACAGATGGTTGCGGCTCACTCATGATGGATGACTTCTTTTCAGTATCCTGATAGTGAAGGATTCCGGCAAACTGCCAAATGACAGTTTTTTAGTATGCCGTTTGGCAGGGGCCGGGCTAACAGATTGCTGAAAAATCGTACGCCGGCTTTCCAGAACTCATCCGCTAACCGTTGCAACATGAAAAACTTGCTATTTTGTGCACGTTGGGCAGGATGCCATCCTGCGGCGGTTTGCAAAGCCGCCTCCGTACGAGTAGATAACCCCGCGCGGGTTGACAGCCGGCTTCACAACCTGCCCACTTCGAGTTTCTGATGCCTGTGACGCCTCGCCGTGGTTCGTGATCGCGACAGCATGTGCGACAGATGATTGGCAGTGGCACGGGCTTGAGCCCACGCCTGCCGGCACTGCGGCTATCCTAGCAGTATGGGATTCAAGCTGGTCGTGGATTACACTCCGAAAGGTGACCAGGCTGCGGCGATAGACTCTCTGTTCCGTGGCGTCCTGGACGGCGAAAAGCATCAGGTGCTGCTGGGCGTCACCGGCTCCGGCAAGACCTTCACCATGGCCAAAGTCATCGAAAAAGCCGGCCGTCCGGCGCTGGTGCTGGCCCACAACAAAACGCTGGCTGCGCAGCTCTATCACGAGTTCAAATCGTTCTTCCCGTCCAACGCCGTCGAGTATTTCGTCAGCTACTACGATTACTATCAGCCGGAGGCGTACATCCCTTCCGGCGACATCTATATTGAGAAGGAATCGACCGTCAACGACGAGTTGGACAAGCTGCGGCTATCGGCCACGCGGTCGCTGTTTGAGCGCCGCGATTGCGTGATCGTCGCCAGCGTGAGCTGCATCTATGGGCTCGGTTCGCCGGACGCCTACTACGGCATGCTTCTCATGCTGGACAAAGGCATGAAGATCTCCCGACAGCAGATTGTCACGCGGCTGGTGGAGATTCTGTACGAGCGCAACGATCATGATTTTCGCCGCGGAACGTTCCGCGTGCGCGGCGATGTCATTGAAGTATTCCCCACTTATGACGACAACGCCTTCCGCATTGAGATGTGGGGCGATGAAATCGAGACGCTCAGCCAGATCGATCCGCTGCTCGGCCAGGTAAAACAAACCTATCTGCGGCTCCCGATCTATCCCAAGACGCACTATGTCGCCACGCCGCAGTCCCGCGCACAGGCTCTCAAGAGCATCGAGACGGAACTCGATGAGCGCATCGCGGAACTCAACCACGCCGGCAAGCTAATCGAAGCCCAGCGCCTCTACCAGCGCACCATGTTCGATCTGGAGATGATCCGCGAGATCGGTTACTGCCACGGCATCGAGAATTATTCGCGCCACTTCTCCGGCCGGCTGCCGGGTGAAGCGCCGCCGACTCTGCTGGATTACCTGCCGCCCGATCATCTGATCTTTATCGATGAGAGCCATCAGACCATTCCTCAACTGCAGGGCATGTTCCACGGCGACCGCTCGCGCAAGGACGTGCTGGTCAATTTCGGATTCCGTCTTCCCAGCGCCAAGGACAACCGGCCGCTGACGTTTGAAGAGTTCGAGAATCGTACCAGTCAAGTCATGTACATTTCCGCCACGCCGGGCCCGTATGAACTCACCAAATCCTGCGGCGTGGTGGTGGAGCAGATTATCCGTCCCACTGGCCTGGTGGACCCGGAGATCGAGATCCGCCCGATCAAAGGACAAGTGGACGACTTGTTACACGAGATTCGCAAACGTGTGGAGCAAAACGAGCGGGTGCTGGTGACCACGCTGACCAAACGGATGTCGGAGGATCTGGCGGAACATTACACCGAAGTAGGTGTCAAGTGCGCGTATCTGCATTCGGAGGTCAGTACACTCGATCGAATTAAAATCCTGCGGGATCTGCGCCGCGGCGAGTATGATGCTCTCATCGGTGTCAACCTGTTGCGCGAAGGCCTCGACTTGCCCGAGGTTTCCCTCGTTGCCATTCTGGACGCCGACAAAGAGGGATTTCTGCGTTCTACCGGCGCCTTGATTCAGACCATCGGCCGCGCCGCGCGCCATCTCAACGGCCGCGCGGTCCTCTATGCCGATGTGCTGACGGGCAGCATGAAGCGGGCTATCGACGAGACCAACCGCCGCCGCGCGGTGCAGCGCCAATACAACGAAGACTACAACATCACGCCGCAATCCATCATCAAGCCCATCGATATGAGCCTGGTCGCGATTGCCGAAGGCGACTACGTCACCATTCCCATCGAGCCAGAGGATCCGGTGGAGGAGATGACACCGGAACAACGTCAGCGTTTCCTCGGCGAATTGGAAGCGAGCATGCGGGAGGCCGCCAAGAAATTCGACTTTGAAAAGGCTGCGCAAATTCGGGATCGGATCAAGGCTCTGAGAACTCCCGGAGTTCACGAAGAGGGCCCTGCGCTATCCTCAAAGTGATATGGAAGCATCCGCCGATTTCTACACGGTTTTTCGCTCGATGGATTCCTCAGCGCAGGAAGACTGCCAAGCTGTGATCGAGGAGCTCAGCTCGCAGGGCTTGCACCCCACACTCGCCGACGACAGCGCTCCGGGAGTGCCGGAGGGAGTGTATGAAGTTCGTGTTCCGGCAGCCGAGGCAGCGGCCGCTGAGGAGCTGGCCGGGAAAAGTACGGAGAACGCGGAACCGGGGGACGCTTCCGAAGCCCTGGATTTGGAGACCATCGCCAAAACCTCGGAGGTGGAGGCGCTCGGGATTCAGAGTCTCTTGGAAGACAACGGCATCACCGCAGTCCTGGTGGGGGATTCCGTGTTGCCCAACATCCCGTTTGAAGTTCGTGTTGCTCGCCAGAACGCAGAGGCGGCACGGAAATTGGTCGTCGAAGCCGAGGAGGATGGGCCCGCCGCCGCCGCGGAAGCAGAAGCAGCCGGTGAAACTGCTGCTCTTCCGCCGCAAGCTTAACGTTCGGGCTTTAGTAACCGAGGAGCGGCGCCAGCCTGGCCCGCACCTCGTCGATGGTTTCGCTCGAGCAGCGCCCCAATTTCTCCGCATGTCGTGCTTTCCAATCGATGCTCTTCACGCGATCGGCCAGGATTACCCCGGCGGCCCGTCGACTGGAAGGGACCGTAACTTCGAATGGGTAGCCTTTCGCCTGATTCGTGATTGGGCACACGAGCGCAAAGCCTGACTTGACGTTGTACTCTCTGGGACTGAGTACGAGAGCCGGGCGCCGCCCCGCCTGCTCCCGGCCAGCTTGCGGATCGAACGTCAACCAGATGTAATCCCCGGTCTCCGGCACGTACGCCGCGCTCACCAGGATTCCTCGCCCCGCGGTTGTCCCCAATCCGTTTCCCGATGCCGGTTCTTCGGTGTGATCCTCGAGACCAGTTCCGACAGGTGATATCTTCGGCGGCTCGGGCGCAAGACAATGCACCCATCGTGGTCGAGACCCAGCGCGAGGCAATCTCCCTGGCTGAGCCGGGCCTCTTTGGCAATCGCCTGCGGGATCCGGACGGCTAAACTGTTACCCCATTTTGAAACGGTGGTTTCGCACTTCATGTGTATCTACTTTAAAGATACACCCGAATCGGTGCCTTCCAGCATTGAGGCTTTTGGGAAGCTGTCCAAGGCCGCACACGTCTAAGGAGCCCGCTTGCTTTAGCCGGGATTCTGTTAGCTCTGTTATGTTCTTCCAACACGTCGCCACAGGAGCGTTCTGTTGCCTTGCCGGCTTTTGGTGTGGATGGCCGACGCTCCACCTACCTCGCCGCCATCCCATTTGGCTATGCCTTTCCGCGTGTGAGACCAGCCACGCGGCCTTGTTGGTTTGGATGAGGCAAGGGATTCGGGACGATGGAAGTGTGCTGTAAAGGTCTTGTGGCTTCCGGCCACGGATGGTAGCAGCCGCCCCAAGGAGCACGAGCCTGCCACTTTTGCAGGTACGCAAACGTCTCCGCCGAGCAGAACGAGCGTACCAGCGATAAATAAGGTGATTACCGATTCGTCTCAGGTATATTTCCGTGTGAGCGGGTTGGCCAATCCAGAATATACTGAGACTTCTTTTGTATTCTCCATGACTTCACTCTTTGATCGGGGCGAGCGCAGTCGTGGAGAATGGCGTTTTCGGCTGCTCTCCATTCCGGTCCGCGTGCAGCCCTGGTTCTGGCTGGTGATCGCGGTTATGTGCGGCCGGGAAGAAACCGGTGCGGCATTGATCTGGATCGCGGTCTGCTTCGTTTCGATTCTGGTGCACGAAATGGGTCATGCGCTGGTCTTCCGCGCGTTTGGAGTCCAGTCGGAGGCGGTGCTGTATGGTTTTGGCGGACTGACCATCCCTCGCACTCAGGTTCGCGGGACCGCCGCCGAGGTGCTGGTTTCTCTCGCGGGACCCGTGGCAGGGTTTGCTCTGGCGGGCCTCACGATCGCCGCTGCTTCTCTCGCGGGCGCTCACACCCATTTGCAGCTCTATTTTTCTGTGATTCCGAGCCTGACTGCCGTTTCCAAGAATTTCGGCTACATGGGGCACGTCCTGCTTAATGACCTGCTCTACGTGAACATCCTTTGGGGCCTGGTCAACCTCCTTCCGATCTATCCGCTGGACGGAGGCCGGGTTTCCCGGGCGCTATTTGAGCGGCGCGATCCCAGGCACGGCAGGTGGCGTTCGCTGTGGCTGTCGGCGATCGCCGGCGCCATCGTAGTGTTGCTGGGACTGCTGGCACGGAGCCTGTACATGGTTGTGATGTTCGGGGTTCTGGCGGCATCGAGTGCCCAGATGGCGGAAGCACTGCGCGGATCGTCGGCCCGGCGGCCGTCGCGGTGGCCGCCATGACCGAGCCCGGGCACAACGCCGAAGTCGAATTTGTCCGCCTCCTGCGAGACTTGGTGCTGCAATATTTGCGCGCAGTCGATGCGTGGGAGGCTGCCTACTTTGAGTGCTATCGCCTGGTTACGCCTTTTCAGGTGAGTTCCGATCTCGACACGCCGCAGCGGGAGTATGAGCGGGCGCGCCAGGACCTGCAAGAATGCGTCCCACAGGCCCGGCGGATGTGCTGGAAATATGGTGTGCGCGATCCGTGGGACGCGCTGCTGCGTATCCGGCTCGGAGCCAACTCGCCGCAAGCCGGAGCCGCTTCGGCGATTGGCAAAGGCGAGCGGAACCTGGTGGCGGCCTGTCTGGCCGAATTGGAAGAGGCTGCCTGGAAGCCAAGCGAGTCTGCCAGCGAAGCTGCTCCCAAAGTTGTAGAGACAGATCGGCCGCGTGGTCCCCTTAAGCGGATTGTCGATTTCCTGTTCTGAGTCAGGGCGACGCGGCGATACTAAGTATAGTGTCTCTTGCGCCTTCCCATTTTGACGGAACCCGCTTCCACAACCCCGGTTCCCCGCAGGCGCGAGGTTTGTTGGACGGTCTGCGCTGGAAATTGACCAGCCGTCCGCAAAAGACCAGCTTCGATCCAACTGTTGCACCCTCGATTCCACCCAGACAAATTGAAAACGGCAGGCTGCGTGTCACCCTGGTAAATCATTCCACCGTGCTGTTGCAGCGCAACGGCAAGAACATCCTCACTGATCCCGTCTGGTCGGAGCGAGTGAGCCCGTTGTCCTGGGCCGGACCGCGACGGCGTCGCGCACCGGGCGTCCATCTCGACCAGCTTCCCGATATTCACCTCGTTCTGTTGAGCCACAATCATTACGACCATCTTGACTTAACGTCTCTGCGCGAAATCCAGCGCCGATGGCAACCTGCTTTGGTCGTGCCGCTGGGCGATGAGCATTTTCTTAGAGCGCAAGGCTTCCAAAACATGCACGGACTCGATTGGGATCAGCAGGCGACGGTGGATGGCACGGCTGTTCACAGTGTTCCCGCCCTGCACTTCTCCGCTCGTGGCTTGTTCGATCGAAACAAGACCCTGTGGTGCGGGTACATGATCGATAACGAAATCTACTTCGCCGCAGACACTGGCTTTGGCGGCCATTTCCAGGCGATCCGCGATCACTTCGGCCCCCCGCGCTTGGCCCTGCTGCCGATCGGCGCTTACCTGCCGCGCTGGTTTATGTCGCCGGTCCACATGGGGCCAGACGATGCGGTGCGGGCCCACCAAATCCTACAGGCGCGGACCAGCATCGCCATCCACCACGGGACGTTTCAGCTTGCCGACGATGGGATCGACACCCCCAAGCGCGAGTTGGCCCGCCATCTCGAAGAAGCCGGAATCGACGCTTCCATCTTCCGCACGCTCGCCAACGGAGAGTACGCTGAGTGCTAAATACCCGAGAACACCGCTTTCCTGCGTTCCCGAAAGCTTTGCACGCCCTCCTGAAAGTCCTCACTCGCCAGAATTTTCGGTAGATCCTCTCGCAAGCGGGCCGCGGCGATCTCCTCGCCTTGGGTGATCGCAATGCGGGCGGAGCGTAGCGTGGCCTGAATGCCCAGCGGCGCCTGGGCAGCGATGCGCTCGGCGATTTCTATGGCGCGATCGATCTGCGCGCCGGGTTCGGTGATCTCCTGGATCAGGCCGAGACACAAAGCTTCCTCCGGGCCGAATTCGTCGCCGGTCAGCAGGTAGCGCATCGCGTTGCCCCAGCCGGCTTCCCGCGCCAAACGAATGGTGGCGCCGCCTAACGGATACAGCCCGCGCGCAACTTCTATCTGCGCAAAGCGGGTTCCGCGCGCTGCAATGCGAACATCGGCAGCCAGCAACATTTCAATGGCGACGGTGAAACTGATCCCGTGAACGGCGATGACCAGTGGCTTGGAGAGATGATTGCGCAGCGAGAACGGATCGATCGAGCCCGGCTCCGGGGCAAACGGGTCCGCGCCTTTGGCCAGCAGCGGCGCGAATTGGGCCAGGTCGATGCCGCCGCTGAAGTGATCGCCATGCGCAAACACTACACCGCAGCGCAGCTCCGGATCCCGATCCAACTCGCCGTAGGCGCGGGCCAGGGCGTGGAGCATGGGAGGGTCAAAGGCATTGCGCTTGGCCACGCGATTGAGTCCCATCAGGAACAAGTGGCCGCGGCGCTCGCAAGTGATGCTGTCGGTGGTCATGCGACCACTAGTTTATTCCTGCCGCAGAGCCGTCATGGGATCGATTCGCGATGCTCTTGCGGCGGGGAGGAAGCTGGCCAACATGGCCGTCGCGATCATGACGAGCGCTGCCGCCGATAGGACGAGCGGATCGCCCGTGCTGAGTCCGACCACGCTGTGTGCCACGAGTTTGGCGGCGCCCAGCGCGGCGGGGATTCCGATCACGATTCCCAACAGCGACAGCCCAAGGGCTTCCCGCAAAACCATCCAAACCACGCGGGTGCGATCCGCACCCAGAGCCATGCGCAAGCCGATCTCGCTCGACCTCCGCGAAGTGGCGTACGCCATCACTCCATAGAGACCGGTAGCGGCCAGCAACAGCGCCAGGGCTCCCAGGCCGGTGGAGAGCTGCGCGACCAGCCGCTCCTCGCCGATGGTGCTGTCCATCATAGCGGTGAGCGGCTTCAGGTCTTCAATTTTCAGATTGCGATCGTACTCCTGAACCGCCTTGCGGATTCCCGGCAGAATGGCCGCCGCATCGCCCGGCGTGCGCACCTCAAAATTGTAGGTGGTAATCAGCTCCGCAGCTTCGAAAAATGGCAGATAGAAGCGCCGCTGGGGCTTGTCCGTTAAGTAGTGATCGACTGCGTCCCGCGAAACGCCGACGATCGTGTACGTTTTGGGATCCTTACGGCCAAGAGTGATGTGGCGGCCCAATGGGCTGGTCTGGGGAAAATAGAACTTGGCCATGGTTTCGTTGATGACCGCGACTTTCGGGGCGCCGCCTTGATCGCGCTCGTCGAAATCGCGGCCCTGCAACAATGCGATTCCCACGGCTGCAAAGTAGTTCGGCCCCACCTGGTCGAACGCCGATTGAAGGTCTTCATCGCGAGTGGACTGGAATCCCTCTACCCGGATACTGGTCATGGATTCGGTGCCGCTGAACACGCCGTTTTGCGACAGGCTGGCCGCCGTCACGCCGGGAACGGTGCGCAGCCGGGCCAGCAGATTCTGGCAGAGCAGGAGTATTCGCGCTTGCTTGTAGCCGCTGCCGATTGGATTCAATTCCAGCATCGCCAGTCCCTGCCGTCGGTACCCGACGTCCATGGTCTGGAGGTGATGCAGAGTGCCGGCGAACAAACCCGCGCCGACCAGCATCAAGAGCGATAGCGCCACCTGCGCGACGACGAGAACTTGACCTAAGTTCCAGCGGCGCCCGCTGTGCGCCAGCGAATGCGTGCGTTCCCGTAACGCCGGGGCCAGGTCCCGGCGCGTGGCGCTCAACGCCGGCACCAGACCGAAGATCAACCCGGTGCAGATCGCCAGCGCCGCGGTGAAGGCAAGCACCGGCGGGTCCGGGCGAATGTCCAGCGGCAGTGCCTTAGGTCCATCGGAGGCCAGCCACAGCAGCAGACTCGCGCCCCACCAAGCCAACAGCAAGCCGGCGAGGCCGCCCATGGTTGCCAGCAGAAGGCTTTCGGTCAGAAGTTGCCGCACCAGACGCGCGCGCCCCGCGCCCAGCGCCAGGCGCATGCTGATTTCCTTTTGCCGGTTGGTGGCGCGGGCCAGTAGCAGATTGGCGACGTTGGTACAAGCGATCAGCAACACCAGCGCGACCAGCCCCATCAGGATCAAGAGCGGTTGAGAAAACTGCTTGCGCAAGTACGAAAAGCCTTTGCCGCCAGCATCCACCGGTATCTTGGACTCGCGGATCTCCTTGGCCGTGTCCGGCGTGATCGCCGGCCCTTGCAGTTCCATCTGCAAATTCCTGATGAGCACATTCAGCGAAGCCCGCGCTTGCGTCAGCGAGACACCCGGTTTCAATCGGCCCAGCAACAGCAGCCAACTGGAGTCGTTCTTCTCCAGGAAAGAGCTACCCGGATTCACTTGTCCCTGCATCATAATGGGAATCCAAACATCGGTGGATCGACCCACCTCGTCGCCAAAAAAATCGCTCGGGCCCACGCCGATAATGGAGAATTTCGTCCCATTGAGGC
>Ga0075015_100000276_pt1 | contig 16995 bp, 19 predicted proteins | sample AleBraG_ABR_2013_FD_71476 | JGI IMG/M metagenome (GOLD analysis project Ga0075015, IMG submission 71476) | Freshwater sediment microbial communities in response to fracking from Pennsylvania, USA - Alex Branch Run_MetaG_ABR_2013 | ecosystem: Environmental > Aquatic > Freshwater > Creek >...
TTTCTTCCGCCAGTTCCAGAACCAGCAGCCCCGCGACCTGCCGCCCGAGGAGGGCGTGGGTTCGGGATTCATCGTCAGCGCGGATGGCTACATTCTCACCAACACCCACGTGGTCGACAATGCCACGCGCGTGATCGTGCGGCTCACTGACCGACGCGAGTTTCAGGCCAAGGTCATCGGGAGCGATGACAAGTCCGATGTCGCACTGCTGAAGATCGAGGCCAAGAATCTGCCGACGGTGAAGATCGGTGATCCCAGTAAGCTGCGCCCCGGCCAATGGGTGCTGGCGATCGGTTCGCCGTTCAACTTTCAGAACAGCGCCACGGCGGGCATCGTCAGTGCGCTGGGCCGCGAAGTGCCCAATGCCACCGCCTACAATTACGTGAATTTCATCCAGACCGACGTGGCCGTCAATCCCGGTAATTCCGGCGGACCGCTCTTTAATCTGGATGGCGAAGTGGTGGGCATCAACTCGCAGATCTACAGCAACACGGGCAGCTATGCGGGTCTGTCGTTTGCGATCCCCATTGATATCGCCAACAACGTGCGCGAGCAGCTGGCAAGCACCGGGCATGTTACTCGCGGCCGTATCGGCGTGCAGATTCAGCAGGTCACGGCCGCCCTGGCTGAGAGCTTCGGTCTGGATCGGCCGCGCGGCGCGGCAGTCAGTGCGGTGGATAATGATGGCCCGGCCGACAAGGCGGGGGTGAAGCCCGAGGATGTCATCCTCAGTGTCAATGGACGCAAGATCGAGCGCTCCTCGGAACTGCCGGCGTTGATTGCCGCCATCAAACCGGGCGGCAACGCGGATTTGGAGATCTGGCGCGGTAAGGGCATCAAGCACCTTACCGTCACGGTCGAAGAGCTCAAGGACAAGGCCAGCGTAGCCAAGAGCGGCAAGAGCGGCGGCGCCAGTGACAAGCTGGAGAAGCTGGGTTTGAGCGTGCGCGAGCTCACGGCGAACGAAAAAACCCAGCTGCGTACCAGCGGCAGTGTGGTGGTGACGGACGTCGACGGTCCGGCCGCCGAGGCAGGTCTGCGCGCGGGTGATATTATCCTGGGCGCCAATCGCACGGCCGTGAATTCGGTGACGCAGCTGCGAGAGGCCGTGCGTGAGGCGGGTCGCGCGTTGGCCCTGCTGGTCCAGAGCAACAATCAGCAGCGCATCGTCACGGTACAAGTGGAGTAAGCGCCCGACCGGCCCATGCAAGAACGTTACGAGCCGGCGCTCATAGAACGCGCCGCCCAGGATTACTGGAACGCACAGGGTACGTTTGCGGCGCGTGAGACGGCGGGCCGTGGCAAGTACTATTGCCTGTCGATGTTCCCGTACCCGTCGGGACGGCTCCATATGGGGCATGTGCGCAATTACACCATCGGTGATGTGTTGGCGCGCTTCATGCGCATGCAGGGCTTGAACGTGCTGCAGCCCATGGGATGGGATGCGTTCGGGTTGCCGGCCGAAAACGCGGCCATCGCCAACGGCGTGCCGCCGGCGCGCTGGACCCGCGAGAACATCGCCTACATGAAGCGCCAGCTCCAGGCCTTGGGACTGGGGCTGGATTGGCAACGGGAATTTGCCACCTGCGATGCGGATTATTATCGCTGGAACCAGTGGCTGTTCCTGCGGCTGCGCGAGCGCGGTATCGCCTATAAGAAGACGGGCGTGGTCAATTGGGATCCGGTGGATCAGACGGTGCTCGCCAACGAGCAGGTGATCGACGGGCGCGGCTGGCGCACCGGGGCGCTGGTGCAGAAGCGCGAAATCCCAATGTATTACCTGCGTATCAGCGCTTACGCGGACGAGTTACTGGCGGCGCTCGACGGTCTGACGGATTGGCCGGAGCGCGTGCGCACCATGCAGGCCAATTGGCTGGGCAGGAGCGAGGGCGTTGAGATTGCATTTCCCTACGCGCCTGATGCCGCCGCCGCGATGGGTGGAGCGGGGAGCCTGAAGGTTTTCACCACACGTGCGGATACGCTGTATGGCGTGACTTTCGCCGCTGTTTCGGCCGAGCACCCCTTGGCCAGCGCGGCCGCGCTCAAGGCGCCGGCGCTGGCGGCGTTCATCGATGAGTGTCGGCGCGGCAGCACGATGGAGGCTGACCTGGCCAACATGGAGAAGCGTGGCATGCCCACCGGCTTCCATGTCTGCCATCCGCTGACCGCAGAACCCATCCCTGTGTGGGTGGCAAACTACGTGCTGCAGACTTACGGCGAGGGCGCGGTCATGGGAGTGCCCGCGCACGATGAACGGGATTTCGAGTTTGCGCGGCGCCACGCCCTGCCCGTGCGTACGGCTGTGGTGCCTGCCAACGCCGACTACAGCCGCGTGGGCACACAGTGGCAGGCCGAATATGGCGCGGCCGGGATGACTGTCGACTCGGGCGAATTTTCCGGGATGAGCTCCAGCGCTGCGGCACAGGCCATTGCTGCGGCCTTGAGTCAGCGGAGTCTGGGCGCAGCGCGCGTGCAATGGCGGCTCCGGGACTGGGGCATATCCCGCCAGCGCTATTGGGGCTGCCCGATTCCGCTGATCCACTGCGAACAGTGCGGTGAGGTGCCGGTGCCCGATGCCCAGCTGCCGGTGCGCCTTCCCGAAGAGCTGGTGCCGGACGGATCGGGCAATCCGCTGGCCAAGCACGAGCCGTTCCTGCACTGTCGGTGCCCGCAGTGCGGCGCGCCGGCCCGTCGTGAGACGGACACCATGGATACCTTTGTCGACTCATCGTGGTATTTCCTGCGCTTCGCCAGCCAGGATCAGCAACAGGCGCCGGTGGACGCGCGGGTGCAGTACTGGCTGCCGGTGGATCAATACATCGGCGGCATTGAACACGCCATTTTGCACCTGCTGTACGCGCGCTTCTGGACGCGCGCCATGCGTGACTTGGGGCTGGTACAGATCGATGAGCCGTTCAAGGCGCTGCTCACCCAGGGCATGGTGCTCAATCACATCTACTACCGCCAGCCCGACGCGGGCCGGCGCGTGTTCATCAATCCTGCCGAGGTGGAAGTGCAAGTGGACGCCGACGGACGCCGCGGCGCGGCCCGCTCCCTGCTGGACGGCGAATGGGTGGAATACGGTGGACTGGGCACCATGTCCAAGTCCAAGAACAACGGCGTGGACCCGCAGAGTCTGGTGGAAAAATACGGAGCCGATACCGCCCGGCTGTTCATGATGTTCGCCGCACCGCCGGAGCAGACCCTGGAATGGTCGGAGGACGGGGTGCTCGGTCAGTCCCGATTCCTGCGCCGGTTGTGGAAGGCGGTGTACGAGCATGTGGCCGGCGGAGCGCTCCCCGGGGCGCCGCCGGCGGCTTTGAACGGCGAAGCCGCGGCCCTGCGCCGCCTCGCACACCAGACGCTGGCGCGGGTGAGCGACGATATTCGCCGTCGCCAGGTATTCAACACGGCCATCGCGGCGGTCATGGAATTGCTCAATGCGGTGGCGCGTTACCAGGCGGCGGACGCGACGGCGCGCGCCGTGCGCCACGAGGCGTTGGAACTGGCAGTGCTGTGCTTATCGCCGATGGTGCCGCATATCTGTCATGCGCTGTGGCACGAGCTGGGGCACGCGCGGGCGCTGATTGACGAGGCCTGGCCCACGCCCGATCCGCGCGCGCTGGCGCAGCAGAGTTTCGAGCTCATCGTGCAGATCAACGGCAAGCTGCGCGCCAAGATCGTGCTGGAAACCGGCATGGATGAAGCTGCGGTTCGAGCCGCGACGCTCGCCGACGCGGACGTGCAGCGCTTCCTGGGCGGACGCGCGCCGAAGCGTGTGATCTATGTGCCCGGCAAACTTGTAAATATCGTGGTTTGATGGGCGCGCGGCGCTTAACGCTGCTGGCGGCCGTGCTGACAGGCGCCATGCTCAGTGCCTGTGGATTTCATCTGCAGGGGGCCGAGCACCTGCCGCGAGCGCTGGCCAGTGTGCGGATCGAAACTATTGATGCACAAACCGATTTCTGCCACGGTCTGCGGGCGGCATTGCGGGCGGCCGGTACCGAACTGGATGGCGCGGCGGGCGAATCGGCGACGGTGCGCATCCTGCTGGATAACACCAGCGAGCGGGTACTCACCGTGTCGGCAATCAACATTCCCACCGCCTATGAACTCAGCTATCACGTCAGAGTCGCCGTGCAAGCCCAGGGACGAGAGTTGATGGCGCCCGAGGATCATACGCTGACGCGCGAGTACAGCTTCGATGAGACCGCACTGCTGGCCAAGGATCGTGAGCGCGATGTGCTGGCCCAAGCGCTGGCCGACGATCTGGTGGCGCTGCTGATGCGGCGTTTCGCTGCACTCTGAAGCTCAAGGTCTCGGCCATGCTGCGCCTGGCAGATTGCGATTTAAGCGGCGTCTTGCGGCTCCTGTGCGAGTATGGCTTGGACCTGCGACTCATTGATCCCGGGCAGCTCATCCCCGGCTCTTACTGGGGCGAGAACGAGGCGGGACTGCAGGGCACCACCCTGCTCGCGCGCGTCGATACCCCGCTCCATTCCATACTCCACGAGGCCGCGCACTTCATCTGCATGGCGCCCGAGCGGCGGGTGGGATTGGATCGCGACGCCGGGGGCGATGATCTGGAGGAAACCGCGGTGTGTTACCTGCAAATACTGCTGGCCGATCGATTACGCGCTTTCGGACGCGTTGCATTGTGGCGCGATATGGATGAGTGGGGTTACAGCTTTCGACTGGGCGGCGCGCAGGTTTGGTTCGAGCAGGACGCGGAGGAAGCGCGCCAATGGTTGATCGCCCATGGTTTGATCGATCGCCACGACCAGTTGAGCGGTCGACTGCGGTAAGGGGCGGCCTCAACCTCGCGCTAATACGTCACGGGACTGTTCAATATCCGCGCTTTGGCATCGGCATTGTCCGGCACGAATTCGGTTTCGTCCATCGGATGCACGTAGAGGGTGCGCAGTGACAGGTCCGTGCCGTGGTCGAATTTCGCCACGAAGTGATTTTCCGCCGCCTGCTGCTCCAGCACCGGGAGTGGCAGTCGTGTCCAGCCGAAGCGGTAGGGAATGCCCGGGCCGCCGATCTGATCGCGCTCCAACCAGAAGTAGTAATGTCCGGTGATGGGAATGACCAGATGCTGAACGCCGAAGCGCAGGGGGTACGCAAATACAAAATCGGGCTTCGTGCAGTTCGGATGGCAGGGCACCACCATCAGTCGGTTGTACTCGTACAGGTGGTGAACGTTGACCTCGAACCGATCGCCCTTCCGTAGAGCTCGCGTTGGATAAAAGATCGACGAGTCGTTCTGGGAGACCGCAAAATGGACCGGTCCGCCCTGAAGCGTTGCGGCACCGGCGCTGTGACTGGCGACTTCGAGCGCCGCCATGAGGATCAGCGTGCTATGGGTTTTCATAAAGGGGCACTCCTGCAGCGAGGTCGCGAACAAAGCTTACTCGCGGGCGAGGCAGGATTCCAGCGTCGCTGCTACTTGCGGGTGAGCGGTTGCCCGGCTTTCGGCTAATTGCAGCAACGGTAGTGTTTGTGCTATATATGTGCTATTCGTTCGGAGAAGGAGCACTACCATGGCAGCGACCACGACCATCAGGCTCCCGCCCAAACTGCGAGCCCGGCTTGGGAGCCTCGCCAAGCAAACGGGACGTTCGGCTCATAGCCTTATCGTGGAAGCGGTCGAACGGCATGCAGACTACGAAGAGCAGTTGCGCAGCCTGGTCAAGGAGGCAATCGCTGCGGACGTGGATATCGAGAAGACCGGAGAGGTCTATCGTGCCGACGATGTCCATGCCTGGATGAAGCGACTTGCCGTCGATGAGTCCGCAGCACGACCCAAGCCGTGGCGCAGGTAGTCTACTCGGCGCGTTCGCTCGCACATATCGAGCGCGCATTTCGGTTCCTGCGCGAAAAGAATCCTGCTGCGGCGCAGGAGGCTGTGTCCGCGATCCAGTCGGCGGTCGAGAGCCTGTCGGCGCATCCGTTGATCGGCCGCCGTATTGAAGGCGAGTTGCGTGAGCTCGTCATTTCGTACGGTCAAACAGGCTATGTTGCCCTGTACCGATTTGTGGTTTCACAGGAGGAGGTGCGCATTTTGGCCATTCGCCACCAACGAGAATTGGGCTTTCAGCCTTAGCCGCTGAACTTGATACCGGGGACGCAAGGACAGCGGCGGCCCGCAGAGTCCTATGACGCGATTCCTTGCTGAATGGTGCGGAACGAGCACAGTTGACTCATTGCTGGCATCGCCGGCCGGCAGATTTCCGGTAGCGAATCTGACTAAGAGCGTCGAGATCCCAGCGCAAGTCCCAGACCGAATGCGATGAATACGCCACCGGTCAGTTGATCGCAAGCCTGTACGAAAACGGGCTTTTGCAGCCACGACGCGATCGGTCGCGTAGCTGCAATGAGACACGCAAACCAGATCAGTCCGAGCATGGCGTGAATGGCCCCGAGCATAAGCATGTAGGGACCGACCGGCACATTCGGTGGTACAAACTGAGGCAGGAACGAAACGTAAAATAGTCCTACCTTTGGATTCAACAGATTGGTCAGCACACCTGTGGCGAATGGCCTTTCTCGCGGCTCATCTTTTCCGGTCGCCGTTTTAAACGCGCGCCGGGGATTTCGCAGCATCTTGTACCCGATCCACAGTAAGTACGCCGCTCCAGTCCATCGCAGGATTGTGTAGGCCAGCTGCGATGCTGCCAGCAGCGCCCCGAGTCCCAATGCGACGAGCGCGGCCCACACGAGGCAGCCCGTCACAATACCGAGCCCAGCCAGCGTAGCCTTCTGCGGTGATCCACCAGCGGCCGTTCTGAGCACCAATGCTGTATCGAGTCCCGGCGTAATGGTTAGCAGGGATGCTGCCGCGACAAACGCAATCAAGGACGCCAGTACTGAATGCACGTTGACCTCCGCCCGTCGCAGCGCGTTTCACCGGCCGCTCAACGCGGCCCCGCAAACCGATCCGTGGCGGCGACCAGTTCGCGGCTGATGCCCGATTCGAACGCCGAGTGGCCGGCATCGGGAACGATACGGAACTGCGCCTGCGGCCAGGCACGATGCAGCGCCCAGGCGCTGCGCATGGGACACACCACATCGTAGCGACCCTGCACGATCACCGCCGGGATATGGCGAATGCGGCGCACATTGCGCAGCAGCTGATCCGGGTGGTCCAGGAATCCGCCGTGGACGAAGTAGTGGCATTCGATACGGGCAAAAGCGGCCGCGAATTCGGGATCATCGAACTTGGCGATCGAGCTGGCACTGGCCTGCAGGTAGCTGGTGGCGCCTTCCCAGATCGACCAGGCACGGGCGGCGCGGGCGCGCACCGCGCTACTTCGCGAGGTCAGGCGTCGATAGTAGGCACGCACCATAGCGTGGCGCTCGCGGCGCGGAATCGGCGCTATGTATTTTTCCCACAAGTCGGGAAACAAAGAGGCCGCGCCCAGTTCGTCCTGATAGAACCAGTTCAGCTCGGACTTCCGCAGCAGGAAAATCCCGCGCAGCACCAGCGCACGGACCCGCTGCGGATGGGTTTGTGCGTAGGCCAGGGCCAGGGTGGAACCCCACGAGCCTCCGAATACCAGCCAGCGGCGCAAGCCCAGGTGCTCGCGCAAGCGTTCGATGTCATTCACCAGGTCCCAGGTCGTATTCTCCACCAGCGATGCGTGTGGCCGACTGCGCCCGCAGCCGCGTTGATCAAACAAAATGATGCGATAGCGGCGCGGGTCAAAGAAGCGGCGCATACCCGGGTTCGTGCCGCCGCCCGGGCCGCCATGCAGGAACAACGCGGGTTTCCCCTTGGGATTGCCGCTCTCCTCGAAGTACAGTGTATGCAGGTCAGAGACGGGCAGCCGGCCGCGCCGGTAGGGTTTGATGGCCGGATACAGTCCGTTCCCGCGCTTCATGGGCAGAGCATGGGCCCGAGCGGCTTACCGCCCAGCAGGTGCATGTGCAGGTGATACACCTCCTGACCGCCGTGTGCATTGCAATTAATAATCAGCCGATAGCCATCGGCCGCTATCCCTTCGCTGCGCGCCAGGTCGCGCGCGACCAGCATCATCTTGCCCATCAGTGCGGCATCCGCGTCGCTGACGTCATTGACGGTGGGAATCGGTTTGTTGGGTACGATCAGTATATGAACCGGGGCGCGCGGGTGAATGTCGCGGAAGGCCGTGACGAACTCATCGCGATACACGAAATTGGCCGGCACGTCGCCGGCAATGATGCGTTCAAACAGCGTCGGCATGGGCCCAGCCTAGACCCGAATGCGACCGTTTCGCAAGTCACACCGTGGGTGCCGTTTGCGTTAGGCTAACCGCCGTGAAACTCACCCAGGAACAGCTCAAACCCCACCTCGCCAACGGCCTGCTGCCGGTATATCTGGTCTCCGGCGACGATCCATTGTTGGTGGGCGAGGCCGTCGATGCCATCCGGCTGGCGGCGCGAAGCGCGGGCTTCGATGAGCGGGTGCAGCTGTATATAGAGCGCAGCGCGGCCGTGTGGGACGAGGCGCTGGGGGCGACCCAGACGCGCTCGTTGTTCACCTTGCGCCGTATGCTCGAATTGCGCCTTCCCACCGGCAAGCCGGGACACGGCGCCGCCACACTGCAGCGTCTGATCGGAGCCGCGGGGCCCGATCTCATGCTGATGATCGTGGCGGGCAAACTGGACCGCGATGCACAGAACGCGGAGTGGGTTCGAGCGGTGCAGGCCCGTGGTGCCTGGCTGCCATTGTGGCCCCTGGATGCCGCGCGCCTGCCCGCGTGGCTCCGCCAGCGACTGGGCGTCGTGGGCCTGAGCGCGAGCGATGAGGCGATAGCACTGCTGGCCGAGGCCACCGAAGGCAATTTGTTGGCTGCGCGCCAGGAAATCGAGAAACTGGCGTTGCGATTCGGTGCCGGCACGCGCATCGAGGTGCCGCAGCTGGTGGAAGCGATCAGCAACAGTGCCCGCTTTGACATATCGGCGCTCACCGAGGCCATCGGTACACGTGACGCGGCCCGCGCACTGCGAGTGCTCGCGGGGTTGCGCGCCGAGGGGGGCGAGGCGGTGCGGGTATTGTGGTGGCTGGTGCGAACGCTCCACGGGCAGAACGGGCGCGCGGTGCCTATGCCTGGGCTGGTGGCGCGCGCCAGTCGCGCGGATCGGTGTGCCAAAGGGAGAGCGCATGGCGAGGTGTGGGACGAAATGGCGCTGCTGTGTGTGGAGCTGTGCGGTCGGCGTACACTGCCGCTGCCGCGCGAAGCGGTGCTTTGGGAACGAGCCCGCGCATGAGTGAACCGATCGGTCTGTTTGGCGGTACTTTCGATCCCATCCATTACGGTCACCTGCGTACGGCTTTTGAGCTGTGGCAGGCACTGCGCTTGAGCCAGGTACGATTCACTCCCACCGGAGATCCGCCGCACCGGGAACCCTCCCTGGCAGCACCGGAACTGCGCTTGCAGATGGTGCGCGCCGCCATTGCAGGGCAGAGTGCCTTTGTGGCGGACGATCGGGAGATGCGCCGGAGCGGCCTGTCCTACTCGGTGGACACGTTACTGGATGTGCGGCGTGAGTACCCGCACCAGCCGCTGTGCCTGCTGCTGGGAATGGACGCCTTTCTGGGCATGCCGCATTGGCACCGATGGCGCGAAATATTTGATCTAGCCCATGTCGTGGTGGCGCACCGGCCGGGCTGGAAGGCACCCATTACCGGCCCGCTGGGCGAGGTGATGGTGGATCGCGGCACGGGGAGCGTGCGGGACTTGCACAGCAGCCAGGCCGGGCGCGTCTACGTGCACGCGGTCACCCAGCTGGAGATCTCCTCGACCGACTTGCGCCAGCTTATTCTGGCCGGCAGCGATCTGCGCTACCTGGTACCTGACGCGGTGCGCGAGCTGATATTGGTGAGTGGGTGCTATGCTCAGCGCGCTTCCTGAACGTTTTAAGAGGTCAATCAACACGCATGGCAACCAGCAGACGTACTCCACGCAAGGCCGGCGCCGGCAGGTCCCCCGTGGGTCAGGTGGCCCGGGCTAAGGGTAAGCGCGGGGCCGTTGGCAAGCGCACGACCGGCAAGCGCACCGCCGCCGGTAGACACACGTCGGCCAGGAAACAGGCCTTGGCCGGCACGCGCACTCCGGCGGGTAAACGCGCGCCAACCGGCAAACGGACGGCCTCCGCCAAGCGACGTGCCGACGCCAGTCCGCCCGTTGCCAAACCGGTCGCCAAGGTTGCGCGTAGCGGCCGGCTGATCGAGCTCGAGAAGCTGACCCTCGCGGCGTTGGATGACATGAAGGCCGTCAACGTCAAGGTACTGGATGTGCGCGGACTCACCGATGTGGCCGACACCATGATTGTCGCCTCCGGCAATTCCGATCGGCACGTACGGGCCATCGCCGAGTTGGTCATTGCGCGCGCCAAGGCGGCCGGCCGTCGCCCGATGGGCACCGAGGGACAGCAGGATGCCGAATGGGTGCTGGTTGATCTGCAGGATGTGCTGGTCCATATCATGCTGCCGCGGGTGCGTGAGTTCTATGCCCTCGAGCAACTGTGGGAAGCACCCATGGCCGCACGGCGCAGCGCCGGCGACGCGCTCAAGGGGCGGCACGCGGTGCCGCAGGGGCCGCGCGGCGGTTGAACACATGCGGGTGCGCGTGATTGCAGTGGGCACGCGCCTTAAGGGGTGGGCGGACGCGGCTTTTACCGACTACGCCCGGCGCCTGCGTGGCGCCGAGACGCTGGAGCTATGCGAGATCACGCCGGGTCGACGCAGCGCCCGCGGTGACGCGGCTCGCGCCATCGCCGCGGAATCGGTGCGCATTCTTGCTTTGCTTGAGCCGCGCAGCTTCAACGTCGCGCTCGACGAGCATGGTCGGCAATTCACCAGTACGAAGTTGGCCGACTGGTTGGCACAGCGCCGGCGGGTGGGCGAGGCACTGAATTTCATCATCGGCGGTCCTGACGGTTTGGGAGAGACGGTGCTGGCTCGCGCCGACCTGCGCTGGTCACTGGCGTCGCTGACCTTTCCGCACGCGTTGGCGCGGGTGCTGGTGGCTGAGCAATTGTACCGGGCCGCCTCACTTCTGGCCGGCCACCCCTACCATCGGGAATGAGGTTTTGCGCGTGAATGTCGGCATCGCACCGAGACTCATCCTGGCATCGGGCTCACCGCGCCGCAGCGCGTTGCTGCGGCAGCTCGGTGTGCCGCATCGCATCCGGTCTTCGTCCATCGAAGAGCGCCGCGAGCGGGGCGAGGCCGTCGCGACTTGCGTGTGCCGGTTGGCTGGCGCCAAGGCGCAGCAGGTCTGGGAGGCCGAGGACGAGCAGTCCGGGGAGGCGGCGGGCGATACCCGCCGGGTACTCCCGGTACTCGGTGCCGACACGGCGGTGGTCGTGGACGGCCAGATGTTGGGCAAGCCGCGTCATCGCGAGGATGCACTCAGCATGCTCGAGCAACTCTCGGGGCGAACCCATCAAGTTCTAACTGCGGTGGCGCTGCGCGCCGGGGGCGGCCTGGAAGTGCGCTTGAGTCAGAGTGAGGTGCAGTTTCGCGCCATTGCGGCGAGCGAGGGCGCCGCCTACTGGGATACCGGGGAGCCGTGCGACAAAGCCGGCGGCTATGCCATTCAGGGTTACGCCGCGGCATTCGTCCAGGAATTGCGCGGCAGCTACTCAGGTGTCATGGGCCTGCCCTTGTTCGAGACCTCGGCGCTCCTCGATGCGGCCGGCGTGGCGCGCTGGCGCTCAGTGGCCCAAGATGCGTGAAATTCTGATCAACGTCACGCCGCGCGAGACGCGCGCCGCGCTGACCGAAAATGGCGTCACCCAGGAACTGTACATCGAGCGCGCCAGCCGTCGCGGCTTGGTGGGCAATCTGTACAAGGGCCGCGTGTCGCGGGTGCTGCCGGGCATGCAGGCGGCGTTCATCGATATTGGTCTGCAGCGCACCGCGTTCCTGCACGCCGGTGATGTGGCGCGCGCGGTGCCGGTCGAAGCCGAGAATGGTGTGCCGCCGATCGACGACATTGGCAAACTGGTGCTGCCCGGCCAGGAAATACTGGTGCAGGTGCTCAAGGACCCGTTGGGCAGCAAAGGCGCACGCCTGACCACTTTTATCTCACTGCCGTCGCGCTTCCTGGTTTACATGCCGTTTGGGCGTGGGGTGGGCGTGTCGGCGCGCATTGAAGATGCGGACACCCGTGAACAGCTCCGTTCGCAGGTGCGCGAGATGATCGCGACCAATGCGATGGGCGGTGCGGGTGAGGCGCGCACGGGGAATGGCGCGGCGGGCGCGGCGGGCGGTTATATCGTGCGCACGGCTGCGTATCGAGCGCAACCCGAGGCGCTGCGAGCGGACATGCTGTACCTGGCGCGCCTGTGGGAGCATGTACGGCAGCAGACTTTGCAAGTAAGCGCCGGCTCGCTGGTGCATGAGGACCTGCCGCTGGGGACGCGCATGCTGCGCGATGAACTGGGACCCGACGTGCAGCGTGTGCTGGTGGACGCTCAAGCCGAGTTCGCCAGGATGCGCGATTTTGCCACGGCGTTCATGCCCGAGGCCGTGCCACGCATTGAACAGTACAGCGGGGCGCGCGCCCTTTTCGAACTGCACGGTGTCGAAGACGAGATTGGCCGCGCGCTCGATCGCAAGGTGCAACTGAAATCGGGCGGCTACATCGTCATCGATCAGACCGAGGCAATGACCACCGTCGATGTTAATACCGGCGCCTATGTTGGGCATCGCAATCCAGAAGACACGGTGTTTCGCACCAATCTCGAGGCAGCGGTGAGCATCGCGCGCCAATTGCGGCTGCGCAATCTCGGCGGCATCATCATCATCGATTTCATCGACATGGAGGATGCCGCGCACCGTGAGCAGTTACTGGCCGCGCTGAGCAGCGCGCTGGCCGCTGATCGAGCCCAAAGCCAGATCGCCAGTGTCTCGCCCCTCGGTCTCGTGGAAATGACCCGCAAGCGCACGCGCGAGAGCCTCGAGCATCTGCTGTGTGAGCCGTGTCAAACCTGCCAGGGGCGCGGATTCGTACGCAGCGCCGAGACCATCTGTCATGAGATCTATCGGGAAGTGCGTCGTCAGGGCGCGCAATTTCGCACCGAGCAGCTGCTGATACTGGCGCACCCGGAAGTGGTCGAGCGACTGCTCGACGAGGAGGCGCCGGTGCTGGCCGATCTCGAGCAGCAGGTGGGCAGGCCCATTCGCCTGCAATCGGAAGCGCGCTACAGTCTCGAGCAATTTGATGTCGTGTTAGCCTAGAAGCCATGAACACGCCTGGCCAATCCGCAGCGCTGGTCGCCGCCGTGCAAATGCGCTCGGGCGCGGATCGCGCCGAAAATCTGGCCGCCGCCGCGCGCCTGGTACGCACGGCGGCACAGCGCGGCGCCAGCGTGGTGGTGTTGCCCGAGAATTTTTCCATGATGGCGCAGCGCGATGCAGATCGACGTGCGCTGGCGGAACCGGACGGTGCGGGCGTGGTGCAGGATTTTTTGGCGGCCACGGCGCGGGAGTTGCACGTGTGGCTGGTGGCCGGGTCGGTGCCGGTGGCGAATGCGCCGAGCGAGCGCATTGCGCAGGCCTGCCTGGTGTACGACGCGCACGGGCAACGCGCCGCGCGTTACGACAAAATCCATCTGTTCGATGTCGAGCTGCCGGATCGCAATGAGAGCTACCGCGAATCGGCGCACATGGCGCCTGGCCACCGCGTGGTGGTGCTGGACACGCCGGCGGGCAGGCTGGGCCTGTCGATCTGCTACGACCTGCGGTTTCCGGAGCTGTACCGCCAGCTGGTGCTGGCGGGAGCGCAGTGGCTGGTGGTGCCAGCCGCCTTTACGGCGGCCACCGGCGAGGTGCATTGGGAACCCCTCCTGCGCGCGCGCGCGATTGAGAATCTCTGCTATGTTGTGGCCAGCGGCCAGTGGGGCGAGCACGCCAATGGTCGGCGCACTTGGGGCCACAGCCTGATCGTCGATTACTGGGGCCGGGTGCAGGCGGAATTGGCCAGTGGCGAGGGCGTCATCGACGCCGCACTGGATCTTGACGCGCAGCGCGAGGCGCGCTTGAGGTTTCCCGCGTTGAACCACCGCGTACTGTGAATGGCACTTGAATATGAACCGGCAAGGGAGCATTAAACGGCAATGAGCCTGCAGACCAGTCCCATCGGGGTCGCACCCGCGCCGAGCGTTGCCAACGTCGCGAACGTCGCAATCGACGCCATGCAGTCGGCACGGGACAATTTACTGGCGCCCGCTGGGCTGGATGAGGGGCGCTTGTGGAATGCCCTGGAGCTGGTGCTGGGCACGGCGGTGGACGCCGCCGACCTGTACTTTCAGGTCTCGCAGGAGGAGTCCTGGGCGCTCGAAGACGGCATCGTCAAGGAGGGCAGCTCGAGCATCGAGCAGGGCGTGGGGGTGCGCGCCATGGCGGGCGAGCGCACGGGTTTTGCCTATTCGGATGAGATCATGCCGGCCGCACTGGAGGAGGCGGCGCGCGCCGCGCGCGCCATTGCTGGCCACGGCAATGCCGGGTCGGTGCAGGCCTGGCACCAAGTCAGCGGGCACCGGCTATACCTGCCGACGGATCCGCTCACCAGTTTGTCGGACGAACAAAAGGTGGGTTGGCTGGAGCGGGTGGATCGCGAAACCCGGCGCATGGATCCGCGCGTGGTGCGTGTCATGGCCAGTTGCCACGCCGTGCAGGAGACCATTCTCATCGCGGCATCCGATGGCACGCTCAGCGCCGACATCCGTCCGCTGGTGCGCATGAACGTATCCGTGATCGTCGAGCAAAATGGTCGCCGCGAGCAGGGTTATGCCGGCGCGGGTGGCCGCTACACGCTCAGCGAATTGATGAGTGGCGATCGACCGCTCGAGCTGGCACGCGAGGCGGTACGCCAGGGGCTGGTCAACCTCGAGGCCGTGGATGCTCCGGCCGGCGCCATGACCGTGGTGCTGGGGCCGGGCTGGCCGGGCATATTATTGCACGAGGCCATCGGCCATGGGCTCGAGGGGGACTTCAACCGCAAGGGAACTTCGGCCTTCAGCGGTCGTATCGGTGAACGGGTGGCCAGTCCCGGCTGCACGGTGGTGGATGATGGCACGCTGCCCGGACGGCGCGGCTCACTGAACATCGACGATGAGGGCACGCCCACGCAGTGCACGACGCTCATTGAAGACGGCGTGTTGCGCGGCTATCTGCAGGATCGACTCAATGCGCGGCTCATGGGCGTGGCGCCCACGGGCAACGGCCGGCGCGAATCCTTTGCGCATCTCACGCTGCCGCGCATGACCAACACCTACATGCTCGCCGGCCCCTATGCGCCCGAGGACATCATCCGTTCGGTGGATCGCGGCATCTATGCCGTGAACTTTGGCGGCGGGCAGGTGGATATCACATCGGGCAAGTTCGTGTTCTCGGTCAGCGAGGCCTACATGATCGAGGGCGGTAAAGTCGGAGCGCCGATCAAGGGAGCGACGTTGATTGGCAATGGGCCGGATGTACTCACGCGCGTGGCCATGGTCGGGAACGATCTGAAGCTCGATGCCGGGGTGGGCACCTGCGGCAAGGAGGGGCAGAGCGTGCCCGTGGGAGTGGGCCAGCCCACGCTTCGAGTGGACGCGTTGACGGTGGGTGGGACGGGGTAAGAGAGAGGCGCGGTAATAGTGATTTGAATCGGCGCAGCGCCCGAAGAATTTGCGATCACCCGTCGGCATAAATTAAGTAAAACCAGCCCTGCATTCGTAGCTCAAAGCGGATCTCGCTCACGCATTTGGGCTGCGTTATGTTGATGGTGTCCACAGTCCGGCCGCCTGGATGCGCGGATGATACACGCCGAGTCAAATTCTCAGCGTTACGTCCAATCAAACATCTCGAGGTGCCCTATGAACGCGATCAAACACGCGGTTACCGTGCTGCTAGTGAGCGGCGCGAGCCTGGCCGCAGTCTCCACCGCTTCCGCCAATTCCATCTATCTGAAGCTTCCGGGCGTTACCGGGCCGGTGACGAACACTGTGTTTCAGGGCGATATTCAGTTGCACGCTTACAGCCAGGGATTCACCGATCCGACCGTCGTCGCGACGGGCACCGGGGGGAGCGGTGCGAGCAAGGTGAGCTGTGGCGCAATCAACATTGTGAAATCCATTGATTCCACCAGTCCCGATTTCCTGCGGTACGTCACCATGGGATCGAATATCAACACTGCCACGATCTACTTCGTCGGCTCTACAGCGTCGGTGACCTCCGCTGCCACTGTGCCCTACACAATCACCTTGACAAATGTTCACGTCACCTCGATTCAGCAGGGCGACACGGTGAGCAACACTTCGAGTCTCGGCATCACGGAGAATATCTCGCTGGTCGCCGAGAAATTCCAGTTCTCCTATCGACCCGTAAACGCCAATGGCAGTTTGGGCGCTGTCGAGACGGTGGGTTGGGATTGCGCCACCAATAGTGCGTTTGCAGTCAACTAAAGCCGCAGGCGCCGACGTTTCGGCCAGGAGTGCGGGTCGTTCCATAACGGCCCGCGCTCAGGTTAATCGATTCAGTCCATTGTAGGCGGCCACGCGGTACGCCTCGGCCATGGTGGGGTAGTTGAACGTGGCGTTGGTGAAGTAGCGCAGATTGTTCAGATCCGTGCTCGCCATGACGGTCTGGCCGATATGCACGATCTCGGCGGCGCCATCGCCAAAGCAATGCACGCCGAGTACTTTGAGGGTCTCGGTATGGAAGAGAATCTTCAGCATGCCGATCTTCTCGCCGGTCATCTGCGCGCGCGCCAGATTTTTGAAGCTGGTGTGGCCCACTTCGTAGGGAATCCGGCGTGCCAGCAAGTCGCGCTCGGTGAGTCCGACCGAGGAAATCTCCGGCAAGGTGTAGATGCCGCTGGGCACCAGGTCGAGGCGCAAGGCGGGCAATGTGGCATCGAGTAGATGCTGAACGGCGTAACAGCCCTGTACGTAGCCGGCGCTGGCCAGCGCCGGCTACGTACAGGGCTGTTACGCCGTTCAGCATCTACTCGATGCCAC
>Ga0075015_100000277_pt1 | contig 16941 bp, 19 predicted proteins | sample AleBraG_ABR_2013_FD_71476 | JGI IMG/M metagenome (GOLD analysis project Ga0075015, IMG submission 71476) | Freshwater sediment microbial communities in response to fracking from Pennsylvania, USA - Alex Branch Run_MetaG_ABR_2013 | ecosystem: Environmental > Aquatic > Freshwater > Creek >...
CCTGGCAGGTATACACCAGACCCAGGTCGACGATGTTAATGGGAATTTCCGGATCGAAGCAGGCGCGCATCTGCTGCCAGGCCAGTTCACGAATATCATCCGAGGTGGCGTTGGGCGGCAGTTCGGGCGCTTTGACGACTTCCTTGCCGATGGCATCGGCCTGCTCGCCGGCGAGTCGGTACAAATTGCCCTCGATGTAGAGCGTGAAGCTTCCGCCCAGCGCCTGGGTGATGTACCCGGCCAGGCCGCTCTTGAGGGTGATGGGGGTGCCGGCGGGCACCATCACCGCCTCCACGTCACGGCTCAATACTACCGGCTCGTTTTCGTAGCCGCGCGCGCTCATTCGGTGGACACCGTGGGAGGGGTGTGCGTTGGCGTCGGCATGGCGGTGTTGCGGGTGGCTATGGCCGCGTTCAGGGTGTGCCAGCACAGGCTGGCACATTTTACGCGGGCCGGGAACTCGCGCACGCCCGAGAGCGCCAGGAGCTTGCCCAGGGGAAGCGCCGGGGTGTGCTCCGGCTGGGTCAGCAGGGCGTGCACTTCCTGGTAAAGGGCGTCCACGTCCGGGAGCGATTTTCCCGTGACGGCCTCGCTCATCATGGACGCGGAGGCCACCGAGATGGCGCACCCCTGGCCGTTGAAGCGCACCTCGCGCAGCGTCTCCCCATCGATACGCAGCGTCAGGCTCAGGGAATCACCGCACAGGGGGTTGTGCCCGACGGCCGCCGCATCGGCCGGTTCGAGCCGTCCGAAATTACGGGGACTGCGGTTGTGATCCAGGATCACGTCGCGGTACAGCTCGCGGGTATCCATCAGGCGAACACCTCTCGCACCCGCCCCAGCCCCTCTACCAGGCGCTGAATGTCATTGCGGTCATTGTAGACGCCGAACGATGCCCGGGCGGTGGCGGCCAGGCCGTAATAGGTCATTACCGGCATGGCACAGTGATGGCCGGTGCGGATGGCCACCCCTTCCGCATCGAGAATGGTGCCGATGTCGTGCGGATGGATGCCCTCTAACGTGAAGGAGACGACGCCCACCTTGTCGCGGGCGGTACCAATCAATCGCAGGCCCGGTACGGCGCGCAAGGCGTCCGTGGCGACTACCAGCAGATCCTGTTCATGGGCCGCGATGCGCTCGCGCCCCAGCGTCTCGACGTATTCGAGCGCGGCGCCCAGGCCAATCGCCCCGGAAATATTGGGCGTGCCCGCCTCAAATTTCCAGGGCAGCTCATTCCAGGTGCTGCCTTCGATGGCCACGGTCAGAATCATGTCTCCGCCCCCTTGCCAGGGCGGCATGGCGGCCAGCAAGGCCTCGCGGCCGTAGAGCACGCCGATGCCCGTGGGGGCGTAGATCTTGTGACCCGAGAAGGCGTAAAAATCGCAATCGAGCGCCTGCACGTCGACGCGCTGATGCGCGATGGCCTGGGCGCCATCGAGCAGCACCGGCACGCCGCGCGCGTGCGCGGCGGCAATCATCTCTGCTATCGGCAATACCGTGCCCAGTGCATTGGAGACATGGGCCAGGGCGAGCATCCGCGTACGCGGGCCCAGGAGTTTCTCAAAGGCACCAAGGTCCAATTCGCCGGTGGGCGTCAGCGGCACCGCCAGCAGCCGGGCGCCGCGCGCCGCGCACAGCATCTGCCAGGGCACAATATTGGAATGATGTTCGAGGTGCGTGATCAGCACCTCATCGCCGGCCTGGAGCGATCGACCACCCCAGGACTGCGCCACCAGATTGATAGCCTCGGTGGTGCCGCGCGTGAAGATGATTTCCCGGGTCGAGCGCGCATTGATGAAGCGACGCACCGTCTCGCGCGCGGCCTCGAAGGCTGCGGTGGCGCCCTGGCTCAGCGCGTGCACGCCCCGATGCACATTGGCATGAGTGGTGGTGGCGTAACGCGCCGTGGCGTCCAACACGGCACGCGGTTGCTGGGACGAGGCGGCGCTGTCGAGATACACCAGCGGCTTGCCGTGCAGCTCGCGCGCCAAAATAGGAAAATCCGCGCGCACACGTGCCGCCACCAATTCGCCGCGAGCGTCGAGGTAGTCTGACCCGGCGGCCAGCGCCTGCGCGGGTGCCAGCGCGTGCACTTGTGCCTGCGCGTGCACTTGTGCCTGCCCCTGTGCATTCATGGCACCGACTCCGTGGCATGCAGCAATTCGGCCGCCGGCGCGTCGGCCAAGCGCGCTGCGGCGGCAAGCTCCGCCGCCCGCCGCAAAGCACTGGGCGCGATCGAAGTAAACACCTCGCCCAGAAACGCCCATTTGAGCAGCGCACGCGCTTCAGGTACGTCTAGTCCCCGTGCCTGCAGATAGAACATCAGATTCTCATCCAGCTGACCTGTGGTCGCGCCGTGGCGGGCCTGCACGTCGTCGGTGTCGATGATCAATTGGGGCCGCAAATCCACCTCGGCGCCCTTGCCGTCGATGAGGCCGCGGAGGGATTGGGTCACATTGGATCCGGCGCCCGAATCGCTCACGCGGGTAATGGCGTTACAGGCCACTCGAGCCTGATCGCCCGCAATGCCGCGAAAAGTCTGAACGCTGCGCGTGTCGCGCCCCTCATGTCGCACCGTCAGCATAGTGTCATTGACCTGCTTGGCGTGGGCCACGCCCAATGCGCGCCAGTCCAATGCGGCGCCGCGACCTTCGAGGCGTACACAGGCGGTGCTGCGCGAGGTGTCGCTCCCCACGGCGATGTAATGCAGCTGATAACGCGCTTGCTGGGCCACGCGCGCCTCGAGCGTATCGAATTGCAGGGGCTGGGACCCGGCGAACAGCCGGTGATGGATCAGAGAGGCGTCCGCCGCCAGGTCCAGCTCCACGTGCGAGCAGCCCAGACCGTGCGCGCCGCTCCCGCCGAGATGGCGTTCAACGAGCTGGCAGCTCACACCGGGCGCAATCTGCACGGTGAGGTGCAGGTAGTTGGCGCTGTCCGGTAGCGTGCTGAGTACGAGGATTTCCAGGTTCAGTGCCGCCGTCACCCGCAGCGTGAGTGGCGACGGCGCGAACAATGTGGCGATGAGGCCCAGCCGGTTGTCGATGGCGAAATCCGTGGACGCGCTTGCCGGCGCACGGGCTGCTTTCGCCATGCGCACCAAGGCCGGGTGCGACGGCGCACTGTCCGCACGCAGCACGCCGTCCACCAGGACCAGGCGCTCGAAACCCGGCAGGGGCGGAGGCAGCGCGAGGTGCGGCGGCGGCGAGCCGGAGCCCTGCGCCGTGCCAGACACTGGCGGCAAGAACGTGGCCACATTGTCGATGGCCCGCAGGTTCGCGTACCGCCAATTCTCCTCGCGCCGCTCCGGCAAACCGCGGGCGCGCAGGGTCTGCGCCGCCTCCTGGCGGCCACGGTCGCTGGTTGCGCCGCGGCTGGCAAATTCGTCGAGCAGGCGATTTAAGGCACTCATGCGGCGCTCGGCGACTCCGCCAGCCAGTCGTACCCGCGCCGTTCGAGTTCCACGGCCAGCGCCCGATCGCCGCTCCGGACGATCCGGCCGCGCGCCAACACGTGCACCTGATCGGGCACCACATGATCGAGCAGACGCTGGTAGTGGGTGACCAGAATCACGGCGCGATCCTTGGAGCGCAGCGAGTTGATGCCGCGACCGACCACTTTAAGTGCATCGATATCCAGTCCCGAGTCGGTCTCATCGAGCAGCGCGAGGCGCGGCTCGAGCACCAGCATCTGCAGAATCTCGTTACGCTTCTTCTCGCCGCCGGAAAAACCTTCATTGACCCCGCGCGACAACAAAGTCTCATCCATCTGCATGGTGCGCATCTGCGCCTTGACCGCAGCCAGGAAATCAAAGGCATCAATGTCGGTTTCACCGCGGTGTCGGCGCCGCGCGTTTAGAGCTGCTTTGAGCAGGTAAGCGTTATTCACTCCGGCAATTTCCACCGGATACTGAAACCCCAGGAACAGTCCGGCGCGGGCCCGCTCCTCGGGCGCCATCCCCAGCAGATCCACGCCATCGAAGCGCGCGGTGCCGGCTGTGACCGTGTAACCCGGCCGCCCGGCCAACACATGCGCCAAGGTGCTCTTGCCTGAGCCGTTGGGACCCATGATGGCGTGCACTTCACCGGCTTGTACCGTGAGCGAGAGGCCGTGCAGCACCGGCGTACCGGCCACACTGACGCGCAAGCCCTCGATCTGCAATAGGGGCACGCTCATCCCACGGCTCCTTCCAAGGTGACGGCCAGGAGATTTTGCGCCTCAACGGCAAATTCCATCGGCAACTCCTTAAACACTTCGCGGCAAAAGCCGCTGACAATCATGTTGACGGCATCCTCCGTGCCCAGGCCGCGCTGCTGGCAGTAAAACAGCTGATCCTCGCTGATGCGCGAAGTGCTGGCCTCATGTTCCACCGTCGCGCTGGCATTGCGTGTCTCCAGGTATGGAAAGGTGTGCGCTCCGCAGTGGGCTCCCAGGAGCAGTGAGTCACATTGAGTGTGATTCCGGGCGCCATGTGCCGAGGGCATGATTTTCACCAGACCGCGATAGGCGTTCTGGCCATGACCGGCGGAGATGCCCTTGGAGACGATGGTGCTGCGCGAGTTGGCGCCGATGTGAATCATTTTGGTGCCGGTGTCGGCCTGCTGATAATTGTTGGCGGTGGCCACCGAATAAAATTCACCCACCGAGTTCTCACCGCGCAGCACGCAGCTCGGGTACTTCCAGGTGATGGCCGAGCCGGTCTCCACTTGCGTCCAGGAGATCCGCGCGTTGCGGCCCCGGCACTCACCGCGCTTGGTGACGAAATTAAATATACCGCCGCGTCCCTGCGCGTCTCCCGGGTACCAGTTCTGCACGGTCGAGTACTTGATCTGCGCGTCATCCAAGGCGATGAGTTCCACCACCGCGGCGTGCAGCTGATTCTCATCGCGCATCGGCGCAGTGCAGCCTTCCAGGTAGCTGACGTGACTGCCGGCGTCGGCGATGATCAGCGTACGCTCGAACTGCCCGGTGTTGGCCGCGTTGATGCGAAAATACGTGGACAGCTCCATCGGGCAGCGCACGCCCGGGGGCACGTACACAAATGAGCCGTCCGTGAACACCGCCGAATTGAGGGTCGCAAAGAAATTATCCGTGTACGGCACCACCGTGCCCAGATACCGCTCGATCAGTTCCGGGTGGCGCTGCACCGCCTCTGAAAACGGACAAAAGATCACGCCGGCACTGGCCAGTCGCTCCTTGAAGGTGGTGGCCACTGACACGCTGTCGAATACCGCATCGACGGCGACGCCGGCCAAGCGGGCGCGCTCGTGCAGGGGCACCCCGAGCTTGGCGTAGGTCTCGAGCAGTTTGGGGTCGACCTCGTCGAGACTCTTGGGCGCATTGGCGCGCGGTTTAGGCGCCGAGTAATAGGAAATGGAGCCATAGTCGATGGGTGCATAACGGAGTCGCGCCCAATGGGGTTCACGCATACTCTGCCAATGCGTAAACGAGCGCAGCCGCCACTCCAGCAGGAACTTTGGCTCGTTCTTTTTGGCCGAAATCATGCGTATCACGCTCTCATCCAAACCAGGTGGAACCGTGTCGCTGTCAATGTCGGTGACGAAGCCGTGCTGATAGCTGCGGTTGACCAGGTCGGCAATGTCGGGATTGCTGGCGCTCACAAGTTCTCCGTCCGCACGCTGAAGGGTCGCCGGTTCCGCAACTGCAGTTCGAGGGCGGCAAAACGCACGGTCTGGCTGCCCAATCCCGCCAATTCCAACAGACTGATCTCCTGGAGCGCGCGACGAATGGCCGTATTGACGCGCTGCCAGGCATGACCCACGCCGCAGGTACTCTCAATGCCACACTGATGCGTCTGGCGAGCGCACTCGATCAACGCCATGGGTCCCTCCAGCGCATCCAGAATCTGCGCGGCGCTGATCTGGGCGGCTGGGCGGCTCAAGCGATAACCGCCATGCAGGCCTCGGGTGGAGATCAGCAGACCGCCGGCATGGAGCTTCTTGAGGAGCTTGCTGACCGTGGCCGCGCCCAACTTGGTTTGGGCCGCCAGTTGCGCGGCCGTGTGCTGGACCTGGGGTTCGGAGGCGAGCCGGCCCAGCACCACGGTGGCGTAATCGGTTAATTTACTCATCCGCAACATAGGTACTCCAATCTAGGACTATTTTAGTCCTATTTTGGCCAGTCAGCCAACTCCAGTGCACCCGTGTCTCGGACGCGCGCTTTGCTATGCTTGCGCCCCCAAAATGGAGGACGGCGCATGAGTACGATGAGTCTGGAGAGCGTAGCGGCGGCGATGGTGGCAGCGGGCAGGGGAATTCTGGCTGCGGATGAGAGCTCTGGCACCATTAAGAAGCGCTTCGATAAGATCGGTGTTGAATCCACCGAAGAAACGCGCCGCGCCTACCGCGAGCTGCTGTTCACGACGCCGGACATGGCCAAGTGCATCAGTGGCGTAATCCTCTACGACGAGACGCTGCGCCAGAAGACGCGCGAGGGCGTACCGTTTGCCGACTACCTGGCGCGCTTGGGCGTGGTACCAGGCATCAAGGTGGACGCCGGCGCCAAGGCGCTGGCCAGCTTTCCCAACGAGACCATCACCGAGGGCCTGGACGGACTGCGCGAACGCCTGGAGGAGTATTACCGATTGGGAGCCCGCTTCGCCAAGTGGCGTGCCGTGATTGATATTGGGTCGGGCATTCCCACCCGCTATGCCATTGAGGCCAATGCCCAGGCGTTGGCCCGTTATGCGGCACTTTGCCAGGAACAAAAGATCGTGCCCATCGTCGAACCCGAAGTGCTCATGGACGGCGCGCACACCCTTGAGCGCTGCGAAGAGGTGACGGACGCGGTGTTGGCGGAAGTGTTTTATCAACTGCAGGCGGCGCGCATCCGGCTGGAAGGCATGATTCTCAAACCCAACATGGTCATCTCCGGCAAGAAGTGCCCGCAGCGAGCCGCGCCCGAGCAGGTGGCCGCCGCCACCATTCGCTGTCTGAAGCGTCACGTGCCGGGTGCCGTGCCTGGGATCGCGTTTCTGTCGGGAGGGCAAACGCCGGCGGAAGCGGCGTTGCACCTCTCGCTTATGAACGCCGCCGGACCGCTCCCGTGGCAGCTGACCTTCAGCTACGGGCGCGCGCTGCAGGATGCGGCTTTGACGGCGTGGTCGGGGAAAGCCGCCCAGGTCGTGGCCGGACAGCGTGAGTTTTCCCGTTGGGCGCGCATGAACAGCCTGGCTCGTGGCGGGCGCTATCAGGCCGGCATGGAATCACAGGCCGCGTGAGCGAACCGCTCGTCGATGTACAGGACGTGCGCTACGCTGTCGGCGGGCGCACTGTCTTTGAAGACCTGACGCTGCAGGCGCGGCGTGGTGAAATCACCGCCGTCATGGGTCCCAGCGGCACCGGCAAGACCACCTTGCTGCGCCTGATCATGGGCGCCATACGGCCGGACGCGGGTCGCGTCACCGTGTTTGGGCAGTACGTGGCCGGATTGGATCGGCGCGGACTGTACGCGCTGCGCCAGCGCGTCGGCATGCTGTTTCAAAACGGCGCGCTGCTCACGGATTTGGATGTGTTCGAGAATGTGGCCTTTCCGCTGCGCGAGCACACGCGCTTGCCCGAACCGCTCCTGCGCCGCCTGGTATTGATGAAATTGCAGGCCGTGGGTCTGCGCGGGGCCGCGTCGATGGCCACCAGCTCACTGTCGGGTGGGATGGCACGGCGCGTGGCGCTGGCGCGCGCCATCTGCATGGATCCTGAGCTGCTGATCTACGACGAACCGTTCGCAGGCCTGGATCCGATCTCACTAGGAGTGATCCTGCGCTTGATTCAGTCCTTGAACGCCACCTTAGGCATCACCAGCATTGTGGTGACGCACGATGTGCAGGAGATCAGCACCATCGCGCATCAGAGTTACCTGCTCTCGGGAGGTAAGGTGGTGGCGTCCGGGAGTCCGGAGCAGCTGCGCGCGGCGGCGATACCGGTGGTCAATCAGTTCATGAATGGCCTGCCTGACGGGCCGGTGCCGTTTCATGTGCCGGCCCCCGACTACCACCAGCAGTTGTTGGGGGAGGATTGATGGCGGGCGCCGCTCCATCCGTGCCCGGCGCCGTTACCACGGCTCTGCGTCGAACCGGCGGCACCGCACTGTTCCTGGGCCGTGTGATTGGCCAATGCGCCCCGGCGCTGCGCCGCCCGCAACTGGTCATCGCGCAGATCTACAATGCCGGCGCGCGCTCCTTGATCATCGTCATGCTCTGCGGTCTGTTCGTCGGCATGGTGCTGGGCCTGCAGGGCTACGATCTGCTGCAGCGATTCGGTTCTGAATCGGCTTTGGGCGTGGCGGCGGCGCTGGGGCTGGTGAAGGAGCTTGGGCCGGTTATTACTGCGCTGCTATTCGCCGGGCGCGCCGGCACCTCGCTGGCTTCGGAAATCGGCTTGATGCGGGCCACCGATCAGCTCAGCGCCATGGAGATGATGGCGGTGGATCCCGTGCGCCGTGTGATTGCACCTCGCTTCCTGGGCGGCATCATCGCCGTACCGCTCCTGACTGCGATCTTCGATGGGGTGGGCATATTCGGCGCACAACTGATCGGCATCGACTTACTGGGCGTGGAATCCGGCTCGTTCTGGTCGCAAATGCAGAGCGCTGTCACCCGCACCGACGTCAACGAGGGATTGGTCAAGAGCCTGTGTTTTGGGGTGGCTTGCAGCTTGATGGCCGTCTACGAGGGCTATCATGCCGATCCCACCGCCGAGGGGGTGGGGCTGGCTACCACCCGTACGGTGGTGAGTTCAGCCATTCTGACTTTGCTGCTGGATTACATTCTGACAGCGGCGTTTTTAGGATCCTGAAGGAGCTTGGGATTTATGAGTAACGGTAATCGCACGCTGGAGATCGGGACTGGCCTGTTCGTGGTGCTGGGCTTCGCGGCGCTGGCGTTTCTGACCACCCAGTTGCCCAGCAGCGGCGTGCGCTGGCAGAGCGCGACCGCCAGCATTCATGTCACGGCACGGTTCGACAACGTCGGTGATCTGAAGGTCGGTGCGCCAGTGACCATGGCCGGCGTGCGCATCGGTCGCGTCGATCAAGTGAACTTCGATCCTACCGATTTCAAGGCGGTGGTCGCACTGTCCATCGACCGGCGCTACGATCGCATTCCCGACGACAGCGATGCGGCCATCCAAACTTCGGGGTTATTGGGCGCCAAGTATGTGGGTATTGGCCCGGGCGGTGGCACCACCTACCTGGCAGACGGCGGGCAGATCCAGTTCACCCAGTCGGCCATAGTCCTTGAAAGCCTCGTCAACAAACTGTTCGCCGGTTTCGCCGGCAAGAAGGATAGCGATGCGAAAAATTGATCGGCGTGTGCGGCTCGCACCGCCGGCCGTGGCGCTGCTTGCGGCGGCACTGGCCGGGGTCGTGCTCCTGGGGACATCAGCGCCGGCGCGGGCGGCGGCGGGTACTGCTACGGCCGGCGCTGCCGGCGCTGCCGGCGCTGCTGGGGCCGCTGCGGCGAGTGCCACTACGGCGGCCGGTGCGGTGGACGACAGTGGACCGGGCACACTGATCGAGACTGCGGCCAAGGCCATGCTCGCTGAATTGGATGCGCACCGCGCCGAATATCGGCAAAGTCCAGCCAAGGTTGATGCCTTGGTGGATCGCGTCCTGCTGCCATACTTCGACACCGACTATGCGGCTCGCCTGGTGCTGGCGCGCCACTGGACCACCGCCAACGCGGAACAGCGGCGACGGTTTGTCGCTGCGTTTTACCATTCGCTGCTATCCAATTACGGCAGCGCGCTCATCGATTTCACGGACGATCGGCTCAAGGTGCTGCCCTACACAGGGGACGCGGGCACGAACGCGGCCACCATTCGCACGCAGGTGCGCAAGAACGATGGCGCTACCGTGGCCGTCAATTACAGCGTACATCGCACGCCCAAGGGCTGGCGCGCGTGGGATGTGGTGATCGAGGGCATCAGCTACGTCAAGAGCTTTCGCGATGATTTCAACGAGCAGATCGAACAACAGGGCATCGATGCGCTGATCACACGGCTGGAGAAGCAGGTACCCTCCAAGTGAGCGTCGCCGCAACGACTGGTGCCGACGCCGCGCCGCAGGCGACGCCACCCGCGGTGCAGAGAGCGGCGGGTCGCTGCAGCGTAAGCGGCGATGCGACGCTCGCGACGGCCGCAAGGCTGCGCAGCGCGGGCCAAGCCGCCTTTGCCGCTGCGACGGGCGAGGTGGTCGTGGATCTGAGCGGCGTGCAGCGCGCCGACAGCGCAGGCCTGGCCGTGTTGATTGACTGGTTGGCGTGGGCCCAAACTGCGGGTCGCCGGTTGAGTTTCATCGCGGTGCCCACTGCGATATTGGCGCTGGCACGCCTGAGCAATGTGGAAGACCTATTGCAGGGACCAGCAGTCAATCAATAGTGCTCATCCATCAATAGAGGTCATTCAAAAGAAGGCAGTCAGCTCGAGCTGCCGCTGGGGGGCAGATCGGGGGCAGGGCTGGGCGGCGTGCCGGGTGCTGCGGGCGCCGACGGGCTGGGAGCTGAATCAGGGGCTGAATCAGGCGGCTCATCAGGCGGCAAATCCGGTGGCAGGGGATCCTCGCCATTGGAAAAATTCGATTTGTCGGCAGTGCCGCCCACTTTCCCGTCGCGCACCATGAACTCCCGGCGTTGCAGCCAGGCGTTGCGCACAAACGCGTACGGGTCGTAGGTGCGATCCAGCACCGAGTCCGAATCCAGCAACTGCGCGCGTGTCTCGGCCTTGCCGGCGGCCCACAGTCCGTAGCTGAGATTGGCATTGGCAAGGTAATGGCGCACATCGGTGTAGTCGTCGACCAGTTTGGCCGGCGCGTCACGCACCGTGGACGGACCGAGCAGCGGAATCATCAGGTACGGCCCGCTGGCCACGCCCCACTTTCCGAGGGTCTGACCGAAGTCCTCCTGATGGCGTTCGAGACCAGCCTTGGTGGCTGTGTCGAACAGCCCGAATCCACACACCGTATTGATGACCAGGCGCGTACTGTCGCGTCCGCCATCCCCGAATTTTCCCTGCAGAAAATCGTTGATGATGGTGGTCGGGTAAGCCAGGTTGTCGACGAAATTATCCACACCGCGCCGGACTGGGGCAGGCACGACTGCCTGCCAGGTGCGGGCCACCGGGCGCAATACAGCGTGATCCGCGGCGACGTTGAAGCGGTAAACACTGCGATTAAAGCGCTCGAACGGATCGCGCGGGTCGTGGTGGCCTGGTGGCAGAGTGGCGCAACCGCTGAGCAGCAGCAGGAGCACGCTGGTGCGGGCAAGGCGTGATCTCATCCTATTGCTTCTGGGCGGCCGCGCCGCCTCGCGTCAATCGCTGTTCGCGCAGCCAGTCGCGGATTTCCTGCAGGCGGGCGCGAAAGCGCTGACGTTGTACGGGCGTCAGATTGGGTGAAGCCAGCGCCATCTCAAGCTGTTGATTGGCTAGCGCCAGATCGCCGTTGGCGATGTGGTATTCGCTCATGTAGTAATAGGCCTCTCCGCCATCACCCGCGGCGCTGGCAGCCAAGGCGGTCAGGCGAATCTGTTCGGGGGTGGGCTGTGTGTTATTGAACACGTCCAGCAGCAGAGCGTGGGCCTGGCCGGCGTGTCCAGTTTGCATCAGGGTGTCGGCGTAGCGGACGGACAGCGGTACGTTGCGCGGAAACAAGGCCATGGCGCGCTCAAAGCTGGCCAGTGCGGCAGCCGATTGGTGGTCAGCCTGCAAGGCCTGGCCTTGCGCGGCGTATAGCGCGGTGATCTGGGGATATTTAGCGAGCAACTCGGTCAGCGTGGCTGCAGCGGGTGCGGTTTGGCCGGCGCGCATCTGCGCCAATGCCTGGCCGTACCGTTCCGGGTCGCTCAAGGCACGATGTTCATGGAGCCGGATGTAGTACACGGTCATGTCGGTATCAGTGGACGCGGAGAGCACCCGCAGGCGTTCACGCATCCACGCAAACAGGAGCGACTCGTTCAGTTGCGTCGGGCGCTGCTGGTCCGAGCGTGCGCGCGCCTCAGCGATGCGATCACGACTGACCGGGTGGTTGCGAAGCATGTCGAAGGGACCGGCCGTCTCGGAAAGGCCTTCACGGCGACTCATCGATTCAAAGAAATTCGCCATGGAATCGGTGCGGAAGCCGGCGCCCGCCAGCAGGCTGATCCCGACGCGGTCGGCTTCCTCCTCCTCGCCGCGCGTAAAATTCATGCTCTGTTGCAACGCCACTGCTTGACCCATGGCCAGGGCACCTTCCATGGCCTGACCGCCTGCGCCGCGGGCGGCGCCAATGAGAATGGCCGCCAACATTGCGGCAGTGGTGCCGATCGACATGCGGCTTTGCGCCAGGATTGAGCGGGCAATGTGCCGTTGGCGTACGTGCGCTGTTTCGTGTGCCAACACGGCCGCCAGCTCCGACTCCGATTCGGTCAGCAGGATCAAGCCAGAATTGACACAAATGAAGCCGCCGTAAGTGGCAAAAGCATTGATCTCGGTCGAGCCAATGACAAAATATTGAAAATTCTGATCATCGTCACGGGCCTGGGAGGCCAGTCGCGAGCCCAGGTGCTGAATGTAATCGCTGATCTCGGGATCTTCGAGAATCAACTCCTGGCTGCGCAGCTCACGCATCGCCATCAATCCAATTTGATACTCATCGGCTTTGCTGAGCAGCGCATTCTCGGGCGACCCCATGTCTGGCAACTCGCTGGCCAGCGCATCCGCGGAAGGGGCGCCGATGGAATTGGTGGCTTTGCCGGAGGAGGTGGGGGCGATGGCCACGACGTTGGTGGCGTCGCTGCCCACGCTGACGTCGGTGCCGGCGCCATTGGCACACAAGGTCAGCAAGCAACCCACCAGCGCAGCCGCCAACCGGGTCCGGTCGAAGTTGTTGTTAATTGCAGACATCCGGCATTCGACCGATATGGGGGCTCCGGGTTCCAATTTCAAGGTCGCGAGCTAGAGTTGCTCGGACGCGAAATCGACCAGCCGCGAGCGCTCACCGCGCACCAAAGTGATGTGACCCGCGTGGGCCCAGCCACGGAACCGATTGACCACATAGGTTAAGCCGGAAGTCATCTCCGTCAGGTAGGGCGTGTCGATCTGCGCGATATTGCCCAGCGCCACCACCTTGCTGCCAGGCCCGGCGCGCGTGACCAGCGCTTTCATCTGCTTCGGCGTCAAGTTCTGTGCTTCGTCGAGAATGATGTACCGGTTCAGAAAGGTGCGGCCACGCATGAAATTCAATGAGCGGATCTTGATCCGATTACGCAGGAGGTCATTAGTGGCGGCCCGGCCCCAGTTGCCGCCCTCATCACTCCGTGTCAATACCTCGAGATTGTCCATCAAGGCGCCCATCCACGGCTCCATCTTCTCCTCTTCGGTGCCGGGCAGGAAGCCGATGTCCTCGCCCAGTGGAATGGTCACACGGGTCATGATGATCTCGACGAAACGATTGCGCTCGAGCGTCTGTACCAGTCCCGCCGCCAGTGTCAGCAGAGTCTTGCCCGTGCCGGCCGGGCCCAGCAGTGTGACGAAATCAATTTCCGGATCCAGGAGCAGATTGAGCGCGAAATTCTGTTCGCGATTGCGCGCGCTGATGCCCCAAACACTGTGCCGATCAGTGCGGAAATCGCGCACCAGTTCCAGGGTCGCGGCGCCATCGGCAATCTTGCGGACGCTGGCCTCAATCCCCTGGGGACTGTCCTCGTACAGGAATTCGTTGACATGCCAGTCGGCTACGGCGGGACCCTTCAATTCGTACCAGGTGCGATCAGTCTCTTTCCAGGAGCGGATGTCCTTGCCGTGGCGCTCCCAAAAATCTGCCGGCAACTTGCCCACGCCGGTGTACAGGACATCGGCGTCTTCGATAGTCCGGTCGCTGTAGTAGTCTTCGGCGTGTACTCCGACGACCGCCGCCTTGATGCGCAGATTAATATCCTTGGACACCAATACCACGCGCGCGGTGGGCTGCTGCAGCTGCAAAGCCAGCGTCTGCCCAAGGATCAGATTGTCCGCATTGAAGCCCGGGAGATTATCGGGCAAGCCGCTGGCAAGGGTCTGGGTCTGGAAAAACAGCCGACCCGCGGCCGGCTGCTTGCCGTGATTGCCGGTCAGGGCCGATGGGATGGGAAGTCCGGCGTCGATTTGCGCCTTGTTGACGCCCCGAATCATGTCATCCAGGAAGCGGCTGGCCTGGCGCACGTTCCGTGACTGCTCGGACAGGCCCTTCTTGTTGGCGTCGAGTTCCTCGAGCACTACCATCGGCAGATAAACGTCGTGTTCTTCGAAGCGGAATATCGCCGTTGGGTCGTGCATCAGCACGTTGGTGTCGAGTACGAACAGTCGGCGTTGCTTGGCTTTCACAATGCTTTGACGGCCTCCAGAACCTCGGCGGCATGCTCCGCGACTTTGACCTTGCGCCATTCGCGCTGCAATTTGCCCGCGGCATCCACCAGAAACGTACTGCGCACAATGCCCAGCACCTTGCGCCCGTACATGTTCTTCTCGTGAATCACATCGAAGAGCTTGCACACGACCCCGTCCACGTCCGCCAATAACGGAAATTTGAAGCCATATTTGGCGCAGAATTTGTCATGCGCGGCCACCGTATCCCGAGAAATGCCATAAACGGCCGCGCCGGCGCGCTTGAACGCGGGCAGCAGGCGCTGGAAATCCTGTCCCTCGAGCGTGCACCCGGGCGTGTTATCACGGGGGTAAAAGTACAGCACTACGGGGCTGCCGCGCGCGGCGCGCAGCTGGAAGGGCACCCCGGTCGAGCCCGGGAGGGTGAAGTCTGGCACCACGCGGCCCAGGCTTAGCGCCGTCACCACGGCAGGCCCATCACGATTTCACCGGTTCCAAAATGGCGTCCAGGTTCATGGTGTCGCAATAATCCATGAATTCCTCGCGCAGCTGGGAGACATGCAATTTGCTGGGCACGTTGATGTTCATTTGCACGGCGAACATGGGGGCACCGGTATGAGCCGCCGCGTAGCAGCGCGTGGCCACCTCGGCGATATCGATTCCCCGGGTGGCAAAAAATCCGGACAGGCCGGCCACTATGCCCGTCTGGTCCAGGCTCACGATGTCGATCGAGTAGGGCAGCATGTCCTTGCGCCCGGCGCGGCTCTCGGTGCGCCGCAGGTGCACACTCAAGGTGCCATTGCTGGCCAGACGGCCCAGTTCGGATTCGATACGCGCCAGGTTGTGCCAATTGCCGGTCACCAGCAGCAGCATGGCGAACTCACTGCCCAGTGCCGCCATGCGGCTCTCGGCGATACTGCCGCCGCATTCCGTGATCACACGGGTCAAATCGTGCACCATGCCGGTACGGTCCCCGCCAATGGCGGAAATCGCTAAATTCTGTTTGCCGGGACTGCTGGGATCGTTCACGAGGGTGAGTGTACCGGAACGGGGCTTGCTTCGGGCCGCGTCGCACCCGTAACATCCCGCGCCCGCGGCGGTATTAGTGCCGCCGGCGCCCGCTAATTTACACTGAGGCCGCATGTTTTCAGGCAGTTTGGTCGCGATCGTGACGCCGATGCAGGGCGACGGTGCCCTTGACCTGGAGGCCTGGGACCGATTGCTGGAATTGCACACGGCGGCCGGCACCAAGGGAGTGATAGTGGGGGGCAGCACCGGCGAGTCGGTGGCCCTGCACGCCTCGGAGCAGGACCTGTTACTCGAGCGCGCGCGCCAGCGCCTGGCCGGCCGCATGGCGCTCATTGCCGGGGTGGGGGGCAGCCACACCGCCCGTGTGGTGGAACGAGTCGGGCGATTTGACGCGCACCAGGTCGATGCACTCCTGGTGGTGACGCCCGCTTACAATCGGCCGACGCAGGAGGGTCTGTACCGCCATTTCGCCGCCATCGCCGCCGCCGCGAAGGTGCCGGTGGTGCTCTACAACGTGCCGAGTCGAACGGCCGTGGACCTGCTGCCCTTGACCGTGGCGCGATTGGCTGAACTCCCGCGCATCGTCGCCATCAAAGAGGCGGTGAGCAATATTGAGCGGATTCGCGAGTTGGTGCGCGTGCTCCCGGCGCAATTCGCGGTGCTATCCGGCGATGATGCCACTGCCAGTGAGGCGGTGCTCGCCGGGGCCAAGGGCGTGATCTCGGTGACGGCAAACGTCGTTCCCGCGGCGATGGTGGCGCTGATGGACGCCGCGGCGCGTGGCGAGCGGGCGCTGGCCGAGCAACTGGATGCGCCGCTCATGGCCCTGCACCGGGAACTGGGAGTGGAATCCAATCCCATTCCAGTCAAATGGGCATTGGCGCAGATGGGGCTCATTCATCCATCGATTCGCCTGCCCCTGACCGGGCTCAGCGCGGCGCTGCAACCGCGCGTGCGCGCAGCTCTGCGGGCGGCGCAATCCACGGATCTCACTACAAAGGCACTCAGCGCATGAACTGTCAGCAAAGGATCGGGCGGCAATGGCAGGCGATGTGCTGCAGCATCCTGCTGCTGACACTCAGCGGGTGCTCCTGGCTTCATCACAAGCGGGCGTCGAGTTGCCGCGAATTGACGGTGGTGGGCCAGACGAAGAGCAATCCGCCACTGCGCGTACCGCCAGGCTTGGATGCGCCTGACACCCGCAATGCCATCAAAGTGCCCGAGCTGAATGAACCGGAGCAGCCACGCTTGCCCACCGACCCGTGCTTATCGCGGCCCCCTGACTTCAAGGTGGACAAGGCGGACGCAAAGAGCTGAGTTCCTCCGGCGCAGAGTTCCCTCGGGGCACCCGGGGCTACGCCGCCGCTCTGCTACAATGCGGGACTCCCGGCCCTTGAGCTCTGGGCCATCCCGTGGACTAGCCAAATTACGTTAAGATTATCCTGTAACATGTTGAAAGGAGAGGTGGCCGAGCGGTCGAAGGCGCTGGACTGGAATTCCAGTAACATCTTCACGGGTGTTCGTGGGTTCGAATCCCACCCTCTCCGCCATGATTCCATGG
>Ga0075015_100000278_pt1 | contig 16926 bp, 13 predicted proteins | sample AleBraG_ABR_2013_FD_71476 | JGI IMG/M metagenome (GOLD analysis project Ga0075015, IMG submission 71476) | Freshwater sediment microbial communities in response to fracking from Pennsylvania, USA - Alex Branch Run_MetaG_ABR_2013 | ecosystem: Environmental > Aquatic > Freshwater > Creek >...
GCTGGACGAGCGCAGCCGCAATATCGTGGAGCGGCGCTGGCTGGCGGAACCCAAGGCCACGCTGCACGAGCTGGCGGCTGAATTTGGGGTCTCGGCCGAGCGCATCCGGCAGATTGAGGTGGCCGCGTTCAGTCGGCTCCGCGGCTTACTGCCCGCCCCGATGGTCTGATCCCCACCACAGCCCCGGCCGACAGCGTGCCGGGGCGTCGTCGAAAGGCGACATAATATCGCCCTCAAACTGATGATTTACTGTGGATTTTCGGGCTCCAAAACTTTATCCTTGCGCTCAGTTCGCAGCGTCGATCTCGACAGTGTGAAAAACGGACATCACCAGAACCTGCAGAAATCTGGCTGTCCGGGTGGACACGGATAAGGGGACCGAAGATTTTTCGGCTCCGGGCAGGTACCAAAGGCGCGAATTGACGCGCCGCGCCCCGCATTTTCGGGGGTGGCCAAGTGGCCAGACTTGCCGGTCCGAACGAATAGATGTCCACCCGTGGCAGACCGGGTCGATCGTGCGATTGGAAGCCCCGCTATGCGGGGCTTTTTTTTTAGGGCGCTGAACCCGACGGACGGGTGGCGTCGAGCAATTCGCGCAAGCGCTCGGCCCAAGCTTCCGCCCAGGTGTGCGTGCCGTGTCCGTGCGTGTGTTCACTCACTGGCAGCAGCACGAACGTGCCATGCGGCAAACGCTGCACTTCGCGCTCGGCGATGCCAAGCTCCGGCGGATTGATGAAATCATCCGCGCTGTTCACCCACATCACCGGCGCGCGAATCGTGTTCAGTCGCGCAGCCGGATCGTAGTCGCGTGAGGCCGCGACTTGATACAGCAGGTCGTTGGCGTCCAACTCCTTGAGCTCTGCATCCACATATTCACCGACACGCTGATCCATGGCCTCGCGACTCGGGAACTGTCGTTGGAAGAGTGCCGGCGCGCTGCCTGCGATCATCAGCAGATCGGCGGCCGTGCGAAGTCCCGCCCGTGGCGGCTCGTGATACTCGCCCGAGGCCCACGCCGGATCCAGCGTGATCGCATCGATGATCATCTTGCGCCACATGCGATTGCGCCCGGCGATCTGCACCGGCAGGCACGCCAGCGGCATCAGCGCATCCATGAACTGCGGGTGCACCTCGCCCCAAATGAAGGAGTGCATACAGCCCATGGACGTGCCCATCAACAGGCGCAGATGATCGACGTGCAGTCCATCGGTCAACAGCCGGTACTGCGCCTCGACCATATCGGCGTACGAGTACTTGGGGAAATGCGCGTGCAGCCCATCACTGGGTTTGGACGATTTTCCGTGTCCGATGCCATCGGGCAGCACGATGTAGTAGCGCGTGGCATCCAGCAGGCCGCCCGGCGCAAACAGCAGCTGCGAAAACTGCGGCCGCAGGAACTGGTGCCCGTCGCCGCCGGTGCCGTGGAGTATGAGCACGGCGTTTGTTGCTTCTCCATTCGGGCCGCGGCGCGCTGTGCCCAGCGTGGTGTAATGCAATCGCAGTTCCGGCAGGCTCTCGCCGGAGGCGAAGTGGAAGTCGTGCAGCACGAATTCGCCTTCATGTGTCGCCAGCGCGAGTTCGGGCGCGGGGGCGGGGGCGGACGCGGGTGTGGGGACCGCCTCGCCCGCCCCGGTAGCGCTGCCGTAAAGCTGGCTTGCCACCACCAGCAGCCAGAGCGTGCTTCGCGTTTTCACCGGTTTCCTCGCCACTCCAAAATCATGTGTGGCCGGAATTTACGCCGCTCTCGCCCAGCCAATTGCGGCCGCGCAGCGTGGTCAGGTAAGGCAGCAGTTTCTCGTCCAACTGTGCATCCGGCGAGCGGTACGCCCACTGCACGGTGGGGGGCATGGACATCAGGATGGCGTCGACGCGTCCCCCCGACTGCAAGCCAAACAAAGTGCCACGATCGAATACCAGATTGAACTCCACGTAGCGGCCCCGACGGTAGAGCTGGTAGCGTCGTTCGCGCTCTGTGTGGCGTATTCCCCGCCGTCGCTCGACGATATCCTGATACGCCTGCAAATACGCTCCACCCACCGCACGCATGAATTCGAAACAACGCTCCCACGTCATGCCGAAGCGCGGCGTCTCGGCGTTCAGATCGTCGTAGAAGAGGCCGCCCAGGCCGCGCGCTTCGCCACGGTGGCGCAGGTAAAAATACTCATCACAGGTCTGGCGCGCGTGCGCATACAGCTCGGCGTGGAACGGCGCGCAGGCCGCGGCGGCTGCCTGATGCCAATGCAGCGCGTCCTCCTCGTACACCACGAACGGCGTCAGGTCGAAGCCGCCGCCAAACCACCAGATATCCCCGGCGCTGAAGTACCGTATGTTCATGTGACTGGTGGGTACATGGGGATTGCGCGGGTGCATCACGACGGAAACGCCCGTGGCGCGATAGGCGCGACCCGCGAGCTGCGGGTTGCGGGCCGTGGCCGCCGGCGGGAGGTGGGTGCCCTGCACATCCGAGAGCGCCACACCGCCGCGCTCGAACAGCCCGCCGCCTTCGAGTACCGCGGTGATGCCGTTGCCGGCCAGGGCGCTCGAGGCGGCGCCGCGCTCCCAGACATCACGCACAAACGATTGTGTCCCATCGAGGCGCCCGAACTCACGACACAGATCGTCCTGCAAGGTACCCAGATACTCGCGTACGGCGCGGCTCCGTTGCTCAGGCACTCGCCATCTCCTCCGGGTAGATAGTCACAGGCCCCGATTATACCGTGACTGGGCTGTTACCCCACGCGCCGCGCCGTCTGCATTGCGCCATTGAAACTGCTACAGTCACGCCACCATCCACCCGTAACCGGAGCAGCAGCGATGAGCAAAGGCATGGACCGCAAGAAGGAAGGCAAGAAGAAGCCTGCCAAGAGCCTGGAAGAAAAGCGCGCCGCGAAGAAAGAGAAGAAAGCGACCCGAGGCTTCATGCAGAACACCTGACGCCGCTGCGACGGCGTCAATTGCCGGGTTTGGCCTGCCACACCGCCAGCATGTCGGGCGAGCCCTGGGCCCGTACGCCGTTGTCGGCCAGAATGCCTTCGGTGGTGGACAGCAATTCGGTGCGCGAGAACACCAGCGATTCGCCCAGGCGGTTGGCGAAGGCGAACACGATAAATGGGTCCTTCAGGTCACGCAGCAAGCTCACCAGGTGCTTGAGACTGCGCACGTGGACGCCGTTGACCGAATCGACCACGGTGCCGGCCGGATTTCCGTAACCCTTGGATGAGTTGGTGGGGAAGAACGGCGAGGGCACCACCACCAGTTCTTCGCGCTCGGCATCCGGAGCGGCGCCCAGCCCGGTGATCAATGGACTGCCGATGAATCCCAGCCCCATCATGACGGTACCATTCCCGGCCAGGGTGGACACGTACTGTGCGGTGGCACGGGAGAACACCAACGGCCCATAGATGAAGTACGACGGGTATTCTCCCTTGAGATCGGGAATCAAGCGGGGTTTGACAGCGCTCACCGGCAATTGCACCTGCATGGGTTTGCCGGCCCGGACAATGGTCAAGGGCACCTTGCCGTCCTTGACGGTCTGCTGCACGCGATACAAGAAGCTCACGCGCAGGTCCGCGTTCAGGCTCACCATGCCCTGGTCGTCCACGGGGGTATCGCCGATGCGCGTGATGACATCCCACTGCTTGAGAGGATAGGCCGCATCGAGCTGGAGCGGTCGGTGCACGACGATACCCGACACCGTCTTGTCGAGCTTCAAAAAGCTGCGCAAGGAAGGATTCTCCAGCGTCTGCAGATCATCGAACATCGCCGGCTTGCCATCGTAGTGACCGTCAGCGATATCCTGCAGGAACAGGTCGATCTCCTCGTTCGGAATGATGTACCCGATGTTCTGCGTATCGCCTCCCGCCCGACTGAAGGCCAAGCCGATCATCTTGTCGCCGGCGATGGCCGCGCCGCCGCTGTTACCGGGATTGATGGCCGCGTCGATCTGAATGCGCAGTCCCGCCACCGGGTAGTTATACGGCGCATATTCGATCCGCGAGACAATGCCCTTGGTGATCGACAGCGATGTGCCGCCGGTGGGGTAACCGTAGGCGAGTACGGCGTCCTTGATTTGCGGCAGACTGTTGGCGCGCGGGAGTGGCGCGTGGGTGTCGAAGAACGATTCATCATCGAGCTTCAGCACGGCCAGATCGATGCCGGGCGCCACGGCCACCACGGTGGCTCCGATCTTGTCGCCGGCCTGATTCGCCTGAATCTGCACCTGGCTGGCGTAGAGCACCACGTGTGCGTTGGTGAGAATGCGGTGGCCGTCGATGACCACGCCGCTCCCGGTGAAATCCGCGGGCGCCTGCTTGCTCCACGGCTTGGACAAATCCGGATTGCGAACCGTGGAAAATACTTTGACCACGGCGCTGCCGATACCGCTGGTGCTTCCCTCCGACGCCGCAGCCGCGTCACCGACGCCCGTATTATCGTTGGCAGCGTTGGCAGCGTTGGCCGCCGGCGCGGCCGTGGTCAGCCACAGAGTCGCCGCCAGAATGGCCACAGAGGCTCTGGGTGGGGTGATCAAGAACATGGTGAACTTCGCCTTGCATGGGTAACGCCGCCGAATGATTGTGGACGAATCCACTCGGGAAAGCACCCGCATCGCGCTCTACCACATCGCGCTCTACCCGGCGGCCCCGGTTCGAGCTACGCCAGAGCACAGGCCCAGGCGATTGCCAGTGACGCGCCGGCGGCAAGACCCGTCAGCCACTGCGGAATTCGATTCAACAGCCCGTCCACAGTCGGCACGGCCGCCGTGATGCCAAGCGCCCCTCCAACCATGAAACCCAATGCATGTGCAACGAGATCTGTGCCTTCACCGGCCGAACCGAACCAACCCAGCAGCACGACGCCGGCCACCAGGGGTGCCCATCGAAGCGCCCACCGTTGCGGCAAGTGAAATCGGCTGCGCCAGGAGTGTGCGGCCATCAACCCCAGCGCAGTGAACACCGCAGTCGATGCGCCCGCTGACCGGTAGGAGACCGGGCCGAACAACGCGTCGAACAGATTCGCCGTCGCAGCGCCGGTCACCACCAGCAGCCATGTGCTGCCGCTACCGAGCTGTCGCGCCGCGAGTGTGCCAAACCAAATACCGGCGCCGAGGTTGGCCACCAGATGCGCAGCATCCCAATGCAGCGTCAGCGCCGTCCAGGCCCGCCACCATTGACCACTCTGCACCTTGCCGGCATCGAGCAACCCGCGCTCGAATGCATCGGCCGGCCAAAGGCCGTTTGAGATGGCCAGCGCTATGCCCACCAGCACGGCACCATACGCGGCTGCGCCGATCCACACGCCGCCATGCACCCGCGGCGCCGGTAGCGGCTTGATCAATTGGCCCTGACCGACCTGGCGCTCCGACTCATACGGAATGAGGTGATTCAGCGCGGCTGTGGCATCACCGAGTTCAACCGCCAGCGAATACTTCAAGCCGTCGAAACTGATCTCACTGGCAATGCCCACCGCTGCCAGCACGAACGCCCGTTCATCGCAGCCAGCTCGAGTGATCGACTGGAATATATCCACCGTCACAACAGAACTCTGGTGCGAGGCTCAGTCTGCCCCACGCGGCACGAATACCCACTTCATGCCCGCCGCTTCGGCCGCCTGCACGCCCAGCGGGCTGTCCTCGAATACCAGGCACTGCTCCGGCGGCACATTCAGCCGCCGCGCTGCTTCCAGGAACGGATCCGGAAACGGCTTGGCCCGGGCGCAATCCTCCACGCACACGAGCGTCGTGAACAGGGATCGACTGCCGATGACGTCCAAGGTCATTTCGACATTTCGTCGGAAGCCACCCGAGGCCACCGCCAGCGGCTTGATCGCGTGCCACTGCCGCGCAACCCGGAGCACCGACTCAATCGGCCTGACCTCGTGAATCAACTCCACGAAGTACTTCTCTTTGCGCTGGCCCATGCCAACCACGTCGTCCACTTTCAGGCCGTGTTGATCCCGGAGCAGCGCGATGATCTGCTCCGTTGGCCTGCCTCCCAGCTGGTAGAACAACTCTTCTGACAAGGATCCTCCCTGCTCCTCGACCAGTCGCTTCCAGGCGCGGTAGTGCAGCGGCATGGTGTCAGCCAACGTGCCATCGCAATCAAAGATGTAAGCGGCAAAGTGGCCGGCCGGGATCGTCAGTGTCATGGATTGTCCTTGCAAGTTTCGCACTCGGCGCTTCCCTGTGAGCGTACCGCACTTGGCTTGCCACCGGCGGCTGTAACGCGAATTTCATGTCACCATCCCGCTCGCGCTCGCTCGATCAGCGCAAGGCTCGAGCTCTCCTCCGCATGCTCGAAAATGATTTCTGTGCCGTCCGGCGAAACATCGAAATTGCCGATCACAAAGTTCGATGGCAGGTCGGTGAGTTGGCGCTCGGCGCCTGTCTTCGGGTCCCAAGCCCAAAAATTCTTGTGGGTGTACTCGCCCCGAAGAATAACGAGCAAACCGGAATTGCGTGCGAACGCCGGGTGCGCACCCCGCGTTAGAATCAGACTCGCTATGCCGTACGGCCTGCCGTCGGGAGCGGATGCCCGCAGCGGAAAGGTAGTGCCGACGTCTGCGCCCGAATAGACGAAGTACTTGCCGTCCGGGGACCAGACCGGATCGACGGAGTACTCAGCAACCAGCGGCTGGGGCGGGCTGCCATCCAGGAAGATCCTGGCCAGGCGCGGCTCACCTTCGCGCACCATGGAGCCGACGATCGACAGTGAATCCGGCGCCCAGGCGAGATCGCCGCGCAGCGGGAGCTTCGCTGCGACTACGCGCGCATGCCCGCCATCGCTGTCAATGACATGCAACTGCGTCGCGTCGTGCCGACCGACTACAAACGCAATGCGCCGACCATCGGGCGCGATGGCCGGAGTGCCAACCCGATCGGCCTCCGCGTCGCCCCACAGCTCAGTCGCGCCGCCGCCTGCGAGCTTCCAGATGCCCCGCCGGCCGTCACCGCTGGAACTGAACGCGATGTAATCGGCGCCAAAGCGGGGTGCGGAGGCGCTCTGAATCGCAGGCGCGGTGCGTGCGGCCGAGCTCGGGAGCGCCCCGTCGCCGCCGACCTTCACGCGCCACAGACCTGAGCGAGAATTCCCCACTGTGGCAATCAAGCGCGTACTGCGCGCGCTCGCCGCCAGCGAGGTGTAGCGTTCCAAGCCGAAGCTGACCCGGTGCGTACGCTTCAGCCGCACATCCATGGCAAACAACCAGGGTCCCGCGCCGTCGGCGTCGGTGGCCAGGTAAAGGAGCGTCCGCGCATCGAGCAGGACGGGATAGCTGACGCGTGAATTGTGAAATGACAGACGCTCGAGTCCCTCTCCCGATGCTCGCACCCGCCACAGGTCCCAGGCCGCCGCCTGCGGCACGCCGCGTACAAAATAGATGAATTCACCGTCGGGCGACCAGGTAGGAAAATGGCAGTGAACGCCGGGTGCGGCAACGTAGATCCGGTGCGCCGCCTCCCCCGCTGCCCGCACGTAGAGCGGATCGCCCGGTTCCGTGGTGTGAAATACCAGGCGAGTTCCGTCCGGTGACCAGTCGTACTCGGCGATATTCGGCAGGTACGGTCGTAGCGCCCCACCCGCCGTGGGCACGCCCACCACGTTGACGTCTTCGGGCCGGGAGCCGTCACCGTTCCGTGTCCATATCGTGACTAGCTTACCGTCGGGAGAAAAGGCGACGGTTCGCAAGGCCGAATTGCTCATGTCGTGCAGTTGCCCGTTGGTCAGGTTGCGGTAGTGGTTGCTGCCGACTTCCGTCAACCATGCATCAAGGTGTCCGTCGCGATCCGCGAGCAGCGCGACGAATCGGCCGTCGCGTGACATGGCCGCCGCCTGCTCCGTCCCCGTGAAGTCCGTCAGGCGTGTGATTTTGGTCCCGGCAAACGGATCGCTCCACAGATCGGAAGTCTGGTGAAACGCGCCCCACAGAAGGAACGCGACGCTGACCGATATGGCGACGAACGCTGTCGCCGCGACACCAACCACCGCCTTATTGCGCCGCACGAACTTGCGCACACGATCAAGGAATCGAGCCGGCAGCGCCTCGATGAGTTCGCCGTCAAGGTAGCGTTGCAGGTCCTGCGCCATGCCGGCAGCACTTGCATAGCGCTTGGCCGGTTCCTTCGCGAGCGCCTTGAGTACAATGGCGTCCAAATCGCCGTGCAGTTGCCGGGTGAATTGGTCCGCTGTCGTGCTGCGGGCTGCGATCGCTTTGGCTTCACCCTGGGTGCTGGGCCTTTTCACCTCAACAGTGGTGACGGCGTGTTCTAGCATGCCTATCGACGCCGCGCTCATCAGTCGATAGGGACGAACACCGGTAAGCAGCTCGTACAACAGTACTCCGAGCGAATACACGTCACTGCGGACATCGATCGGATTACCGCGCAGCAGCTCGGGGCTGGCATAGTCGGGCGTAAGGGCCCGACCGTAGAGATTCGTGAGCTGGGTCAGACTGGCATCAGCTTCCATCAACTTGGCGACGCCGAAGTCGAGCAGCCGCACCTGTCCGGACTCGCTCACCAGTACGTTGGAGGGTTTGATGTCGCGGTGGATGACCCCCTGCTCGTGCGCATACTGCACCGCCCCGAGTACCTGCAGGAATAGTTCCAGGCGTTCCGCGATCCCCAGGCACTGCGCATCACACCAGTCGGTCAACGGTCGGCCGCGAACGTACTCCATCGACAGGTAGGGCAAACCGTTGGGATCGACTCCCGCGTCGTACAGCCGGGCGATATGCGGATGCTCGAGGCTCGCCAGGATTTCGCACTCCCGGGCGAAGCGTTCCTGGAGATCAGCGCGCAGACAGTTCAGCAGCGGCAATTTCAGGGCGGTCTCGCGTTTGAAAACGCCATCGGCACGCCGAGCCAGCCAAACCTCGGCCATGCCTCCCGCACCCAACAGTCGAATCAACTGGTGGGGGCCAATGCGCGCACCGGGTCCCAGCCCGCTCGCGACCACCTCACCCGGCACCTTTACGGCGCCAAATTTCGGCATGGTCTGGAGCGCTTCAACCGTCGCGATCTGAGCATTGCCTGGCAATAGGGCGTCGCGCAGCGCTTGGGCCAGATCCTGGTGCTCCGGGGACAAGGTCTCGAGCCAGGCGCGGCGCCCGTCGGCGTCGAGTGGCAGTGCCTCATCGAGCAGGCGGCTCATCAGCGCCATCTGAGGGATCGAAAGCGCCACGGCGGCTAGTGTGTGCCGATCATGCGTTCACCGCAGTGCCGCCGCGAGAATCAACCGCGCCTTCTCCCAGTCGCGTTGCACGGTGCGCTCGGTAATGCCGAGTGAATCCGCAATTTCCCTCTCGCTGTACCCCCCGAAGTAGCGCATTTGCGCCACCTGCGCTAAACGCGGGTCGGCTTTTTCCAAGTCCTCCAGCGCCTCGTGCACCTCAAGCACCGTGTCCTCGCTGTCCGCGACATGGCTCGCCAGGCCGGTAGTCAGCGTCAACGGCACACCGTTCCCGCCCCGCTTCTGTGCCATCCGCTCGCGCGCACTGTTGACAATCACCGAGCGCATCACCTGCGAGGCATAGCCGAAGAACGCCCGTCGGTCCTCGACCCGAAGCTCGCCAACGCGCACGAACCGCAGGTACGACTCGTGCACGAGTCCGGTCGTATCCAGCAGCACGCTGCGTCCCCCGTCCCGCATTCGCGCTTGCGCCAGGCGGTGCAGTTCCGCGTAGGCCACTGCAAACAGCGCATCGCGAGCCCCTGCGTCTCCGCCTTGAATCTGTTCCAGCAGAACGGTGAGTTGACCCATCGGGCGAGGATAACGCTTCCACTTGAAGTGGACCAAACCGCATGTCGTGTTTGCCGGTCAAACCGTGTCTGTATGGGTGAGGGAGCGATTCCGCAATCAACAGACAACTGGAGTGACATAACATGACTGGAACACGGCAAATTCTCACGCTCATTGGACTGACGCTGGGCCACGCGCTCAGCGGCGCAGCACCCGCACAGAACGCCATCGCCGATTGGCACGCCATCACGGAATCCACTGTGGTAGGCACCGCCAAGAAAAGCCCGAGCGTTGCCTATGTGTATTTCGCCTATGTCGATGTGGCCATGTACGATGCGGTCAATGCGATTGGCGGGCATTTCAAGCCGTTCGCAGTGGAGACCTACGCGCCGCCGGGCGCATCCCAGGATGCCGCAGCCGCCACTGCGGCCCGAGATGTACTGGTTCACTACTTTTCCGGGCAGGCCCTCGCCTTGAACGCAGATTGGTCGGCTTCGATGGCCGCCATCGCGGACGGTCAGGCGAAGACCGACGGCATAAGTGTGGGCCACGCGGTTGCGGCCCAATGGCTTAGCCTGCGCACCGGTGACGGCCTCGAGGCGCCCGTGGCCTATGTGTGGGGACATGGTCCGGGAATCTGGGAGCCGGTTCCGACGTTTCCCGCGCCTCCGCCCAACACGCCGCCTGCGCCCGTGGCGCCGTGGCAGGCGCAGTTCAAGCCTTTCGCACTGCTCAGTGCGGATCAGTTCCTGGCCGACGTACCCCCACCGCCGTCACTGACCAGTGCGACGTTTACTCGGGATTCCAACCAGACCAAGGACTATGGCGCACTCAACAGCAGTGTGCGCACGCCGGAACAGACCGAGATCGGGCGATTCTGGACGGATAATCCCGCCGCACAGTTCAGCCGCTCGCTTCGCGCCCTGATTGCCAGCCAAGGCTTGGACACGGCGCGCGCGGCGCGGCTGGGCGCGATGTCTTTCGTGGCCCTGGCGGACTCGGTCACCGCTTGCTTCAATGCCAAATACCACTTCGCCTTCTGGCGCCCGTACACCGCGATCCATAATGCGGACACCGACGGCAATCCAGACACCGTGGCGGATCCAAATTGGGTGCCGCTCGCGGTGACGCCGGGGCACCCCGAGTATCCAGCCGCCCACGGTTGCGGCACGGAGGCGCTCATGGACACCTTGACGGAGTTTTTCGAGACGGAGGAGATTCCGTTCACCGTCACCAGCACGGTCACCGGTACCACGCATGCCTTCAATAATTTTGAGGACGTCGTGACCGAGGTGGACAACGCACGCATCTATGGCGGCATGCATTTTCATCATTCCGTCAAAGAAGGAAATCGCCTTGGCCGTCGCGTCGCCGACTATGTGCTGAGGACGCAATTCCGACCGAAGGATGAATAGAGCGTCAATGGACGGCGGGCCGCGACAGGAGGTCGCGGCCCGCTTGAAGACGGCGCGCCACTGGCGGGTGCGCAATATTTTCAACCAGCACTACGAATTTGTGGGCCCGGTAGGATTCGAACCTACGACCAAGGGATTATGAGTCCCCTGCACTAACCGCTGTGCTACAGGCCCATCGCGTTTTGCGGGCGCGATTCTAACAGGCCCACCTGAACCCCGTCGCACCGTTCACGTGCCGGCCAGAAAGGCGTCGCAACTGGCGTGCGCTGGCTCACGAGCCGGTATCTTCACGCACAACTCCTGCAGGCGGTTGCGCAGTGCCGCCAGCACGTCCCGGTGCGCCCCTTTGGATGATTCGTTCCAGTCTCGAAGCGCCCGGTCCAGCCGTTCGAGTCGCATGCGCGCGCGCCGATAGATGCGATCGGGCCCGTCCAATTCACCGAGGACTTCCGCGGTCACGGTGCGGATTCGCCCGCCATCCTCAGGCGTCAGCTTGAGTATGCCGACGACGTAGCGTACACCCCACTGAAACCGTGTCGCTGCGCCACGCGAATCGCGGTAACTCCGGGCGTACCACTGCAGCGCTTCGCTGGTACGACCCAGACCCTCGGCGAGCTCGCCGAGGTCGGCTTCGTAGTAATACGGCGTTGCAGTGTGGCCCAGCTCCGCCTGCACCACCTGGTAAGCCTGCTCGTTCTGACCGAGCGCGTCGAAAACACCAAGCGTCGCATTGATCAAGCCAGAGCGTATATACGGGATCTGCTTGCCTGCCATCGCAGCGTCGACCCGCGCGCGTGCGGCGCGCGCCGCGCCGGCAGGTATGGAACCCTCGATGGTCTTGATGGCGATCAACTTGGAGGCCACAGCGCCGAGTTGATCGGCTTCGGCAAAGTCCGGGTCCACTGCAGCGGCATCCATCACGCCGATGAATCTCCTGACCCAGTCACTGGCGCCCCGGTCGGCCTTTACCGCTCGAAAGAACCCCTCGTCCAGATATTGCAACGCATCGGCCACAGTCAATGCGAGGCGCTTGTCCCCCAGTATCGCCCCGATGAGCGCGACCTGGACACGGAGCGATGCGCTGGGCGATCCACCCGCCTTCAGCGCCTCGCCTTCCGCCTGACCCAGCAGACTGGCCGCATCGATCAGCAGACGTGCGCGCTCCACGCGCGCCGAGCCCGGACAGTGCGCCGCGGCGGCGATGAGCTGCTGCGCCCGCGGCGCCTGCTCGGCCGCCTGCAGATCATCGAGCACCCAACCGTTGTAGGCCAGTCGCCGACATTGTCCGATGTCGAGTGCCCGGCCCTGCGTGGCCGCTACCAGCAACTCTCCGGCCGGCTGCAGATCGGCCAGCGCCGTGTCCAGTACTGTGGCGTACAGGCCCAGATCCATGCTGCTCGCAATGCGCATGAGCTCGCGCCGATCGGCATCGAGCACCAACAGGGTGGGATAGCCGACAACCTTGAATTCCTCGCCCCATTTTTGCGCGCCCGAATCGTCGCCATCCAGGTAGACCGCTACAAAAGCGCGGCTCTTACCGATGAAATCAGCACGCGAGAACACCGTCGACTGCAATTGCTGGCAGGGCGGACACCAGCTCGCTCCCCAATACAGCAGGATCGGCTTGTGGGTACTTCGGGCGGCCGCGAACGCCTCGGTCAACTCACCCTTGAACCACGCGATCCCCGACGTGTCGGCCTGATGCGTCGCACCGGTCACCGAGGATGCCGCCGCCAGCAAAATCAACAGCTTTACCAGCTGAACTTTCATGGCCGTTACAATAGCCGGCCCCGGAGCGCTTGCCAAACTGGCGCCAGCGGCTAGCATGTGCCCCCCACTTGACGATGGAGCAGTTCATGAAACTTTATTATTCCCCAGGTTCCTGCTCGATGGCTTCGCACATCGTGCTCGAGGAGTCCGGCCTGCCCTACACCACCACCCGCGTCAATTTGAAGGACAAGACCACTGAGGCGGGCGAGGACTATCACCTGGTCAATCCTAAGGGCTACGTGCCCTGTGTACGTCTCGACGACGGCGCCCTGCTCGGTGAGAACACCGCCTTGCTGGCGTACCTCGGCGAATTGAAACCAGCGGCCGGATTGATACCGGCGGGCGGCACGTTGGAGAACTTCCGCGTACGCGAATGGCTGGGATTCATCAGTTCTGAAGTGCACAAGAACTGCAGTCCGTTCTTCCGTCCCGGCACGCCGGAAGCCACGCTGCAGGCCCTGCGCGAACTGCTGGCCACGCGCCTGCGTTATCTGGAAGGCGCGTTGACGGGCAAGTCGTTCCTGACCGGCGAGAAATTTACCGTTGCCGACGCCTACCTGTTCGTGGTGCTCAACTGGTTCCCGCGCTTGAACTTGGATCTGACAGCGTACCCAAACGTGAAGGCGTTCCACGCCCGAGTCATGGCTCGGCCGGCGGTAAAGAAAGTCATGGGCGACGAAGGCCTGCTCAAAGCCGCCTGAGTGGCCCCGCAGCGCTCTGCGCAGCGCGCCGTCGTCACCTTACTTGCGACGGCGCGCGCCGCGGGAGGGCGCAGCCTCCAGCGGATTTTCCGGCCAGTGATGCTTGGGGTATCGACCCCGCATCTCCTTGCGCACTTCCGCATAGCTGGTTTGCCAGAATCCGGCCAGCTCACGTGTTATCTGCACGGGTCGCTGCGCGGGCGAGAGCAGCTTGAATGTCACCGGCACCTTGCCCGCGCCGATGCGCGGCGTTGTCGCCAGGCCGAAAACCTCCTGCAGTCGCACCTCTATACAGGGCGCATTGTCATCCACGTAATCGATCCGAATCGTTGATCCCGAAGGAACCGTCAATGCGCGCGGTGCCAGTTCATCGAGTGCGCGCCGCTGCGAATGTGACAACCGCCCGAGCAACGCTTCGGCGAGCGGCAGGCGCGCCAGATGTTCGCGCCGCGTCATTCCCGCCAGCCAGGCGGGCAACCAGTGTTCAATATTACCCAGCAGTACGTCCTCGTCGCTCTCCGGCCAGGGCGCCAGTTCCGCCCGATCCAACTTGCGCACAAACTCCAGCCGCGCCTGGAGGTTGCGGGTCTCCTGCTCCCAGGGCAGTGCCGCCAGGCCCAGCTGCCTGACGCCGGCCAGCATGGCGGCGGCAGCCGCTGCGGGTGGAATCGAAGCCATCGGATGATCTTCGAGCACGAGCGCACCGAAGCGCCGGGTACGGCGCGCCAGCACCGCTCCGCTGCGCGAATCCCATGCCACCTGTTCCGCGGCGACAATTTGGTCCGAGTAGAGCGCTTCGATGACTTCCAAAGTGACGGGTGCAGCCAAGTCGATACGCGCCTCGCGCTCGCTGTCATTCAGTTCAACGGCCACCAGGTAATCCTGCGCCGCCAGTCCATCGGCGCCGGCGAAGACTGCGCCGCGCCCATTGCTCAGCAAGTAGTGGCCGCCGCCGGCGTCACGTCGCTGCGCGATGCGATCCGGAAAGGCCAGCGCCAACAAACCGCCGGCTGTGTCCAGCACATCGTCAGTGGCACTCGAGCCGCGCGCCACCAAACCCTGAATCTGTGCCGCCACGCGTCGCACCCGCTCGAGCGTGGCGCGATCAACGGCGCCAGCCGCGCGTCCCGGACCCAGCAACTCCACTCGGCTGCGGATATCCGGATCGCGCCGAGCGCCCGCCGAGCGCAACATATCGCGCTCTGAAAGCAGCGCGGCCAGCTGGGCGGCCAAAGTGAGCGGCTGCGCGGCCACCCCGGCGTTGGAGCTGGCGCCGGCGACCAACAGCATATGCGCCAGTCGCGGATGGAGCGGCATCGCGGCCATGCGCTGACCGTGTGCCGTGATCTGCTGCCGCGCATCCAACGCGCCGAGGCGCTGCAAGAGCTCGCGCGCCTGCGCGAGCATGGCCGGCGGCGGCGCATCCAGCCAGCTCAGCGAGGCGGCATCGGCTGCGCCCCACTTGGCCAACTCCAGGGCCAGCGGCGCCAGATCAGCCTCGGCAATCTCCGGCGCAGTAAATGCTGCCAGGCTTGCGTGCGCCCCTTCGCTCCACAGTCGGTAGCAAACGCCGGGCTGCGTGCGACCCGCGCGACCGGCGCGTTGCTCGGCCGATGCGCGCGAGATGCGCATGAGTTCGAGCCGACTCATCCCCGTGGCCGGATCGAAGCGGGAGCGGCGCACCAAGCCACTGTCCACCACGACGATGACTCCGGGAATGGTCACACTGGTCTCGGCAATGTTGGTGGCCAGTACAATCCGGCGCACCCCGGGCAGAGCGCCGCTCAGCGCCGCGTCCTGATCTGCCGCGGCCAGTTCGCCGTACAACGTCTGGATTTTCAATCGCGGGGATTCCAGGTCCGCAAGCATGGCCTGCACGCGCCGAATCTCCCCCACACCGGGCAGGAACACCAGCAGGTCCCCTTCCGCCTCGCCGAGCGCGCGCCGCACGATCTGCGCGGTCAGACGTTCCGGGGATTCGCTAGCGCTGGGAAGGGGCGGCAGGGCGCGGCCCGCGAAGTGAATCGTTACCGGGAACTGCCGTCCGGGCACATCCACCAGCGCGGCATCGCCCAGGAGTCTTGCCACTCGCCCGCCATCGAGAGTGGCCGACATGACCAGTATCCGCAGGTCCGCCTCCAGCTGGCGACGCGCATCCAGACACAGCGCCAGCCCCACGTCCGCCTGGAGACTGCGTTCGTGAAACTCATCGAATATCACGCAACCCACACCGGGCAGTTCCGGATCGCTCTGCAGCATTCGCGTGAGCACGCCTTCGGTGATCACTTCGATGCGCGTCGCGCGCGACACGCGGGTGTCGAGCCGCATACGCAGCCCGACCGTCTCGCCCACCTGCTCGCCGCACAGCCAGGCTAAGCGCCGCGCCACCGCGCGAGCTGCTACGCGGCGCGGCTCCAGCAACAGGATCTTTCGGTGCCGCAGCCACGTCTCATCCAATAGGGCCAGCGGCACCAAGGTGCTTTTGCCGGCGCCGGGTGGTGCCGACAGAACGGCGTCCCGATGGCTGGACAACGCGGCGCACACCGCGGCAGGGAGCGGCTGTTCGCGCAATCTGCCCGTCTCCGGCGAACTCACTGCGTCGCGGCGGACTCAGGAATGAGGCCCGTGCCTTGCAGCACGGCGTCGACCAGTGCCGCGTATTCGCCGCTGAAGTGGTGTCCGCTGCCGACTTCGCGCGCCGTCATCGTGCGACCGGCCAGGGCCGCGCACGGATCATGCTGCTCGCCCTTGCCATACAGACACACCGCCTTGACGCCAGTGAGCTGGTCGATTTCCGGACGCACGGGCAGCGCGCCAGTGCTGGCGCCGGGTAGCCAGCCCGAGACCCTGATCTCGAAACTGGTATTTACATCCAGTCCCAGCAGGCCCACACCCGCGACACGCGCACGCAGCTCGGGCGAAAGTCGATTCACGATGAACGGCAGTACATTGGCGCCAAACGAATAACCCACCAACAGCACACGCTGACGCTTCCAGAGCGCAAGATAATGGCTCAGGACGCGCGCGACATCGCGCGCCGACTCTTCCGGCGTACGCGCCTTCCAGAAATACTTGAGCGTCGAGAGGCCAACCACCGGAAAACCCCGGGCGCCAAGCTCCGCCGCCATGCCCCGATCAAGGCCGGCCCACCCGCCATCGCCGGTGAGGATCAGCGCCAGGGGTAGGTCGGCCGCGCCGCGCGTGGAGGGCTGCTCGATGAGCGGTAGATCCGCCACCGAGGCGACCTCTAGGGTATCAGCGGGCGCGGCCGCGACGGGCGCCAGCGTGTCCAGCGTGGATAACAGC
>Ga0075015_100000279_pt1 | contig 16913 bp, 17 predicted proteins | sample AleBraG_ABR_2013_FD_71476 | JGI IMG/M metagenome (GOLD analysis project Ga0075015, IMG submission 71476) | Freshwater sediment microbial communities in response to fracking from Pennsylvania, USA - Alex Branch Run_MetaG_ABR_2013 | ecosystem: Environmental > Aquatic > Freshwater > Creek >...
TGCAATGCCTGCGCGTGGAGTCGGGCTTTCTCAAAGCGCTAGGCGTGCCGCTGGCAGCCGGCCGCGAGTTCTCCCGCCAGGAAGACATCCCCGATGGCCCGCGGCTCGCCGTCATCTCCTATCCGCTCTGGCGGTCCCGTTTCGCGGGCGACCCGAATGTCGTCGGGCGAACCGTGCCCATCGACGGCGTTTCCACCACCGTTGTTGGAGTTCTGCCGGCCGATTTCGAAACGCCTACGTTGGCGCATGCTGACGTGCTTCTGCCGCTTGGGTTGAACGAGGCACGCGAACGGCAAGGGCGCGCGTTGCGGGTATTTGCCAGGCTCAAGCCCGGAGTCACGCTGACGCAGGCACGCCTGCAATTGGAGCCGCATTTTCAGAGAGCGCTGCTGGAGGCCCCGGCTCCCTTTCGTAAAGAGATCTCGCTGCGCATCCGGCCCATTCGCGACCGGCAAGTCGGCGAGAGCCGCGCCGCCTCGCTGATTTTGCTCGGCTCTGTTTTGGCTTTGCTGCTCATCGCCTGTGCCAACATCTCCAATCTGCTGCTGGCACGAGTACTGGAGCGCGACCGCGAAATCGCCATGCGAATCGCTCTGGGCGCCACGCGAGGACGTCTGATGCGGCAGACTCTGATGGAGAGCGCAGTGCTAGGCGGACTCGGCTGCGCCGCCGGCTGTACGTTGGCCTTCCTGCTTCTGCGCGTCACCATCGCTCTGGCGCCCACAGCTCTGCCGTTACTCGATAAAGCCACTCTCGATGGACGCGTGCTCGCGTTCGCGGTTGCCGCCTCCGCGTTGGCGAGTCTCGCCTTCGGAATGGCGCCCGCCTTGCGCCATCCGGCGAGTTCGTTGCTGGGTGGTTGGCACACAGCCGGGTCGCACCGCAACTGGCTGCGGCACGGTCTGATTGCCGGCCAAATCGCGGTTTCGCTCGCGTTGTTGGCCGCCGCCGGGCTGCTGCTCCGCAGCCTTTGGAACCTGCAAAACCTGCCGCTCGGTCTCCAGGCGGATCACTTGATCACCGCGCATTTCACTCTGGGGCAAACGCGCTATGGCCGGCCGGAAGATCAACTCGCCTTTTTCAACGCGATGGAGGAAAAGCTGGCCGCGCTCCCCGGCTTCGAGGCAGTTGCCATCAGCGATTCTCTTCCGCCCTCGGGAGGAACTCGCAGCCGATTGCTGGCCGCCATCGACGTAGAAGGCAGGCCGAAAATGCCCGAGGGCACCGGCGGCTTAGTTCCGTGGCGCTTTGTGACGCCGGCCTATTTTCAAGCCATGGGCATTCGCCTGCTGCAAGGCCGCAGCTTTACCGAACAGGATCGTTCTCCGGCGCGGAATGTAGTGATTCTGAGCCAATCGTTGGCCCGGCGTCTGTTCCCGAATGAAGACGCGCTGGGCAAACATATTTTGAGCGGCGCTACGGTGATTGGCGTTGCCGCCGACACCAAAAATGTGAACCTGACGCGCAGCGATCCGGAGTACTATTTGTTGCGCAAGCCGCGGATGGACGAGAACTTCCAGCGCGCGGAACCGCCGATTGGTTGGCGCTCCGCTTGGATTGTCGCGCGCACTCCGCTTGACCCGAAGCTGGCTTTGCAGACCTTGCGCGGCGCCCTTGAAGCGGCCGATCCCACGATCCCAGTGCAGATGGGGACCATGCGCGGCCGGCTAGCGCAGTTGACGGAGCGGCCGCGCTTCAACGCGCTCCTGCTGGCGGCCTTCGCCGGCGTCGGATTGTGCCTGGCCGCGATCGGTTTTTTCGGCGTGATTTCGTTCCTCGTCACACAGAGGCGGCGGGAAATCGGCGTTCGTATGGCGCTCGGCGCCACGCCTGCTCGCATTTTCCGCCAATTGGCTTGGGAAACCGGTCGCTGGCTAGCGGCAGGCGTGACGGCGGGGCTTTTTGGAGCGTTCGTCTTCTCGCGCTGGTTACGCTCCTTGTTGTTCCAGGTAGAGCCTAATGATCCCTGGGCACTGGTAGGAGCGGTTCTCCTCTTGTGCTTGGTCTGCGCGCTCGCCATGGCCGGCCCGGTGCGTCACGCCGCCAGAATCGATCCCATGGAAACTCTGCGACAGGAATAGACAAGCCTGTACAGTAGTGGAATGGCACACCGCGCCGCCTTTCTGCTCTGCTGCCTGGCTGCGGCCGCGGCCCAGGACCGGCCTTTTCGCGTGCAAACCCGAATCGTCCAGATCCCCGCCGTTATCACCAACAAGAGCGGCTACAGCATCGATGGTCTTCGCGCCCGGGACTTCACCGTCCTCGATAACGGCGTCCGCAAGAAATCAACATCGACGATTTCGTTGCTGGCCTCCCGCCCATCTCCTTGGTCGTCGCGATTCAATCCTCCGCCCTCTCAAAGCTCGCACTCGCGCAGATTCGACGCATCGCGGGCATGATCGAGCCCATCGTCACCGGCCAGCGAGGCGAAGCTGCCGTGGTGTCCTTCGACCGCGAGATTCGTTGGCTACAGGACTTCACGGCAAGTGACGACGAAATCCGCGCCGCGATCAAAAGCGTGAAGCCCGGCGCGCGCATATTCGATACGATCGTTGAAGTAGCCGCCCGGACCAAGACGCGCCCCGGCCGCAAAATCCTGCTCTTACTCTCCCAAAGCCAGGACGCCGGCAGCAGCGCTAAATTCCAGCAAGCCGTGGAAGCGGTGGAACGGGAAGACATCCAGGTTTTCGCCGCTCATTATTCCGCCTACGCCATGTCCTGGATCGCCAAGTCCGAGGATTTTCCCCAGAAGCCCGAACTCGACGCCATGTTCTTCGCCGAACTCGCTCGCATCGGTGCGGCCAATCACGTGAAAGCGCTCGCTCTCGCCACGGGCGGAGCGGACTATCCGTTCGCCCGCCAGCGCGGCATCGAGAAGGCCATCGGCAAACTTGGCGCCGAGGTCCACAGCCAGTACATCCTCAGCTTCCCTCAGCGCGAGGACTCTCCCGGCATGCATCGCATCGAGGTCTCGCTCCGGGATCGCGCGGACTTGATCGTGCGCGCCCGCCGCGCATACTGGGCGGACCAGTCCGGATCTCAGCACCCGAACTGACGCAGGTGATGATTGGCGTGCAAGTACCCCCAGCGCATCCAGTCACCGGTGGACATCGGGCCGAACACCGGATGTGGTCCAAACTTCGAGGTGGCGCTGAAACGACGGACCAGTTGCAGCAGATCGTTCTGGTCCGTGGCGAATTCAGTGGGCTTGGTCCCACCCCGCTCCTGGTCCGATTCCGGCATGGTGGCGACACCGTGCGGCCACCGCGGCATCAGGTAGAGCGCCGCGATGCGCGCCATGCCGGCGCCGGGTCTGACCTTGGCTGTGGAGGCCCGCTCGCCCAGACCCACCAGATAGCTATCGCTGAGATGACAGATAGCCTGGTGCGGCGTCATGCGGCCCCAACGGCGCGCACTGCCGGGAGTGAGTGCGCGCAACCGCGATTCCACTTCCGTGAGTACCGTTGGCTCGGCGAGATTCTTCATAGTCTTCTGCCGATCCAGTATACTCAGGGTTTCCGCATGCTCTCACGATTTATTCCCACTCTTCTCTTGACTCTCTGCGGATTCGGCGCTTTGCAGGCGGCCGAAGTTCCTCGGAAATCGCCGGAATTCGCCATTCCGCTCCCGGATGGCAAGGAGGCGCTGGTCAGCCAGTACCGCGGCAAGATACTGTGCCTGGTGCTCGTTGTCACTACTTGACCACACTGCCAATTCACCACTCAGGTTCTGAGTGGACTCTATCCGGAGCTTGAGCCCAAGGGATTCCGCATCCTGGAAGCCGCCATTGATGAGAAAGCCGATCCAGTCGAGTTTGCCAAGAAATTCGCAGTGAAGTGGCCGCTCGGAAAAGTCGACTACAAGGTTGCGGCCGACTATCTGCAACTCGATCTGACCAAGCGGAATTTCGTTCCGTACATGCTGTTCATCGACCGCAAAGGCATCATTCGCGCGCAGTACACCGGCGGAGATCAGGAGTTCTTCAAGGAATCGAACCAAGCCCAGACGATCAAGGCGGAAGCGCTGAAGTACCTGTCTGAGCCGGCTGGCCCCGTCCGCGCCCCGGCCAAGAAGAAATAGTCAAAGCGCTTTCAGCAGTGTGTCTTTCAGGCGGTCGTGGTAGGTGCGGCTGAGCGTCAATTGGGTCCCGTCGTGGAGAACCACCAGGTAGTCTCCGCGGAACCAGGGCTGCAGTTCTTTGATGCGGTCCATGTTCACGATGGTGGAACGATGGATGCGAATAAATCGGCCGCGATCCAACTTCGCTTCCAGAGCGTTCATGGTCTCGCGCATCGGATGAGTTTCCGCGCCGCAATGCAGGCAAACGTAATTATCCGCCGCTTCCACCCAGTCGATATTCTGCGTGCGAACGAACACTACATGCCCGCCGGTCTTGATGGCGATGCGGTCGGCTGGCTTGCGCCGCAGGCTCAGACCTTCCAGTAGGGCCACCAAACGCTCATTCAAGCCGCCTTCCTGCATCCGATTCAACTGAGCGCGCGCCCGCACCAGCGTGTCCTGAAAACGCTCGCTGTCAAATGGTTTCAGCAGATAGTCCAGTGCGTGCACCTCGAAAGCGCGCACCGCGTATTCGTCATAGGCAGTGACAAAGATTACCACCGGGAGGGTCATATCCGCGATGGCTTCCAGTACCTGAAAGCCATCCATCTGCGGCATCTGGACGTCCAGAAAAAGCAGATCGGGCTTCTCGCGGCGAATGACATCGAGCGCTTCAATTCCATTCCCGCATTCGCCGATCAACTCGCAGCCGGCTTCCTCGGCCAGCAGATCGCTGATCCGTTTCCGGGAGAGCCGCTCGTCGTCAACGATCAGGGTTCTTATCTTTTCCATTGCTGTTCCGCATCTTTACGGTCATGAACGGTACTACGATCCGGGCTACGAAGCCGCCGGTTTCCGGCGCTTCTAATTGCAACGCTTGCCCCACGCCATAGAGCCTCTCCAGCCTGCCTTTCGTGCTGGCCAGACCCACGCCTTGCTTGATGCTGAGCACTCCAGATGGGGATAACCCCACGCCGTTGTCGGCCACTTTGAGCAGCAGATCGCTGCCGCGCTTTTTAGCCGAGATGCTGATCTTCCCGTTCTCCACTTTGTTCGCGATTCCATGGCGGACCGCATTCTCCACCAATGGCTGCAGAATCATGTTCGGAACCAGCGCCTCCAATGCCGCCGGATCGATGCTGAACTGAACCGTCAGCCGCTCTTCAAAGCGCGCCTGCTCGATTTCCAGATAGAGCTGCAGAAATTCCAGTTCCTGTCGCAGCGGAATCTCCTGGGTACTAGTGCTGTCCAGAGCTCGCCGCAGGAGATCGCTTAAACGCGCAATCATGGTCTGGGCAGATTCCGGATGATCCCGCACCAGCGCGGAAATGCTGTTCAGCGTATTGAACAGAAAGTGGGGATGGAGTTGCATCTTCAACGATTGCACCTGCGCTTGCGCCAACTGCGTTTGCAGACGGGCCGCATGCACGGCTTCCAACTCGTAGCGGCCGTAGAGATCTACCGACAGCGCAATCAGCACGATCAGCCAATACAGCAGGCAGCCGAAATCGGAATAGCCGAACACCGAGCGGAACATCTTGTCGAGCGTAAATTCGCTGTGGGCATAGTTGTTCGGCGGGCCGGCGGCAAAGTCCCAAATGCCCTTCGTAGCGAAGGAAAATGCCAGCATGGCGAGCAGGTGCGCGCCCAGATGCTGGACCCCTTTCTTGCGCCCCAACGGATAGCGCCGCTTGATCACCAACACCAGGGGCGAAAGCGCCAGCGCCAGATAACAATAGGTGAACTCAGAGAAGATGGCTCTGGGCCAGGTTATTGGTTTCGCCGAGTTGGCGCTCTGGACGTGAACCAAAATCGCGCTGTATATGCCGAGAACGGTAAACGCGGCACACAACAAGAACGTCAGGTGCAGGCGGGCTGGCCCCCGATCTGGCAATGCTTTGACCCCATCGCAGTTTGGCAGACTTTCGGCGACAGCAGTATTCTCCCAGGGGCGAAACAGCCCAAATACGGGGCGAAACGGCAGGGACGAAGCTGTCATGGAAAACTGCTCCTTGTTGAGACGTTCGGAGGGGAATTCCGTTTGTCCACCGGATTCAGCGCTGAACGTTACGTTCGGGGCTCACTTCGGAAAATCTGTGGGACGTTGCGGGCTAGTGTTCGAGATCCTTCGCTCTGAACAATCGCAGCATCGTCCCACAGATTCTTTCACCGTGTGGGGAAGCTGCTACAAGTGACTGCCCGCCATCGCCTCCGTTTGGCCACGCAGCCGGACGGTTCCACCCCAAAGCCGTTTCGTCTTTGCCTGTGCCGCTGTAGTTTCGGCTATGTGCTCCTTGCAGTTGGATCGGGCTTTGGGAGAGTGCACAATTCGTCCCCAGGATTGCGTGGCTGTCCCGGACCTCCCGGTCCGGAGCCTCATGCGCCTCCGTTCGATGACGCTTGGGCGTATCTCCATACGCCCATTTTTCTGGATCGCCGTCCTGTCGTCTCTGGTCTGGGCGGACGCGGACTTGCCGTCGGAGCTGAATGCCGCGGCCGAAGCCGTGGAACGCGGCGAATACTACGCGGCCGAGGCCGGGCTGCTGGCAATCGAGAAAAAACTCACTGCGGAGTCCGTCCACTCTTTGACCGAAGGCACGATCCTGCTCAAGCTGGCCGCCATCTATTCGGCGCAAGACCGCCTGACCGATCTGACCGCTGTTCTGCAACGCGCCATCGCCATCTATGAGAAGTTTCCCGGAGAACATCATAATCTCTCGACGGCCCTGAACAACCTCGGCGTGGTCTACGAGCGAACTGGCAATACTGCCCAAGCCAACCGCATGTACTCACGCGCTCTGCAAGTTCGCGAAACGGCGCTGGGGCCGGACTCCCCGGAACTGGCGGCTGTGCTCAGCAATCTGGGAAACATTGAGAGGATGCAGGGTCTCCACAGCGCGGCGGAGCGCCACCTGCAGCGCGCGCTCGCCCTTTCCCAGCATCTCGCGAAATCCGAGCGGACCCGGGCGTGCATCTTGAGCAATCTGGGGTTGCTGTATCGAAGCGAAGAACGATATGCCGATGCCGCTGAAAGTTATCGCCAAGCGCTCGCGCTCGAGGAGCAGGCTGGCTCATCCGCTGAAATCAACCTGGGAGTGACGTTGAATAACCTTGGCGATCTGCTCAAGGCGCAGGGGAAGCCGTTAGAAGCAGAGCCGGTGCTGAGGCGCGCGCTGTCGCTCCACCAACAGCGCTTTGGCGCGGCTAGTGTTGAAGTGGCGTGGGTGCTGAACAATCTCGGTGGAGTCTGTCTGGCGTTGGGGAGAACCACCGAGGCGCAATCGCTGTTTGAGCGATCCATCGGTATTCTGGAAGCGAAGTTCGGCCCCGAGTACCTCCGGCTCGGTCCCATGCTCAACAATCTTGGGCGTCTTTACCTGGCTCGGGGCGAAACCAAAGAGGCCGAGGCATTGCTCACGCGAGCCGTGCGCATGGTAGAGAAAGCGGATGGGCCAAATAGTTTGGAAGTGGCCGGGGCCCTCACCAACCTGGCAAGCCTCAAAGCCACTCAAAAACGCTACAGCGAGGCGGACGCGCTGAACGAACGCAGCCGGCGCATTTTGGAGAAGGACTCCGACTCCACCCATCCGCTGATGGGCGCCGTGCTCAACAACATGGGCTTTGTTTCCTTTGGCCGGCATGAGTACGCGACCGCCGAACAACAGTTCTTGAAGGCCATCGAGATAAAACGAAAGACGGGCCCATCACTCGAAGCTTCGCTCGCGTCCGTATACCGCAATCTCGCCGATGTGTATGTCGTCGAGAAACGGTATGAAGACGCGAAACGCTGCTATAGCGAAGCTATTCACATCTGGGATGCGACCTCCGCGGCATTAAATCCCCAGTTTGCCGCCACCCTGGAGACGTATGCCCAATTGCTGCGCAAGCTGGAAGACTACGCCGGGGCGGAGCAAGCCGAAACCCGGGCGCTCGGCATCCGCGTGCGCAGCTCGCTGCGGAACTGAAGCTGGGGCGGTGTTTCGGCCGCGCCCGCCCCCAAGATCCAACGGTGAAATCGGTTGAACGAAGCCAGGTCCCTTAAGCGGGCCGTACAACTCTCCCCGCAGGACCTGGTCAAGATCGATGACCTATTCCGTGGCGTCATCAAAGAGGACATGCAGAGAGTAAGGAGCGACAATCGCGAATTCCTGGACGCGGCCATCGTTGTGTGTCATCGGCACTCCTGTTTTACTTCGATGGCTCGATCGGAGCCGCGGCTCGTCCGGAGTGCAGCAGTTGCCAGTCCGCCAGCAATTCATCCTGACGCAGTTCACCCCACGCCTCGAATAGTCGCCGCTGTCTCGGCGAGAGCGTCCCGTCGATCACGGATCGAAAAAACGGCAGCTTTGTGCTGAGAGTACGCATGGAAACGAGAAATGTGATGCGACACGCCCGCTTCAGAAACATGCGGATGATGATGCCAAAAAAACGGCTGAGTTCCGGCACAAACATCCATCCCGCCCTGCGTTTTTGGAGCATGGCCGGCAGGCGGGGGAAGGCGCCGTCCCGAAAACGAGCCCCTGGCACCGTTCGAGGATTGGCGCCGACGGGCCGGATTGGCGTAACGGTCCCTCTGGTGGAGAGGGAAACAACGTCAGCTCGATATTGGCGCGGCGTCCCCTTCAATGCTTTACGCTAGCTAAGCTAGAGAGAGGCATCCAACAAGAGGAACCAGCCATGACATGGATTGAACTTCCCGACGAACAAGCCGCGGCGCAGGGTTTACACTCTCGAAGTCTGGTTAAGCAAAACTGGCTGACGGTGGAACGGGCGGTTTCCCGACGCTTGATTGGTCGCAATGCCCGGCTGTGGAGAGCGTACCTGAAAAGGTAAGCGGCGCATGGGAGTTCAAGGACACCCGCATGCCTGTTTCGGCGGTGTTCGAGAATCTGGAAGATGGCGTCACGATCGACGAGCTGATTGAGCTCTACGACGGGCTGACACGGGAGCAGGTTGAAGCCGTCCTCGACTTCGCGGCCCGCAGCCTCGAAACATCGGCGCCCGTTATCGCTCAGTAATGCGTATCCTGTTTGACCAGGGAACGCCGGTTGCGATCGGGCGCTTTCTTGCCGAGCACACCGTCAGGACGACACGACAGGAAGGCTGGGCCACCCTCTCGAACGGAGACCTACTGCGAGTTGCCGAGGAAGCCGGTTTTGATTTGCTCACCACCGCCAATAGTCTGGCCTGTCAGCAAAATCTCAAGGGCCGAAAGATCGCCATTGTGGTTCTCAGCCGGAACCGGTGGAAGTCGGTGCAGCGGTGATTCAAAAGATCATCGCGGCGGTTGAAGCCGACATGCCCAAGCCACACCAATGCAGTCGTAACGATCACCGGCCCTTCGCCGCGGGGATTTTTCTTCCCAGAAATGTGGAGTATAAGAACTGCGTCGCTCCCTTGTGGGAGTAGTCTCATGGGAAGGGCGCTGCCGGCAACGGTTGCCAACAGCGCCATGCTCCCACCTGGAAACGCCTAGAACGTGATTTTGGCCACTAACTGGCCGAAGCGCGAGTTGCTGCTATAGAACTGATCGAAGCGTCCGAACAGGCCGTTGCTCGGAATCAGATCGTTACGGCTGGTGGTTTGCGAACTCCCCGCTACGTCGCTGACAAAACCGCCGGTGTACTGCGCATGGTTGAGCACATTGAAGAACTGGCCGGCAATCTCCAAACGCACACGCTCGGTTACGTTAAAGCGTTTCACCAGTGACAGGTCGATGTTGTTGGTCGGTCTGAGTGGGAACGTGTTGCGGCCACCGTTGGCCACAGCGCCCAATCCCGCGACGATATAGCGCGCGTTGGGATTGTTGGCCACGTACGCCACGATGCTGCCGGAGCCCGTCGCCACCGCTTGCCCCAGGGCGTTGTAACCGGTAACGCCGCTGCCCACATTGCGGGCGCCGGCGGGATTGATGATGGTGCGGTCACCTGCCGAATCGTTGTTGAGATTGGAATCGATTCCGCTTTGCACGGTCGCAAATTCGGGCGACTGGTAGGTGTAGCTGCCGGACATGGTCCAATTTCCGGCGATGTTTCGCATCACCCAGTTGCGGTCCTTGAACGGCTTGAAGTCGTAGATCGGACTGAAGGTGAACCGATGCCGGCGGTCCAGCGCCGACGAAGCCCATTCCGCGCGGAGGTTCTGGAAGTCCTGCGCGCGGCGGGGCGACAAGTAGGTGGAGAAATTGGTCGCGGTGGCATCGTCCAAAAGGTGGCTCCAGGTGTAGGCGCCGACGAACGACAAGCCGTTGGAGAAGCGCTTGGTGAGTTGCAGCGCCAGCCCGTTATACGACGAGTACGCTTGAGGAGCGTAGCCGATGATGTTGTTGGGAAATCCCAGCGCGGCCAGGTTGTCGAACGGAAGGCTCGCCGTTCCGCCCGGTACGATATAGGATTTGACGCCCGCAAGCGTTTTTGTCAGCGATGCCAGTGTCGCCGCGGACGGCAGCGTCATGAAGGTCGGAATGTAGTTGGACGCATTTACTCGCGGGGTGACGTTCAGACGTGTCTGGTTCCACAGATGCACGCCCTTGGTGCCGGTATAACGCGCCTCGAAAGTGTAGTTCTTGCCCAAGGTCCGTTGGATACCGGCGGTCCAGGTGAGCCCGTAGGGCCGCTTTCCGCCGAAAACATACGAACCGACGATAGCACGGGCGCCCAGCGTATCCGTGGGGAGCCCGGGCGAGACTCCGGCCAAACCTCCACCGGCCAGAAATCCCGGCGCGTTGCTGGCCAGATTCACATCCTGCGTGGTCTGGAAGAACGGCGGAGCGGCGTTGGACGTCAGGTTGGCATAGGTCACATCAAAGGATCGGCTAAAGCCGCCGCGGATGACCCATTTGTTGTCGGGCGAGTAAGCAAAGCCGATGCGAGGCGACCAATCGTTCGGGCTGAAGTACGGCCGGGCGAAGGTGAGGCCGCCGGGGACGCTGGCTGGCGCGCTATAACTCTGGGTTCGCGAGGCCACCGGCATGGTCACATATTCGTAGCGCAAGCCCAGATTCAAGGTCAAGTTGGGCCGAATCCGGAAGTCGTCGTTGATGAAAGCGGCGTGTTCCAGAAACCCCGTCGGATAAGCGGTAGGGCCGGCGCTACGCTCTCCCAGTACGTCGGGAGTGAGATCGTAGAGGTATTGCTGCAGGTTCGAATACTCATACTCGCCGCGTACCCTCTGGATGAAGAAGTTGGTCAGGATCACATCCGAAAAACTGTAACCGAACTTCAGCGTGTGCCGCCCCAGCACCTTAGTCATGTTGTTCTGTGCTTCAAACACGTTTTGGATGGAGCCGCTGGGCTCGGTTTGGCCGGGGCCGATTTGCAGGTTCAAGTCGTCCAGATCGATATCCGGAAAGGCCTTGAAGCCGGGAAATGTCTGCGAGGATATGGGCGTTAGCGTAAAGTTGCGGCTGAAAGCGGCTCGAAATTCATTCTGCCAAGTCGGCGAGAAGGTATGGAATTCCGAGACCGAGAGCATGTAGGTGTTGTTCGGCTGGGACACAAAGAAAGCCGGAAGCACTGGGAATGCGTCTATTCCGGTAATCCGGTTGTAGATCCAGCGGCCGCGCAACTGGTCTGCGTTGCTGATGTTGTAGTCGAGCGAAGTTACCGCGTTGAAGGAGTTGTTGTAATTCGGTCCGGAGAAAGCCACGCTGCCGATCGGTATGCTGGCGTTGCCGACGGTGATCGGAGATTGATCGGCTGCGACTGCCGTGCCCACGTATTTTTGAAGCACGCCCAGATTTGTTTTACTGATCAGAGGATTGGCAGCCAGCGCACTGTAGCCTGCCGCTGTCGGAGCAAAGACCGGCGAAGCCGGAGTCGCCGCCGCGCCGATGGGATTGTATTCGAAGTTTCCAAAGTAAAACAGCTTGTCCTTCAAGATCGGGCCGCCGATGGTGGCGCCCAGCCGGTTGTTGTCATATCGGGGATAGGACTTCAGCCCTTGCGTCCAGAACAGAGCATCGTCGGCATTGAGATTGCGGTTCTGAAAATACTCGTAGATCGACCCGTGAATCTGGTTGGTGCCGCTCTTCACAATGGCGTTGAAGACACCACCGGAAGCGCCTCCGAATTCGGCGCTGAAATGGTTTTGGAGCAACGAGACCTCAGCCACCGCGTCGTTGGACACGATCGCCAGCGGACCGGTGGAGTATCGATTGTTGTCGCCCACGCCGTCGAGGTAGAAAGTGTTGTTCTCCGGGCGCTGGCCCGAGACCGTTGGACCCGTACCCTGCCCGACTCCGCCATTGGAGGCGACCCCCGCGCCGAGCAGAGTTAAATTCCAGATGGCGGCCGACTGGATGGTGCCGGCGATTCCGGCAGTTCGGGAAAGACTTGCCGTCGGCAAATCTTCCGCCTGACGAGTATCGAACGTAGTTTGCAACTGCGCCGTGGTGGTGTCAAGCGGGGGAGGCGCCGCCGTTACCTCCACACTGGCCGAGGTGGCTCCTACCGCCAGCGCCACGTTTTGCGTGACCGTATTGTTCAATTGCACCTGGACGGATTTGATGGTCGCGGTGGAGAAGCCCACCGCACCGGCGGTCATGGTGTAGCTGCCTACGGGCAGATTGGCAAAGCGATAGGAGCCGCCGTTATCGGTGGAAGCGGTCGTCTTCACCCCCGTGGCATCGTTGGTCACGACAACCGTGGCTTGCGGCACGCCGGCGCCGCTGGCGTCCGTTACGACGCCCACCAAGTCACCGCTGATTGCCTGGGCGGCCAGCCGTCCCGGAAAAGCGATTGCCAACGTGAAGAGGGCGAGTGCTGCAAAGCATTTTGGAGTGGTGGATGTTCTGTGATTCATAGCTGCCTTCGTGAAAAGAAATTACACCGGCGGCGCGCAAATTCTTTTATCCTGTATCGATCCCTGAAGCGAGCTTCGCGAAAACTACCGATGTTGAGTTGAAGGTAGACTGAATCAGCCGGTATCAGAACTGGATTGGGGTGAACGCCGCTGTATCTGTGGCGAGACGGATGCTAGTTGCCAACCGCTCCTTGCAGTCGCGGGTGGGTAAGCGTCTGTAAACGTAAAGCGCCGAGTCCGCGCCGCTCGCTTGCCCCTTGGCGCGAAGCCTTCGTTCGTGGCTCGTGGCTGAGCCGCGCCCGCAGGAAGCGGTCCACCCTGCCTCGCGGCATCCGCACGCAAGACACCGGCGGCAACCATGCCATGGTCCCGTACGGCTCCGGCGAAGAAGAAATAGCTCGGCCCGGCTACTGAAGCGATTTCAGATAGGTCACGATCTGCCAGCGCTGCTGTTCAGGAAGATGCGCAAAGGAAGGCATGCCATGGCGCAAGGAGCCGTTGCGCAGCACCCAGAAAATAGCTCCTGCCGGGGCTTGCTGCACCGTCGGTGACGCCAGCGCCGGAACGCGTTCTGTGCCTTCCGCGCGCGTCCCATGGCAACTGGAGCATTCCCTCAAGAATAGCTTGTGGCCAGCCTGCTCAGCCGCTGGTTGGGTTTCGTATGGATTGGTTCGGCCCATTTCCTTAACGGGAGGCTTTTGCAACGGGGTCTTACCGCTGGCTGTCATCGCCAGAAGGCAGCAAGCCATTTTCAACACCCTCATGATCGCTTCCTCCACATCCGGGCAAATTGCGCAATCTCGTATGAGACGCCAAAACGAAACAGGAATCCCACGCTTTGGCCGGTGAGACCGAAGCCGGGAGACACCACTAGCGTCGGGCCATTGGGGATATTCCAAGCCAGCGTCGGCGCGAGGTAGTGCGACGCACTCCCGAGCCCGAAAGTCTGGTGGGTTCCCAGTCCGCCGTAGAGTTCGAGTCCCGCCTGAAAGTTCTCTGGACAAAATGCGCAATCCGCCGGGCGGGCAGCCAGAGCCAGCGGCCGGCTGACTCCCACGGCGTACCCGAATTCAAACGGCGCATGCCGCACGTTCTTTTCAGCAATGAAGTTTTCGGCGATGGTCCATCCATGCACGTAGCTGCCGAGAATCAGCTTTGCCTCGATCTCTCGCTTCTTCTCCTCCCGCGTCATGGCATTGAGCCCCATCAAGTCGTCCTCGCCGTCGTTCCCCACCACTTCCAGCAAACTCCGGTCGGCGCCATTGATGTTCTCAAATTCCAGGTAGAGCACCGGATTGATCCAATGCTCGTGTTCGAGCAAGCGGAAACGATTCTCCAAGCGGTAACCCGTGAACAAAGTGCTGTCGTGATGGGTGGATTGTCCTTCCACGTACAGTTCTGTTGTCCACCACGCCTTGACCCCATATTCCAGTTCGGCTGTTAGGCCCAAGAATCGATTGCCGGCCACCGGCCTTCCGGTCGAGTTCTTGACGCCAAATTCCAGGTTGCCCGGCTCTTCCATCTGGTGGGTGTAGGTGACAAAAAACGGCCCTTCTCCGGCGAGCGTAGGCCAAGCAAATGACAGGGATAGAAGAAATATGCAAACGACTTGCATCTTGACTCGAGCATAATCATGAACCGGCGGCTTTCAAAACGCTTTCATGCAAGTGGTTTGCATTTGAAGGCCAAAAGCCGAATATGGGACTTGAACGGTCTTGTTTGAGCGGGTGCCGACGGCGAAGAAGCTGTCAAACCTTGACGGTCATGGCTTCGCGGCGGGGAGCGGCCGGAGCCGGGTCCGGCTCAAAGACTAGGCTCTCCACCCGGTTACGGCCTTTTCGTTTGGCCTGATAGAGGGCTTCGTCGGCGCGGCGAATCAAGGCTTCGGCGGTGGCATGCTGGCCGGGCAAGCCGGTGGTGATGCCAATGCTGGTGGTGATGCGGCATTCGCTGGCGCCGATGGGTATGGGGGTGGCGGCGATGCGGCCGCACAACCGGTCTGCTTGACTCAGCGCGCCCGATAGATCGCAGCCGGGCAATACGATCAGAAACTCTTCTCCCCCATAGCGGCCGAGAGAATCGTATTGCCGGACGGACTCCATCATGCGAACCGCAGTTTCCCGGAGCACGATATCCCCGGCATAGTGCCCTTGCGTGTCGTTGATGTTCTTGAAATGGTCCAGATCGAGCAGAGCCACGCTGACGGGGCAGACGTCGCGTTCCGATCGCGCCAGTTCGCGCGTGAGGATGTCGAGGATGGATGAGCGATTCCAGAGTTTGGTCAGCCAGTCTTTGGTGGCTTGCTCCCGCAGCGCTTCCCGCGCCGCGAAAAGCTCGGCCTGTAGTTCCACCAGACGGGTACCGGCGCGCAGACGAACCTTCAACTCGTGCTGGTCAAACGGTTTGGTGATGTAGTCGTCGGCGCCGGCCTCCATGCCTTCAATCAAGTCTTCCCGATGGCTTTTGGAAGTAAGCAGCAGGATGTAAATGTATGGCTCAGGCGCACGGGCGCGCACCAGCCGGCAGACCTCCAGCCCCGTCATGCCGGGCATCATCCAGTCGAGAATGACCAGACGCGGGGCGTCCTCGCGCTGCAGGATTTGCCACGCTTCCTCACCGTCACAGGCCATGACGACTTCATAACCCCACTTGCGCAAGGTTGCGTCGAGCACGTGTCTCGATACGATGCTATCGTCTGCGACCAGAATCCTCACGGGAGTCTACCTGTTGAACGGCGGTCTACAACTAAATTGGTGCGCGTTTTAGCTCCTCAACCCTAGTTATCGGTTGAAGGGGTCCGCTACCTTAACTACTTAGGCCTACCAATATGAAAATCCTAGCATTTTGCCATGCCGAATCCGGAGGCGCGGGCCGAATTGAGCCAATCCTAACACAGTACGGCCGCACGATTCAGTACCATCACTTGCGCGGACTTTTGCGGCGGGACTCGCGAGATGGCTGGCACCCGGTATACTAGACCGAAGCTGGAACCCAGCGCCCCAACCAATTCCTATCCGGCCATGAGCAAACAGGCGTTCGATCAAAAACTGGCCGCTCTGGAGGAACTGCGCTCCGCCGCCGACGTCGTGCAGCCGTTGCGCAAAGCCCTCAAGGACCGCAATAACTACTTTGTCAGCAAGGTAGCGGCAATCGTCGCGCAGCGCCAGCTAGCGGAACTGACTCCCGATGTTCTGGCGGCCATGGAACGGTTCTTTCAAGATCCCACCAAGACCGATCCCCAGTGCTGGGCCAAAAACGCATTGATCAAGACCCTGAAAGACCTGGGACATCGCGGGCCGGCGGTTTACCTGCGCGGCATCGAGCATATTCAGATGGAGCCGGTATGGGGCGGCCAAGCCGATTCAGCGGGCACGCTACGCGGCGCTTGTGCCCTGGCGCTGGTGGAATGCAGCCTGGACGCGCTGGAGATTCTGCGCTATTTGGGTGACCGTTTGGCGGATACCGAGAAGACGGTGCGCGTGGACGCCGCGCTGGCGATCGGGCAGTTGGGACAGCCAGTTGGGGCGTTGCTGCTTCGTTTGAAGGCTCTGATCGGCGATACGGAGCCGGAGGTCGTGGGGCAGTGCTTTCTCTCGTTGCTGGGCTTGCACGCGGAGGAGGCCATTCCCTTTGTCGGGCGGTTTCTGCGCTCCGGGCCAGAAGAAACTCGCGCCGAAGCAGCCGCTGCCTTGGCGCAATCCCGGGAGCCGGCGGCTCTGGAGCAATTGACGGAGTTATGGCAGGAACGGCTCAGCCCCGACATGCGGGCCACAATCCTGCTTTCCCTGGCGGCGTCGCCCCTGCCCCAAGCGGCCGAATTCCTCCTTTCCGTGCTCACGGAAGATTCCGGGGATCTCGCCAAAACAGCGATCACGGCGCTGGCTCGAAGCCGTCTTCATGGCGAGTTGCGCGAGCGGACCTTGGCCTTGCTTGGAAATAAGCCAGCGGACGTACGCCGCCATTTTGAGCAGGAGTTCGGCAAGCGCGCTGTGTGAAAAAGTCTGTGGGACGTTGCGGGCTAGTGTTCGAAATCCTTCGCTCTCAACAATGGC
>Ga0075015_100000280_pt1 | contig 16838 bp, 22 predicted proteins | sample AleBraG_ABR_2013_FD_71476 | JGI IMG/M metagenome (GOLD analysis project Ga0075015, IMG submission 71476) | Freshwater sediment microbial communities in response to fracking from Pennsylvania, USA - Alex Branch Run_MetaG_ABR_2013 | ecosystem: Environmental > Aquatic > Freshwater > Creek >...
GCGGACCTGACCGGCGCGAACCTAGTTCGTGCGAATCTGGCTTATGTGAACCTGACCGGCGCGAACCTGGCTCGTGCGGACCTGACCGGCGCGAACCTAGTTCGTGCGGACCTGACCGGCGCGAACCTAGTTCGTGCGAATCTGGCTTATGTGAACCTGACCGGCGCGAACCTGGCTCGTGCGAACCTGGCTCGTGCGGACCTGACCGGCGCGAACCTAGTTCGTGCGGACCTGGTCCATGCGGACCTGACCGGCGCGGACCTGGTCCATGCGAACCTGGCTCGTGCGGACCTGACTGGCGCGGACCTGGCTTGTGCAAAGCTGGCTCGTGTGAACCTGGCCGGCGCGAACCTAGTTCGTGCGGACCTGACCGGCGCGAACCTAGTTCGTGCGGACCTGGTCCATGCGGACCTGACCGGCGCGGACCTGGTCCATGCGGACCTGACCGGCGCGAACCTAGTTCGTGCGAATCTGGCTTATGTGGACCTGACCGGCGCGAATCTGGCTTATGTGAACCTGACCGGCGCGAACCTGGCTCGTGTGAACTTCGGGAAACAGTGGATAATCCAAGGACCGATCAGAAGCGACGGTTATCAATTCATGCTGACAAGTCTGACCGACGAGGGTGTGCGCGTGAAAGCCGGCTGCCGGAATTTCACATTTTCGGAAGCGCGCAAACACTGGCAAATCACGCGGGCAGGAACTCCGCTTGGCGATGAGACTTTCGCGATTCTGGATTACCTGGAAGCCACCATGAAAATCAGGAATTTGTCATGAACATCTACAGCACTATGCCGCTTGCCGAATTTGTCGCCGGATTCCGTGAGCACGCAATAAGATCCGGCGTCCCGCCGGCCGTGATCGACAAGATCGACGAGTTGGCAGACCAACCGGAACTTGAAGTGGAACTCGAGGAACTGTCTACCGGCTTGGAGGACATGACCGAAAGTCGGGACGACTTGGCGGACGCTTTGCGCGATCTTATCGAGGCCTTGCCGCCAATTTGGACGGACAAGGTTTTGAAGAAAGGGGATGAATTCGGTCTGAAGGATTCCCTGCAAAAAGCCAAATGGGCTTTGTCGCGATCAAGCGGAAACAAGGCGGACGAGATATGAACGCAAAGTCTAAAAAATTACCGGCATTGACGGACAAACAAAAATTTGCTCTCGACTATATAGCTAAAAAGCGCGTAATTGCTAAACAAGTGCATTGTCCTTTCGCGCACCCGCCGGGTGTTGTATGGAAATACTTTGCTATTGATTCGGATATCACAAATCAGGTTAAAAGTTTGCGAAATAGAAGATTGATTTTTGGATACGGCGACAACTTGAAACTGCGAAACGCAAAGCAGGGATTAGTATGAAACGCGAGCTCATGCGGACGCCAGAAGCAGCCAAATAATGCAGCCTGTCCGCGTCCACTTTTGAAAAACTGCGGATGTACGAGCAAGGTCCGCGCTTCCGGCGCGTTGGCCCGAAGATCATCGTCTACGACAGGGCCGACCTTGATGCGTGGATCGATGGCCGCGCGCCGCAGGATTCTCACGAGCACCGGATTTCTTCAGATGAAAATCATAACCGCTGATGTAGAAACCTATTTCGATTCCGAGTATAGCTTGAAAAAGCTGACGACGGAAGAATACGTGCGCGATCCGCGCTTCGAATGTCATGGCTGGGCAGTCCGTCACGACGACGGCCGCATGTCCTGGGAATCGCCAGACGGTTTCAAGGAATGCTGCGAGGTCTGGCAGACCGAAGACGTGGCTATGCTCTGCCACCACGCACACTTCGACGGACTCATCATGTCCTACCATTTCGACTTTCGGCCCAAGCTATGGCTCGATACGCTGTCCATGGGGCGGGTCTGTTTTGGAGCGGACAAACGGCTTGGCCTCGATGCTCTGGCCGGCCATTTCGGATTAGCATCGAAGTCTGTCCCCTACCATCTTTTCCAAGGCAAACACTGGCACGAAATTCCGGCGGCTGACCAACATTTGATCGCAGAGGGCGCCATACACGACGCGGAATTGACCTGGCAATGCGCGCAATACATGCTGGCTAGTGGGCACCCTGCGGTGCCGTATCCATTCCCATCTTCCGAAATTCCCGTCGTCGACGCCACCATCCGCATGTTCACGGAACCAAGTCTGGTCGGTGATCTCGACCTGCTTGGACAAGCGTGGTCGGCCGAACAACGCGCCAAGCAGGATCTTTTCAGGGAATTGAGAGTCACCGGCGCGGATCTTCGCAAGGATGCTGTATTCGCTACGATGCTCGAAACCCTGGGCATAGAGCCACAGAAAAAGACCACGGCGAAAGACAACGAAAAGTATGCTTTCGCCAAGTCGGACTGGTTCATGCAGGACTTGATCACGCATGCAGACGAGCGGGTGGCGCTCTTGGCTGAAGCGCGCTTGAAAGCCCAGTCGAGCATCTACCAGACCCGTGCGGAGCGGTTGGGCTTTGCAGCCACGCGCGGCCCGCTCCCGGTCTATCTCGCTTATGCGGCCGCTCACACGCGACGCTGGGGCGGCGGCGACAGGATGAACTGGCAGAATTTCCCCCGCAGTGATCCGGCCAAACCGGAGAAAGGCGCCCTTCGAAGGGCGGTAAAAGCACCATGAGCGAACGCATTAAATGCATTGTCAAAGATTGCGGCAATCACACGAACGAAGGTAGCTTCGATGGCCCCCTATGCTTCCCATGCGCGCAGGCGGTGCGCCTGCTTCCCGTTCGCGCTCTCATCATGGCGCGCGCGCGCGGATCATCGACCTGAAAAGCAAGCTTGAAGCTGAACAGAAAGCCATTGCAGAGGCACTGTGGTCATGACCCGCCCCTATCGCAGCCGGCGCCTGATCGGCAAGACTAATCACTGCACGAAATGCGGCGAAGACAAGCACCCGAAGGAGTTTTCCTTCCGGCCAAGCGGCCGACTCGCATCGTGGTGCCGGGAGTGCAAAAAAGTTTGGAACCAGGCTGCACGCGCAAGGAAGCGCGCCCATGCAGCCTGGCAAGCCGGCATGGCGGAAAAGCACTCCAGTCCGCGAGAAAATTCATGAGCCGGTACCGAATAGGCAAGATCGACCTTTCGCAAATCGAATGCCGGCTTCTGAACACCGTGGCCGGTCAATGGGATATCGTGGAGAAATTCAGAAATGGACTTGACCTGTATAGTGACCTGGCCAGTCAGTTCTACGGAGAGTCCGTCAGCAAAGCACAGCCGGATAAGCGTGGCGTTGGAAAACAGCTTGAACTGTCTTGCGGCTATGGAGCAGGAAGTTCAACGATCGTTCGCACGGCCCGCGCCGGAACGTATGGCCCGCCTGTCTATCTCGATGACGGACAAGGGTCTGCTGCACGCGACTTATACCGAAGAACTCACCCCCAAGTCGTGAAGCTATGGGAAACTGGCGGACGATTCCTCTGGCACCTCTTGGACGGCTCTACCGTCAAATGGCCCGGATGTCCGGTAGTCGCGCACGACCACCGGCTTTTTCACGAGCCATCGGGTTTGTGGCTCGATTTCACGAGCCTGGAGCGAATCGTGGATGAGAAGACCGGTGACCAGATTTGGCGCCACCGCGTCAAAAATGGCTGGCGTAAGACTTACGGCGCCAAGCTGATCGAGAACCTGATCCAGTTTCTGGCCAGTTTTCCGATTCGCGATGCCATCGTGCACGCGAAAAATAATCTGGGGTTGACGGTGCCGCTGACTATACATGACGATGTTTTCGTGCTAGTCGAGAATAACGAACGTGGTGAACTTAAATTCAACGAACTGGTTGCGTTCATGTCGCGCCCGCTGCCTTGGCTACCGGAATGTCCGATAGCCGTGGAAGCAAAATTAGGGGAGACTTTGGATGACTGAATTTTGGGTTGTTTTTTGGGTTATCGTTTTGTGTCTGGTTTTGTCCGCAGTTATTTTTCACAGGTGACCATGGCGAATCTGCAGAGCGGCATTCGGGTTCCCAGCCCCCCAGTCCCACCGGATGTTGTTCTCGCAGATTCGCCATGGTCATTCCGAGAAGGTGGTTTAGCAGTTAAAGAGTTGTGTCTGTACTGCACGGTCTAAACACAACGGCCGGTCCACCTTCGCGGAATGATCATAGGAGGATGCGTGCTCGACAGGCAAAACGGACAATTCGTATTTGAGTGCGACGGGTGCGGCGACGTGTTCGAACCGGATGGTGAAGAATTCAGTCGGGCTGTACGAAGCCTCAAATACGAAGGTTGGAAAATCAGTAAGGACAACGATACATGGACGCATCTCTGCCCCAACTGCCGGTCCTGAGTTACTCGGCGCTCAATACCTATCTGACGTGTCCGCGCCGGTTCCACCATATGTACGTGCTTAAAGACCTGCCGCGTGAAGAAAAATCCAAAGAGCAGTTGGAAGGCACCGCCGCCCACGAAGCACTTAAGAAACGCATGCGTCTTGGCGAGCCGCTGCCAGAGCGATATCAAGCATATGAGCCCATATGCCGGGAATTGTTCACGGAGCCGTGCGTCAAGTGGACCGAACAGAAATTCGGCATGACGCACGACGGCAAGCCGTGCGATTTCTTCGCTGACAATGTGTGGCTTCGCGGCGCCTGCGACCTTGCTCTTGTAGCTTCGCCACGGTCCATGCTGATCGATTGGAAGACCGGCAAGAAGAGGGAAGATCCGTTCGAGTTGGAGGTACAAGCACTCCTTCTGCGCACGCATTGGCCAGACATCGAGATGGTCATCGGGCATTATGTGTGGTTGCGTGGACCATACCTTGGGGCTGCACACAACTGTAGCGATACGGATTTCACGCTCAGGCGGATTCGTACGATCAAGGAGAACATGAACTACCGACTGGCGGCGAACGATTGGCCAGCGGACGAAGGCCCGCTCTGCGGATGGTGCCCAGTTTCGAAAGACAAGTGCGAACACAAGAGGGAACGAGATCCATGACATCGGACTGGACTGCCGAACTGGAATCCATCCACCGGCGAGCGGTTGAGAAAAATATGATGCTTGCCCTGGTTGGCGAAGTAGAGGGACTGGCCAACATCATTGAAAAACAATGGCGTGGCGATAATCGGGCTATGCCGGAATCTGATCCAGAGATTCGCAAAAAGCTGGCCGACATCCGTATCTATCTTCACTTGCTGGCAACAAGTTTGGGGATTGACCTTGACGAAGCTATCGAGGAAAAGCTGCCGATGATTCGGGAGAAATTCAAATGAAAATGGTTCGTATCTTCATCAAACCGGCCGGTATGAACTGGATCGACATACCGATGGCCGAAGGAGTGACGCTCCCTCAAGTTTGGGGATCTGCAACACGGGAAGGTGCCATCACGTGCAATGACGCCGTTATACCTATCGAGTCGGTATTATTTGCGGCAACGTGGCTGGCCAGTCCGCAGCCGGCGGGACAAATCGTACCTTTCACAACTGGCCACGGCTGGCCGCGCGAGGTGGTGAAAACCCCGGAACCGCCGAAAGAAGGCGTATGATCCGCTACAAAAATTTGACCATCGACATGAAAAACCGTGTGGTCGTGCATGACGGCTGGTCTTGCGAATTTTCGCGCAACCCGTGCAATCCAAGGGTGCGTCCCGATGTTCGGTTCAAGCTGGTTTGTGCGCTTCTGCTGGCCGGTCCGCAGCCGCGCGAAAAACTGATGGACCTTGTCTACAGCGGTGATGTTGAGGGTGGGCCGCTGACTGGCTGGCTCGTACTCGGAAGCATGCTTTCGCAACTGAAACCTGTTTTTACAAGACTTGGTTTAAGTCTGCATCGCGAACGCAGGTCCGGGAACTGTTATTACTGGTTGGAACCGACATGAAAACCCCCGAGGCCAAGGTCAAGGATGACGTGAAAAAGTACCTTGATTCGATCGAGACCTATTATTTCATGCCTGTGCAAACAGGATACGGGGCAACTACGCTTGACTTTCTGGTATGTTATAAAGGTGTGTTCATTGGTATCGAAACCAAAGCACCAGGTAGGAAAGCGACAGCACGCCAACGTCGCGTAATCGAGAACATCAAAAAAGCTGGGGGGCACGCCTTCGTGGTTGACGACGTGAAGCAATTAAAAACATGGTGGGTTGCTGGCTGTGTGGCATGACCCGACTACGAACACGCTAGTGTACGAGACGCACGATCCGCGCGTGCTTCAGTACGTGCCGGGCGCTCGCCAGCTTATGAACGGATACATCGGCTTGCCGGCCAACATGCTCAATCTGCAAATCATGCGCGTGCTCGGTTTCCCGGTGATTCGCCCTCTGGACGGCTACGACTGGCCGCGATCGCCGGCCATCAACCAGCCGTTTCAGGCGCAAACCGAAACTGCCAACTTTCTCGCTGTGCACCCCAAGGCTTGCGTCCTTTCGGATATGGGTACCGGCAAAACTCTGTCCAGCCTATGGGGGGCGGATGCGCTCATGCGCGATTACGAGGCACGCGGGGAGAAATTCAGGGCCCTTGTCGTCGCTCCCCTGTCCACCCTCACGACGGTATGGGCGGATGCAATCTTCGGGCATTTCATGAACCGCAGAAAGGCAGTGATTCTTCATGGCAGTTCCGAACAGAGGATCCAGGCGCTGGCGATACCTGCTGACTTCTACCTCATTAACCACGACGGGATCAAAGTCGGTGCGAAGCTGGTCCGCAAAGGACATAGACAAATGGTTGAGCTTGGTGGATTCGCCAAAGCACTCGCCGCTCGTACGGACATTCGGCTGGTGGTCGTTGACGAAGTTGGAGCCTTCCGCGATTTTAGGTCGTTGCGTTCGCGTGTCGGGAAGTCCATTCTTTCCGCACGTGACTACCTTTGGCTTATGACCGGTACGCCGACTCCCAATGGTCCGGAAGACGCCTACGGGATCGCCAAGCTTCTGAACAACGCGCACGGCGAAACATTCACAGGTTACAAGCAGCGTGTCATGATGCAGGTATCCCGGTTCAAATGGGTACCGCGCACCGGAGCGCACGAAGCAGCGCAGAAGCTTATGCAGCCCTCTATCCGGTTCGCGATCGAGGATTGCATAGACTTGCCGGAACTGACCACGCAGACCCGCGATGTGGATCTGTCCGCCGAACAGGCCAAATTGCTGAAGCAGATCAAGAACGACCTGCTTCTCGAAATGCAGAAGGGCACCGTTACGGTCGCCAACGAGGCGGCGCTGCGCATCAAGATCATGCAGATCGCCTGTGGTGTAGTCTATGATTCTGAGCACAAGGAGAACAAGGTCGATTGCGCGCCGCGTCTGAAGGTGCTCAGGGAAATCATCGAGGAAGCCGGGTCTAAGGTGATCGTGTTCGCTCCATTCATTTCAGTGGTGAACATGCTGAACTTTTCCTTGAAAGACTACTCGCGGCGTGTCATATTGGGCTCGACACCGGTCAAGGAACGCAATGACATAATCAGAGCTTTCCAGCAGGGGAGAGATCCGCATGTCCTCATCGCGCACCCGGAAACCATTTCTCATGGTCAGACGCTCACGGCTGCCGCCACGACTGTCTGGTATGGCCCGACAGACAAGACGGATGTCTACATCCAGGCCAACAAACGGATGCACCGACCTGGACAGAAACACGCTTGTACTGTGGTTAATCTCGCGTCCACACAGATAGAACGCGAAGTCTATCGCCGGCTGGCCGGGAACGAGAGCTTGCAGGGTCTTCTTCTTAAAATGGTGGAGGGGCAGAGACTATGAATGCGGAAACAGGCCCGACGGCCGACGATATCGTGCGCCGGTATATCGAGCTGCGCGATTACGTGAAGGCGCGCACCGACGAAATGGAGAAGACTGGGGCGACGGAACGAGACAAAGGCATGATTCGCAGTATGCGCGAAGCTGTCGAAGAAATCATGAAAACGCCCGGTGGTTTTCAGTTTTGGACTGATCTAATGAACGAAGCTGCGGACCGCCTCGAACAGCTTCTCACGCCGCTGGCCGAGTTCAAATCGAGCATGAAGACCCTGGAAGGCGCGGCTGACCTGCTGATGAAACAGACCGGCCAGAAAGCCCTCTCGACGGAACATGGTACGGCCTTCTATAAGCAAGGCTCGTCCGTCACCTGTAAGGACGCGCAAGCCTTCCTCGATTTCGTCTTCAAACACAACGCCCGCCAGTTCCTCACCGCGCATGTGTCCAAAGAGGCAGTGGAGAACTACATGGAAGGCCCTGGAGCCGGCCACCCGCCACCGGGCGTCAGCGTCGAGTCCTTCATCCAGGTTCAATTCAGGAAAGCATGATGCGCGTGACTTTGACATCAAACCCGAACGATCTGACACACAAAATTGTGCTTGAGAGTGCTGTTTTGGCTAGCCGGAAGGATGCTGACGAATATATTCGCCAGCTTACATCCGTTCGCAATATGCTGTGGCCCCCGCCACCCGACCCGCTCGAGGGTATGTACAACAAGGAGCAAGGCAAGTGAACATCTTCAGTCGCCCCGGAGTCCGTACCGTATCTCAGGATGCCATGGCCGATCTTGGTCCCGGCATGCACCCCCGCATTTCGATCAAGGGTGGCCGGTTCACGCTGATCGACGCGGGAGGCGTCAAATACCCATGGCCGAATTTGATCCTTCCGGTCATCGTAGTCGGGGCCAATCCGAAAAAGTCGAAGGTCTACTACGAAGGCACCTTCGACCCGGATGCCAATACCCCGCCGACCTGCTATTCCGACAACGGGATAGGACCGTCGCGAGACGCTTTTGTCAAGCAGGCACGTACCTGCGCCGAATGCCCGCTTGGCGCGTGGGGCTCGGACACCTCGCAGATGACCGGCAAACTGACCAAGGCATGCAACGATAAGAAGAAGCTGGCTGTGATCGTGATCGGCGATATGGCGCAACTGACTTACGAGCTACAGATCCCGCCGGCCACGCTCAAGAACTTGAACAAGTACGCGGCTTTCGTCGGGTCGAGTACAACGCCGGACGGTGCGCGCAAAGCGGACCTGTGCGATATCGTGACTAACATCTCGTTCATGCCCGACCAGGTCGGTATCCTCGATTTTGCTGCCGCAGCCTGGATCGACTCGGTAGGACCGGACGGATTGCTTTATCAGGGCGAATCCCCGGACGGCGGGGCCGCGATTGCGGCACGCATCGACCAGGTTGTCGACTCCGGGGTTGTGGCCGACCTGGTCGGGCTAAACGACGTGCCGTGGCAGGCTGCCCTGGAGGCCCCGGCGCCACAAGCGTACCTAGAACCGCAGCCACAAGGTGGCGCCTTGCAACGCGGGTCGAACCCACAGGCACAATTGACGGGTGCGACCCCGCATATCCCTGGGCACGTCACACAAGAACGTGCTGCAGTTATTGGCCACGCATTCACAGGTCCTTTCGCAGGCCCGGCAGGGGCACAAGCTGTCCAGCCGCGGCCGGCCTTTGTCGGCCAGCCAACGTCTGGACAGGCTCCAAGTGCGGCTGGACAGGCTCCAAGTAGTGTGGGAACGGGAAGGCGTGGTCGGCCGCCAAAGTCTGCTTTAGCGCCAGCGGATAACATTCACGTCATGCCGCCCGCCGGCGGACACGCCGCACCCGGACCTGCGGAGGAAGCCATCCCCCCGTTTCTGCGGCGGGCGGTTCCCGCGGATGCAATCGCTGGTCAGGCTGCGAATGAGGCAGCACAGGCCAACCAGCAGCCCACGGGCCCGTTCACACAACCGGCCGTGCCTTCGGGCGAAATCCAGGATGCTATCAAGAAGGCTTTCACTTTGAATGCCAAGAGGCCCTGATGCATGATTTTACCAGGAATCTGAATTGGTGCCTCAAACACGGGCACCTCACCATCTCGGACATGGCCCGCTGGTTTGGACGGCCACGGGCCACCGTCCACGAGTGGGTACGACGAGAGCGTGGTCCGATTGGCGCTGGCGCGCACACAGCGTTGAAAAAAGGCTGGAAACTGTGCACGGCGATCAGGCTCAAAGAAGGTTTCCCTGTGCCCATTGACCTCAACAAGTGGGACCGTGCACGCTACATGAACCTGCTTGGGGAGGGAAAGCTTGAACGCGCTCGGCTTTTTGCATCACGTGCTGCCGAGCAGCGGGTGGCTGATCGGCTTCGTCAGGAAAGGCGACCAGCGAAAACAGCAGGCGTTCGCAAGCGCCGAAAAGCTGCTGGCGTGGCTGCTTCGATATGACGCCGATGGCTGGGATGCCTATCATGCGGTTGCGTCGTTTTGCGAACCTCGGATTTGGAACGAGCGTCGGAAAAAATGGGAATTGCGAAGTCACGAAAACGTAGCCGAGCTTTGCGAACTGCACCTTGATATCGATACGCGGGAGAGCAAACCCAATGCAAAATACGCAGACCGGCAGGAAGCGTGGGAGGCTGTGGTCGCGTTTTGCAAAATGGCGCGAATTCCACTCCCAACATTCGTTAGTAGTGGTGGAGGCCTGCATTGCTATTGGCCCCTGGATGTATTCCTGGATCTTGCGCAATGGGAGGGTCTGGCCAAAGGACTTAAAGCTGCTTGTGCGCATTTCGGCTTGGCGGCAGACCCGTCTCGGACCGCTGACGCTTCATCGGTATTACGTACGCCGGGAACACACCACCATAAAACGGGACGTGTTGTCGAACATGGTGAACTCACCGGACCATACCCCGTCGAACAATTCGAACACCTGAAGGGCTTCGCCAGTGAACCAACCGTACAACCGCAGCGATATCGACCGCCTCAGTTTTCACATTCGCCGCTCGCAGCAGCTGCTTCAAGCGTCAGCGGGGATGAATCAGGCGATCTTGAAACTGTCGCAAGAAATTGTCGTCAGCTTGGACAACTTGTCGGTCGCCCTGGAGCTTGTCCAGAACCACTTTGGTATGCTGCTTGCGGCCTTGCCGCCCACTGCGGAGACGCCGGCCGCGAATGGCTGCACGGACTCGCTACCTCCCCCGAATGGATCCCCGCCATCGATGCCAAAATTGCGCAGTGGGAAGCGCAAGTCACGGGGCCGCCGACGTGCGCGTATTTCGAAAGCCACAACCCCGGCGGCTGCGAAGGCTGCCCGCACCAAGGCCGCATCACAAGCCCAATCATCCTCGGGCGCGGATACTACGCGCAAGTCATTCTCCGACCCGAACCGCTCGGCAGCGGCGAAACAAGCTTGGGTAACGCGCCGCAAGAACAAAGCCAAGTAGCTCCACAGCTTCCCGCCGGTTGGGACTGGGGACCGAATTTCCAGCTTCTGTTCAAACAAGAGGGGAACCAAGGTGAAAATCTCGACGTGGTTGTTTCCGAGCATGCTATTTATCTGTCTGGCGTTCACGCCGCAGAAACGACCGGACTTGTCTCCTATACCTTTCAACAGTATCTCCCCCAACATGGTTGGCGAGCCATCAATATCGGTGCCAGCGTCCTATTCAGCAGTAACGGTATGGGCCACCTCGCCGATTCCGGTGCTGTCGTGCGAGATGGCAAGCTGTTTGTCCGATACGTCCATGACCATCTGGACGTGTGGCACAAGGTAAACCGCATGGAAGCACGCTATGAGCAATGCGGGTGGAAGGAGCAGGACACCAGGTTCCTGATCGGCAACCAGCTTTACGGCCCGAACGGCATAACCACGGTCACCAGCACCGACGAGATTGCGACGCGAGCACAGTTCCTGCGGCCCGAACCCGGCGGCGACGTGCGCGAATGGACGAAAGCCGCCAACCAGGCCATCGGCGGCGATCCGGTGCGCGCCTTTGCCATGCTGGCCAGCTTCGCGGCGCCGTTGATGCGCTGGCAGTCGAAACACGAAGGCGGGACGCTCTTATCACTGGTCAGTCGCCTGTCGGGCACCGGCAAGACCTTCCTGCTCAACACGGCGGCTTCAGTTTGGGGCACCATGCAAGGACTGGAAATGTCGAGCCTCGACACGCAGGCGTCTCGTGGCCTCACTTTCGCGGTGCTCGGCAACCTGCCCGTGGTGTTTGACGAATTGGGACTGATAGCGCGCGGCAAGGATCCGGAAGCCCTGCGCAACCTCGTCATGCTGTATTCGGTCGGGCATGACAAGGCGCGCGCCCTCCAGCACGGCAGGGGGCTTCTGCATTCGCAGAACACGTGGCAGGGCGTGCTTATTACCGCTAGCAACGTGTCCATCTTGGACCAATTGGCCGTCTTCGCCCGCGACACCGACGCGCCGCAATGGCGGGTGCTCGAGCTGAGAGCCGAGTTTCCCCAACATTTCGACTACGCGGCCGGCGACCGTCTTCGCGTCAAGCTGTTCGAGAATGCCGGCCATGCGGGCGCGGTGTTCATCTCCTACCTGCTCCAGCCGCAAATCATGGACTATGCCCAGAAGGCGCTGGAGCAGTGGACAGCCGAAATCTGGAAGGCGACGAAATGGGGTGCCGAGTACCGCTTCTATGTGCGCCTCTTGGGCTGCATTGCCGTGGCCGGCGACCTTGTGCGCAGTCTCGGCTTGCTGGCCGTCGACCCGATGGAACTGATTGCATGGGCAATCAGGGAAATCACGAACGAGGTTACACCGCAGGCAGTCAGCAGCGCCGTCGAGGTGCTCGGACAGTACATCATGGCTCACACGCGCAACAAGCTGACCGTCCAGGAGCCGTGGCGCCATCACATGGATTGCGCGTTGGCCGGACCACTCCCGACCGACCAGTTGAAGATCCGGCAGGAACTCAAAACCGGGCGCCTGTTCACGCCGGTGCGTGATTTCAAGGATTGGGTTGTCAAATATGGGGTGAGCTACGGCGACGTGATGAAACAGCTTATCGAAGCTAAGATCGTGGTGAACAGCCGGCGCGTGGTTACGCTCGGGGCCGGGACGAGCCTGCGAGGGGCACCGATACCGTGTATCGAGTTCGATATGAACCACTCGCAGATTTTGCTGATGCCGGTTCTCGTAGGCGATCTGGATATGCGCGAGGCACGGCAATGAGCAGCTTACCTTCATGGCTTCAGTGGCCACCTAATTGCTGCGAAACCTGCGAAGGGCCGTGGATCAAAGCCGGTCCGTGGGTTGGCGAATGCGCGAATGCGTCTTCGTTGAATTACGGAGAGACAACCGACGCACGGTTCCGCTGCCAAGACTTCAAACACAAAGCTACAAATCCAGTTTCGGATTCGCCTTCTTCGCTTGTTGGATCATTTCGATAAGCTCGGGCAACACGTCCAACTCGCGCTTGCGCAACGAAGCTTCATCCACCCGCAGACGCGCCGCCAGTACATCCCGGCCGGCCCGCAATTTGGCCTTCAACCACATGCCGATCTCGCCCGGCGGACGGGCGTGCAAGGGGACAGCAAGAATGCGGTGGTAGTCCTGGAGGGCAAGCGCCGTCAGTTCGTTCAACTGGTCGGCGGGGCCGAGAAGGTCAAACCTTTGGCGTAGCCCAGCTTCTGGAGGACCGGTAGTTGCCGGGACAGTCTCAACCCGATGTCCGTTCGATACATGGGCGAGCCCGGCATACGCCTGCGCACCCGCTCCAGCCGCTTGTAGACCTTCGTCCGGGCGTCCTGCACCGTTTCGGCGACGGCCGTCATCGTCAGTACGTAGTCCCCCGCCGTTGCCGGCACCGGCTGCTTCACCAACTGGCCGGCGCACTCGCAATACGCTTCCGCTACCATCATTTCGCACGGGTGCAAGTGCTTCATCAATCCGGGGGTGATACCGAACAGCGGGATCCCCGTCACCTCCTTGCGGGTGATGTGCGAGTAGGGATAATCCGGCACGGACAGCACAACCCCGATCGCGACCTGGTCGAGAAAAAACGGATTGGCGTCCCGGCCGGTCGCCAGAGCATAAAGCCATTCAACGGGATCTCCTTTCAGAAGCGCACACTGAAGCTGGAATGCCGGCCACCCTAGGCGCGTCGTGAACTCCAGAGGCCACGGATTGCCCTTGGCGTCGATAATACAGTTGACGTTAATATCGCCGATGTAGCCGGCTTTCTCAAGTTGTCGCGATAGCGGAACCAGAACCTTGTCGGCCAGCTTAGACTTTTTTACATAACGGAGGACCGTCCCTTGCTCGCCAGTCGCACACCCGATCTCGCCGTTCATCAACTTTTTGAACTCGAAATCCTCTTCCCACCCCTCATTCCACCCGTGCGGGCCGTGCCAACCGGATGCGCCCATTTCGATACCTGGAATGAACTCTTGCAGGATAAAACTACCTTTCAGCTTGTCGGCCTTCTTCCACCGCTCCAGCATGTAAATCATGTCGTCCGGGCCACTACTGCAATAGCTCAAGGCACGGTCAGCGTTCGCATCGTTACAGGGCTTGGAGACGAACCGCTGCATCGTCTTTTTGACATGCGCAATCGCATCGTCATAGGACGAAAACTCTTTCGCATCGGGTATTGCAATGCCGGCTTTCTTGAAGACCTGCTGGCCGAGCTTCCGGTCCAGTTCCCATTGGGCCATTTCCTGCGACGCTGCGACGACGATACCCCCTTCCGCGCGATGGCGGTCAAGATCGCGAAGATACAGGCCGTTGTCGGTGCAGACCACCAGGTTCGCCCATCGCAACCACGGCCTAAAGTCGGTCACGACCTCGATAAACCCGCGACCGATGTTCTTTGATTTCTCGTCCTGCCGAATCGCCAGCTTGACCTCGTGACCGGCGTTCTGCGCACGAATGGCGAGGTCGAGGCCGTGGCCGGGGGGGTCGACGATAAGCAGTCTCACGAAGCCCTCGCAGTACATTGTGGACACAGAGGTGGCTTAGGGATGGGATCAAGCACGACTGTCCAGCCCTTCTTCTTGCGATCCTCAATGTACTCGACATGGCTGACGAACTGCACGGAGTTGCCGGCATTGATATGGGAGTCCGTTTTCCCGCAGTCGGGGCAGGTCAACCCGAAGATGAGATGCTCGCTCACTCGACGCCTCCGTACCGAGAAGGATCAGGATGCACGGTGATTTGCAACGGCTTACGTGTCTTCTCGTCCTTCGTGCCCTCATAGGCGCCGCGCGCCGCGCCGGCCGCGCGCTGGCCGGGCACAGTACGAGGTGGAATGTTCCGGGGACCGGCTGCCGGCGCCGTGCGACGGACCAGTTCCTCCAGATTCTGCACTCTGCCTCGCGTGGCGCGGTTGGCCACGCCTTCGGCTAGCATCTGGATCGCGCCTACGAGTAGGTGTGGACTGTGGCCAGCAGCGATCGCCGCGAGGGCGCCGCGGCCGAGAAATCGCGCTGGTCCGGATGTGCGAGAAAACGTGCGCGCAAGTTGGCGTGTTGATACCGGTGAATTGTCAGCGCCAATTATATCCCGCATAAGACGCAACTCTTCTTGTGTTTTTGGTATCTTCTGGTTGTCGTATAGAGCCCTAATTCTTTGGCGCAATGCATTGTCGATGTTAGCCCCGCGCCCGGAAGCTGCTGCGGCCATTTCGCCTCTTTCCGCAGCCTGTGCAACGTCGCGCGCCATGCTCGCAGCACGCCAATTGGCGTCACCAGCACGCATATATTCGGCGAATTGCGGGTAGTTTTGCCGCAAATACCCGGTTATATCCCTTCGGGCCATGCGCGCAGCCTCTCTTACGCGCGCCGACGAATCTAAACGCTGTATCTCGCTTAGCTCTTTTTCAATAGAAAAAAGCTCTGTTGAGGATATAAATCTTGGCGGCGGCGCCGTCGCGCGAGGCCCGGTCAGTGGCGCCATGTAATTGATCTTGGGGGGCACGACTTGATGGTGAACGCTCTCTAGTTCCCGAAACACTTTACCATAATTTTCCCGGTACATACCCGCCAAATTGAGGCGGTCCATGATAGATCCCACAATGTTAGAAGCTTCTTGCGCAGGTACGGGTATTCGTAAGGCTTTTGCAGCCTCATAAGCCTGGGTACCGGCGTCACGGATTTCCTGGATCGCCGGGGGAGGGCGCTCCGGTGCCGCGCGACGCACACCTCCCGCCAGCCCACCGACCAGTCCGCCGGCCAGTCGCCCCCAGACGGAATCTCCCGACACTTGTCCGCCCAACTCGCCACCAGCAGCCCCGCCAATGCCGGAAGCAACCTTGCGGGCCACCGCGCCTGGACCGGCATAGGTCAGCGGATCGCCCAAGGCGCGACCAATCGCCGCTCCGTATTTTCCCGTAGTCGTTTCGGGCCGGTGCAGAGGCCCAGTCAACTGTTCGATCTTCCCGACAGTTTCTTCGACCGGTGTACCGGGCCGGTTCATCTGACCGGGGAAGCCGCCGGCAAAGCCGACGTTCGGCCGCTTGGCAGACGGGATTTGCGCGGCGCCTTCGGCCAGCCCACGCGGAATCGACTTTAGAAAGTCCATCCAAGACGATGGTTCTTCAGTGGTTTTCGGGGGTGTAGGTTCGGCCGGCGTCGCATACTGTTGCTGCACCCGCGCCAGCACGTCGGCTTGCGAGGCACCTTCGGGGGCTGTTACCTTGAACTTGCGCCCGTCCGGGGCCGTAATGTTGAATTCGGGCATTATTTGCTTCCACCATCCAGGTCAATAACCTGCGTCCTGAAATTCTTGGTTCGAAGCCCCGAGATTGTCTTGGCATCGGGAAATCTGGTTTTGATTTGCGTCAGCAGATCCCTGATATTGTCGATTCCGACGCCTTCACCTTCGACATACTCGACAATAAGCGAATCTTTCTGCTTGCGCAGCCGCATTTTTCCTACCGGCTGGCCTTGTGCATCGCGCATGTCGAAGGCGTACTTGATCCCGTAATAGCCGCCAGTGTCGTGCTTTGCCGTTTCCTTCAGCATCAGCCCTGCGGAACCTATAAAGCCTTTAGGCTTCAGCATTCCCAGCAAGGGCGCTCCAAGTTCGCCGGTGCCGACGATATTTTCCGGATGACGGGCAACATCGACCAGCGCCTCCTTGATCTTCTCGCCTTGCCCGACTGTCCACGCTGTCGCCGCGCCTTCT
>Ga0075015_100000281_pt1 | contig 16821 bp, 13 predicted proteins | sample AleBraG_ABR_2013_FD_71476 | JGI IMG/M metagenome (GOLD analysis project Ga0075015, IMG submission 71476) | Freshwater sediment microbial communities in response to fracking from Pennsylvania, USA - Alex Branch Run_MetaG_ABR_2013 | ecosystem: Environmental > Aquatic > Freshwater > Creek >...
TCGGGGTCGGGACGGTCCGGGACTTCCCCCACGAGCCGCTCGAGCAAGGCCTCGGCCCCCGCGCCCCGGTCGTCCTCGACGCGTCCCTCCAGCGCGCGCCCGCGCCCGGCCGCGGTGCGCTCGGGCCCGTCGCCGGTCGCGCGCGCCATGGGCGGCCTCACGGCCGTCGTCGGCGCGATCTGGCTCGGGATCGGCCACGTCCTGGGCGGCGTCGTGCGTCGCATCGGGCACGGTGCGCGGGATCTCGACCCGGCGCACCGCCGCGACGGCCTGGGTCTCGCGCTCGTCGGGCTTGCCATCCTCGTCGCCTTCTCGGTGTGGTGGAACGTCACGGCCGGTCTGGGAGGGGTCGTCGGCGGGATCGTCACCGCGGCCCTGGGCAGCCTGGACTGGGCGCTGCCGTTCCTGCTCCTTGGGCTGGCCTGGCGCGTGCTGCGCCGCCCGGACGAGAGCGCCGCCACCGGTCGGATCGCGATCGGCTGGACGGCGCTCGTCCTGTCGGCCTGCGGCCTCGTGCACGTCGTCCACGGCACGCCGGTGCCGGCCGACGGCTCCCACGCGTTGGAGGCCGGCGGCGGCTGGATCGGCTGGCTCGCCTCCGCTCCCATCGTCGCGGCCACCCACCCGGTCGTGGCGGGGCTCCTGCTCGTCCTGGTCGCCGTGTTCGGCGTCCTGGTGGTCACGGCCACACCGGTCGCCGCGGTGCCCGAGCGCCTGCGCCACGTCCGCGACCGCCTCCTCGGCGTGCGCATCGAGGGCGAGATCGAGCCCGAACCCACCGGCCCGGTCACCACGACGCGACGCCAGCGCCGCAAAGCCGCGGCCGACGCGGCCGACGCCGACTCCGTCCTCGGCCTGCTCGCCGGCGACGTCGCCTTCGAGACGCCGCTCATCGCCGATGGAGGCAGCAAGGGTCGGCGTCGGGCCCGCAGGGTCGATGTCGACCTCAGCGAACAGGTCGACCACGCCGAGCACCCCGACGCCGAGGTGGGCCCGGACCACACGTCGACGGTCGTCGTCGACCTCACCTCGGGCGCGATCATCGCCTCGCCCGCGACGTCGGTCGCCAACCCGCTGCCGGCGTCCCCGTCGCACGTTGAACAGCTCCCGCTCTCCGGTGACGTCACCTACCACCTCCCGCCGCCGGAGGCGCTCAAGCCCGGCGCGGTGCACAAGTCGACGAGCAAGGCGTCCGACGCCGTCGTCGACGCGCTGTCGGCCGTGCTCGAGCAGTTCGAGATCGACGCGATGGTCACCGGCTACTCGCGCGGCCCGACGGTGACGCGCTACGAGGTCGAGCTCGGGCCGGCGGTGAAGGTCGAGCGGGTCACCCAGCTGTCGAAGAACATCGCCTACGCCGTCGCCTCCGCCGACGTCCGCATCCTGTCGCCCATCCCCGGCAAGTCCGCGATCGGTATCGAAATCCCCAACACCGACCGGGAGCTCGTAAGCCTCGGCGACGTGCTCAAGAGCAAGGCCGCCACCGGCGACCACCACCCCATGCTCGTCGGGCTGGGCAAGGACGTCGAGGGCGGGTTCGTCTGCGGGAACCTCGCGAAGATGCCGCACATCCTCGTCGCCGGGGCCACGGGCGCGGGCAAGTCAGGCTGCATGAACACCCTCATCACGAGTGTGCTCATGCGCTCGACGCCGGACGAGGTCCGGATGATCCTCATCGACCCGAAACGTGTCGAGCTCACCGCCTACGAGGGCGTGCCGCACCTCATCACGCCGATCATCACCAACGCGAAGAAGGCCGCCGAGGCCCTGCAGTGGGTCGTGCGCGAGATGGACCTGCGCTACGACGATCTCGCGCACTTCGGCTTCCGGCACATCGACGACTTCAACAAGGCCGTCCGCACCGGGCAGGTGACGCCGCTACCCGGCAGCGAGCGGGTCATCACGCCCTACCCGTACCTGCTGGTCATCGTCGACGAGCTCGCCGACCTCATGATGGTCGCGCCCCGCGACGTCGAGGACTCGATCGTGCGCATCACGCAGCTCGCGCGCGCAGCCGGCATCCACCTGGTCCTCGCCACCCAGCGTCCGAGCGTCGACGTCGTCACCGGCCTGATCAAGGCCAACGTGCCGAGCCGCCTCGCCTTCGCGACGTCGAGCCTCGCCGACAGCCGCGTCATCCTCGACCAGCCGGGCGCGGAGAAGCTCGTGGGCCAGGGAGACGCGCTGTTCCTGCCGATGGGCGCGAGCAAGCCGATCCGGCTGCAGGGCTCGTGGGTCACCGAGAACGAGATCCGTGCCGTTGTCGCGCACTGCAAGGGCCAGCTCGCACCGGCGTACCGGGAGGACGTGGCGGCGCCCACGGGCGGGAAGAAAGAGGTCGACGAGGAGATCGGCGATGACCTCGACCTGCTGCGCGCGGCGATCGAGCTCGTCGTCACGACCCAGTTCGGCTCCACGTCGATGCTGCAGCGCAAGCTGCGCGTGGGCTTCGCCAAGGCCGGGCGCCTCATGGACCTCATGGAGAGCCGCGGCATCGTCGGGCCGAGCGAGGGCAGCAAGGCGCGCGAGGTCCTGGTGGCCCCGGACGACCTCGAGGGGATCCTGGCGCTGCTCGGCGGGGAGTGACGCAGGTCACTCCCCCCGCCCATCGCCCGAGCACGGGTTGGCCCCGGCACGCGGTCGCGGCCTACCATGGGGGTTCCGACGGTGCCCGTAGCGGCGTCCGTGCTGCTCGCCGTCGCTCCAGGATCGGGGTTCCGGCGTGACCGAGGCACCGTTGACGGTCGGCCAGACCGTTGCGCGCGCCCGGGTGGCCGCCGGGATGACCGTCGCGCAGATCGCCGAGCAGACCCGCGTACGGGGCACCGTGATCTCGGCCATCGAGTCCGACGACTTCCGGCTCTGCGGCGGCGACGTCTACGCCAAGGGTCACCTCAAGAGCATCGCCACGGCGGTCGGCATCGACCCGGTGGCTCTCGCGGCCCAGTTCGACGAGCAGCGCGGGGCGACCCACACCCTGGCCGCGCCGGTCGAGCCGATCCTGCAGCCGACCCAGGTGACTGCCCGCGACGGCGGTTCCCACGGCCTCGCGGCACTCGCGGGAACGCTGGGCGCCTCGGTGTCCGGTGGGCGCCGCGGAGCCAACTGGACGGCCGTGATGGCCCTAGCCCTCGCGGTCGTCGTGGGCGTCGGCCTGATCTCCTTCCTCCAGCGACCGCAGTCCTCCACTCCCGTGGCCGGCCCCTCGACGAGCCCCTCGAGCGCGCCGGGCCCGGGCAGCACCCCGTCGACCGCGCCGAGCACCGCACCGTCCACGTCGCCGACCCCGGCCACCAGCCCCACCGATGTCGTGGCCGCGGCCGACGGCGTCACCGTGAAGCTGTCCACCACCGGCAGCGCCTCGTGGATGCGCATCACGAACGCCACCGGCAAGACCCTCTTCGAGGGCACCCTGACCAAGGGGCAGAACAAGACCTTCACCGACAAGACCAAGGTCAAGCTCCTGCTCGGCAACGCCGGCGCCGTGACCCTCAACGTCAACGGCCGCGACCTCGGGGCGCCCGGATCCGACGGGCAGGTCATCAAGGTCGAGTTCGCCCCCGGCGACCCCACGCTGTCGGCGGCGTGACGCGTCGGGCCCGTCCCGCATGCCCGTAGGCTCTGCGCATGACCGCGTCGAGCGACCAGGCCCGTCGACGCGTGGCCCTGGTCACCCTCGGCTGCGCGCGCAACGAGGTCGACTCCGAGGAGCTCGCCGGACGCCTCGTGGCCGACGGCTGGGAGCTCGTCGACGACGCGGCCGACGCCGACGCCATCGTCGTCAACACCTGCGGGTTCGTGGAGCAGGCCAAGAAGGACTCCGTCGACACGCTGCTCGAGGCCGCCGACCTCAAGGCCGGCGGTCGTCCCCAGGCCGTCGTCGCCGTCGGGTGCCTCGCGGAGCGCTACGGCGACCAGCTCGCGGAGTCGTTGCCCGAGGCCGACGCCGTGCTCGGGTTCGACGACTACGTCGACATCGGCGCCCGACTGCGACGCATCGTCGCCGGTGAGCCGCACGTCCCCCACGCCCCGCGCGACCGCCGGCTGCTCCTGCCGGTCACGCCGCTCGAGCGCGGGGAGGCCGGCGCCGCCGTCGCGCTGCCCGGCCACGCCCAGGCGGCACCTGACCTCCCGGAGGGCCTCGCGCCGGCCAGCGGCCCGAGGGTCGTTCGGCGCCGCCTCGGGTCGGGACCCAGCGCTCCGCTGAAGCTCGCGTCGGGCTGCGACCGGCGCTGCGCGTTCTGCGCGATCCCGACCTTCCGCGGATCGTTTGTTTCCCGGCGCCCGTCGGACGTGCTCGACGAGGCCCGGTGGCTGGCGGCGCAGGGGGTGCGCGAACTCGTGCTGGTGAGCGAGAACTCCACGTCCTACGGCAAGGACCTCGGCGACCTGCGGCTGCTCGAAACGCTCCTGCCCGAGCTCGCCGCGGTCGAGGGGGTCGACTGGGTGCGCGTGAGTTACCTGCAGCCGGCCGAGACCCGGCCGTCGCTGATCGAGGTCATCGCCACCACGCCCGGTGTCGTGCCCTACTTCGACCTGTCGTTCCAGCACGCGTCGGAGACGGTGCTTCGCCGGATGCGCCGCTTCGGCGGGACCGAGTCGTTCCTGGACCTGCTCGCCTCCGCCCGCGCCCTCGCGCCGCAGGCCGGCGCGCGCAGCAACGTCATCGTGGGCTTCCCCGGCGAGACCGAGGCCGACGTCGACGAGCTCGAGCGGTTCCTCGTCGCCGCGCGGCTCGACGCGGTCGGCGTGTTCGGCTACTCCGACGAGGACGGCACCGAAGCCGCGACCTACGACGGCAAACTCCCCGACGACGTCGTGCGGCAGCGGGTCGCGCGGGTGTCGGCCCTCGTCGAGGAGCTGACCTCGCAGCGCGCCGAGGACCGGATCGGCCACGACGTCGAGGTGCTCGTGGAGACCGTCGTCGACACCGAGGACGGTCTCGTCGTCGAGGGACGCAGCGCCCACCAGGCACCGGAGGTCGACGGCAGCACGCTGCTCGTGGCCGGGGGGCTCGGCCTTGCGACCCTCGGCGTGGGCACGCTCGTGACCGCCGCCATCGTCGGGACCGACGGTGTTGACCTGGCCGGCGTTCCCCGGGCGCTGGCGCGGTGATCCGTCCGGCACCCCCCGACCATGTCGGCGACCCGGTCGAGTCACCGTCGGTCGTCAACGTCCCCAACGCGCTGACCATCCTGCGCCTGCTTCTGGTGCCGTTGTTCGCCTGGCTGCTGCTGCGCGACGGCGGCACCGACACGGCCTCGCGCGTCTGGTCGGCCGTGGTGTTCCTCGGGGCATCGCTCACCGACCTCGTCGACGGCGAGCTCGCGCGGCGTCAGGGCCAGGTCACGAACTTCGGCAAGATCGCCGACCCGATCGCCGACAAGGCGCTCACCGGCACCGCACTCGTGGGCCTGTCCTACCTCGGCGACCTGCCCTGGTGGGTGACGATCGTGATCCTCGTGCGTGAGGTCGGCGTGACGTTGCTGCGCTTCTGGGTCATCCGCCACGGCGTGATCCCCGCCAGCCGCGGCGGGAAGGCGAAGACGGTCGCCCAGATGGTGGCGATCCTCATGTACCTCCTGCCGCTGACCGGGTGGCTGGTGACCGCCCGCGAGGTGGTGATGGCGGTGGCCGTGGTGCTCACGCTGGCGACCGGGATCGACTACATCGCGCGCGCGATGCGGCTGCGCGCGGCCGCGAGGGTCTGACGTGGGGGTCCCGGCCGCCGGGCCGCCCGCCGAGCCGGCAGCCGCCGAGGCGGTGCGGCTGCTCACGGCGCACGGGCGGACGGTCGCGGTCGCGGAGTCGCTCACCGGTGGTCTCGTCATCGCCGCGCTCGTCGGCGTTCCGGGCGCGTCGAAGGTCGTCCGCGGGGGCGTCGTGGCCTACATGTCCGACCTGAAGTCCTCCCTGCTCGGCGTCGACCGGGAGCTCCTCGCCCGGGTCGGGGCCGTCGACGCCGACGTCGCAGTCGCGATGGCCCGCGGGGTCGCCGTACGCCTCGGGGCCGACTACGGTCTGGCCACCACCGGCGTCGCCGGCCCCGACCCGCTGGACGGCCGGCCGGTGGGCCGGGTCTTCACCGCACTGTGGGACCGCACGCGCGCCGACGTCGCTCCCGGGGGCGAGGGCACGGTTCACGGTCTCAACCTCGATCCCGCGCTCGGCCGCGCCGGGATCCGCAGCGCCGCGACGGCCGACGCCCTCACCCACCTCGTCGACGCCCTCGGCCACTGACCCGACCCCTGGGGCCCCCGACCCGAGCCGTCGAGCCCCTCCCGGGCGGCTGCGTCACCACCAGGGTCGTTCGGCGCGGCGTCCACGAGCGGTGGTCGTGGGGGAGGGGGTGACCAGCGGTGGTGGGAAACCCGGCCGCGTCGAGGGGAACAGTGATCGATGATTACGGCGTTACACAACCGACGGTCACGCCGTCGCGCCCCGGCCGGGGCACCGCCCGAGCGGCCCAGGAGGCGCGTCCCGTGAGCAGCACCGCAGTCGCACCCACCCTCACCCCCGCGGCAGCGCCGCGACGCGCCGACATCGCCCGTACGGGTGCCGACGCTGCGCGGGGCGTCACCTCCGGGTACCGTGGATCCCGCGCCCCCTCCCAGGGGGACCGACCCGCGAGAGGGGGTGGACCCGTGATCGTGCTCCGTCGCGTCATCGGTGACGAGCTGCGACGCCGTCGTCAGGACCAGGGACGCACCCTGCGCGAGGTCTCCTCCGCCGCCCGGGTCTCGCTGGGCTACCTCTCCGAGGTCGAGCGCGGCCAGAAGGAGGCCAGCAGCGAGCTGCTCGCCTCCATCTGCACCGCCCTCGACGTCCCGCTGGCCATCGTCCTGCGCGCCGTGAGCGATGAGGTCGCCGTGCTGGAGGGCGTCGCGCCCGTCACCGAGCTGCCCGTCGTTCCCGACACCATCGTCGCCGCGGCCTGACCCGACTCGTGGTGCCCGAGCGCTCCCCGCGGTCCCGCGCGGGCAACGCCATGGGCCGGACCCGCACCGCCGCCCTCGACGGTGCCCGTCGCACCCTCGCCGAGCACGGGCTGCGCAAGGCCACCATGGGTGATGTCGCGGTTCGCGGCGGTCTTGCGAAGGCGACGCTCTACAACCACTTCCGCACCAAGGACGACCTCGTGGCCGGACTCGTCGCCGACGACGTCGCCGAGCTCGGCGCCGACTGCATCGACCTCGCCGCCGACGACCTCGCCGTCGCCCTCACCCGAGCGGCCGACGGCGTCGCGACGCACGTCGTCCTGGTCGCGATGCGCACCGTCGAGCCCACCGCCCTGCTGCCTGCCCTCGCTCCGGGAACGGGTGCCGGATGGGACGTCGTCCGCGCGCAGGTCGCGCTCGTCCTCAACGCGGCCGAGCGCTCGAGCGCGACCGAGCACGTCGACCTCGTCTGCCGCTGGCTGGGTTCGTACGTGCTCGAACCAGGGACCCGGGACTCGCGCGCGGCACAGGCCCGCGCGCTCGCGTCGTCGCTGCCGGCCGCCGTGCGCACGACGAGCTTCGCCGCGCCCACCGGTTGAGCAGCTAGCCGGCCGCCTTCGCGCGCAGGAACTCGCGCACCTCCGCAGTGAAGGACGACCCGTCGACCCGCAGCCCGTCGCGCCCGGGCTCCGCGCGCAGCGAGCGCTTCACCGCCTCGGCGTACGCCGTCGGCACGGGACCCTCGGGGTCGACGAGGAGGCCCGCGCGGACCTGGGGCGCGAGGGCCTCCCACCAGTCGTCGAACGGGTGGCCGTGCGCGGCGACGAACGCGTCGCGCGCGCCGTCGGCCCAGTGGTCCTCCTGGCGGTGACGGGCGCGGAGCTTGCGGATCTCCGCCCACGAGGCCACCGGAACGGCAGGCGAGCGCTCGTCGAACGACGCGGTGAACGAGCCGTCGGGAAGCTGGGCGATCTCGAGCTCGCGTTCGGACACGTCTCGACAGTACGCGTCCGTCAGGCCCGACGCGTCGTGCGCCGGGCGGGCGGACGCGCCTCCGGCAACCGTTGGGGCTGGCAGGAGGGACACCACCAGGTCACGCGGTCGTAGGGGGGTTCGCCCTGCGTGGCGGTGGCGATGCGGGCCCCGCACCGCAAGCAGGGCCGGCCGCCCCGCCGGTGGACCCAGTGCTCGTGCCCGCGCCGGGGGTCGCCGGTCGTCGACTGCGAGGCGTGCCCCTTGTTGGCGTCGAGCAGTCGCCGGGCCCGGTCGACGAGTCCGCCGAGGTCGGCGACGTCGACGACGGGGGTCCACGGCCACACGCGCTGGAGGAACAGGCTCTCCGCCGTGTAGATGTTGCCGATCCCCGCCAGGTTCGACTGGTCGAGCAGCGCCGGGCCGATCTCCCGCCCCGGTGCGCGCATCAGCCGACGCAGCGCCTCGTCGCGGTCGAACGCCGGGTCGAGCAGGTCCGGCCCGAGATGGCCGACGACGACGTCCTCGCGGGCCGTCTCGACGAGCTCGAGGACCGGCAGGCGGTAGCCGATCGCGTCCCACGACTCGGTCGAGAGGACGACCCGCACCTCGTGATCCGGGCCGCCGGTCCACCGCTGCCCCGGCCGGTGCAGGTGCCACGCGCCGTCCATCCGCAGGCGAGAGTGCAGGGTGAGACCACCCTCGACCCGGACCAACAGGTGCTTGCCCCGAGGGACGACGCCGAGGACGGTGCGACCGGCGAGGTCGGTCGTGGCCAGTGCCGGCACACGGAAGTCCGTGCGCGTCAGGACGTCGCGGCCGAGCGCGTCGTCGAGGTGGCGTGCGACGAGCCACACGGTGTCGCCCTCGGGCACGAGCGCTCCTCTCGTCGTGGTCGTCGGCGCGCTGCCGACCGGCGTAGGGGATCCTCGTCGGGAACATCGCGTGGCGCGACCGGTGTTGTGCGGTCCGGGTGCGAGCGCACCGCTGAGGGAGGGACCTGGTCATGAGGATCGCCGTTCTGGGCACAGGTGTCGTGGGCACCACGCTGGGCACCGGGTTCGTCAGGTCCGGTCACGAGGTGCGTCTGGGGTCGCGGTCCGCGGGCAACGAGAAGGCGCTGGCCTGGGTCGCCGAGGCCGGGGACGGTGCGAGCGAGGGCAACTTCGCCGACGCCGCGGCCTGGGGCGAGGTCGTGGTCAACGCCACCGGCGGGCTCGTCTCGATCGACGCACTCACCGCGGCCGGTGCCGACAACCTCGCAGGCAAGGTGCTGCTCGACGTCTCCAACCCGCTCGACTTCTCCGACGGCTTCCCGCCGAAGGTTGCGCATCCCGACGGTCGTTCGCTCGCCGAGCAGATCCAGTCGACGTTCCCCGCGGCGCGCGTGGTCAAAACGCTCAACACGATGAACACGGTCGTCATGACCGACCCGCGCTCGCTCTCGGGCTCGCACACGGTCTTCGTCGCCGGCGACGACGCCGACGCGAAGGTGCTCGCCGCCGAGCTGCTGCGCGAGTTCGGCTGGGAGAACCACGAGATCGTCGACGCCGGTGGCATCGACGCAGCCCGCGGCCTCGAGCTCTACCTGCCGCTGTGGCTCTCGCTGATGGGCTCGTTCGGCACGCCGGCGTTCAACGTCAACGTGGTGCGAGCCTGATCGACCTGGCGAGCCGGTCGGCTCGACGTCGGGGCACGCGCGCACCCGCTCTGCGACCCTGGCCGCATGACGTCCTGTCAGGCCCCAGCGGGCTGGGCGACCCGCGCTCCGTGCGCCGGTGGGCACGCCTCGAGCGTCTCGTCGCGACGCCGGGCGCCCATCGCGAGCTGACCGCGATCTTCAGGGACCTCGACGTGCGCGGTGCTGCCCTCGATCCAGGCACCCACGCTGGTCCTGCAGCGGGTCGGGTACCGGATCACCCCCGTGGAGCAGGCTCGCTACCTCGCGGCGACGATCCCGCGGGCACGGCTCGTCGAGCTCCCGGGTGAGGACCACATCGCGTTCCCGGGCGACGGGGATGCGGTCGTGGACGAGGTCGAGGAGTTCGTGACGGGGAACCGCCCGGGGCCGGACGCGGACAGGGTCCTGGCGACCGCGCTGTTCCCCGACATCGTGGGCTCGACCCAGCGGCAGGCCGCGATGGGCGACCGTGCGTGGAAGGACGTGGTGCTGGCCCGCCAAGCGCTGGTCCGTGACGCCCTCACCATGTGGCGTGGGGTCGAAACGACACGGCGCGAGACGGCTTCCACGCCACGTTCGACGGCCCCGCCCGCGCCGTGCGCTGCGCCCTCGACGTCGCGGACGGGGTGCGCGGTCTGGGCGTCGAGATCCGGGCCGGGGTGCACACCGGCGAGTGCGAGATCGTCGACGGCAAGTACGGTGGCATCGCCGTCGCGACCGGCGTCCCGATATCCGCCCTCGCCGGGCCTTCCCAGGTCCTGGTCTGCCAGACCGTGAGGGACCTCGTGACAGGGTCGGGGCTGGCCTTCGAGGACCGGGGCGAGCACTCGCTGAAGGGCGTGCCGCAGCGCTGGCACCCGTTCGCCGCCTCGGGCGAAGACAGGCGCTGGGTGTCCGGCGGCGGGGATCAGCCCCGCAGGCGCAGGCCCTGAGGCGTCGCGGTGAACCCGGCCGACTCCAGCGCAGCACCCAACGGGGAGCGCGGCGCCAGCACGGACTCGCCGTCGGCCTGCTGCACCGTCAGGCGGCCGAGGAGGCCGCCGCGGACCGCCGAGGCCAGGGCCGCGGTGGCGCCGCGCAGGACCCCGGCGTCGTCGGACCAGGTGAGCAGGGTGCGTCCGCCGCGCTCGACGTAGAGCACGAGCGCGCCGTCGACGAGGACCACGAGCGCCCCGGCCTTGCGCCCGGGCTTGTGCCCACGGTCGACCTCCTGCGGACGGGCCGGCCACGCGAGGGCCGCGCCGTAGGGGTTCGCCGGGTCGGTCGCGGCGAGCACGAGCGCCTGCGGGGCGGTCGACAGGTCGCGGCGGTCGGGCGACATGGCACGCATCCGGTCGATCGCGCCCGGCAGCGCGAACTGCGCGGCGCCGAGCCCCTCGACGACGTAGCCGCGACGGCACCGCCCGGCGTCCTCGTACGCCGAGAGCACGCGGTAGACGGCCGCGAAGCCGCCGCCGACCCGCTCGGCCGCGACCGCGCCGCGCGTGACGACGCCATGACGGTCGAGCAGTGCCTCGGCGAGTGCGGCGGCGCGCAGCGTGACGTCGGGGCAGCGCGGCTCGGTGAGCGACCACCGGCCGCTCACCGAAGGCGGACCGGTGCGGCTCGGCATCGCCGAGCGGGGCCGGGAGTAGCGCGCCCGCGGCCCACCACGCGCGGCAGCGGCCGCCGTACGCGGCTTGCGTGCGTGGCCGGCGATGCGCGCCCGCAGGGGCGCCCAGGTGTCACCCGTGACCCGTCCCGCCCACACCAGGTCCCAGAGCGCCTCGACGAGCCGGGCGTCGTCGACACCGCCTGCGCCGGGAGCGGCGAGCGGGCCGACGCGGTCGGACAGCGACCGGAAGAACCAGCCGCCCCCAGAGCCGAGCGTGTCGAGCACAGCGCGGTGCACGTCGTCGACCTCGAGCTCGAGGGCCTCGGGGAGCAGCAGCGCGGCGGACTCGGCCGGGGCAAGCGCGACGAAGCCGTCGCCGCCCGTCAGCCCACCGGCGCCGGCCCACACGACCTCACCCGATGAGGTGAGCTCGTCAAGCATCGCCGGACGGTAGCCCTCGACTCGGGCGGGCAGCACGAGGGTCTCCCACGCCGACGCCGGGACGACGACGCCGGCGAGCTGCTCGACGACCCGCAGCACCCCGTCGGGGCCGCGCAGCCGGCCGCCGACCTGCTGCCACGCGGGGAGGAACACGCCGAGGGTCTCACCCGCGACGGGCTCGGCCTCGCGCCGCAGGGCCGCGACCGACCGGCGTCGGACGAGGCGCAGCACCTCCGCGTCGCACCACTCGCTGCCCGAGCCACCGGGACGGAACTCGCCGCTCACCACCCGCCCGGAGGCCGCGAGACGGGTCAGCGCCCCGAGGACGACGGCGTTGCCGAGGCCGAACACACTCGCGACCGCACCGACGTGGAACGGGCCGTGCGTGCGCGCCCACCGCGAGACGAGGTCGCCGAGCGGGTCGGCGACGCTCTCCAGGAAGGCGTCCGGGAGCCCGACGGGCAGAGCGGTCCCGAGTGCGTCGCGCAGGCGAGCGGCGTCCTCGACGCCGGCGACCTTCGTCGCACCGCCCACGCGGACCTCGATCGCGCGCCGTGCCGTGAGCAGGGAGTCGACCCAGGCTTCCTGTCCCCCGCGCTCGGAGAGCTCGACGCGGGTGAGCGGACCGAGCGTGCGCAGCAGGTCGGCGACGCCCTCGGCGTCGCGCGCGTGACGGTCGGGAACGAGCCGCTGCAGCTCCACCTCGACCTGGGCGAGGGAGCCGGGGTCGAGCAGGTCGCGCAGCTCGGCCTGTCCGAGCAGCTCGGAGAGCAGGGCGGGGTCGAGGCTCAGCGCGGCCGCGCGCCGCTCCGCGAGCGGGGAGTCGCCCTCGTAGAGGTACGCGGCCACGTAGCCGAACAGCAGCGATCGCGCGAACGGCGACGGCGTCGGCGTCTCGACCTCGACGACGCGGACCTCGCGGGCCTGCACCGAGCGCAGGACAGCGACGAGACCAGGGACGTCATAGACGTCCTGCAGCACCTCGCGCATGGTCTCGAGGACGATCGGGAACGAGCCGTACTGCGACGCGACGGACAGCAGTTGCGCCGAGCGCTGGCGCTGCTGCCAGAGCGGGGAGCGCTTACCGGGGTTGCGACGCGGGAGCAGCAGCGCGCGCGCCGCCGACTCGCGAAAGCGCGCGGCGAACAGGGCCGAGCCACCGGCCTCCGCGGTGACGAGCGCCTCCACCTGCTCGGGGTCGAGGATCGCGGCCTCGACTGCACCGCGCAGGACGGCGTCGTCCTCGACGTCGGGCAGCCGCAGCACGATGCCGTCGTCGGTGTGCATCACCTGAGCGTCGATCCCGTGGCGTTCGCGGATGCGGGCGGCGATCGCGAGCGCCCACGGTGCATGCACCCGGGCACCGAACGGCGAGTGCAGCACGATGCGCCAGTCACCGAGCTCGTCGCGCACCTTCTCCACGAGCAGGGTGCGGTCGTCGGGCAGGTGTCCGGTCGCGGCACGCTGGTCGTCGAGGTAGGCGAGCAGGTTGGTGCGCGCGCGCTCGTCGAGCCCCGTGCCCGCGAGCCGGGCGTCGGCGTCGTCGTGCGTCATGGCGGCGATCTCGCGGACGAAGCTGCCCATGGCACGGCCGAGCTCGTACGGACGGCCGAGGGAGTCGCCGTGCCAGAACGGGAGACGGCCTGCGACGCCGGGGGCGGGCGAGACGAGCACGCGGTCGTGGGTGATGTCCTCGATGCGCCAGCTCGACGCGCCGAGGGAGAAGACGTCGCCGACCCGAGACTCGTAGACCATCTCCTCGTCGAGCTCGCCGACGCGCGATCCCCCCTCGCCCACGAGGAACACGCCGAAGAGGCCGCGGTCGGGGATCGTCCCGCCGCTGGTGACCGCGAGGCGCTGAGCACCCGGTCGGCCCGTCAGTGTCCCGGTGGTGCGGTCCCACACGAGCCGGGGGCGCAACTCGGCGAACTCGTCGCTCGGGTAGCGGCCGGCCAGCATGTCGAGCACCGCGTCGTACGCCGACTGCGGCAGCGACGCGAACGGCGCGGCGCGACGCACGAGCGCCAGTGCGTCATCGACGTGCCACGTGTCGAGCGCCGTCATGGCGACGAGCTGCTGCGCAAGGACGTCGAGCGGGTTGCGCGGCATGCGCATCGACTCGATGAGGCCGTCACGCATGCGTTGCGCGACGACGGCGGTCTGCACCAGGTCGCCGCGGTACTTCGGCAGCACCACCCCCTTGCTGACCGCACCCACCTGGTGGCCTGCGCGACCCACGCGCTGCAGGCCGCTCGCGACCGATGGCGGCGACTCCACCTGGATCACGAGATCGACCGCACCCATGTCGACGCCGAGCTCGAGGCTGCTGGTGGCGACGACGGCGGGGAGGCGTCCGGCCTTGAGGTCGTCCTCGATGATCGCCCGCTGCTCCTTGCTGACCGAGCCGTGGTGCGCGCGGGCGAGGATCGTCGGCGCACCGCCGGCGGAGCCAGCCTGTCCCATCGACGCGGCGGGCGCCGACCCCGTCTCGAACGCCTCGCCGATCTGGCGCTCGAGCCAGATCTCGTTGAGCCGTGCCGTGAGCCGTTCGGCGAGCCGGCGCGAGTTCGCGAAGACGATGGTGGACCGGTGCTCGGTGATGAGGTCGACGACGCGTTCCTCGAGGTGCGGCCAGATCGAGGTGCGGCGAGGGTCGCCGGCCGCCGAGCCGGACACCTCGCCCGTGGACGCCCCGATCTCGGCCATGTCGTCGACCGGCACGACGACCTCGAGGTCGACCGTCTTCGGGCTCCCGGGCTGGACGACGGTCACCGGACGCGAGCCGCCGAGGAACGACGCGACCTCCTCGACCGGACGCACGGTCGCCGAGAGCCCGATGCGCTGCGCGGGCTGGGGGAGCAGCGAGTCGAGCCGCTCCAGGGAGATCGCGAGGTGAGCGCCGCGTTTGGTACCGGCGAGCGCGTGCACCTCGTCGACGATGACGGTCGTGACGCCGCGCAGCGAGTCGCGAGCCGCGCTGGTCAGCACGAGGAAGAGCGACTCCGGCGTCGTGATGAAGACGTCGGGCGGCCGGGTGCCGAAGCGTCGCCGCTCGTCGGCGGGGGTGTCCCCCGACCGCACGCCGACCGTGACCGCCGGCTCCGGGAGCCCGAGGCGCACCGACTCGCGGCGTATCCCGGTGAGCGGGCTGCGCAGGTTGCGCTCGATGTCGACCGCGAGGGCCTTGAGCGGGGAGACGTAGAGCACCCGGCAGCGCAGGCGCGGGTCGTCCGGCAGGGGTGACGCGGCGACCTGGTCGAGCGCCCAGAGGAAGGCCGCGAGGGTCTTGCCCGACCCCGTGGGGGCGACGACGAGGGCATGCGCCCCGGAGGAGATCGCCTCCCAGGCGCCGACCTGGGCGGGGGTGGCTGCCTCGAACGCGGACCCAAACCAGGCCCGGGTGGCGGGGGAGAAGCGCGCCAGGACGTCGACCGTGGGGGGCGGCGCGGTCCGGGGCACGGCACCATCCTGTCGTGCCCGCCCGACAGCCGTGGCACGCTGTGCGCCGAGAACGGCGACGCAGGACCCGTGGCCGCCAGGGACCGAGAGGAGCGCACGTGCCGACGTGGTACGCCGCGGCCCTGGGCGAGGCCGTGAAGGCTGGCCCGCTCGCTGCCGCCGCGGTCACCGTCGTCGTGCTGCTGCTCGTCGGTGCCGCCCTCTGGTCGTTCCTGCGACGGTCGCGGGCACGCGGCGTCGCTGCGCTCGCCGTCGACCAGCTCGAGGCGCCGCGGTTGCCCGAGCCGCCGGAGCCGCGCGTACTGGCCGCGGAGGCGACCGAGGTGGAGGCCGCGGTCTCCGACGAGGTCGAGGAGGTCGGCCCGCTGGACCCCCGCGGGGAGGCCACGTGACGGCGCCGGGTGCGACGTGCGGCTGACCGACTTCTGGACGCGTCTGGAGGAGGCGCTCGGTACCGGCTACGCACGGTCGTGGGCGCACGACCACGTGCTGTCGTCGCTCGGTGGGCGCACGGTCGACGAGGCCATCGCCGACGGCGAGGAGACGCATCTCGTCTGGCGCGCGGTGCACGCCGAGCTGCGGCTGCACGCTCGCGAGCGCTGACCGCCGGCGCCCCCGAGGCGGACACGGCGACGCTGCCCCCACCGGTGGGTGGGGGCAGCGTCGGGTCCGGCCGGGGTCAGTCCATCATCGGCAGCGGCACCGCGGCGTCGTCCGCGAGGACGTGGGCGGTGTCCTGGTGCGTCCGCAGCCGCACCTCGGGCAGGACGAGAGCGAGGACGAACGCGACCGCCATGAAGGGCACCGCGACCAGGAAGGTGGTGTCCATGGCCCGGGCGAACGCGCCGAGGACCTGGTCTTGGATCGCGGGCGGCAGCGCGTGGATGTTGCCGATGGACGCCGTGACGTCGGTGGCGCCCGATCCGGCGTGCGGGAAGACCCCGGAGAGCTCGGCGGCCAGACGTGCGGTCCAGACCGCGCCGAAGAACGCCGTGCCGAACGAGCCTCCGATCGAGCGGAAGAAGGTCGAGCCGCTGGTGGCGGCGCCCATCTGCTGCGGGGCCACCGTGTTCTGCACGGCGAGGACGAGCACCTGCATCACGTTGCCGAGGCCGGCGCCGAGGATGAACATCGCGAGCGCGGAGTACCAGTACGGCGAGTCGACGCCCATGTGGCTCATGAGGTAGAGGCCGATGGTGGCGAGCGCGGTGCCGACGATCGGGAAGACCTTGTAGCGGCCCATCTTCGTGATGAGCTGGCCGGACAGCACCGAGGTCAGCAGGACACCGACCATGAGCGGCAGCAGCATGAGCCCCGCCTCGGTCGGGGTCGCGCCGCGCACTACCTGGAAGTAGATGGACAGGTAGACGATCGAGCCGAACATCGCGAACCCCACGATGAAACCGATCATCGAGCTCACGCGGAAGACCTTGTTGCTGAACAGCGTCATCGGGACGATGGGCTCCGCGATGCGCAGCTCGTGGCGCACGAACCAGACGCCCAGCAGCACGCCCGCGAGGCCGAGCCCGACAATCTGCGGCGAGGCCCAGTCGTACTGGTGGCCGCCCCACACAGTGACCAGCAGCAGCGCGGTGACGCTGGTGACCAGCAGTGCCGAGCCGAGCCAGTCGATCGGCTTCTTCTGGTGCAGCACCGGCAGGTGCAGGACCGCGCCGAGGACGAGGAACGCCGCGATGCCGAGCGGGACGTTGATGTAGAAGATCCAGCGCCACGAC
>Ga0075015_100000282_pt1 | contig 16820 bp, 18 predicted proteins | sample AleBraG_ABR_2013_FD_71476 | JGI IMG/M metagenome (GOLD analysis project Ga0075015, IMG submission 71476) | Freshwater sediment microbial communities in response to fracking from Pennsylvania, USA - Alex Branch Run_MetaG_ABR_2013 | ecosystem: Environmental > Aquatic > Freshwater > Creek >...
CGGTGGGCGCACTGGAAGTCTTTTTCAATGAGGATGGCGGGTTGCGCGTGCTGCGCCTCCATGCCGACTTCTTCGCTGGTGGCCCAATGGCGGGCTTGCGCCTCGGGCACAATCACGCGTAGGCTGCCCTCGCTGAATACCGCGTGCGGGTTCAGGCAGCCGGCCGAAGACTCCAGCGAATAGGCAAAGGCCGCGCCGGAGCCGAACCGCAACTCGTCTTTGACCCGTCCGGTTTCTGCTAGCCGCGCCACTTCGGTGCGGTTGAGCCGCAAGCGGATGGAATTGTCATGGATGCGGAGTTTCATTGAGTCTCCAAGATCCAGCATAGAAGGTTGTGACGCGCTAAGGCAGCGTGTACTCCAGATCGTAAGAGTGCTTCCCATCGGCGATCTGTATATCAAATGTTCCCGTGATCCTTCCAGATCGCCAGTTCCCGACCCGGGAACGACGATGACGGACATCTTGCGCCCGTTGCCATCCATGGTGGCGGTATGCTGCAGAGCGAAAGTGCCGTGCTTTCCTGCGAGTGTTCCGGTGACGACCTCAATCGCCACGTATCCGGCGAGGCCTTTTTTTGGATCCCCGCCCGAGAACATTTCGCCTTTGGTGGTTGCCTCGAGGTCCCCATGCATCTGCTTGTCAATAGAAAACCGCGAAATCCCTGCCGCGGGTGAGGGCGTTAGCGGCTGGACATTTACCGTGAAGGTTCCGCGAGCATGATGAGGCATCAGGGTTCCTTTTGCTGCGCAACGGCAAATGCGGAAAGCACAAGAGCCAGGGCAGCGGAGCGGACAGGCGTCATTCGTGCCTAGTGTATCGCGCTTTCTCTGAACTCCTGAGCGGCATGACGCAAGACGAACTCATCGAGAAGGTCCGCGAGCGCGCCAATGATCGAACTCAGCACGTGATGTCGGGTTTGCCGGGGTTGGCTCACTCCGAAATTGGTCTAAAAACATATCCTCCGGCCACTCCCGCAGTGGTGCAAGACGCTGAGAAAAGGCGGGGTTCGGCCTTCCACCGTTTCTTACTCGCATGTACGTGGGGTGACCGCCGAGGCCGGCCGAGGCCGAGCGAGAGTTGCCGACAGCAGGCCTTACCCGTACACTGAAAGCGAAACTGAACCGAAACCACAGTAATGAGTATGAAAACCTACAACTTCAAAGTAGTCGTGGAACCCGATCAGGACTTCGACGGGAATCCGTCGGGTTGGCACGCCTACTGTCCGGCGCTTAAGCAGGCCGGCGGCGCGACGTGGGGCGCTACTCGCGAGGAAGCCCTCAAGAATATCAGCGATGTGGTTCATATGATCGTCGAGGAGTTCATTGAAGACGGTACGCCGCTCCCCGAAGGCCCGCTGGATTCCGTTCAGGTCGAGGAGGTTTCACCAGAGCTACCGTCTGACGCATGGCCATCGACTATCGGGGTCTGGGGTCTGGGACCGCCCGACAACTGATCGCCGCCCTCACGCAGGACGGCCGCCTACATCTTGGGGTGAGAGAAACTGGGGAACGTCTCGTCCGTCCCCGATTCTCCCCGATTCTCCGCAGTGTCCCCGTCCGCGTCCCTTTCCGCGTCGCGATCTTGCGCCAAGGGGACAGCCCCGCGATAACGTCTCAAGCGAAGGAGTTCGGACTCGAGCCCGCAGTGTCCCCGTCCGCGTCCAGGTTTTAGGGTGAGAGAGCTGGGGGAGACCGGGGAACGTCTCGTCCGTCCCCGATTCTCCAGGAACCGGAGTAGATGTTAAATCTTTCGCCGCGGACAAAGCCGAGCAGCGTGAGTTGGAAGCGCTGCGCCAGCTCGACCGCCAGGGTGGAGGGGGCGCCCACGGCGGCCAGAACCGGGATGCCGGCCATCACGGTTTTCTGCACCAGTTCAAAGCTGGAGCGGCCGCTGACGAGCAAGATGCGGTCCGCCAGAGGCGCGCGGCCGGCCAGGAATTCCGCGCCGATGAGCTTGTCGAGCGCATTGTGGCGGCCCACGTCTTCGCGGATGGCGAGCAAGGTTCCGTCGGGCTGGAACAGAGCCGAGGCGTGCAGGCCGCCGGTACGATCGAACACCGCTTGGCTCTGGCGCAAGGCGCCGGGAAGTTGATGGATTACCCGCGCCGGGATGATTGGCCCGTCATGCGGCAGCAAGCTGCATCCGGTGGATTCCACGGCTTCGATGGACGCCTTGCCGCAGACGCCGCAACTGGAACTGGTATAGAAATGGCGCTCCAGTCGATCGAGATCGATCTCAACGCCCGGCTTCAAATCCACCGTAATCGAGTTCCCTGCCCTGCGCGGGTTCCCTTGCATCTGGGTATACCGGATGGTTTGGATCTGGGCCACATCCGTGACAATGGCCTCAGAAAACAGGAAGCCGGCGGCCAGATCGAAGTCGTGGCCCGGAGTGCGCATGGTGACGGAAACCGGGCGATCGCCGATGCGAATTTCCAGCGGCTCTTCCACGGCAAGCAGATCGTCGATTGCCGTCGAAGACGCTCCCTCGAACTTCTTCACGGGAACGGTAACCACGCTGCCAGACACGCTTTATTTTCTCCTGAGAGGACTAACCCGAGCTTCGCACTAGTGGAATGTGACTGCCACCAGCATAAACGACATCGCCGCCCGCCAAAAGGTGATTGACGCGGCCCTCCTCCAGATGGACAAGCAATACGGCAAAGGCGCCGTGTTGCGTTTGGGATCGCGCAGCGCGCTGCCGGTGTCGGTGATCCCCAGCGGTTCCATCTCGTTGGACCTGGCTTTGGGCGTGGGAGGATTTCCCCGCGGACGGGTGATTGAGGTTTTCGGACCGGAGTCTTCGGGTAAGACCACCATTGCCCTGCAGGTGATCGCGCAGTGCCAGAAAGCGGGGGGAAGCGCGGCGTTTGTGGATGCCGAGCACGCCCTGGACCCGAAGTATGCGCGCGCCCTCGGCGTGGACGTGGATAACCTGATTGTCTCGCAACCCGATTTTGGGGAACAGGCGCTGGATATCACTGGTTCCTTGATTGCGTGTGGGGCGATCGACGTAGTGGTGGTGGATTCGGTGGCGGCGCTGGTGCCCAAGGCGGAGTTGGAAGGAGAGATGGGCGACAGCCACATGGGTCTACACGCGCGGCTGATGTCGCAGGCGCTGCGCAAGCTGACCGGAACGGTGGCGCGGACCAACACGCTGCTCATCTTTATTAATCAGATTCGCGAGAAGATCGGGGTGATGTTCGGGAACCCGGAAACCACCACCGGAGGGCGGGCTTTGAAGTTCTTTTCTTCGGTGCGGGTGGAGATCCGGCGGACGGCATCGCTGAAAGACGGCGACCAGGTGATGGGCAACCGGACGCGGATCAAGGTGGTAAAGAACAAGGTGGCGGCGCCGTTCCGCGAGGCCGAAGTGGACATCTTATATGGCAAAGGCATCTCGCGCGAAGGAGATTTGCTCGATTTGGGAGCGGCGCAGGAGGTGATAGAGAAGAGCGGAGCCTGGTACAGCTTTGGCGGAGAACGCATCGGACAGGGCCGCGACAACGCCCGGACTTACCTGGAAGAGCATCCGGAATTGTGCCTTCGGCTGGAGACGGAACTGCGGCGGGCACTCGGCATGGCGGGGGCTACGGGCATTTCCGGGCCGGCGCAAACCGCTCAGAGCGCCTGAAAACAAGCCTCAGGAGGGCCGTTTGGCCTCCAACCCTCGATAAAATCGGGTCTGGAAGCGCCAGGGAGCAAAAAAACCTTGTAAAAACGCATTTTTCGTGCGATTCTCCTTTACACGGAGGCTGCGATTCCGTATGATCGAGTAGAAAACATTTCAGAGCGGTTCTGTTTTGAGCCGCGCTGGCGCGAAAGCGTTGACAAACAAATTAGGAGACGGAAATGGCTGTAGCAACCAAAATGACCCAGTCCGCCATTGTGAAGGAACTGGCGGACACGACCGAGATTGCGACCAAGACTGCGAAACACTTCATGACGGCCTTTGCTGAAATGGCCGTTCGCGAGACCAAGAAGAACGGGATGTTCGTGATACCCGGAATCGGCCGCCTGGTGCGGGTAGACCGCAAGGCGCGCATCGGCCGCAACCCCGCCACTGGCGCCGAAATCAAGATTCCGGCCAAGAAAGTAGTCAAGTTCCGCGTGGCCAAGGCAGTGAAAGATGCGATCGTTCCGCCCAAGAAGAAGTAGAAGTTTACCCCAGTAAGCGTGTCCCAACAGGCACGGTGGAAAACACCTCCCCCAAAATAGCAAAACCCCGCGAGAACAGCTCTCGCGGGGTTTGTTACCTTAAGAAGTCGATTGCGGCGGCGCTCAACTTGCGAGCGGGCCGGGAAGCCTATGCCTGCTTCTTTTCGTCGACGTGCTCTTCATCCTTCAAGGCGCCCTTGAAACTGCGGATGCCTTCGCCCAGTCCTTTTGCCAGCTCGGGAATCTTCTTTCCGCCAAACAGCAGAACAGCGACTACCAAGATGACCAGGAGCTCAGGCAGACCGATAGACCTTAGCATATGGCCTCCTTCTTTCTCCTTTATTGTAGCGTATAGGGCGTGATGAGCAAACGGGAAAGGTACGATAAGAAGAAAGCGGTCAAGAAGATGGCGCGGGAGCGCGTGGGCATGGTGAAGGCGTCGCGGCCGATTGAGCCCAAAGCCCAACGCAAGAAGCCCAAGCACAAGCAGCCGCTGGAGACAGAACTGGAGTGAGACGGCGGCTGATACTCGGGTTGGTTTGCGTGTGCTGGCTGGCGTGTGGCGCATCGCGACGTCCGGTGAGGAGGGCGCCGCCACCGCCGCCTCCCCCACCCGACTCGGTGATGGTGACGCCCTCGGACGACATTGAAATCCGCGTGGCGCTGGAAGTGGCCAAGGCCGAGGACATCATGGTTCACCTGAGCCCGGCGAATGCCTTTTCCAGTGGGTTTCTGGTTTCGGCGATCTACTATCATGACGGTTTTCTGGATGGCTATCCGGCCAACCGGCCGGATGTCGACCCAACCAGCCGCATCGACGCCCTGATCCTGCAGGCGATGCCGCGCGGATTTAAGGCGCGCTACTTCAACCTTCTTCGCTCTCTGTACCAGGCGCGGGGGAAAGCGCCGCTGACTCGGCCGGTGCCTTATGAGCCGCCCGCACGGGGATCGCGGCGGATGGAGATCGCCCACGACGACGCGCTGGACATGTTTGTAGACGAGGGAACGCCGGTGGAAGCGGCGGCCGGTGGACTGGTGATCGAGGCCGAGACCGGCTGGAAAGCCGAAGACCCGTTCAGCACCAGCGCCATTCGCGGCGGCAACGAGGTGATCGTGTACGATCCCGCGGGGAACCGATTCTACCGCTATTGTCATCTGGACGCGGTGTTGGTGGGCGTCGGGCAGGCCGTCGAGCGCGGAGACTATCTGGGGACCGTGGGTCACACGGGCTACAATGCGGTGCTCCCGGGGCACGGGCAACACCTGCATTTTGAAATTAACCGGGTGGATGGGGGAGCGACGAGGTCGGTGAGCCGGACGGAGATTCAGGAGGTTCTGCGGACGGCGGAAGGGCCGAGATAGAAAGCTTTCTCCAGCGTTGCTAACTCAATTGGTCCACGAACCAGGGCGAGTTCACCTATGACGGCCCGACTAAAACGATTGCACTGGCAAATTCGGGATCAGGGATTCCAGTGCAAGAAGTGACGCGGTATCCTCAGAGTTCGAGCCTTAAGCGAGAGCAACATGCTATGACTATCACGGTGAAAGACAAGACTCAGCAACTCATTGTCCCGTCGCAGCTTCAGCGCCAGGCCGGTTTCATGGCGGGCGATCAGTTGGAGTTTAAAGCTTCTCGTGGCGTCATCACCATCGCCGCCAAGCTGGCCGCCACGGCGGACGAATGTACGCTGGAGCAGCGGCGGACTATCGATGCTGAGTTGTCCAAGGGTCTCGCCGATGTCAAAGCCGGACGCGTCCACGGCCCGTTTGCCTCCGCCAAGGAAGCCAGCGCCTATATCGAAAAGGCCGTCAGCGCCAAAACAGGCCCCAAAGCAAAAAAGCGCCCGGCGCGATGAAAGTTGTCATCACAGACCGCGCATTGGCGGCGCTGATCGATGCTCCGCTTGCGGTTCGAAAGGCGTTCTACAAGCAGCTCGGGTTCCTGGAGCGAAGCCTGCTCATCCTTCCCTGCACGCCAAGAAGTACGACGAAATCAACGATCTGTGGCAGGCGCGGGTGAACCGTAGTTGGCGCTTCTATTTCCTCATCCGCGACGACACCTACGTGATCACCAACGTCATTCCTCATCCCAAGTGACTTCCGGTTGGAAAGATGTCAGCCATTGTCGCAAGATTCTGGCAAGCTAGTCTGATGGCGAGTGGCGGAAGGCTCTGGCTAGCCCTGAGTGCATACGTAGTACTAGCGGTAATGGCGGCGGCAACGCTGGACGGACCGATGCGCCTGGCGGTCTGGGTATTCCTGGGTGGACTAGCGGTGAAGACTTACATCGCCAGTTTGCAAAAGCCTTAAGCCCTATCGAAACTCAAAAACCATCCGATACGGCAAGTGAACGAACCGACAAACGCGTTCCATTCTGGAACACGGGTTTCATTTTGGAAGCCGTTTCGGTTTTGAGCGTTCCAGAACGATATTACTAGGCGACGCATAGTCCGAAGGTCGTAGGCCTCTACAGCACCCACACTACAGTGGTCGGCAACGGTTAAGTGCCTGTACCCGTTGCGACTGTAGACCCAAGGCTACACAAAAGACCCGACTTTTGACGGAAGCGATCCGCTGAGTTTTGGGATGGCTAGACGGTTGCATTTAGAGAAGTCGACATGATTACCAAGACCAAAAGAACCCCAGCCCTCGCAGCCAGCAAGATCGCCAAGCGGGATCGCATTATCCTGGAGCATTTGCCGCTGGTGAAGGCGATCGCCGTGCGGGTTCACGAGAACCTGCCGGTGCATGTGGACCTGGACGATCTGGTGCATGCCGGGGTGCTTGGTCTTTTTGACGCCGCCACCAAATTCAATCCCGAGAAACAGGTGGCCTTCTCCAGCTACGCCAAGCACCGGATCAAAGGCGCCATCCTGGATAGCTTGCGGCAGCTCGATTGGGCTTCCCGCGACCTCCGCCGGCGCCACAAACAACTGGAAGCGGCCACGCGCGAACTGTCCGCGACACTCCAACGTGCCCCAACCGAAGCTGAACTGGCCGCAAAGATCGGCGTGGACGTTGACCGCTGGCGCCAGATGATGCTCGACCTGCGCAACGTCGGCCTGATCTCGGCCTCCTCACGGACCTCCGACTATGAGGAACTGCCCGCTCCCGATTTTCCCAGCAAGCCCGAGACGCAACCCGACAACATGTGCGCGCACGAGCAAATGCGCATGGTATTGGGAGTTGCGATGAAAGCGCTGCCGGAACGCTACCAGAAAGTCGTCAGTCTCTATTACACCCAGGAAATGACCATGAAAGAGATCGGCGGAGTTCTGGGAATCAACGAAAGCCGCGTGTCGCAGATTCACAAATCGGCATTAGAGAAAATGCAAGTTGTCCTCCAGGCCAACGGAATCAGTTCGAGCTGCGCGTTCTAGATTACTCCTTGGTCAGTTGAACAGGGCGGACGCTCCCTTTTGGAAGGGTGGCATCCGCCCTTTTTGTTTGCTACAGGCCCTTCTTGGCCAGGAACTCAATCAGGTCTATGATGCGCATCGAGTAGCCCCACTCGTTGTCATACCAGGCCACCACCTTTAACAGGTTGCCCCCGATCACTTTCGTCAGTAGACCATCCACAATGGAGCTGTTTGGGTTCTGCATCATGTCGGTGGAAACCACCGGATCTTCGGTATATTGCAGAATCCCTTTAAGGCGGCCTTCCGCTGCTTCCTTGAGAGCCTTGTTGACGGCTTCCGCCGTGACGGGCTTGGACATCACCGCCGTGAGGTCTACCACCGAAACGTTGGGCGTGGGCACGCGCATGGCGTATCCATCCAACTTGCCTTTGAGTTCCGGCATCACCAAGCCGATCGCCTTGGCGGCGCCGGTGGTGGTCGGAATCATGTTCATGGCTGCCGCCCGGGCGCGGCGCAGATCTTTGTGTGGAAAGTCCAGCACGTGCTGGTCGTTGGTATAGCTGTGAATCGTGGTCATCGAACCGCTTTCGATGCCGAAATTGTCTTGCAGCACTTTCACAACGGGCGCCAGGCAGTTGGTGGTGCAGGACGCATTGGAAATCACATTGTGCTTCTTGGGATCGTAGGCGGCATCATTGACGCCCAGTACGATGGTGACATCCTCATTCTTGGCCGGGGCCGAGATAATCACCTTCTTTACGCTGCCTTTGATGTGCTTGGAGGCGTCTTTCGCGTCGGTGAATTTACCGGTCGATTCGAGCACGATTTGGACACCGAGGGAACTCCAGTCCAGTTCGGCCGGATCCTTGACCGCGAATACACGCATGCGCTTGCCGTCCACCACGATGCCATCGGCTTCGGCATGCACCTCCTTATGCAGCGGACCGAGAATCGAATCGTACTTCAGTAAATGCGCCAGCGTCTTCGTGTCAGTAAGATCGTTGGCGGCCACGAATTCGAGGTTCGGGCGATTCATTGCGGCGCGAATAACATTGCGCCCAATACGGCCGAAGCCGTTAATGCCTATCTTGATTGCCATGCTGCTTTTAGTTTAACGGGTCTCAAATACGCGAGCCTCACCGAACGGCGGCCCGGTTTCGCGAATCGCGATCCGGACAGAGCCGCCATTGACATCCACCACGCTGTGGCCGAAGAACCAGCCTTGCGCAAATCCGTGTCCTTTCAGCTTGGCGCCCGAACTGCCTGCCTCCAGATACACGATTCCATCCCGCTCCAGCCGCACAAACTGATGCCCATGCCCGCTGAATACGGCCGCCACGCCGTACTTCTTCACCAGTTGGTGAAACGGGAACTCGCCGCTTTGAAATTTCAACGGAAGCAGCCAGAATGGCTCATGGAAGGAGACGAACTTCGGACTCCTGGCGCGATTGCGCTCGAGATCCGCCTGGAGAAACCGCATCTGCTCGTCACTAAGATTGAGCGAGCCGCTGTTGTCCAGCACGGTGAAATGGGCGCCCTGAAAGTCAAACCCGTACGAGGCCGGGTGTTTGGTTGCGCGCTCATAAATCTTGCGGGATGCCTCAGACCAGATGTCGTGATTGCCGGGGGTGAAGTACTGTGGCAAGTACTGTGGCAGGCTCCAAACCGGCCGTAGCGCGTCCCACTCGGCCTGCGCCGTGGCATCGTCTCCGCCCTGAATAGTGTCGCCGACGTTGAGCACAAATGCCGGATGCTCAGCTCGCACTTCCCGCCAGACTTGTTCGTAAATGGCTTGGTCGGCGTTACCGGTGCGGTCTCCGAGCACCACAAAGCGGAAGCCGGCAGGATTCGGCTGACCCGCAAGGCCGGTCAAGAGCAGGAGGGCAAGAATGGAGCACGTGGTGCGCAAGTCGAGATTGTAGCAGGTGGGGGTACAATTAGGGTCATCGAATGCTTCGTGTCCCTCTCCTGGCCGGCATAGCCGCCACCCTCATTTTTTTCAGCGCCTGCAAGACGGTTGTTCCGGAGAACGTGGCCGCCACGGTGAACACCCGCACGATCTCCTACTCCGAGCTGGACAAGCAGTTTCAATCGCAGTTCGCCTCATCGGCCGAGAAGGCCAGCGACGATCAGATGATGATCCAGAAACTGGAGGTGCTGCGGAGCTTGATTGACAGCGAAATCATGCTGCAGCGGGCCGAAAAACTCGGGCTGATGGCGACCGACACGGATGTCGAAGCCAAGATCACCGAGTTCAAGTCTCCGTTCACGCAGGAAGAATTTCAAAAGCAACTGGCGGCGCGTAAGATGTCGCTGGACGACCTGAAGGCTCAGTTGAAGCGCGAGCTCAGCGTTCAGAAGCTGATTAACAAGGAAATCACCTCGCACATCAGCATTGCCGACAAGGATGTCAGCGACTTCTATAACGCCAACAAAAGCAGCTTCAACTTTCCCGAGCCGCAGATTCATATGGCGCAGATCGTGGTGACCGCTCAACCCGACCCGAATGTGCGCAATCTGAAAAACGATAAAGCGCAGAACGACGATCAGGCGCAGAAGAAGATTCACATGCTGGAAGCGCGCATCCATCAGGGTGACGATTTCAGCATGCTGGCGCAGAATTTCTCGGAAGATGCCCAAAGCGCGCCGAATGGGGGCGATCTCGGCTTTGTGCCCGAGTCGGCGCTGGAAAAGGCGGGCCCGGATGTGCGGAAGATTCTCAGCATTCCGCCCGGGCAGGTTTCTCCCATCGTCAAGACTGACGGTGGCTATCGCGTCTTTAAAATCTTCTCGCGCGAGCCGGCCGGGCAGCGCGCGCTCAGCGACCCGCGGGTACAGCAGAGCATCCGCGAGACGCTGCTGAACCGGAAAGACCAGTTGCTGCGCGCCGCTTACTTCGAGGTTGCGCGCGACGAAGCCAAAGTGACTAATTTTCTGGCTCAGAAGATCGCGCTGACGCGCATTAAATAAGGCGCCCCGGCCTGCACCCGCCACACCCTCGAGAGGGGGACACTGCTGCGATAGGTTTCACGCGAAGGAGTTCGGACGTGAGCCCGCAGTGTCCCCATTGTCCGCCAGCAAGGCGTGACGCGCAGCCGTGGCGCCTGGCAACCCGCCATCCACGAGACCAGCAAACAGGGCGGGTTGGGGACTCGCCCAGGGCGAGAAGGGGACACTGCTGCGATAGGTTTCAAGCGAAGGAATTCGGACGTGAGCCCGCAGTGTCCCCAGTGTCCGCTAGCAAGGCGTGACGCGCAGCCGTGGCGCCTGGCAACCCGCCATCCACAAGGCCAGCAAACGGGGCAGGTTGGGGACTCGCCCAGGGCGAGAGGGGACACTGCTGCGACAGGTTTCAAGCGAAGGAATTCGGACGTGAGCCCGCAGTGTCTCCAGTGTCCGCTAGCAAGGCGTGACGCGCAGCCGTGGCGCCTGGCAACCCGCCATCCACAAGACCAGCAAACAGGGCCGGTCGGGAAGTCGCCCCAGGGCGAGAGGGGACACTGCTGCGATAGGTTTCAATCGAAGGAGTTCGGACGTGAGCCCGCAGTGTCCCCAGTGTCCGCTAGCAAGGCGTGACGCGCAGGCCGCGGCGCCTGGCAACCCGCCATCCACAAGACCTGGGGACTCGCCCCAGGGCGAGAAGGGGACACTGCTGCGATAGGTTTCAAGCGAAGGAATTCGGATGTGAGCCCGCAGTGTCCCCAGTGTCCGCCAGCAAGGCGTGACGCGCAGCCGTGGCGTCTCGCAACGCATCGTCCACGCTCGCGCCCAGCGCCGTCATGTGCCCCATTTTCCGCCCCGGACGCGGTTCCATCTTGCCGTAAAGGTGCAGCTTCACATTGGGATGAGCGCAAGCGGCTGCCCAGTCGGGCTCGCCCTTGGCCCAAAGGTCGCCCAGCAAGTTCACCATCACCGCCGGCCCATGCCTGGCCGTGGACCCGAGCGGCAGGCCGCACACCGCGCGCAGTTGCTGCTCGAACTGGCTGGTCACGTGCGCGTCCACCGTCAAGTGGCCGGAGTTGTGCGGTCGTGGCGCCAGCTCGTTGATCAGCAGGCGTCCATCGCGGGTTACGAAGAACTCGGTGCAGAGCACGCCCACCACATCCAGCTTTTCCAGCACCGTGCGGGCTATTTCCACGGCTTGCTGCGCGACCGTTTCCGGCACGCAGGCCGGTGCAATGGACACGTCGAGAATGGATCGCTGATGCTGGTTTTCCATCACCCCGAAGTGCTCAAACTGGCCGTCCACGCCACGTACGGCCACTACGGATACTTCGCGTTCAAAGTCGATGAACGCTTCCAGCACGGCTTCCTGCCCCCCGATAAAGCCCCAAGCCTCGCCGATCTGGGCTGCGGACCGAATGGAGAATTGCCCCTTGCCGTCATAGCCAAAGGCGGCTGTCTTCAACACCGCTGGGCAACCCAATTCGCCGATCGCGGCTTCCAGATCCGCAAGGGACCGCACCTCGCGATACGGAGTCAAAGGCAAGCCCGCGCTCTTCAAGAACGATTTTTCCCGGATGCGTTGTTGCGTGGTGTGCAGAATCGCGCCGCTGGGCCGCACCGGGGCACAGCGTCCGGCGGCCTCGGCAGTAGTGGTCGGCACGTTCTCAAACTCGAAGGTAACTACGTCGACGTTGCGCGCGAACGCGCACACGGCATCCAGATCTTCGTAAGAAGCCTGCACTTCCACGTCGGCCACCTGCCCGGTGGGCGTGTCCTGATCCGGCGAAAAGGTATGGACCCGGTAGCCCATGCGCCGGGCGGCTATGGTGAACATGCGCCCTAGTTGTCCACTGCCCAACACGCCGATGGTCGACCCAGGCAGAATCGGGGCTGGCATCAAGGCAGCTCGTCCATACGCACGCTGGCAGACTGCTCTTGACGGAAGGCGCGCAGTTTTTCCCGCAACTCCGGATTGTGATTGGCCAAGACCGCCACCGCCAGCAGTGCCGCGTTGATCGCGCCAGCCTTGCCGATGGCGAGCGTGCCCACGGGAATTCCACCCGGCATCTGGACGATCGACAGCAAGGAATCCATTCCTTTGAGTGCGGCGCTCTCCACCGGCACGCCGAACACGGGGAGCAATGTATTGGCGGCCACCATCCCGGGCAGATGCGCGGCGCCGCCGGCTCCGGCGATGATCACTTGCAAGCCGCGGCCTTCGGCTTTCGACGCGTATTCCACCATCCATTGCGGCGTGCGGTGAGCGGAAACAATTTGTTTTTCATGTGCCACGCCGAATCGCGACAGCATTTCACTGCTGTGCCGCATGGTATCCCAGTCGGACTTGCTGCCCATGATGATTCCGACTAGTGCGGGCGGCATAGACTGATCGGCTTGGTGTGAAGAAGGCGCGGGCTTGAATTCACCATCATGCGGAATCCCTAAAGTATCATGACGTAGCAATTGGGGCGTCCGATGCCCGCAGGGGTTTCACACCCACGAAGAGATCCAGCGGATGGTCGACATCCGCGTGGTGAAACGTAGCGTTGCTGGGGACGAAACCTGTCTCTCGCAACAACCGCAGCCGCTCTGCCCGAGCGGGAACAAGCCCTCGACATGACGATCGTGTTCAACCCGAACGGACCCCGAGGAATCGCACGGCTGGAACGCGTAGTCCACCAGATAGGTGTGATCGGACGGATCCGGGTCCCAACACCACTCCAGGTAACGCAGACTTCCGTGGGGTCCATCATATCCGCCTTGCTCGGTGCCCGATTGAAACGTTTCGGAAACGTAATCGGTCGCGCCTGCGCCGTGGCTCGGGCATAACATGATAGGCGAAAACCGGTTTGGATGAGCTGCAGTTTCAATTCGAATGGGACGAGGCGAGGGCTGCTGGCAACCTTTCCGCAAATATGGTGTGTCTTTCGAGTTGGCATCTTCTGTTTTCAAAGATCCGCGAATTCTCACCGTCGCCGACATCACTCACAGCGAGTTGGAAGAACGCTGGTTCTCGATCGGCCTGGCAAGTACTGGGACGATGCTGTCGATTGCCGATCTTTGGATTGAATCTGAACCCGGTCTGATCAAGATTCGAATAATAACCGCACGCCGTGCAACGGCCACGGAAATTCGCTATTACACCGAAAGCCAATGACGAACCAACCGATCGACGACAAAATGCCCGCGGAAATTGATTTCAGCACTGCCTCGCGCGGCCGACATCATGTTCCGCCGGATGCGGCAGTCTTTCTGCCCGCCTCCATCGAACGAAGTGTCTGGGAGTATTTCTCGGACAAGGCCGACCGAAAGGGTGTCGGGTTATCGCAACTTCTCACCGACGTTCTGAAGCGAGACATCGAGATCAACGAAGCGCTGAAGTAAACTCGTGTTTCCTACGTCGTACTCTCCACTCCAGTCGCCCTGAGAAGGCAGCGGCTTCCTGCCTGAGAAGTCGAGAATCCGCAGATCGGCCGATTGGCGTAGGCTTGTGCGGCAAGAACCAGCCTATCTGGCGGCGCACTATGGCGAATCGTGCCGCCGAGTGTGTTCCGCGAAGCGTGAGTATTGGGGCGGGTCGTATCTCCGTCCCGGTGTTCCCATACTCCCATGTTGATAATATGGTAATCTGGCTCAATGAAGACGACGGTCGAGATTCCGGACCCCCTGTTCCATCAGGCGAAGGCCCTCGCCGCCAAGGAGGGTCTCAGTTTTCGCGTCCTCGTAGAGGAAGGACTGCGGTCGGTTGTCGAAGCCAGGAAGAGCGCTGCGGTGAAGCCCTTTCGCTTGCGCGACGGCAGTTTCAAGGGCGGGCGTGGACTGCAGGCAGGTGTGGAGTGGGAAGACCTCGCGGCACTGGCCTATGAAAACGAAGCCACTTCTTTCAAACGATGATTGCCGTAGACACGAACATTCTGGTCTATGCACACCGGCCCGATTCGCCCCATCACCAAGCCGCTGCGTCGGCCATCCGGCGCTTGGCCGAAGGCAGCGCGCCTTGGGGGATCCCCTGGCCTTGCGTGCATGAGTTCCTTTCGGTTTGCACAAACCTCAGGATATCCAAGCGGCCGAGCCCGCCGGGAATTGCGATTCAACAGGTCGAAATATGGATGGAGTGCCCGACGCTCCAGTTACTCTATGAACCGGCTGGGTATTGGAAGGAACTGCGGGCCACGTTTCTCGGGGGAAGACTTACCGGCCCACAAGTACATGACGCTCGCATCCACGCAATCTGCCGCGCTAACGGCGTTCGCGAACTCTGGTCAGCCGATCGGAATTTTTCGCGGATGCGTGGCTTGGCCATCGTCAACCCGTGTCTCGAGTAGATGCCGGTCTCTTGGACATTCTTGCTACGAGAACCAGGGAACGTCTTGTCCGTCCCCAGTTTCCCCCAGTTTCCCCCAGTTTCCCAATTTCGAGGTTTTCTAGTACCCACAGGACTCCGGATTGTCAGCCACATCGCACATTCCGCGTGAGAAGAATGCCCAGCTCAACCAACTAAGGTCTTTGTCGGAGCCGATTAGTACTAATGTCTGATTGTTCCGGTTCCACTTACGCCCTTAGGCTAAGGTGAGGAGAGCATGCACAATGCTTAGAGGTCTCATAATCTGTCCGGACGCGGGACTAACGGAACGGCTCGAGAGCGCGCTCGCCGACCTGGGGATGGTTACGGTGACGCGCAAGATGGATCATTACCCCAACGCGCTGGAGTTACTGCGCTTCTTGCGGGCACATGCTCCGCAAATCATCTTCCTCAGCGTCGCCTCACTGGTCAAAGCGATGGAAGTGGGGGCGGAGGTAAACAAAAACACGCCCGGCGTCCAGATTTTCGCGATCAACGACACGTGCGACCCTCAACTGCTGCTGGAACTGATGCGGGCCGGCATTCGCGAGTTCGGTTCGCTGCCGTTTGACCGCTACACTTTGGGAGAATCCCTTCAGCGGGTAACCGACGCGCTGCAAGCCCGGCCGCCGCAGATCGAAGTCACGGACCAAGTGTTCTCGTTTCTGCCCTCCAAGGCCGGGGTCGGAACCTCCACCATCGCGCTGAACGCCGCCATGGCGCTTTCCCGGCTGCCCAACGCCAGCGTTCTGTTGTCGGACTTGGATTTGAATTCCGGCATGATTCGCTTCATGCTGAAACTGGACAACGGCTACAGTGTGATCGACGCCGCCGAACACTCGCTCGAAATGGATGAGAGTCTCTGGCCGCAGATGATCACGCCGGTGGAGACCTGCGATATCCTGCATGCAGGGAAAATCAATCCGGATTACCGCATGGAGCCTTCTCAACTCCGTCACTTGATGGAGTTCATGCGGCGGAACTACAAGACCTTGTGCTTCGATCTCTCCGGCAACCTGGAAAAGTACTCACTGGAGATCATGCATGAGAGCAAGCGGATCTTTCTGGTGTGCACGCCCGAGATTCCGTCGCTCCATCTGGCCCGTGAGAAATACCTGTACCTTCGTCAACTGGACCTGGCCGACCGCGTGAGCGTGCTGCTCACCCGCTGCCAGAAGCGCCCGTTGATCACGCCCCAGCAGATTGAACAACTGCTGGGGCTGCCCGTGCTCATGACCTTCCCGAACGACTACCAGGGAGTGCACCGGGCTTTGACGTTTGGCCGCTGGGTGGATGTCTCTTCGGAACTGGGCAAGCAATGTGCCGCGCTGGCCCACACCATTACTCAGGACCGCGGCCTCAAGACCGTGGAAAAGAAGAGCAAAGCCAGCGAGTATTTCTCGATCATTCCCGGTAAGGCGGAGAAGCGCACCGCGGTGTAACCGGCGGATGGTTTTGGGGGGCGGGTCCCCTGACCCGCGGCCGACGCCCTCGTCGGCCCTTTGTCGAAGGACCCCGAGATATCCCGGAGCATCGCCAGCTTCAAGGTTTTGCAGGCGCCGGATTGTCTCGCCGCAGCTTCCGCGCGATCCGAGCCTTATCCGCTCCGTCGGCGGCCAATTCCAGTGCCTTGGACCAGTCCGATCTGGCCGCGTCCATTTCGCCCGCTTGGGCCCGGGCGTCGGCGCGCAATTCCAACAGGCCCGGCGTGGGACCGGAGCGCGCCAGCGCGGCGTCGAGCTGCTCAATCGCGGAACGAGGCTCATTCTGGCGCAGATAGAGCTTGGCCAAGGCCTCTCGCGCGGCGACGTAATCGGGCTTGGCCGACAACACCGCCAGATATTCCTGGGCCGCCATGCCTGCCTGTCCTCTTTGCGCTAAAGAATCGGCTAGGGCCACTCGCGAAGCAATAAAATCCTGGTTGGCGCGCCACAATCGATCGGCTTCGGCGAATTCGCCGCGCTTAGCCAGCGCCAGCGCTAAATTGTGGCGGGAGTTGACATCGCCGGGATCGTC
>Ga0075015_100000283_pt1 | contig 16813 bp, 14 predicted proteins | sample AleBraG_ABR_2013_FD_71476 | JGI IMG/M metagenome (GOLD analysis project Ga0075015, IMG submission 71476) | Freshwater sediment microbial communities in response to fracking from Pennsylvania, USA - Alex Branch Run_MetaG_ABR_2013 | ecosystem: Environmental > Aquatic > Freshwater > Creek >...
GCTGGATGCTGACCCCGCAAGATGAGCACCACCCTGGCCCCGTCGCCGCCGCCAGTCGCCGCGCCGCCTCCAGCCCGAGGCGGGGCGTCGGCCCGCCGAGCGATCCGCCGTTGGGCCTGGAGGCTTCTGCGCCGCGAGTGGCGCCAGCAGGTGCTGATACTCGCCCTGCTCACCGTCGCGGTGGCGGCGACCACGGTCGGGCTCGGTCTCGTAGTCAACGTGCAAAGCAGCGACCAAGCCGTGCTCGGGACCGCCTCCGCCCGACTCGACATCGGCAGTCTGGGACCCAACGGCGTCGCCGCCGACGTTGCCGCCGCACGGCAGCGATTCGGCACCGTCGAAGCCATCGTCCACGAGCACGTTCCGGTGCCAGGGGCCTCGACCCCGATTGACCTGCGGGCCCAGGACCCTCGCGGCCCGTTCAGCACACCCATGCTGAGTCTGGTCTCCGGAAGCTACCCGGTCGGGGCGGCCCAGGCAGCGGTCACCGTGAACGTCGCGACCGTGTTCGACCTCAAGGTCGGGTCGTCATGGCCGGTCAACGGACGGACGCTGCGGGTCGTCGGCATCGTGGAGAACCCGCAGGACCTGCAGGACATCTTCGCTTTGGTGCCGCCCGGTCAGATTACCGGCCCGGCCAGTGTCAGCCTGCTCATGAACGCCTCACCCAAAGAACTCATGTCCTTCCACCCACCCTCCGGAACTGTGGAAGGCATCACGGCATCGGGTTCGGACTTGGCGCAGCGGCAGCGCGACCAGGCCCTGGCGGTCCTACTGCTCGCGACCATCGGCCTGATCTTCATCGGTCTGCTCTCAGTCGCGGGATTCACCGTGATCGCACACCGCAGGCTGCGTTCGCTGGGCATGATCGGTGCGATCGGCGCCACCGACCGGCAGGTCCGCAGAGTCATGCTGTCCAACGGCGCGGCGGTCGGAGCCGTTGGCGCCGCCTGCGGCGGCACGCTGGGGCTCGCGGTGTGGCTCTCACTGACACCGGTGTTCCAGCGGCTGGTCGGGCACCGCTACAACCCGTTCGCCCTTCCTTGGTGGGCCGTGATCGCCGCCGCCATCCTGGCGGTGGTGACCTCGGTCGCCGCCTCCTGGTGGCCTGCGCGCGCGGTCTCCAGGCGACCGATCGTCGAGGCGCTGTCCGGTCGCCCCGCGCCACCGCAGCCAGCACACCGGTTCGCCCTGCTCGGCACGGCATTCGCCGCGGCGGGCTTCGTGTCGCTGATCCTGGCCCACACCGCCCACACGCTGCTGATCATCACTGGCATCCTGGGAATCACCGCAGGAATGCTGCTGCTAGCCCCGCTCGGGATCCAGGTCCTCGCGTCGGCAGCCGGCCGCGCACCGGTCGCGGTGCGGCTGGCGCTACGTGACCTGGCCCGCTACCAGGCCCGCTCCGGCGCTGCCCTGGCCGCCGCCAGCCTCGCGATCGCAATTGCGGCGACAGTCGCGGTGAGCGCCGCCGCACAGCAGGCCCACGACCAGACCCTCACCGGTGGGAACCTGCCGGCGAACCAGATGATTGTCTGGCTCAACGACCCCAACAGCCAAAGCGGACCCGGGCTGAATGTCGCCCCGGCCGGAGGCGGCGCGACGGCGCCGACCGCCCCGGACCCGAAGATCGTCGCGAGCGCCCACTCCACTGCGGTACTGATCGCACAAGCGCTAGGGAGCAACACCGTCGTCGAAATGGACAACGCAGAAGACCTGACCACCCCGGTACCCGTCAACGCGCCCCCCGACCTCACCCAGGTAAACCTGGTCGATCCGATCACCGTCCAGGGCCAAGGCCACGGCTGGACCCAGGTCGCAACCCCCTATGTCGCGACGCCAGCCGTCCTGGCCTTCTACCGCATCCCGGGCGCTGATCTCGCAGCCGGCAGCGACGTCCTCAGTTCCCGCCGCGATCTGGCCGCGGCACAGCTGGGCACCGGACTGAGAGGGGAGTTCCGTTCGGTCACGGTGAGCGTGACTGCGCTGCTGCCGAACTACACCTCCGCACCGAACACCCTGCTCACCCCCGCTGCGATGACCTCCGACGGGTACACCGCTGTACCGGTCGCCTGGCTGATCCAGGCCAAGCAGGCGATCACCTCAGCGCAGGTGACCGACTCCGAGCGGCGCGCCGCCGCCGCCGGGATCACGGTCGAGGCCCGGACCGGTCCCGACAACACCCTGCAGAACCTGCGCGACTACTCAACCGTGGCCGGGGCGCTGGTGGCCTTGGGTGTCCTGGCGATGACCATCGGGCTGATCCGCAGCGAGACCGCCGCAGACCTGCGCACGCTCACCGCCACCGGCGCGAGCGGAGCGACCCGACGAACCCTGAACGCCGCATCAGCCGCAGCGTTGGCCCTGCTGGGTGGAATCCTCGGCACCGCCACCGCCTATCTCGCGCTGATCGCCTGGCACTGGCACAACATCAGCTACCTCAACGCGCCCCCCTACCGGGAGCTGGCAGTCCTTATCTTCGGCCTGCCCGCTGTCGCCGCCGCCGGGGCCTGGCTTCTGGGTCGCACCCCTAACGGACTCGGCGGCCGGCTGCTCGAGTAGGGCCTTCGACCGACACGCCGAGCACCCTGCCCAGTCTGAGGCAAAGCAGCTCACCGTCCTGCAACGCGCGATCCAAGTCCGGCTTCGGTCCACAGCGTGGCCATCGCCGCACCTTCCAACGTCGACGTGGTGCCAGGTCCGCCGGAGCCCGCACGACGCCAGAGGGTCAGTTCATCCGTCGTCGACACCCGTCCCAGTAGGAGTGGTGTCGGACCTCACCTCCGGGTCCGGAGCCGCTGGGGACCTTCGCCTCTGCATCCGTCCGCCAAGCGGCAATGATGCTCGACGTGTGACTGCCAGAGTTATGCCGCCCTGCTTCGGGTCAGGGGCCGGGAAGTGAGTGTCGTGACCGCTGTGAAGCGTGAGCTCGTCTCCCAGACGGCACTGGCCGAACGCGCAGTTGACATGGGTGGGCGCTGGGGACGGGTGCCGGCTGCGAGGGCTCAGCCTTTCGCCAGGTTGGTGACTCGACCGGGCGCGTGCGATGTCTGAGACCGGGGCGGGCTGGTATCCCGACTCCCAAGACTCGCGTTACCTGCGCTATTGGGACGGCGTCGCATGGACCGATCAGCGGGCGATGCTGTGGCAGGCTCCATCCCCTTCAGCACCGCCGCCGACGGCCGAGCCGGTTGCGCACAGCTACGCGTCGGCCGCCTATCCGGCGCGGCTGCACGTCGACTACGCCACCTCGCATGACCGGCTGACAACGTTCTTCCGACTCGTACTGGTCATCCCCATCGCCATCGTCATCGGAGTCCTGTCCGCTGGTAACACCCAGACCGTGTACGACCAGGCAGGAAGGACCGTGACCACGACTGGCGGGGGGATCATGTCGGGACTGTTCATGGCCACCCTCCTGATGATCCTTTTCAGGAAGCGCTACCCCCGCTGGTGGTTCGACTTCGCGCTGGAGCTGGCACGGTTCTCGACCCGCATCGGCGCCTACGTCGCTCTGCTAACTGATGACTACCCCTCGACCGTCGACCCACAGTCGGTCCACCTCGACCTTGACTACCCCGACGCCGAGAGGGATCTACGTCGCGGGCTTCCGCTGGTCAAGTGGTTCTTGGCGATCCCGCACTTCGTCGTGCTGTTCGCCTTGACCATTGCGGCATTTTTCGCGGTCGTCATCGCATGGTTCTCCATCATGTTCACTGGCCGTTACCCACGCGCGCTGTTCGACTTCGTGGTCGGTGTAGGCCGATGGTGGCTGCGCGTCGATGCCTACGCGTTCTTGCTCGTCACGGACCGCTACCCGCCCTTCTCGTTGGTGTGACACGCAGAAGTGAAAGCGCAGCCAGCATCCGAGGTCCCGGTGATCTTGTTTGCGGACGATCGCAGACTGTGAGAAGCGGATCGCAGGACGCAGGCCAACGGTGGCCAACGTGAGGGCTTTGTCCTATTCATCCCCTGTGAACCTGTCCGGTGGGTAGATCCCGGGAACCCGACCTACGGTCGGAGGGTGCAGAACTTTCACGGACTCCACGAGTCCCGACGGCTGCTGTGGCATCCGCTTGTCGCCGTTGCGTGCGCTGGGGTGCTGCTGGGAGGTCAAGGATCGTATGGCGGCACTGGATCTGCGAGGCACCGGGCCGCTTCTTCGTTCGACGTCGACTCCACTGACGTGCAGGCCGGTGCTGACGGCGGCGGCCCCAGGCACTGGGCATCGCCTTCGGTGCCTGTGCCCTTCGCGGTGCAGGGTCCAGCGACGCCGGCCTCGCCGCGACACGCGACGCAGGTTGCCTCGGCGGCCTTCGCGCCGTGGGGTTCACCAATCCCGGCCCGGGTCCTCGCCGCGTACAGCGACGCCGCAGGTGCACTCTCGCGTACCGATCGCACCTGCCATCTCCACTGGCAGCTGCTAGCAGGGATCGGACGTATCGAGTCCGAGCATGCAGACGGCGGCCAGCTGCTCTCGAACGGCAACACGGTGACCCCCATCTTGGGGCCGCTGCTCGACGGCTCGAACGGGACTGCAGCCATCCATGACACCGACCATGGGCGGTGGGACGGAAACACGACGTGGGACCGGGCAGTCGGCCCCATGCAGTTCATCCCGTCAACATGGGCTGTCGTCGGACGTGACGGCAACGACGACGGCGTCGCAGACCCGAACAACATCGACGACGCCACAGTGTCTGCCGCCTACTATCTGTGCGCAGACCAACGTGACCTGTCCGATCCGCAGACGCTGCGCCAGGCGGTATTCAGTTACAACCATTCTCTCGACCATGTCGCTGCGGTCCTGGCCTGGGCCGCGTATTACACGGACGGTCAAGTGCCCGCACCGCTTTCGGTTGCTCTTGCCGAGTCAGCTCGCCCGCCGATGCCGGCCCCAGTCCCTGCCTCCGGTGGTGGGCTGTCAGGAACGCCGCAGCCCAGCCCGAGTGGCACCACGACGAGTCGATCGGGGCCGCCGAGCCCCACAACAGCGCTCCCCTCAGCCGTGCCGACTGCGTGCGCCGGCTCGTCCACCGCGCCGACGCCCGGCCCAGCTGACAGTGGCGTTTCGACCGGTATCGCGACGCCCACACCGTTCCCCACCGGCAGCGTCAGTCCGACGGCGACCCCGGCTCCCAGCCCGAACTGTGCAAACCCCACACCCAGCACGAGCCCGTCGGGCACCACCGCGGCACCGAGCCCATCGCCATTCTCGCCATCAATGACCCCCGGCCCGAGCCCTTGACGTGAGCCCGCGGCATTCTGTGCGGCTCGCCCGTTGGGCAGTGCTCGTGGCGCCGCCGCGCGCTTGACCTGGATCGGGGATGCTCGGATCCGAGCCTCCCGTCATGCCCTCTAACCGAGTCCCGTGGCGGCTGCCGGTCACATTGGAGATCCCGTCCTGCGTGTTAGAGCCCGAGGCTCGGAAGCAGGCTGGCCGAGGTCGAGGCTTGACCGAGTTCGTGCAGATTGAGTAGATCCTCGGTTGCCCTGAGGACGGTGTAGTGGCTGACCTGGATGGCTATCGAGGCCGGGTGCGGGTAGCGGCTGAGTACCAGCAGCGGGACGTGGCAGGAGGCGCTGAGGGTGGACAGGCAGTTGGTGCCCCACAGGCTCCCGCCGCCTTCGCCTTCGTCCCAGATCACGAAGATGATCATGGTGCCCGTGGTGAACTCGGTGCTGGTCAGCAAAGGGGGCAAATTCCTGGACAGCCACGTGTCGGCTTGGGTGACGGTGCCGGTGTGCATGTCGTCGGTCAGGTTCGGGGTGATCAGACCGAAGGCGGGCAGCGTGTGATGGGCGAGGTCCGACGCCAGTGCCGCGTACGGCAGGTCGTTGGTCTTGCATTGCGTAGCAGTGATGTCGAGGTAGTAGGTGGCGGGGTTGTGTCGCGGGACGTACTGGCCGTCGGTGCTCGCGCTCTGCTCGCAGGGGGTCTGCATCGACTCCTCGTACGAGCGCCAGGTCTCGCCCTGGCTGAAGATGTCCGGTCCAGGTTCCTTGCAGCCGGTGCAGTCGGTTGTAGGCAGTCGGGACACCGGCAGGCCGCTCGTGGCGCCCAGGTAGTTCGGGGCGGAGGGATGGCTGATGGCCCAGGCGTTGGTCACCAGTCCGTACCGGGCAGCCAGGCCGTCGATGTACGGGGCCGAGGCCGAGCCGATCACGTTGGGGTAGGAGTGGTTCTCCTCCCAGATCCACACGACATGCTTGACCGCGCTCGAGGCTGTGATCGCCACCCTGTGGGGCTGACGTGGACTGGCATGGGCGATGCCGGGGGCACTCCAGGCGACCAGAGTCGCAGCGACGCCCAGAACGAGGCCCAAGAGACTTGCGCGCATCTTCATGGTCACCAGTGGGCCTGACCGAAATAGACGGTTTCGTTACTCTTGCGTCGACTTAGGCAAAGTCCAGGTGAACGTTCACGCCGCCCATGCGATAGCTCCGCCCGAGATTTCGCGCCGGCGCCAACCCCAAAGACTGGGCCCGGCACGCGGCCGTCGCCGGGGCCGAACTTCGTCGCGAATCTCCGGGGTGCCAGCTCGCCGTTCACAGATAGTCGAGACCTGACGGCCAAAGGCATCCGAAGTCCACCGCACCGTTGCGACCAGCTGACTTCGGTGGACAGGCGACGCGCGAGACAGGCTCAGACTGCTCATCGACCCAGGAGACGTGACGACCGGGGTCCTCGACGGATACCCGCTGGACCCGTTCGGTTGCGATTGAATGGCGCATTGAGTCTGTCGAGCAGCATGAGGAACCAGATCGACAAGACGAATCCCGAGGCGAGCGCCGGGGCCGGCCAATGTCGGCTGAAGGTGCCGAAGATAACTGACGACAGCAAAGAGGCTGCAACGACGAGGCGAAGGTCACGCTTCAAGAGGCTGTATGCCGCCAGTGCCGCTAGCACCGCGTTGAATGACACAAAGCCCGTATTTATCGCCACGCCATCTATCCCCGCGAACATGGCCAGCAGGCTCGCCAGGAGGGCGCCGACCAGAGCAACGACGGCGTGCCGCCAGGCCGCGACCAGCAGTCCGGCGAGAAATAGGGCCCCGGGTAGAGCGGCGCCGGCGAACAGTGTCGAGCCAAGTGCGGACAGCAGTGACTTGAGCAGCTGTACGACATCGTCGGGGAACGGGGGAAACGTCTTTGTGGCAAGACCCAAGCTGCCCGCCGCCGGCCAGAGCAGCCAGAAGGTGACGATGAACGGCGCGGCGAGGAACGGGAAAGGCAAGGCGCGGGCCGCCAGCACGGTGACCGCGGCGACGACGGCGGCCAGAACAGGCACCGCCACCCAGAGTCGGACGCTGGGGACGAAGAAGTTGCCGAGCGCAAGCCCTATCAGCCCGGAGTTGAACCCGAGCAGGCCGAGACCGAGCAGCTCGCGGTCCGCGGGGAGAAGCCGCGCCACCATCGTGGCCACGAACACGGAGATGACGTAGAACGCCGCCATGCGCAGGTCATATGCAGCGGCCGCCGCTATGAACAGGACCGCGGTGATCTCGTTCGCCTGGAAGGCGCACTGGGAGAAGCCCCGAAGGGCGGACCGCCACAACGGCATCTGAGCAGGTGGCACATCGCGCAGCCCAACGACGGTCGCGACTGTCATGCGGTCAGGACATCGCGGCGATGACGTCCTCGGATGTGGCCACCCACCCGAAGATGGCGCCTTGCGCCTTGATCATCTCCAGGCCGACCTGCTGGAACTCTGGAAAGTACGAGGCAACGCAGTCCGACAGGACGACGCACTCGTAGCCCCGGTCATTGGCCTCCCGGACGGTGGTGTGCACGCACACCTCCAAGGTCACTCCGCACACAAGTAGCGTCTTGATGCCGCGATCCATCAGGATCTGCTGCAGGTCTGTGGCGTGGAACGAGCCCTTACCGGGCTTGTCGATCACCGGCTCACCTGGCAGCGGGTACAGCTGTTGGATGATGTCGTGCCCGACCTCACCTCGGATCAGGATCCGCCCCATCGGTCCGTCCGTTCCGATGAACGTCTGTCCACCCCGAGTCAGCTTCGCTCTGGGGACGTCGGAAAGGTCAGGTCGGTGCCCTTCACGGGTGTGAATCACGAACATGCCCTTCGTTCGGGCCGCGTCCAGCACTCGCCGCGTCGGCTCGACCGCAGCAAGGAGCAGGGACGTGTCATTCCCAAGTGCCTCTCCAAAGCCGCCTGGCAGCACAAAGTCGCGCTGCATGTCGATGATGAGCAGTGCCGTGGTGTCCGGATCGAAGTCGACGTCGAACGGCTCGGCATGGATTCTGGCCACTGATTCTCCTTCGCGCAGGTGCAGGCCCCACGAACGTTAGGCCCGCCCATCCGGCCGTCCCAGGGTGTTCCACAAGCGTTCACTCAATGTGCACATCGCCTCCGCGGCAACTGCGGAAGCACGCCGCGAGCCACGGCTCGCATTCACTGCCCGAAACGCGGCGCGCCCGAAGGTTGGCTCGTTCGGACGGAACCAACGTGACCGACCAGAGCGCCCCGACAGCACGAAGGCGAGCTCTCCTGCGGCCGTCAGGCGTCGCGGGTCATGGATCTGAAACCCCGCGACTCAGGCCGGGAATGTCGGAGACGCTTGGCACGTGCCACTGTGGCGTCGGCCGAGTTCGGCGTCGCTGATCGGCGTACCAGCGTCTGTCGACGCGAGAATCCGCACCTTCCGGCTGTCCGGTCGCCGTGTCCGGGCTGAACATCTCATCGCGGCAGGCCGTCGTCGGCGACGGGGGCTGCGAACAGCGGCCCAGTGAGACCTACCAGGTCTCACTGGGGCCTTCCACCTAGGCGCACAAGAAATCTGATAGAAGCCCTTCCAAACGCACAGGGAGTCTGTGATAGTACGTGCAAGTCAACCACTTGGAGGCATCGGTGAGCCTGCAGTTGTTCAACGTCGTCTATGGGCGCGAGTTGGTGAAGGCGCTCCCCGACAGCCTGAGCGCCCCTTACACGGTGGTCACGATGCGGGATCTGTGGCCAAAGGTCGAAGCCGACCTCACGCGGGGCCGGGGGCACGTGCACTTCGTGGACTCTCTCGAGGTAACTGAGCTTGAGAGGCTCGTCAATGAGCTCCCGTCGTCCGAGGCTGTCGTCGGCGTCGGCGGCGGCATGGCCATCGACGTGGCCAAGTACCTGGCGTGGCGTCGGCGCCTGCCACTGTTCCAAGTACCCACTTCGATGTCAGTGAACGCCCCATTCGCTCAGCGTGCCGCAATCCGGGACGAGGGCGTGCTGCGCTACACCGGGTGGGCAGTCCCCGAGGCCGTCTACGTCGACTACGACCTGATCCGTTCCGCCCCGGCGCACATCAACCGGTCCGGAGTCGGCGACATCGTGTGCTACTACACCGCCCACTGGGACTGGGCGATGGCCGACCGTGAGGGCAAGTGCGAGGCCAAATGGCCATACGACAGCTTCTGGGTGGACGCCGCCAAGGAGGTCCTCGACAGCGTGATCTCCGTCCCGGAGGCGATCGCCGAAGTTAGCGACTCAGGAATCCAGACCCTCATGAACGCCCTGCGCTGGGGGGGAGCGGCCTTCAACAACACCGGCTGGAACCCACGGCCCATCGAGGGCAGCGAGCACACTTTCTTCTACTCCCTCGAGTACCTGGTCAACCGGCCATTTCTGCACGGACAGATCGTCAGTCTCGGCGTCCTGCTGATGAGCTACCTGCAGGGCAACGACCCGGAGTTCATCAAGGGCAAGCTTGACGCGATGGGTGTCGCCTACCGGCCAGCGGACATGGGCATCACGTGGGACGACGTTCGGGCCGGTCTGATCAACATGCCCAAGTACTGGGAGACCGCCGGCAACCTCTGGTACACCGCGGCCGTCCATCTCCCGATCACCGAGGCCTACCTCGACGATGTGCAGGCCTGGATCGGCGAGTAGCACCCTGCACCGGCTCTGCCCCCGTCCCCAACCCGACGCCGCGCCCGCGGCAACGAGCCTTGGAGCTCTGATGGCTGAAGATATCGACATCCCGAGTGCTGTCGCGAAGTACGGCGCACCAGCTGAGCACTACCGCCACAACCTAGACGCTGGGTCCGTGGGGCTCAGCGGAGTGCTCATGCAGTCCGTCGCGCAGATCTCGCCAACACTCGGCCTGTTCTACACGATCGCTTTCAACACCGGCCAGGCCGGCATCGCCGCACCCCTGACCTACTTGGTGGCATTCGCGCTGTGCCTGGCGCTCGCGGTAACCATCGGCGGCCTCGCACGGAACCTGCCGTCGGCCGGTGGGTTCTATACCTACGTCAGTGACGCCCTCGGCCCGCGCCCAGGATTCGTCACCGGATGGCTGTACGCGGTCATGGTGGGGCTGGTTCCGGGGTCGCTCGCAGCCTTCACCGGGGCCGTGCTCCATGACGAGCTGAGCACGAAATACAACATCGGCATCCCATGGTGGGTCTATGCGCTGGCCATGATGGCGCTGGTGCTGTGGGTGGCCTACCGCGGAATCGTCATCTCCACCAGATTCATGATCGTCATGGGGGCATTCGAGATCGCCGTCGGCGTCGCACTGGCGCTGAGCGGAGTCATCCACCCAGGTCCCGGCGGGGTCACGCTACGAGGCTTCCTGCCGAGCAGTATCACCAGCACCTCCGGCTTCTTTCTCGCCGTCGTGCTGAGCATCTTCGCCTTCACCGGGTTCGAGTCGGCAGCGACGATCGGCGAGGAGAGCCGCGACCCGCACCGCATCATCCCCCGAGCCATCGTCGGCTCGGTGGCCGCGATCGGCGTCTTCTACACGCTGTGTGCCTGGGGCCTACAGGTCGGCTGGGGCGTCAACAACCTCACCGCCTTGGCGAACTCCCCGACCGCTCCGGCGTTCGTGCTGTCACAGCGCCTGTGGAGCGCAGGATGGATCTTCGTCCTGGTCGCGCTAGTCAACAGCGGCATCTCGGTCTGCATAGCGTGCACCACCTCATCCACCCGCACCCTGTACGGGATGTCGCGCACAGGGGCCCTGCCAGCAATCCTCGGCCACGTCCACCCCAAGCACCGCACGCCTTCGCGCGCCGTGGTCATGCAGGTGGCGGCGACCGTGGCCATCTTGGTGCTAGTCGGGATTCCGATGGGCCCATACAACCTGTTCAACATGTTCGGGGTGGCAGGGACGTTCACTTACATCCTGATCTTCATCCTGACGAACGTCGCGGCCTTCCGGTTCTTCCGGACTCGTAAGCGGGACGAGTTCAACGTGTTCGCACACGCCCTCTTCCCGGTGGTCACGACCGGCTCGCTGATCGCGATCGGCTACTACTCCATCCATCCACTGCCCGCCTGGCCAGTCTGGTTCGGCCCTATCATCACAGTCATCTACCTAGGCGTCGGGCTGGTGTTCCTGGGGGCGAATCTGCGACCGGGCCGGCGCGACTGGATGGCTCGTGCGGGGGAGCTGCCCGACGTTGCCTGAGTGAAGGATGGTCGGGCCGCGGGCCGGCCCGACCATCCTTGGTCTCTTGGCTGCGAAAGGCGACGGAGGAGGTGGGCACGGATGAAAGCGTCCCAGCGATACACGGTGATCCTTGCCGCAGTGTCGGCCGCCGACCGTGTCTCGATCGGGGACCTCAGTCGCGAGCTCAACGTGTCGGAGATGACCGTCCGGCGCGACCTGGACATGCTGGAGCGTGAGGGAGCCCTGCTCCGGGTGCACGGGGGAGCCACCCGCGCCGGCAGTGGAAGCTATGAGCCGCCCTTCGCTCTGCGGGCCCGGACGAACACCGAAGCAAAGACCGCCATCGCCAGCGCCGTCGCAGCGGCAATCCGGGACGGGGAGACAGTCCTACTCGACGGCGGCAGCACGGGCGTCGCCGTCGCGGAGGCGCTAGTCGGACGCGAGCTCACCGTCTGCACACTGAACCTGCGAGCGGCAACCATCCTGGCGGTCGCGCCGGGGATCCGGCTCATCGTCCCTGGCGGCGTGGTTCGCCCGGGTGAGCTCTCCTTCGTCGGGCCGCCAGTCATGCGGACCCTGGAGGACCATCGTTTCGACTCATTCGTGCTGACAGTCTCGGGGATCAGTGCGCAAGCCGGACTTACGGAGTGGAATCTCGACGACACCGCAGTCAAACGCGCTGGCCTCCAGGCGGCGGGCCGCTGCTTGGTGGCGTGCGACGCGACGAAGTTTGGAAGGGTGGCGTTCGGTCGCATCTGCCCCATCGACCAAGTGGACCTGATCGTCACCGACAAATCCCTTTCTCGCGATGAGCGGACCGCCATGGCCTCTGCTCACGGGATTTTGAGAATCGCATGACAGATCCCAAAGGAGACCCCCCGATGACGAGCGCGTATCAGCAGGACATCGGCGGGCAACCCGAGGCCTTGCGTGTCTTGGCCCCGTCACTGGACGACACCGCGGTAGCAGAACTCGTGCGGCATCCCTACGACCGCGTCGTGATCACCGGTATGGGGACGTCCCACTACGCCGGGTACGCGACCTGGCAAGCGCTGGTGCGCGCCGGACGGCCGGCCTGGTGGCTTGACACCGCGCAGCTGCTGGACGTCGTCCCGCTCCTGACCGCTGACACTTTGGTGCTTGCCACCTCGCAGTCGGGTGAGAGTGGTGAGGTCGTGGCGCTTCTAGACCGGCTCGAAGGCCTGCCCGCCCGGCTCGTCGCGGTTACCAACGACGCGGGGAGCGCGCTAGCTACGGCCGCCAGCGCAAGCGTGATCATGCAGGCAGGTGCAGAGGCGACGGTCAGCACCAAAAGCTATCTGAACAGCCTCGTACTGCACGCCTGGCTGACCCGGCTCATGCTGGGTGGCGCCCCACTGGGGCCGCAGGTGGCGCTCCAGCTCGCAACCCGGACCGAGCGCTGGCTCGCCGACGACGGGCCGTTGCACGGAAGTGCTCTCATCGACGATCTCGACCGAACACGCGTAGCGATCATCGGCAGCGGTGTGCAGCTGGCAACAGCCCTCACCGCGGCGCTCGTCCTGAAGGAGGCGGCGAAGATCCCAGCGGAGGCATTCGTCGCCGGGGAGTTCCGCCACGGCCCCATCGAGCTCGCTGGTCCGGGTCTGGCCGCAGTCTTCGTCGACGACCCGCAGTCCACCGGAAATGACCTCGCTCGGCTCGCAGGGGAGCTGCGGGAGACCGGCGCGCGCGTGGTCGAGCTGAACACCTCCAGCGATGACCACGGTGACCCGGACGAAGACCAGGCGGTGGCGGAGCTGTCCGCCCTGATGTATCCGACGATCGCCTTTCAGCGACTCAGCGTCGACCTCGCCGTCGCCAAAGGGCTCACACCGGGGGAGTTCCTCTTCGGCCGGAAAGTGACCTCGGCCGTATGAGCACGCCGCGTCAAGTGGTCGTCGGAGTGGATCTTGGGGGGACGGCCACCCGGGTGGTCGTGGTGGCTCAGGACCATCCGGAGTCCTCCACGCACCGAACCGTTCCGACTCGCTCGCTGGTCGGCACCTCCCCCAGCCAGTCGGTGACCAACCTGGCCGAAGCCCTCCGCTCGATCATCGGCGTCGACGACCTGCTAGCCGTCGGTGTCGGCGCGAGCGGACCGGTGGATCCGTTGCGCGGGGTCATCGAGAACCCGGACACGCTGCCATGGTTCTCCGGCATCGGGGTCGTCGATGAGTTGACGTCTGCATTCGGCGTTCCGGTCTGGTTGGACAACGATGCTGTGTGCGCCGCCATCGGCGAGTACGCCCTCGGGGCCGGCGCAGGCAGCAGCCGGATGCTCATGGTCACCCTCGGTACCGGGATCGGTGCGGCTGTCATCGACGATGGTCAGCCTTACCGCGCGGCCGACGGGGGACACCCCGAGGCTGGCCACATCGGGATCGGCGCCTCGACCGACGTCTGCTACTGCGGCTCCACCGGCTGCTGGGAGATGAGCGCCTCACGCACAGCTCTCGAGCGGGCCGCTGTTTCCCTCTTCCCACCTTCGACGCCACCGGCGGACCGGATTGCCTGGCTGGCGGAGAATGCGGCATCCAGCCCGGAAGTCCAGCAATGCCTGGCGGGCTACGGCGCATCAATGGCCCGCGGTCTGCTCGTGCTGCGCACGGTCTACCGACCGGACCGCATCGTCCTCGGCGGCAGCGTCGCCGCCTTGTACCCGCTCTTTCGTGATCACAGCGAACGGGTCATGCGTCTGGCTGGTGCGTTCGACGCGGACGTGCCGGTCGTTGTTGGCTCACTAGGAGACATCGCCGGGGCAGAAGGCGCCGCCCGCATTGCGACCGTCGCTGTGACCCGGACCACGGCGAGCCCGGTAGGGAGCCGGCCCTGACTTGTGCGACCCGGGGCCCGGACGACCTCGAGCACGGAGAGACGGACTCACACGGGTGGTCCTGCTCAGTTCCGGGGGAGTGGAGACGGTCCGGCATCCCGTCTCGCAAGCGCCTTTCGACAGCGCCGCCCTGGACTTGCCCATGTAGACGCGTGCCTCGTACCGACGGGTCCCTCCCCGCTAGGCGGCGGCGCGAGCCTCGCGCAGCGTGGTGGACCACCAGACGAGGTCCTTGAACATCGCGTCGACAGATGGCTTGATGGCTGGCTCGATGTCGCTGATCGGTGCGTTGCCGCCGAAGGGGTGGATCTTGAACAAGTCGCTGCCGCCGATGTGGGCGCTGAACTTTGAGGGCACCATCTGCAGTTCGACGCTGATGCCGCGCAGGTGTTCGATGGCGCGCGCTGCGCCGGTGCTTCCATAGCCGACCGCCGAGAACGGCTTGTGGACCCATTCGACATAGGCTTGGTCAAGAGCGTTCTTCAGGGCCGCGGTTACAGAGTGGTTGTACTCCGCGACGAGGAAGACGTAGCCGTCGTAGGGTCGGATGGCCTCCTGCCAAGCAAGCACCTTCGGGTCGAGGCTGGGCGCGTGCAGATTGGTGGCGGCTTCGGCGAAGAACGGCAGGTCGAAGTCACGTAGGTCGAGGCGGTCCAGTGTGAAGTCGGTGCGCACAGCCGCTTGATCGAGCAGCCAGTTGGCGGGCTTGTCGGCGAAGCGCTGCGGACGTGTCGAACCGATGATGAGGGCCAGGCGGGGTGGGGTACTCACGAGTCTTCCTCCGAGTTACGACTGGGGTGTAGGTTTCCTGTGGTTATCAACCTTGTTTGCGAGGTCCCATCGCACAAGAGGGCACTTGTCCAGCACTACGTCACCTGCGGGTGACTACTCCGTAGGAGAATGGAATGGTCGACAGCCGAACCTGTGCGCGCCGCGACGACGAGCCGGAGGTTTGCGGTGCGATCTCGGACATGCTCGCCCGCATCGGCGACAAGTGGTCGCTGCTGATCGTCTCGACGCTAGGTGAGGGCTCCCTGCGCTTCAACGAACTGCGACGTCGCATCGCCGACATCAGCCAGAAGATGCTGTCGTCGACCCTGAAAGTGCTGGAGCGGGACGGACTTGTCGAGCGAACGGTGATCCCGAGCGTGCCGCCACAGGTGGAATACGCGCTCACCGATCTCGGTCGCGAGCTTCTGCGACCGGTGAGCGCGCTGGCAGAATGGACCGCGACCAACACCCCGCGCATCCTTGCGGCCCGCGCCGCGTACGACGCCCGCACGGAAGCCCGCGCAACGGGCTGATCAGCTCGCGTTCGGCTAACGCCCTCGCACGCTCAGCTGACGTCGGACCGGACGAGGCTGTCGGCCTGGCCAACGCCACCCACGGCCCGCTCCCACCGCTGTCAAGCGTGCCGTAGAAGGATCTCGGGCCGCGCAGAGACTTGTCCCGATCGGCGGCCTCGAGCGCGAGCTGCGACACAGGCTGGGAGATAAGCAGCTGCCGTACCGGGGGCTGCCAGACGACTCGCTGCCGTGACTGAGGCTGCGTCCAGGCGGTCCGCGGGCCCGGTCTCGCAAGCCGCCTCTCGACACGAAGGCGGCACCACCGTACCGCTGTATGGACAGGAGGTCTGAGACATGACGGCGACCGCACGACTGGAGTTCCGGCTCCCGGACGAAATCAAGGCCCGGATGGAACGCGCGGCTGAGATCGCGCGCGGGCCGCTGAGCGAATTCGTACGGGCCGCCTCAGAGGTCCTCAACGCTCAGGAGGCACGCCCCTCAGGGTGGGTGACGTAGCGAGGACCTCGCGGTGAGGTGGGGAGCCGACAAGCATCCATACCAAGCCGTGGGTCCTCGTGGTTCAGGGCCAATGCCCTGCTCACCTCTCGTGGAAGGCTCGAGGTCGCCGAGAGTGTGGTGGAGGACGGGTGGCCATTTCGGCGGGCCGCGGGACGGGCTTCCCGTCTCTGTCCGACTGCGCGGCGTTGGGCTCAGCGGTACCGGGAGCGGGATCGGAACGCCCCCGCGATCGAGGCGATGAAGGATCGTTCTTCGCGGCCGCGTCGCAGCCCGCATCGGACCCGACGGGTCCTGGTCCGGAAGATGTTGCACCTAACGGGTCAAACGTGGGTGGGGCCGGCGCGGATAGGGCACAAGCTCGGTGTGGATCTGTCCGTCTAACGGGGAGAGATGGCCGCATATGGAGGGGACACCTGGGAAGACCTAGGAAACCGTGAGGACCTCTTGGACGTCGGTGTTGCCGCCGCTGCCGCCCATGCCGGTCCCGCCGTCGGCGATGTAGGCGCTGCCGTTGTACATGGCCGCCTGGATGCCGTGCCGCGCCGTAGGCATTGGGGTGAGGCCGCGCCAGGTGTTGGTCGTGGTGTTGTAGGCCTCGGCCTGGTGGAATACGCCGCCGTTGCCCTCGCCGCCGATGACGACGATCTCGGTCCCGAAGACCGCGGTGGCCGCGCCGGCGCGCAGGGTGGGCAGCGGGGCCAGCCCGGTGATCCACTTGCCGGTGGTGAAGTCGTAGGCGTCGTTGG
>Ga0075015_100000284_pt1 | contig 16758 bp, 12 predicted proteins | sample AleBraG_ABR_2013_FD_71476 | JGI IMG/M metagenome (GOLD analysis project Ga0075015, IMG submission 71476) | Freshwater sediment microbial communities in response to fracking from Pennsylvania, USA - Alex Branch Run_MetaG_ABR_2013 | ecosystem: Environmental > Aquatic > Freshwater > Creek >...
AGGACGTGCTCGCGGGAATCGCGTCTGCCGTCACGCCCGCGGCGGCGTCGAACGCGGTCAACGTCGCGGTGCCCATCACGACACCGACCGTCATCGTCGGCGCGCCGCAGCTCTCGCTGTGGTACACCGGCACGACTCCGGACGGCGTGCGGCCGACGCGCGTGTTCGCGCAGCTCGTCGACGCCAAGACCTCACTCGTATTGGGCAATCAGATCACGCCGATCGGGGTGGTGCTCGACGGCCGGCCGCATCAGGTCATGGTGCCGATGGAGATCGTCGCGTTCACCGGGAAGCCGGGCGCGAAGGTGACGTTGCAGATCGTCGCCACGACCACCGCGTACGCCGTCCCCCGCCTCGGCGGCACCGTGACATTCGACAAGATCGATCTCAGCCTGCCGACCGCGGCCGACATCACCGCGAAGTGATCGGTCGGCGCGCGCCGGCGCGGCGTTGGTCGAGTTCACCGTCCCACGCACCCCGGGAGATCGCGAGGGCGCTGGCAACGATGAAGGCGTCGCCGGCCGTGAGCCCGAGGCGCTGGAAGAAGCCGCCGAAGTCGCCGACGAGCGTCAACCCGAGCGAGACCGCGCTGACGGTTCCCGCGGCAGCCGCCGAGCGCGCCCAGCCGTGCCGGCCGAGGCGGGCGAGCTGCACACCGCTCAACAGCGCGGTGGCCGCGAGCGTGGCGTAGCCGATACCTGCGAACACGCCGTGTACGGCGTCGACCGTGGACGAGTGGTGGAGCGGGAACGCGGCGACTCCCAACGTCGCCGCTCCCGTCGCGGCGGCCGCGATCCACCCCGGTCCCGGAAGGGTCGCGCGGAGCGCCCACGCATAGAACCCCATCCCGGCCGAGAACACCACGAAACCCGCGGTCATCGCGACCCGCGTCGACGCGTGCACCCCGGCGAGATCGCTGATCGGGTCGTGGAGCGGTGAGTAGCCACCGGTCCGCGCGCCGAGCACCGACCACGACCCGACGAACGCGACGGGACCCACCACCCCACCGAGCGCGGCCCGGCGTACCGACTTCGTCGTCATCCCGAGCCTCCGAATCGGACTTTACGGCGTTCGACACTGGTCTCCGCCAGGGGGCACGTCGCGCTCGGTGCGGCCGAGGACGCGTGCATCGCGTCGGGGTCGCGACTCCTGGGCGGCGCGAACGAGGACTGGGTGATCGACGAACAACAACCGCGCGACGAACTGCGAACTCGCGGATTCCTGCCGCCCGGCCGGATGCGTCCGCTTGATCCAAATTTGTACAAGTTCATACTTGCGCAAATCGGCCGCGGTAGCGCACGATGGGGCGTGCAGGCGCGAGCGACGACGGCCGGCGGGGTCTGGTCTCCGGGTCGGCGCGCGCTCACGCTCGGACTCGTCTTCACGGTCACGTTGGTCGCGTTCGAGGGCCTCGCCGCAGCCACGATCCTCAAGGTCATCAACGACGATCTGCGCGACATCGGACTTCTGGGTTGGGTGTTGTCGGCGTTCTTCCTCGGCAGCCTGTTCGGGGTCGTAGCCGCCGGCTACGAAGCCGATCGGAAGGGCCCCGCGCGGCCGTTCGTCGCGGGCCTCGTCCTCTTCGGGATCGGGCTGGTCGGCGCCGGGCTCGCACCGACGATGGTGGTCCTCGTCACGGCCCGCGCCGTGCAAGGCGTCGGCGCCGGCGCGATCGGCGCGGTCGCGTACGTCGCCATCGGACGCGCCTATCCCGGAGAGATTCAGCCGCGCATGTTCGCGGTGCTCTCGAGCGCGTGGGTGGTGCCCGGCCTGATCGGTCCGGCCATCAGCGGCGGGGTGGCCTCCGCGTTCGGGTGGCGGTGGGTGTTCATCGGTTTGTTGCCGCTGGTCGCGCTCGCGGGGGTGATGACGACGCGGGCGCTGCACGCACTCGGACCGCCCGGCGGTGAAGTACCGATCGACCGGCGCCTGAACGCACTCGCGCTCGTGGTCGGTGCGGGTCTCGTACTCGCGGGCGGATCGTCGCACTCGCCGATCGTTCTCGTCCCTCTCGTCGTGGTCGGCGGCATCGTGGGTGCGCGGGCCTACATCGGCCTCGTGCCCGCGGGAACGGTGCGCCTCGCGCGCGGTATGCCCGCCGCCGTCGCCCTGCGCGGGCTCTTGACGTTCGCCTTCTTCGGCACCGACGGCTGGGTCGTGTTCACGGTCACGGACGTGCGCAATTCCAGCATCCTGATCGGCGGCATCGCGCTCACGGCCGCGACCCTCACGTGGACGGGCGGCTCGTGGATTCAGGAGCGCCGCGTGCGGCGGGTCGGACCGCAGACCTTCGTGCGCGTCGGCGTGCTGCTCATCGCGACGGGAATCGGGCTCATGATCCTCGTCGCGCAGGCCGCCGTCCCGACCGCGACCGCGGTGCTCGCGTGGGCCGTGGCCGGGCTCGGAATGGGGCTCGCGTATTCGCCGATCGCACTCGTCGTGCTGGCCGAGGCCCCGATCGGCGGCGAAGGCGCGGCGACCGCAAGCCTGCAGTTGTCCGAGACGCTCGGTGTCGCGCTCGGTACGGGCGTTGCCGGCGCGATCGTCGCCGCCGGCGCGACCCTCGGTTGGGCCGGCGGGAACGCGTTGACGATCGCGTTCGCGGTCTCCGCCGCGGTCGCGCTCTTCATTGCCGCCGCCGCGATCCGCCTCCCCGCGCTCGTCACCAACCCCGAATAGCCCAACACTCCCAACAGTTGGGAGCAACACGTGCTCCACGCGCCGTTTTCCCTCCCAACTGTTGGGAGGGTCAGGACGGGTGGAGGGCGAGTCGGGTCCAGGCGGAATCGTTGACGTCCACTGCGACCTCCCAAACACCGGTGGTCGCGTCGAACGCCACGTCGACGGCGGACGCACCGGCGGCGGGTGACCACACGGTTGCCGACACCGGGGACTCGGACCAGCCGATGATCGGTACGCGTTCTCCGGCACCCAGCACCGTGACGACGACTTCGCCCGCGCCCGCGCCGAGGACGACGTCGGCAACGCGCGTATCGCCCGCGCACGCGTAGAGCGTGGGGTCGCCGATCACCGCGATTCCGCCGGGCAGCACCGGCGCGAGCAGGCGGTAGTCCCAACCTGCGGGCTCGAGCACCACTTCGTATTCGGCATCGGCGTCGACGACATCGACCTTCCGGGTGCGCCAGTCGTACAGCACGACCCGATCGGTCTCCGGACGATCCGAGTCGAGACTCGAAAGCGCGATGTTCGCGCGCTTCGTCTGTTTGTCGAAGCCGACGTTGCACGCCAGCGCGTAGCCGAAGCGTCCGGCCGAGTGCTGGGTGTACGTGGATCCGACGAGCGTCGCCCCCGACCACACGGGCGCGTCGAACGGGGCCTCGTCCGTCGCGGCGATGGGAACGTCGGGCCGCACGAGCACACCGTCGGCGCGGCAGGTGCGCCGGATCAGCGCGACGTCGGCCTCGCCGATGCGATCGCCGATGCCCACCGGCCCGGCCGACATCGCCGCGAGCAGGGCCTCGACCTCGCGCGTCTCCGAGGTAGGCGCGGAATGGAACACATCCTTGTACGGCCACAACCCGAGCGCGCGCGCCATCACGTTGTTGTGCAGGAACCACGCCCACAGCACCTCGGGGCCGACCAGGTATCCGTGGTCACCACTCGTACGGATCGACGTGACGTGTTGCAGCCGGCTCACCTGCGCGAAGTCGGCAGGTGACGCCATGCACCACTGCGCGTGCAGGTCGCGCGCGCCGAGACCGGCGTCGATGCCTTCCTGCCACGCCGCGGCCCGGCCGGGCGCGCGCAACCCGCGCACGCCGAGGAAACACTCGATCAGCCAGTCGTGCTCGAAGACCTCTACGCCCCAGGCCACGCACTGGTCGAGCAGCCGGTCGTAGAGCTCGTTGTCGCGCGGATGGGCGCGATCCGCATCGATCCAGGCGGCGAATTCGTCGACGTACGGCGACTGCGACGACAGGTGCCGGCAGTGCGCGATCAGCGGCCGGCGGCCGAGCCGCTCGCGCAGCGCGGCGACGCCGTCCGGCAAAACGTCGTCGCGGGGTTCCCAACGCACCATCCCCGACGGCGGTACGACCCACTCGTCGGTGTTGAAGGGGCGCAGCTCCTCGTGCGGGTACCACCACGAGTCGAGCTGTACGGAGCCGACGCGAACACCGCGCGCTTCGAGATCGTCGACCGCGGCGACGATCGTCGCCGCGGCATCGAGGTCGGGCTCGGTGCGATACCAGTACGCGCTGCCGTTGTCGGTCCAGTACGAGATCCGGGTACCGAGCGTGTCGGAATCGCGCGCCGGGGGCTCGACGCCCGAGGCATCGCGCAACAACCGCGCCCAACGGTCGTAGCAGTCGCGCGCGCCGTCGCCCGCGATGATCGCGAGCTCGGTCGCGAACCCCGCGGGGACGTCGTCGACGTCACCGTGCCACCCGGCGCGCAGGCCCGTGTCGGCCTGTTCCTTGCCGGCCGGGACTCCGATCACCTGTTCGTGAAACGACTGCAGCGGCGCGAGCAGCACCGTGCGACCATCGGGTGCGACGAGTCCGAGCGGGATGACGACCGCGGGCCGGAAGGGCAGCAACCGCCAACGCGACAGCGCCGCGTCGCTGAAGACGGGGAGCGCGAACTCGGTGTACTGGTGCCCGAACGCGCGCATGTCCTCCGGCGCGCCTCCATCGAGGCGCAGTCGCGGCTCGAAATGCCACGCGACGGCCGGCGTCGCGAAATCGTTCGTCGCGATACCGCGTTGCGCGACGCTCGCAACGAGCCGGAGAACCACCACCGGTTCGTCGGCGAGCGCATCGACCGTCCCCGCGATCCCGGCCGGCGCGCGGACGCGCCCGGGCCCGAGCCAGTCCGGCTCGCCGTCGACCCAACCGACGCGCACCTCGCCCGCCGTAGTGACCCGAACGCGCAACGGACCCGCCGCAAGCGTGCGATCGATTTCGTCGAGGTCGGCCACGCGCTGCATTCAAGCGCACGGTTTGACTCACCGGGTACCTGCGTGGTCCGATGACCTCGCTCCCAGCGGGGGAAGTCCGGTCGAATTCCGGCGCTGACCCGCAACCGTAGGCAGGGCGCGGTCGCACGACCTCCGTCGAACGACTCCGTCCCTGCGAGCCGGGATACCCGTAAAGAGCAGCTCCGAAGACACCGTCGTGGTTTGCGGGTTGTGAGCGCTCGATCCAGTCGGGCTGTCCATTCCTGTTGCTGCGGCACGAGCGGAAGGACACCCGATGAAAAGGGTCGTGACGTTCCTCCTCGCTGCCGGTCTCGTGCTCGCCGTCGCGGCTCCCGCGCCGGCGGCACCGCCCAGTAGCGATCCGAGGACCGATGCCGCCGACGCGGCCGCGTGGTTGGGCCGACAGGTCAACGCCTCCGGCTTCATCCCCGCGGCCGGGAATCCCGCGCACCCCAACCTGTCGGTGACCGTGCAGACCGTCACCGCGCTCGCGGCGGCGGGCGTCGGCCGGACCCAGGTCGACGCGCTCCTCGGCTATCTCGGCCATCACGTCGACGACGTCGTGGTGGTCGCCGGCTCCGACGATGCCGGGGCGCTCGCGAATCTCATTCTCGCCGCGGTCGCCGGGGGCGCCGACCCGACGGCGTTCGGTCCGGGCCACGCCGACCTCGTTGCCCGGCTGCTCGCGAGTCAACAGCCGAGCGGATTGTTCGGTTCGTCGAGCCCGACGTTCGACGGCGCGTTCCGCCAGGGACTCGCGCTGCTCGCGTTGCACGCGGCCGGGGTCACGAACCCGGCCGGGGTGACCTGGCTCGAAGGTCAGCAGTGTGCCGACGGTTCGTGGACGTCGTTCCGCAGCGACACCGCGGCGCCGTGCCCCCCCGTCGACCTGAACACCTTCACCGGGCCCGACACGAACTCGACCGCGCTCGCCGCGATCGGACTCCACGTGCAGGGCGCGACCACACCCGCCGCCGCGGGCGTGGCGGAGCTCGGATCGGTTCGCAACGCGCACGGGGGATGGGGATTCTTCAGCGACGCGGGTCAGGCCACCGATGCGAACTCGACCGGGGTCGTGCTCCTGGCCCTGCGCACGGTCAACGGTACGGCTGACACGGCGGGGATCCACGCGCTGCTCGCGTTGCAGGCGGGCTGCACCGCCGACCCCGCCGATCGGGGTGGGATTGCGTTCCAGCCCGGACCGGGGGGCACGATCGCGCCCGACCTGCTGGCAACGATGCAGGCCACTCCCGCGCTGGCGGAGGTCGCGTTGCCGATCACCGCGGACGCGATCTCGGCGTCGTTGCCGACACCGTGCGCGCCGGCGACAACGACGACGACCGCAACCACGCCGACGACCGCCGCGGCATCGGGAACGACGGTCGCGGCGGCGGGCGCGACCGCGCCGGCGTCGACGGTCGCGGCCGCGGCCGGCAACGAGCTCCCGCGGACCGGTTCTTCGTCGGGACCGATCGCGATCCTCGCGGTCTGCGCGATCGCACTCGGCTTGCTGTTCGTCGGCCTCGCCCGTCGGCGACAGCAGTCATGACGTTGCAGTCATGATCCGACCGGCACGCGCGCTCGCGGCAACCGCGCTCGTCGCGTGCGCGTTCGCCACACCGCTGGGCGGACGCGCAGTTGGTCGCGCGTGCGCGGCGGACACGGTGCACATCGCGGTTGTGGTCGACCCCGGTTCCGGTCCGTTGGTGAGCGCGGTGTGCGTTCCGGCCGGTGCGCGCGACAACGGCGCAACGATCCTCGCCGCGCGTGCGGCCCAGCTGGGGACACCGCCGCCTCGGTACAACGCGGCGGGTCTGTTGTGTGCCATCGACGGCGTGCCGCAAACCGGATGCGGTGATAGGACCGGCGACCAGTACGCGTACTGGGCGTACTTCCACGGAAGCGGCGGCACGTGGTCGTATTCGAGCGTCGGCCCGGGCTCGTGGCGCGTCGACCCGGGCACCGTGGAGGGTTGGAGCTTTCAATTCGAAGGAAAGGGACACTCGACCGACAACCCGCCGCGCGCGCCCGCGAGCGCCGCGGCGATCTGCGTCCCGCAACCCACACCGACCACCGTGCGGCCCACCGTTTCGCGCACCACTGTTCCGCACTCCGGTGGGACTCCATCCGCGATCGCGCCCGCGGCGACGACAGCAGTAATCGCGCCGGAGGCGGCGGGCTCCCGGCCCTCGGTCGGGACCGCCAGTTCGACCACTGCGTCGCCGTCGAACACCGCGTCGCAAGAAACGACGGCGCGCGGCCATCCGTCGACAACGGTGGCCGGCGACACGCCGGCTTCGTCCTCGTCGTCGATCGCGCTCACGAACCGCGGGATCGCGGCCCCACCCGGCGCGCGCTCGTCCGGCGGCGCGCCGCTCGGCGCGATCATCGGCGTGGTGCTGCTGATCGCGCTCGGTACTGGGGGCGCGATCGCCGCGCGGCGGCGCCGGCCCGCTTCGTGAGACCGCGCTCGCTGCACCCACTTGCCTGGTGGATCTGGGCGCTCGCGCTCGCGACCGCCGCGTTGCGAACGACGAACCCGTTGTTGTTGGGGCTCATCGTCGGTGTGGCGTGGATCGTCGTGGCCGCCCGCCGTCCGCAGGCACCGTGGGCGCGGACGTTCGGCAGCTTCGTCCGCTTCGGATGCGTCATCATCGTCGTGCGCGTTCTCCTCCAAGTGTTGTTCGGTGACCGCCTTCCGGGCCATGTGCTCTTCACGTTGCCGCACGTCGACCTGCCGTCGTGGGCGGCGGGGGTCACGTTGGGTGGTCCGGTGACGGCCGAGTCGCTCGTCGTCGCGTTCAACCAGGGTCTCCAACTCGCGACGCTCATCGCGTGCGTCGGCGCGGCGAACAGCCTCGCGAGTCCGTACCGGCTGTTGCGCGCCATTCCGTCGGTGCTCTACGAACTCGGCGTGGTCGTGACGGTCGCCCTGTCGTTCGCGCCGCAGACGGTCGTGGCCGCCGCCGGTATCCGCGACGCGCGCCGTCTCCGCGGCCGCCCGCACCGCGGACTCCGCGGACTGCGCGGTATGGCGGTGCCCGTGCTCGAGGGCGCGCTCGAACGCTCGCTCGACCTCGCGGCATCGATGGACAGCCGCGGCTACGGGCGCCACGGCGACGTCCCCGCGCACCAGCGCCGCGCCGGCCAGATGACGACCCTGCTCGGCGCGTTTGCGATCGTCGTCGGCGTGTTCGGCGTGCTCGACGGCGGCGCGCCGTTCGTCCTCGGGTTCCCGACGCTCGCCGCCGGCGCGGTGTTGCTCGTGGCGAGCCTGCGCGCCGCGAAGTCGGGCGCGATCCGTTCGAGCTACCGGCCCGATGTGTGGCGCATCCCGGAATGGGTGACGGTCGCCGCGGGGGTGTGCGCGCTGGTCGCGCTCGTGCTGGCCGCGCACGTCGGAGTCCCCGGGCTCAACCCGCCGTACAGCCCATTGGAGTTCCCGACGCTCCCCCTCCTGCCCGTCGTCGGTGTGCTCGGGGCCGCGATTCCGGCGTTCGCGACACCCCCACTCCCGGTCGAGCTCGCATGATCACGTTCGAGCACGTCACGTTCACGTACCCGGACGCGCCGCAGCCCGCGCTCGCCGACGTCGACTTCGCGGTCGACGAAGGCGACTTCTTCCTCGTCGTGGGCGAGACCGGTTCGGGCAAGTCCACGCTGTTGCGCGCGGTGAACGGGCTCGTCCCCCACTTCACCGGCGGCACGCTGCTCGGGCGGGTCACGGTCGACGGCATCTCGACCGTGACACCCCCGCGGGAACTCGCGGATCGTGTCGGTGTTGTCGGCCAGAACCCGACCGCGAGCTTCGTCACCGACACCGTCGAGGACGAGCTCGCGTACGCGATGGAGAACCTCGGCATCGCGCCCGACGTGATGCGGCGACGCGTCGAGGACGTGCTCGACCTGCTCGGGATCGCGGCGTTGCGCCGCCGCACACTCGGCACGCTCTCTTCGGGCGAGGCGCAACGAGTTGCGATCGGGTCGGTGCTCACGTCGTCGCCACGAGTGCTCGTGCTCGACGAGCCGACCTCCGCCCTCGATCCGGGCGCGGCCGAGGACGTGCTCGCGATCCTCACGCGCCTCGTCGACGATCTCGGGCTCACCGTGCTCCTCGCCGAACACCGGCTCGAGCGCGTCGTGCAGTACGCGTCGCGCATCGCGCTCGTCGGCGCGGATCAGCGCGTACGGGTCGGGGCGCCGGTCGAGATGATGGTCGATGCGCCGGTCGCACCGCCGGTCGTCGCGCTCGGGCGTCTCGCGGGCTGGTCCCCGATGCCGTTGTCGGTGCGCGATGCGCGCCGCGCCGCCCGCCCGCTTCGCGATCGGCTCGCGCTGATCACCCCGCCGACACGCACGGCCGCGGCGCGGGGCGACACCATCGCGCGGCTCGCCGGCGTCGCCTCCCACTACGGTCCGACCGAGGTACTGCACGGCATCGATCTCTCGATCGCACGCGGCGAGATCGTCGCGGTCATGGGTCGCAACGGCGCGGGGAAGTCGACGCTGCTCCGGCTGCTCTCGGGGCTCACGCGCCCGACTTCCGGACGCGTCACCGTCGGCGGCGAGATTCCGCACTCGTTGCCCGCCGGGGCGCTCGTCCGCAAGGTCGGGCTGGTGCCGTCGGATCCCGGCGCGCTGTTGTACGAACGCACGATCGAGTCCGAGTGCTCGGTCGCCGACCACGAGCACAAGCTCGCCGCCGGAACCACGCGCGCCACCCTCGAGCGCATCGAAGCGGGACTCGATCCGCATCGTCATCCGCGCGACCTGTCGGAAGGTCAACGGCTCGCGCTCGCGCTGGCCGTCGTGCTCGCGCCCGCGCCCCCGCTGATCCTGCTCGACGAACCGACCCGCGGCCTCGACTACGACGCCAAGGCCCGACTGTCCGTGATCCTCCACGAGCTCGCGGCGAGCGGCCACGCCGTCGTGCTGGCCACGCACGACGTCGAACTCGTCGCGGAGACCGCGGCACGCGGGATCGTGATCGCCGACGGCGAGATCGTGTCGGACGGCGCCGCGCGCGACGTGGTGTGCCACTCGCCGGTGTTCGCGCCGCAGGTCGCGAAGATCCTCGCACCCGAACAATGGCTCACGGTCGCCGAAGTGTCGGCCGCCCTGGCTTCGTGATGGCGACCGCCACCGCAACCACGTCGCTCCCCACGGGCCGGATCCGGTTCCACTGGCGTTCGGGCGTCCTGCTCGCGGCAACCTCGGCCGCGGGCGTCGCCGCGTTCACGTGGCCGTTGTTCGCCCGCCCGAGCGGCACCGAGAACGCGGCGCACGTCGGCGACGCGCCGTGGGTGTTCATCGTGTTGGTGCCGCTCCTGGTCGGCATCCTCTTGTCGGAGCTCGCGAACGGCGCGCTCGACGCGAAAGCCGTCGCGATGCTCGGCGTGCTCGTCGCGTGCGGCGCGGCACTGCGCGCGCCCACGACCGGCGTCACGGGCTTCACCGGTGTGTTCTTCCTGTTGATCCCCGGCGGGCGCGTGTTCGGACGGGGCTTCGGGTTCGTGCAGGGTGCGCTCACGATGTTCGCGTCGGCGTTGCTCACCGGCGGCGTTGGCCCCTGGTTGCCGTTCCAGATGCTCTGCGCGGCCTGGGTCGGGTTCTTCGCCGGCTGCCTGCCCCCGGCGAAGGGTCGGGCCGAGCTCTTCCTCCTTGCGGGCTACGGCGCGTCCGCCGGCCTCGTGTACGGCCTCGTGATGGACATGTGGTTCTGGCCCTTCGCCACCTCGGGAACCCAACTCCACTTCGTCGCGGGCGCCCCGATCGCCGAGAACCTGCAGCGGTTCTGGGCGTTTCACCTCGCGAGCGCACTCGGCTTCGACATTCCACGCGCGGCGGGCAACGCCCTCCTGATCCTCATCGCGGGCACGCCGGTGCTCGCCGCGTTGCGCCGCGCCGCGCGCCGCGCCGCGTTCGGCGCCCCCGTCCGGATCAACCCCGACTGAGAACGACCTGCCGGATCGGACCACCAAATGTCGTCGGGGTTTTCGGCGCCGTCTCATCCGGGCTGCCCTAGCCTCCGGCGATGATCGAGTACGACCTGGTGATCGTCGGCGCGGGGTCGGGGAACATGCTCCCGATGGCGGAGATCGACGGTCTGCGGGTCGCGATCGTCGAGCGCGACCGCTTCGGCGGTACGTGCCTGAATCGCGGTTGCATCCCGTCGAAGATGCTGGCGCACACGGCCGACATCGCGGAGACGGTGCGTACCGCCGGCCGGTACGGGATCAACGCCGAGCTTGTCGGTGCGGACTGGCCCGCGATCCGCGACCGCGTGTTCACGCGCCTCGACCGGCACGCGGCCGACGGGCTCGTGTACCGCCGGGGCAGTGGTGTCGACGTGTACCTGGGCGAGGCGCGGTTCGTCGCGCCGAGGGTGCTGGAGGTCGGCGGGGAGCAACTCCGAGGCGAGCACGTGATTCTCGCGGCGGGCGCCCGCCCGGTCGTCCCGCAGATTCCCGGCCTCGCCGACGTTGCGTTCCACACGACGGACACGATCATGCGGGTCGACGCGCGCCCCGCGTCGATGGTGATCATCGGGGGCGGCCCCGGCGCGACCGAGCTCGGCCACGTGTTCGCCGCGTTCGGCACGGCCGTCACGATCGTCGAGAAGGAATCAGTGTTGCTCGCGATTCTCGACGACGACATCGCGCAACGATTCACCGACGGATGCGCGCACCGGTTCGATCTCCGATGTAGCACCACGGTGACGAGCGTCGAACGAACCGCGGACGGCGTGGCCGTGCACCTCGCAGGCGAGAACCCCGGAGTCGTGCACGCCGAGGTGCTCCTGATCGCGGTCGGCCGCACCCCGAACACCGACGTCCTGGAGGTCGCGGCGGGCGGGGTCGAGGTCGACGCTCGGGGCCGAGTGGTGACCGACGAGTACCTCGCGACCAACGTGCCCGGCGTGTGGGCGATCGGCGACCTCACGAACCACGTTCAGCTCAAGCACCTCGCCAACGCGCAGATGCATCTCGCCGTTCACAACGTCCTGCATCCGAAGGACGCGCGTCCCGGTCACTTCCCGGTGGTACCCGCCGCGGTGTTCGCCGACCCCCAGGTCGCAACCGCGGGTCCGACCGAGCGCGCACTGCGCGAGCAGGGCGCGTCGTTCGTCGTCGCGCGCCGCGACTACGCCCGCACCGCGTTCGGCTGGGCCACGGAAGACACGACCGGCTTCGTCAAGCTCATCGCCGATCCCGCGACCCGGCGGCTCCTCGCCGCGCACATCGTCGGGCCGCAGGCCGCCGCGCTCCTCCAACCACTCGTGCAAGGCATCTACCTCGACAACACCATCGATCAACTCGCGCACGACGTGCTCTACCTCCACCCCTCGCCGAGCGAGGTCGTCGCGCAGGCCCTACTCGAACTCACGGGCGTCGGTTGCGAGGCCTAGAGACCGAGCGACTGACCGACCTCACGACGGAGGCCGCCCGGCTCGCGACCACCTCGGCCGCGGACTGAGGTTCGGATGTCGCGGACCGCGCACTTACGGGTTGCGGTTCGGTTCACCGCGATGCCCTTCGCTCACGGACGCCAGCGCGGTCCGGTCGACCTGATCGGCGCGGGCTACGGCGACGCGAACCTTCGTCAGGGCGCGCAGGGTCGCGGTGCGTGTGCCCTCCTCGACAATCGCGCGTTCGCCGAGGATCGCGCCGGGACCGACCTCGCCGATCGGCTCGCCGTCGACTTCGACGGCGAGCACGCCGTCGAGCAACAGGTACAGCTCGTCGCCGGGTTGACCCTGCTCGACGAGGACCTGGCCGTCCTTGAGCCTGCGGATCGTGCGCTTCTCGCCGGGCCGCATGATGCGCGCCGAGAGATCACGTTCGAGCGCGGTCTCGACCGCGGTGACGAGCGCGGGCGACTCGTAGTCGCCCCACGGCGTGTGCTTGCCGAACGACGTGCGCCACCATTCCTTGAAATCGGCGAGCCCGGCCTTCGCGGTCAGCTTGCCTTCGTTGTCGTAACACCAGTGCCGCGGGAAAACGCTCGCTCCGACGAGCTCGGTCTCCGCACTGCCGTCCGTGTGCAACGTGAGGGCGATCGTGGTCCATACGGTCGGCGCCTCGAACTTCACGAACGGGGGACGGTTCACACGCCGCGGCGCCGGCAGCGCCACATGGCCGCCGAAGGTCTGCACGAAGCGGGCGGAGGTCTCGCCCATTTCGGGTTCGGCGCGCAACTCGCTGAACTTCACGGCCGCGAACCGGGCGAGGTCCTTCTTGCCGAGCCGAACGGTAGTGGCGCCCATGAGGCTGCCGTCGACGTAACCCGCGTCACGGACCGCGCCGTCGGTCACGTCGATCCAGGCGTGCAATCGGTTCGCGAATCGGAAGCGGTCGTCGGCCGCCATCGCAGTCAGGTCGTAGAGCACGTCCGGCGGTGGCGGGTCGTAGTGCGTGACCCCGGACTCGAAGATGGCCTTGTTGACCCCGGTCACCGCTTCCGACGGGATCCACGAGAGCGTGGTGAACGTGTGTTCGACTCGCACGATTCGGCTCCGTTCGTACCGGGCTTCGCCGTCGGTTCGGCACGGCGGGCCAAACGGTACGCATTTCAACGGCATTTGCCCAGCGGAAGGCCGGCGTCGCTCGAGCGCTAGTCGCACCCCGAGCGTCGTGGCGCTCTCCGCCTTGTGCGAACGGCGCAGACCGGATCGAATCATCACGTGACCAGCACCCCTGACCGGAACCCGGACACTTCGGCCGTATGAGATGAGCGTCGATGCGATCGTCGTCGGCGCGGGACCGAACGGTCTGACTGCGGCCGCACGAATTGCACGCGCCGGATTCCGGGTCGCGGTCTACGAGCGCGCCCCGACGATCGGCGGGAGCACGCGCACGACGTCGTTGATGCGACCCGACGTCGTCCACGACGTCGGCGCAACCGTCGTGCCGTTCGCGGCCGCTTCGCCCGCGTTCGCCGCGCTCGGGCTCGAGTTGCCGCTGGTCCACTCCGGCCTCGCGCTCGCGCACCCGCTCGACGGTGGACGCGCCGCGATCGTCGATCGGAGCCTTCATGTGACGGCCGACGCGTTGGGCCACGACGCGACGCGCTACCGCCGGCTCCTCGGTCCGGTGGTGCGACACTTCGACGCCTTCGCCGACTCGACACTCGCGCCCGCGATCCGCCAGGCGCGTCATCCGGTGCTCGCGGCGCGGTTCGGTCCTCTGCTCGTGCTCCCGGGCACGACCCTGGCGCATCTGTTCTCGACCGAACAAGCGCGGGCGTTGCTCATCGGGCTCTCGAGTCATGCGACCGTCCCGGTCAGCCGGCCGCTCACCGCGGGCGTCGGTCTGACGCTGCTCGCGGCCGCGCACGCAGTCGGCTGGCCCATGATCCAGGGCGGCACCCAGGTGCTGACCGAGCAACTCGCAGCAATCGTGCGCGCCGAAGGCGGGGAGATCATCGTCGATCAGGAGGTGGAGTCGCTCGCCGCGCTCCCGCGCGCGCGCGTCACGCTGCTCGACGTCACGCCCCGCCAGTTCGCCGACATCGAGCCGGGCGCGGCGCGGGCGTACCGGCGTTGGAAGTACGGGCCCGGAGTCTGCAAGGTCGACTACGTCCTCTCGGCTCCAATCCCGTGGACCGCCGAGGCCTGCCGACGCGCGGCCACCGTGCACCTCGGTGGCACGGCGCCCGAGATGCTGGAGTCCGAGCGAGAGGTCGCGCGCGGCCGGGTACACGCCCGGCCGTACACGATCGTCGTGCAACCACAGTTGGCCGATCCGACACGCGGCCCCGCGCAGGAGATCCCGCTGTGGGCGTATTGCCACGTACCGAACGGCTCCACCTTCGACGCGAGCCCGAACATGGAGGCGCAACTCGACCGCTTCGCGCCGGGATGGCGCGACCTCGTCGTTGCGAAGCACGTCGTCACTGCGGTCGCGAGCGAGGCGACCAACCCGAATCTCGTCGGCGGCGACATCTCCGGCGGCTTGATGACGGTGCGGCAGATGCTGTTCGGCGCGCGTCCCGGTCGCTCGCCCTATGCAACGAACGTGCGCGGCGTCTACCTGTGCTCGAGCTCGACTCCGCCCGGCGCCGGCGCACACGGCATGAGTGGGTGGTACGCGGCCGGGTCGGCACTACGCATGCTGCAAGGCTGACCGTTGAGGACCGAGACGCCTTACGACGCGATCGCGGCGCCGGCGCGGCGGCCGAAGAACGTCCCGTCACCCAGGCTGATGCCGCTGACGTATCCACCCGCCGCAAGGCTCGCGCCGGCGCGGCCCACTGCGTAGAGGCCGGGTACCGCGGAGCCGTCGGGGTCGAGCACGCGACCGTCGACATCGGCGTGCAGCCCCCCGAGCGTGAACGTGGCGTAGATCGCGCCACGCTCCATACCGAGATCGATGGCGCCGAGCGGCGGGACGAGCGGCTGCACGAACGGCGGCAGCTTCCCGAACTCGGGATCCTCACCGTTCACTGCGTGCGCGTTGTAGTTCGCGACCGTGGCGGCCAGCGCAGCCTCCGGGACACCCATGTCACGCGCGAGCTCCTCGACCGTCTCGGCTGCGTACGCGAACCGAAGCCCGAGCAGGTTGCGCTCGTAGATCGACTCGTCGAGCACCATGAACACGTCGCCGTCGTGCTCCATCAGCGCTTTCCAACCGATGCGACCGGTGTAGGTGTCTTCGTTGACGAACCGGCGGCCCGTGCGGTCGACGAGGATCGCCCGGCACAGTCGGTGCGGCGGCCCCAGCGGGAGCGCACACTCGAACACGTCGAGACGAAGTGGCGCGCCGCCGGCGCCCAGCCCGAGACGGATCCCGCGGCCGTCGTCGGCGTCGGTCCCGATGCGCCAGGCGGGATCGGGTCGCATCGCCGCGGGGCAATGCGCTTGCAGCATCGCTTCGTTGTAGGCGAACCCGCCGGTCGCGAGCACCACACCCCGGCGCGCGCGCACGTGCCGCAACGTGTTGTCGCGGCGCGCGGCCACGCCGATCACGACACCGTCGGTGTCGACGATCAAACGGTCGGCGCGCACATCGACCTCGACCCGCGTGTGCGTGCGGGCGACCGCCGCACCGAGGCATTGCATCAAGAAGTTGCCCGCGCTGTCGGTGTATTGCGGCTTGTGACCGCGCGGCACGGGCCGGGCGATGTCGCAGAACGGCCGGCTGTCCTCGCCGCCGGAGAACACGAGCCCACTGTCGTCGGGCGACTCGCGGTTCGGCTCGTCGAAGAACGCGGCGCGGAACGGCACGCCGTGGTCCTGCAGCCAGTGGAAGTGCGCGACCGATTCGTCGCAGTAGACCCGCAGCCGCGCGAGGTCGGGGCGGTCCGCGGCGTCGGCGACGCCGTGGGGCGCCGTCGCCGCGAGCAGGAACGCGTGCATCGTGTCGGCGTCGTCGTCGTAGCCGCATTCCTTCTGCACGGGAGTGCCGCCCCCGAGGTAGATGAGACCTCCCGACATCGCGCTGGTGCCACCGGGCGCACCCTGCCGCTCGAGCGCCAGGACGTCGAGCCCGCGTTCGGACGCCGCGACGGCCGCCGACGCGCCCGCACAACCGAGGCCGACGACGACCACGTCCGCCTCGTCGTCGAAGCGGGAGACCTCTCGCTCGGCCAGGGGCTCGATGGGCGCCGTCGGATCGTTGCTCACGCGGCCCTGTCATAGTGAACGAGGCGATCGCCGTGCGAATCGCACGACCCCGTACGATCGGGCACCCAGCCATCGCATCGGGAGGAACCATGAACGAAGAGCGGGCCCGAACACTGCTGCGCGCCGAGCGCAGCCGCGTGGAGGAACTCCTGCGCGAGACGACTGCCGCCGGCCAGGACGACCGCGCGGCGGCCAA
>Ga0075015_100000285_pt1 | contig 16735 bp, 15 predicted proteins | sample AleBraG_ABR_2013_FD_71476 | JGI IMG/M metagenome (GOLD analysis project Ga0075015, IMG submission 71476) | Freshwater sediment microbial communities in response to fracking from Pennsylvania, USA - Alex Branch Run_MetaG_ABR_2013 | ecosystem: Environmental > Aquatic > Freshwater > Creek >...
CGCCGCCCGAGACTCCACCGGCAACGCCGGCGTCGCAGACTTCTGAGATCTATTCCGGTCCGTCGAACGGCCTGGTGCTCTGGTCCGGGCTGTTGCCGAAGAACGATATTGTGACCGTGGACGGAGCAACCACCAGCGTGGGGCGGATTCTGAGCGGATCGCTGCCCGGGGTTCCGGTGAATTTGACGCTCGACCCGAAGGACATAACGCTGGTGGACCCGCCGTCAGCGGCCAACGGGTGGAAGCACTTCTCGTTTCACGCCAAGAAGGGACGCAGAACTGTGGTGACGATTCACTGGGCGGCGCGATAGCGCTAGTGTTTCGCTGGGGCGGCGCTGTGGCGCACGGCGCTTGATATGCCGCGCTCTTTGAGCAGGGTTTCAATCATTTCGCGCCAATAGGCTTCCTGCAGCATCTTCTCATCGCCTGCCACCGGAGTCTGCGAGCGAATGTTGCCGGAGCGGTCAATCCATATGATTTGGGGCACGACCAGGCGATCAATGGTGGAGAAAGACAGGAATTTCAGAACGTTTTCTCGCTCGGCATAACCGATCGGGTAGGTGGCGCCGGTGCCCTTCACAAATTCGGTGACTTTGGCATCGGTGGCCTCATTGAAAGCCACGCCGACGGGCTGGAAGCCTTTGGCTCCATACTCGGCATAGAGCTTGCTGAACACACGCGCGGCGTTTTGGCAATGGGGGCAGGTGGTGAAGAGCATTTCAAGCGCGACTACTTTGCCACGATATTTATTGAGAGCCTGTTTTTGACCGCCGGGATAGTTGATGACGAAGTCCGGCGCCGGGCGAAGCACCGGCAGCGGGCCTGGGTCGGTTGCCTGGAGCAGAGCAGTGAAAAAGAAAAGTGCCACGCATGCAAAGCGCATACTTTATTTTAACGAACCTTCTACACTCGACACTTGGGCGCCAAGGCACGTGACTAGGAATTGGCTGGCATCACCGGCGCCTCTGAGCACGGTCTCGTCTTGCTGGTCGAGATCGAGCTTGCTGAACTTCTTGGCCAGGACCTTGCGGTAGAGGTCAAAAAAATGCCGGGCAGCTTCCGGGGAATCCCAATTGGTGGCAAACGTCAGAACCGGATTCTGTTTCTGCTTGTTTTCATAATACGCGTAAGACGCTCCAATCAGGTGGGCGGCCGCGGCTTCGCCGTCTGGTTTGCCCACGGTCTGCGACAACAAGACGCGGAGGTCGATTTCTCCCAACGTGCCCTCCGCCTGTTTGCGGAGGTGCTTGATGCCAGACGGCGGTTTGGGAGGTTTCGGCAAGATGGGGGGCGGCTGATCGGCGTAGGCCTCCGGATGGAGTATCTGATGGGTGGTGATGGGCGGATCCCGAAACACGCGGCTGAACGCCTCGCGGCCGTAGCGGTGATACAGCGCGTCCTGAAACAGCAACCCTTCCGCATACGGGAACACCAGGGACACGCGAATATAGAGCGGGGCCTTGGCGAACACCGGAAACTCAGAGGCGCTTTGCTGCAGCAGGTCCGGCCGGTCGCGCAAGACAAAGTCCGGGATGCCGGTGTTGCTGTTGGTCATGTATGCGGTCATCAGCCAAGTGGCTTGTCCCTCCATGACGGCCTGTCGGGCAGCCTGGGAGTCGTCGCTGCGTCCGCTCTCCTTGATGTATTTGTCCAGACGAAAATTCTGGTCAGCCAGAGCGTGCGCGAGTTCGTGGACCAGCGCCACCCGTCCATCTGGTCCCACATTGTTGTCCAGCAGAAACAGCTTCTTCTTGTTGTAGTCGTAGAAGGCAGCAGCCTGCTCAGTGAGCAGATCGATCATGGTGGCTTTTAGATCGAAGTCCTTTGGTACTAGTCCGAGCATCTTCAGAACGGCTCCCTGGAGGCGGAGATCTTCCGGCTTCAGAGTTTGGCGGATCTTCTCATTGAGGTATTGACGTAATTGTTCCCGGTTGATTGAAGCATACGGAACGTGGTGTTTAAAGGGCAAACCGGTTATGGCGCTCAGCCTGGACTCGATTTGCGCCGTTTCTCGGAACAAGTCGTCGGTGGGGGTTGCGGCGCTGACTACGACGCCGAAGAATAGGACTAGGGGAGGGAGACGCAGCATGATTCCTCCTATCGTAGTTGATTGGGGTCCATTGGCATATACGATTGGTTCAGAACGGATAGTACCGGCGGGGAATGCCAAGCGCGGGTATTCCCTCTAGAATGAGAGTGTGAGGCAAACCTCGTACCTACGTCCGGCTGTACAGTGGCTTGTGGTCGCGGCCGCTTTCGCAGTGATGACGGTGTCGGTCTACGTCTTCTGGAACGCCCATCAGTGGGATTACATGCCCACGCGCTCTCCGGACAGAATCGATACGGATGTGCGCGGGCAAATGCTGCAGGACCGGATGGAGATTTTGAACCGGCGGGCGGGCGACATGGAGACGCTGGTAGCGTTGCTGCTGGCCTTGTCGGGGCTGTATACCATCATCTTTGTGGTCACGTCGTATTTCACCGCGGCCAGTTTTGGGAAGCAGGCGGACCGGTCTGCGCGCCTGGTCAAAGACGAACTCGGCTTAGCGATGGGTGATTTGCGCTCTTTGCAGGACGAGACGCGGCAAGTGCTGCAGGCGGAGAGCAAGGCGGCGTCGGAGCGGCTGGACAAGATCCACGGCGAGACGCGCAAGCTGGTAAGCGAGAGCGAAGCGGAGTTGAAACAAGGCTTCCTCACGTATTCGGAAATCTCTCTGAATCTGCATGCGATTCATCAGCGGCTGGCGCAGTTGGTGGGACGTCCGCTGAATGACGAAGAACAGTTGGAAGTGATTCAGTACGAGCAAGCGCTGGCGCCGCTGGAGGCGATCGGCGCGCGGCAATTGGGCCCGGCGATGGCGCCGGTGTACCGGCTGCTGGGGCAACACTACGCCGACTACGATCTGGCGCGCTCCCGTTTCTATCTGCACCGCGGATTGGCGATGTCGCCGGCGGGCAGCGGCAATCAGGCGGAAAACCACTATGAGCTGGCCCGCACCTACGCCCGCATGGTGAAGAACGCCCCGGCCGAGCGGACGCGCTATTACAGCCTGGCGACGGAACAACTACGAGCGGCGTTCCGCAATCCCTCCAAGTCGCTGGAAGATTCGCTGGCGCAGGACATCGAAGAAGGCGGAGTGCTGTATCAGCTTGCCAGCACGCCTCCCTTCGACAAAGCTGTGAACGATCTGCTGCTGAACGTCAGCGTGGGGATGGGGTAGCGGCGGCTGCCGTAGTTCAGGACATCAGTTGCCGAAGCATGGATGCCGTCTTGGTCAGGCCTTGAGCCTCCAAGGTGACGACGTATTCTTTAAGCGTCTTCCGCGGATTTTTCAGGCTCTCGCGATGATCGCGAGCGGCCACGGCCACGATATCCGTCGCCAGATCCAGAAGATGCAGGCTGAATTCATCCGGATGTCGTGCATCGATTCCGTATGGAGCCAAAACGTCGGAAGATGCGACGATCACATCTGAGCGACTGCCAATCGCTGCTGCCAAGACGTGACGATCATCGGATCGGGAAGCCACAAACCATCGATCAAATCAATGCTTCGTAGTCCGTCACGAAGGCATCGGCCGCGTGTTTGTCCGTGAGACGCAGTGGACAGCGCGATCGCCGATGCCTGCCAATGCGCGGTTTGATTCAAGGGGGCCATTCCGATCTCGGTGGTCGTCAATTGGGCTGAAGCGCTGTAGGTGGCCGAGACTGTTGTCGCTCGCACGTCCCAGAAGGCGTCGATCAAGCCGTGCGCACTCTCCCCTGACCCTATACCAAGCTATTATTGAACTAGATGCTCAGCCGTTACATTCATGAGGCTATGAGGCGGGCTCGCTACAAGACTCTCGCGGATGGCACATATTTTCGGGCAGATCCCTGGCCTCCGCGGCGTGTGGGCAAACGAAGATACTCAGGAACAATGCCGGGAAGTGCTCCAGGAGGTCCTGGAAGAGTGGCTGGTCCTGAAAATCCGCGACCGCGGCCCCATCCCCCGCATGGGACGGATCAGTCTGCCCGTGAAGGCAGCCTGACAGATGGAGCCGGTCTCCCGGCGCGAACTAATATGGAGGCGGGGTGATTGACGGGCCGCTCCTGAAAGAGATTCTGCGCCAGGCGGGAATCAGACTCGACGACTGGTGAACAAGGTAGGGCTTGCTTGGGATAGAATCATGAAAGCTTCCCGTGACCTTTTCGCCGCCGGAGCCACTTCGCACACTGTGGGGGCGATGGGAGCTAGAAAATAAAGCTCAGCCCGCCGCGGACAGCGCGAGGGGTTTGCATCAACAGGATCCCGCGGTTGTCGGACGCGGGAATGTGCAGGTAGCCTTGCGCGGTGAGATTCTGAATATCGGCCGTGGCCTCCAGGCGTCCGGGGATGCCGGGAAATCCGGGGAGGGGCTGGCTGACGTGGATGTTCAAGCCTGGGTCAGTGTAGGTGTTTCCCGTGAGATTGGCGTGCGAAGGCAATAGGGAGCTGCTCTCGTTCCACTGATAACTGGCCTGGATGCGGGTGCCTGAACCGGGCAACGTGGCTGCGGCGCGAGCCGAGGCCCAGAAGCGTTGGCTGGTGCGCAACATGCCGCGCAGTTGGTCGGCGCTGTTGCTGTCAAACTGGGCTCCGGTGGTGGTGAGAGCGCCGGCTCGTCCCGCCGAAACGCCGGCTTCCAGGTGATCGGTGATGCGGCGCTGCACGGACGCGGCATATCCATAGCGCTGATAGCTGCCGACGTTCAAGATGCTGGTGCGGTCAGAAAGATCGGGCAACACCTCACCGGCGCCGAAGACGTTGTTGCCGGAAGCCGCGGTGAGCGCGCCATTGGCCACTTTTTCGTGAAAGGCCGACACCTGCACTTTGGTTGCGCCCAGCTTCTTCTCGTATCCGAGCTCAAGATTCTGAGTGCGCTGGATCTGTGCCTTCCCGTCGCGTAAAGAAACGCGGGGGAGATAGGATAGGGCGGCCAAATCGTGCAACAGCTCCGGATCGTAGTTGGGCACGGCGTCAACCTGAGTTTTGGCACCCGGATTCCGCTCCAATTCCACCGGCTGCGACCCGGCGCTAAACGCGCCGCGCAGGGTGCCCCACTCGCCGCCGTCATAGGTAAGCCTGGCAAACGGACTGAAGTAGTTGAAGTGGTCGATGAACGAAACCGAGTCAATGGAGGCTCCATACTCCAAGCGCACATCCTCGCCCAGTTCCAGGTGGTCGCGCGTGGTGAGCGACATGGCTCGCAGGGCGGGGAGAGCCGCGTTCGGTCCGACGGGCACAGACAGTTGGCGAATGTTGACGGTCACCTCCGGGCCAAAGCCTTCGTGGCTCCAGTTGGTCCGAAACGCAGCGGCGGGCATACCCGTGCGCGCGCCATACCCGACATCGCCGCTCAATTGCAATTGGTTGCGTCCAAGGAAGGAAGTGGAAACGGCGAAAGCGGTTCCGTAGTCGGCGTCGGCGGTGCTACCAAGGGAACCAGGGTCGCCGGCAGACAGCAGCAGCACTCCGCGGGTGTCGGCGAACTTACTGACGCCGCCGACGGGCTTCTCCGCGGGCGCATTCGGGAACCAATCGGGCAGAGCGCGCAACACCGGCCGGGTGGAACTGGACACACGGAGCGTGCCCTTCCAATCGTCGCTCATCAAAGCGCCCTGACCGGGGAGCGCATACACCAGTTCAACCGAGCTCAGCAGGCTAGCCATGTTGATGAACAGTAAACTCTGCATGCCAGGCTGCACCACGATTCTCTGTTTGAGAGCGGGAACAAAGCTGCTCAAGGATACGCGCAGGGAATAGGTTTCCGGGGCCAACCCTTCAAAACCAAACACGCCGCGCTCATTGGTGATGGCCTGGAAGATTTGCCGCTCCTGCCGATTGAAAAGTGCGACGGTAGCTCCCATCTGCGGCACGCCGGCGACATCGCGGACATAACCGGCGATGCTGCCCGACAGGCGTAGCGCAGTGACTTGGGCGGAGCACACCGGGAGTCCAGCCATGACGACCATTCCCAGCATCGAGGCTTTTGCTATCCGCCTTAGGATCACAAGTTGCGCATCCAAAAATGGCACGCCGAACAGGCCGCGCCCGATTCCCCTATTTTACCGTAAAATTAGCCGTGGGTGTCAGCACCTGGTTGGTGGACTTGTCCGTTACCTTCATCCGCAATGAGTATACACCCGGCTCCAACGACTTGAGCGGCAAGAGTTTCTCTACCGTAACCTGTTGCGCGGAGGCGCCCTTGATGGTGTTGATGTCTTCCGTGTATTCCAAGACCGGCTTCTCGGCGCCGCTCTTGACAATCTGATATTCGATGGACCCGCTCGGTTTCTTGGTCTTCTCGTCGGCCGCGAAGTTGTAGAACTGGGCGTAGATTCCCAGCTTTTCGTCGCGCTGGAAAGTGTCGGTCATGCGCGGCCGCACTTTGGTGTCCCCAATGACGAACTGGCCAGTACCGATGCTGCGGGTGGGCACCTTCTCAATCAGGTCCGCCAGAATCAAGCTGCTGCCGGAGAGCCTTTCGTCCTCGTAGTGGGGGACGTTAAGGGCCATCTCGTAGCTGGTCATGTTGCCGCCGACGATATCTTTGCAAACCACGTTCAGCCGGTACATGCCGGGCGCCAGGGGAATCGATTTCTGATAAACCGAGGAGCCGGCAATGGCGCTCTGCAGCATGCTGTTGGGCACTTCCACCTGCACGACATCTTCAAAGACGTTGACCGCGCGGCGCGACAACGTGGTGATGCGGCCGTAGATATTTATCGTGGCTTTGGAAACGCTCTCAGTCTGTTTGAACTGCAAATCCTTGCGCTCAAACAACAGCGTGACGTTGCTGAGGACGGTGGAATCGGTGATCTTGAGGAAATCCGCCCGCACCTTCATGGGCAAGGTGTTAAAGCGAATGCTGGTGCTGACTACCGCTTCCAAATCCGGGAATTTGATCTTGGGAGGCTTTTGCAGGGCTGTAAACCGCTCCAGGCGCTCAAACTGATTCATACTGGCCGGCAGGGGCGAATTTCCGGTTCCGAGGTGCGTGCCGTCGGTACGGTTGAAGCGGGCGGTCTTATCGGAAAGACCCATTTGCTCGTTCATGGTCAAGCCGGCGCCAGGAACATAGAGCAGTGCGTCCTTTTCAGAAGGATCCATCGTCATGTGATATTCGCCCGACATGGTGGTATCGACAAACTCGATTTCCACGTTGTTGCCGATGCCATCAATATAGCGATAGCGCCACTTTTCAAAGGGATAAGTGGACGTGGAACCGCCGCCTTCCTCGTATGGGCGCTCATAGCTGCCACCCGAGGGGTGCGAGTCGATTTCGTCGGGAGGACCAAAGGTAATGTAGATGCGGCCGCGATCCGCCTTCCAGCCCGGGATACCGGAAGCATAATGCTCATTGGCGTAGGCGATGCGGCGATAGTGCTCTTCCTTATACTCGTTCTCTTCGGTGTCGGGTGTCGGATCGCGGCGCAGCCAGAACTGTTCGACAAACTGCTGGCGTTCTTCATCGGTTTGCAGGTTCTTGAAAGCCTTGCGCTCTTCGTCGGTGATGATGTACACCACGTCGGTGTTGAGCCAGCTCTTGTACGGCGTTTCCAGCTCTTTGCGGAGCTTCTTTTCCTGCGCTTTCTTCTGCTTGTCCGTCATGGGTTTGGCGACGGTATCGCGAGATGAGCTGGCGCTGGTTTTGTCGTCTTTATCCGCAGCCAGGCCGAGGGCGAGGAACGCGCCTCCCGTAACGACCGGAAGACCAATCAGGAAGAGCTTTGCTTTCATACAATTCACCCACTGAAGCGAACTGAGACTTTCCTATCTTAGCGCACTGACGCGCGGGGGTGGAGGCAGGTTTCGGCGGAAGGGGGCCGGTCAAGCCGTCTGTGCCATCTTCACGAGAGAGCCCAACGGCGAGGGATTCAGCCTCAGGGACGCCGGGGCGCTGCGCGTTCTTGCGATTGTGGTGCAGGATGGCATCCTGCGGCGGCATCCTGCGGCGGCTTAAGCAACCCGCCCGATTTCGGCCCGCCACGGGTCGGCCTCGCGAAAGTCTGCGACACACTCAAACTGTTTTTTCTAATTTCTTGCGGGCCAGCGGCCGGGCAAAGGCGTTGGTCGGGTTGTGGATGTTGATGGTCATGATTTTGCGATACAGCTCCACCGCCTTATCCTTGTTGCCGGTTTTCTCGTACGACTGCGCGAGCAGGCTCAGGATGAAGGGATCGCGCTGTTCCGCTTGCTCCAGCTCAGTGGCCGCCGTCTTGTAGTCGCCGGCATAGAAGGCGACATAGCCGGCGAGATAGGGATAAAAAGGCGCCTGCTGCGGGTTGGTTCCTTTATCGACGATGGCTTTCACGGCGGCGGCGTGCTGTTCAGCTTGGGCATGCCGGCCGCGGCGGGCGGCGATGCGGGCCTGTGCGTGCTCCCACCGCAACGTCCACAGGTCGGTTTCGGCGGCGGAGAGATCGGGCTTCTTCAGTGCCATTTCATGGCCGGTTTTGTACCATTTTTCCGCCTCGTCGATCGAACTCGATTCGAGGCAGAGCCGCCCGGCCTCGTTGGCGGCCTCGGCGGCTGCATTCCAATCCTGAGCAGACACACGCAGGTCGAGAACTTGTTGCTCGTACCTGGAGGAGTTCGCGCAATCGCCGGAGAAGGCGTAGGAGATCGCCATGGCCGTCAGAGCTTGGGGTTTGGATTTTTCCGGCGCGACGGCGATGGCTTTGGTCAGATACTTGCGAGCCTTGGCATATTGGCCATCGAGATCGAGCACCACGCCGGCGCCCAGATTGGCGTCGTAGGATTCCGGCGTTTTCGCCAGCACCTCCTCGTATAGCGCGAGCGCCAACGCTTGCTTGCCTTCCGCATTGAGTTTGCGGGCTTGCTGGATCTGGTCCTGCGCAGTGAGCGCGGCCGCGCAGAGGAAAACTACGGGAATGTATCGGATCATCTATTGGCTCCCCGCTCCTTCACTCTTGCGCACGGTGGGATACGTGATGCCGAGCTGTTCGAGGTAGGTATCGTACTTGGATGGGTCGTAATAGAACGCCTTCATCTTGGGCCGATACTGCTCCATGATTTTCTGATTGAGCCAAATGGCGGGTTTGTCATCGGGCCGCAAAAAACTCTTGTATTTTGTGTCTTTATTCTGCACGGTGTTGAAGTATTCCCAGGATTTCTGGACTAATTCAGGGTGCAGCAGAATGTCGAGCATGGTCATGGCCTGCACCTTGGCGCCAGCAATCACGCCCTTGTGAGCGATGGGCGTGGCCATGGAGATCGCGTTGGCCCAGTTGTGTCCCGGACCCGCTTGAATATTCGATGGGTAGTTCAGTGTCACAGTCGGCACCGCCCAGGAGATATCGCCGATATCGTCGGAGCCGCCGCCCATCGGTCCGATGTTGGCGCCCATTTCGCCTTCCGCCGGCTCTTCGCGCGGCGCGCGCAGTTCACTGAGCTTGGAAGGCATGCCGGTTTCCTTGACTTTCATTTCATGTTGCACGGCTTTGGCCAGCGTCTGATCGGCCTCTGACCATGTGGGCAGACCCACTTTCTTGATGTTCTCGTACATAGCTTCGGCAATGGGTTTGTTGAAATAGCCGGGCCAGGCGCTGCCCAGCAACCGCTCGGTATACGTCGTGTCGGTCATGAGCGTGGCGCCTTTGGCCATGTTGTCGGCGATGCGCCAGAGATCCATGATGTGGTCGTAGTCGGCCTCACGGAAGTAATACCAGACGGCTGCCGTGGGCGGGACGACGTTGGGTTGATCGCCGCCGTTGGTGATCACATAGTGAGAGCGTTGGGCCAGGCGCAGGTGTTCACGCCGGAAGTTCCAGCCGACGTCCATCAATTCCACGGCGTCCAGGGCGCTCTTGCCACGCCAAGGAGCGCCGGCGGCATGGGCGCTTTCGCCTTTGAACATAAATTCGAGTGAGACCAGGCCATTGCTGCGGGATGGGCCGTAGGAAACCGCCAGATTGGTTCCGACGTGGCAGAACAGAACCACGTCCACATCTTTGAAAGCGCCGGCGCGCACGTAGAAGGCTTTAGTGCCGAGTTCTTCTTCGGCCACGCCGGGCCAGAGCTTGATGGTGCCGGGGATGTGCTCCCGCTCCATCACCTTCTTGACCGCCAGCGCGGCCAGGATGTTTAGCGGCATGCCCGAATTGTGACCTTCGCCGTGACCGGGGGCGCCTTCAATCATCGGCTCATGCCAAGCGACCCCGGGCTTCTGCGATGCCTGAGGAATATCGTCGATATCGGAGCCAAGCGCGATCACCGGCTTGCCGTGACCCCAGGTGGCCATGAAGGCGGTGGGGATGCCAGCCAGGTTGCGTTCGATGGTGAAGCCTTCTTTCTCAAGCACGCCGGTCAGGTATTTGGATGTCTCGAATTCCTGAAAGCCGAGTTCGCCGAAGCTGAAGACGGTGTCCACCATCACTTGCGCCTGCTTTTTCATTCCGTCGATCTGGCCGCTGAGGTCAGCTTTGATGGCGGCTTCTTTGCCGGCGGCAATTTGGGCCTGCGGGAACGCGCTGGCCGCGCTCAGCAGAGCGAGAATCACTATGTTCTTCATCGGTCGAACTCCTTGGTAAAGATGACAGCCTCCACGGAGAGGGAATCAGTGCCTATGCTGGAGAATTGTACTACTGACAAGCGGGCGTGCGCCAATGCAGCGGATGAAATTCCGGCGCAAGTCCTGCAAGCCTGAGGGCATAGGCAGTCGATCTCCGGCCCCTAGGAGGAAGAGGAGGGGCGAAAGGTCGTCGAAAACATGGAAAACATGGGGAACGTCTCGTCCGTCCCCGGTTTTTGGGTCACGCGGCATCGGGCTCGGCGATATCCTCGTGTCCCATGTCCACCACAAAATGGACCAGCTTGGGGTCGGTGCCCCGCACCAATGTGGTCACCTCCGTACTGCCTTGGCGAACTCCGGAAACTCGTTGTGATACGCGACGGACAGTTCCACGCTGGCGCCAAATTTGCCCGCCGCGTTCAAGGCGACAATCTTCTTGTCGATCGCGACCGCCGGCGCGCCACTGAGGATCAGATTTTCCGCGCCCAATTTGGCCGCGCCCAAAGCAACTTTACGGTACAAATTGGCAGGCGCAATCTGGGTCTCCGGATCGTACGACGGCAACCAGATGTGGACGGCGAAAAACCGCAAGCCGGGGCGTTGATGGCGTCGCGCGCCGGGACCGGTTTATCGAATTGGCTCTCCAGGTTGCGAAAGCCGGTTTCAAAGCCCGCAAATCCGTACTTCTGCAGTTTCGCGAGCACGCCCAGCAGCCCATCAAAATCGGCGATTATGTAGGCGTTGGTCTGCGCGCCCAAATGCAGGCGCGCACTCCCGGCGCCTAACAGAGTAGAAGCGGCCAAACCCAGAGTAAAGTCACGGCGCGACAAGATCCAATTCGGCCTCGCCGGAGGATCGGCCTGATGTATAGATTCTGCGGATGCTGAGCGCGGACAAAAGCGCCTGCTCAAGGCCGGCATCCATGAGAGCAAAGCACGTGAGAAAGCGTCTGAAGCGTTTGCCGCGCGTCCATGCGCCGAACCGAATCGGAACCGTGCTCCGGATCCGTTGCGACACCTTATTGAAGGCTAACCTTCTTCCGCCTCATACCCGGCGATCGCCAACTGGAGTTCGGCGGCCCGTTCGATCATCGACTCCCGGTCGAGCATCAGCGTGCGGCCGGCGTCCACTGCCAGTGCGGTGGTTCCCGTCTCCGCCATCACGCGGATGGTGCCTTCGCCCACCACCGGCACATCAAAGAGCAGGTGCTTGCGCCGGTTCGACGATTTCACCAGCGTCAGCGGGCGTCCATTGACCAGGGTAGCGGCGCGCCGCAGCATCGCGTCGGTCCCTTCCATGGCTTCCACGGCCACGCAAGCGCGTTCGCAAATAGCCACACTCTGGCCGACATCCATGCCCGCCAGGGCGCTGGCGATCCGCCGCCCGTAGCGGATATTCTTGTTCTCTTCTTCCGTTGGCTTGCGCTTGCTGAGCACGCCCTTGTCCGCCAACAAGGGCTTCAAGAAGAGCGTGGAGTCCGCCAGGCGAATCCCCTCGTCATGCAGCAGGCGCGCCACGCCGCCAATCAACGCGTCGGTGTTTTTTCCCTTCAACGACGCCAGCAACTTGACCAGCCGCCAGTCGGGCCGAATTGAAGAGAAAATACTGGCGTGCTTGACTTGCCCCGCCATGATGATTTCGGTGATGCGCTCGCTCTTGCAGATGTCGATCAGCTTGCTCAGTTCGCCCAGGGAAATCCAGTAACATCTGGCGGCAAGCTGCTCCACTTCGGGCGCGGCTTCTTCCCGCAGCGCAATGGCGACGACCTCGTCGCCGAGTTTGCGCGCCGTCTCCAGCGCCAGCAGCGGGAATCGTCCGTTGCCGGCGATCATCCCGTACTTCACTTGATGAACTCCGTCGCATACCGTCCGGCCGTGCGAGAAAAGCACATGGGGAAGCCTGTGGCTAAAGGTGGCACAGGCTTCGGCGCGGGCGACCCGGAACGAGCCGTCACAAATATCAGAAGCTTCCAGCAACTCCCGACGCGGACGGGGACACTGCGGGCTCGAGACCGAGCTCCTTCGCTCAGAACTATCGCAGCAGTGTCCCCTTGGCGCATTTCGCGGGGCTCAGCGAACGGTTCTCTGGAGAGCGGGGGTGCCGCGGTGCGGCTCCATACGAAAGAAAAACGGCCCTTGCCGCAACGAATACTATCAACGAATTGCAGGCGATTCCTCCAAAGCCTGTGCTGCGGTAGCCTTCCAGATCCGCACTTCACTTGATGAACCCTCGCTGCGCCGAGCCAATGAATGCGAGCAGTTCCTCCAATTCGGGACTCGCCGGAATCTCTTCGCGGATGCGCTCTACCGCTTGAGTAGTGTTCAGCTTGGCACGCGTGAGCAGGCGGAAGGCCTTTTGCAATTGATCGATGCGGCCGGCGTCAAAGCCACGGCGCTCCAGGCCGATTTTGTTGGCGCCGAAGACCTTCGATTCGCGCGGCGTCACCGTCATCGAGTACGGCAGGACGTCTTGCGTAATCACGCTGTAGCCGCCGATAAAGGCATGACGGCCGATGCGGCAGAATTGATGCACACCGCTGAAGGCCTCGATCACCGCCCAGTCTTCCACCACCACGTGGCCGGCAAAGGTGACGGCATTCCCCAGGATGACGTGGTCCCCGATGCGTGCGTCGTGGGCGACATGGGCATAGGCCATCAGCAGACAATCGCTGCCGACGCCTGTCAGCATGCCGCCGCCTTGCGTGCCGCGGTTGATGGTGACAAATTCGCGAATCTGATTGCGGTGCCCAATGCGCGTCTGACTGCGCTCGCCTTTATACTTCAGGTCCTGCGGCGTGACGCCGATGCTGGAGTAAGGATAGAAGACGTTGTCCTCGCCGATCTCCAGCGGCCCTTCGGTATAGACGTGGGCTAGCATGCGCGTGCGAGCGCCCACCACAACGTCGGGGCCGAGAATGCAATGGGGGCCGATTTCGGCGGACTCGGCAATCCGCGCCCGCGGATCCACGATCGCAGCCGGGTGAATCGCCATCGGTTATTCGACGACGGCCGCCGGTTCGGGTTGCGGCTGCGCCGTGCGGTCGGCCAGTTTGCACATCATCTCCGCTTCCGCCACCACCAACCCGTCCACTGTGGCCTTGCCGTGCATCTTGGCGATGCTGGCCTTGCGTCGAGTGAGTTGCATTTCGATGCGCAGTTGATCGCCGGGACGCACCGGCCGCCGGAATTTGGCCTGTTCCACAGACGCCAACAGAACCAGCTTGTTCTTGCGGTCGGGAATCTGGCTGAGCACCAGCACGCCGGCCACCTGCGCCATGGCTTCCACAATCAGCACACCGGGCATCACCGGAAAATCCGGAAAGTGGCCCATAAAGAACGGCTCGTTGATGGTCACGTTCTTGATGCCAACGATGCGCTCGGCCTCCAGTTCGATGATCCGGTCCACCAGCAGGAACGGGTAGCGATGAGGCAGAATCTCGCGAATTTCCAGAATATCGAGTTCCGGCATGGGAAGTGGCTATTATAACAGGCGATGCATCCTTTTCTGGAACACGCGCGTTTAAAACAAAAAGAGATCATTGCGTTGACCGGAGAGATGGTGGAATGCGAGTCGCCGAGCGACGATCCGGCGGCGCTTAAACGTTGCGGAGACCTGATCGCCGAGAAGCTCTCGCCACTCGGCAAAGTGAAGCGGTTTCCTGGTGGCCATATACGCTGCGAATTCACCCTGCCTGGGCCGCATAAGAAGGAGCCCGGGCAGATTCTCGCACTCGGACATTTGGACACCGTCTGGCCGCTGGGGACACTCGCGCAGATGCCTTTTCGTCAGGAGAAGGGCCGCTTGTGGGGTCCAGGCGTGCTTGATATGAAAGCCGGGCTGGCATTTTTGATCCATGCCGTGCAGTTGCTGCGGCAGTTGGATCAGCCCGTTCGGCGCAAGCTGGTGCTGCAAGTCAACGCCGATGAGGAGGTGGGCAGCGAGTCGTCGCGTCCGCTCACCGAAGAAGCGGCCAAGCAGAGCGCCGCTGTACTGGTGCTGGAGCCCGGCACCGGCTTGGAAGGCAAACTCAAGACGGCGCGCAAAGGCGTTGGCGATTTCACGGTGACCGTGCGTGGGCGAGCGGCGCATTCGGGTGTGGATTTCTCCAACGGCGCCAACGCCATTCTCGAACTCGCGCGACAGATCGAGCGCATCGCGTCCTTCACCAACCTCGAACACGGGATCACGGTCAATCCAGGCGTCATTTCCGGCGGAACGCGCGTCAACGTGATCGCCGCTGAGGCGCGGGCGGAAGTGGATATCCGCGTCGCTCGGTTAAAAGATGCCGCACTATTGGAAAAGAAGTTCCGTGCACTGAAGCCCATTGACAAGCGCTGCACCATCACAGTGACCGGCGGTCTTAACCGCCCACCCATGGAGCGTAGCGCCGGCATCGCCAAGCTATTTCAGACCGCGCGCGAACTGGCTAACGGCATGGGCGTGACCTTGGAAGAATCCAGCACGGGCGGCGGCTCGGATGGCAATTTTACGGCGGCGCTGGGTGTGCCAACGCTCGATGGGCTCGGGGCCGTTGGCGAGGGCGCTCATGCGTTGAATGAAAGCATTCTGGTGGACCGGATTGCGGATCGCACCGCTCTCATAGCCGCTTTAATTCAAACTCTCGCTGATCGCCCAACATAAAGATCACGGTTCGTCTTCATCGACCATGGCATGTCTTTCCGGCAGCATACGCTCGTGAAGGATGCGGGAAACGAGAATGCCTGCCGGCTCGCGCCGGAAGAACACAACGTGCTTACCCTGTTCCATGCGGCGCAAACCCGGCGAATGTGATCGCAGGGTCGGCCAAGCGCAGGCCTGTCGGCCAGACGCTGGCATCAAGCTTCCAACTCGTCGAGATAACGGATGGTTTGGTCCACGCCCCACCTACGCAAGCTGTGTGTGCCGATATCCAAAAGGTCTAACTCGGCAGCTTGGGACAGACAGAATTTAGCCACCTGCTAGCTCTTCTTGGAAACCCTCAGTTTCCGTCGGACACGGTCGAAAGAGTTCCCCTTGGCAACCCCGCTGGAGTCGCCTGCATCAATCACCTTGCGCAGAGCAGCCAGTTTCGCCTCGTACTGCTGTTCCTCGCGCTCCAATGTCCGCAGTGCTGCGCGGACAACCTCGCTGGCGTTTTCGTACCGCCCGCTCTCGACCTTGGCCAATACGAAGCTGTCAAGTTCATCGGTTAGATTCACATTGCGAGTCGGCATGATGGTCCTCTTAGGGGAAGCATCGCTCGTTCTGTTCCCCAGTTGCAGTCCCCTCGCAGAAACCTCGGATGGCTCGACTTCGGTAGTCCGTCCAGCACCGACCACAACTCCGGCTGCGCAAACCAGGCCGCAGTCTGATTCCCCGCCTGCACTTCCACGTCCATGACCATCCGTATGTTCCCGGTGAAATAGCTGTGATAGGCGTGCGCAGGACGCCCTGGCTTTTGCGGATTGTATCCACCTTCGCATCGTCCTGGTGTCCGCACGCCAGTGGGGTAAATCCACCCTCATCGCCATCAAAGCGGTCCATCATGCCTTCACGCAACCCAAGGGCTTGGTCGTCGTGTGTTCGCCCTCCGTGCGCCAATCCCGCGAATTCTGCCGGAAAGTCCTCGAGTTTTTGCAACAATTAGGCATCAAATCGCTCGATCTCCCCAACGGCTCTCGCATCGTCGGTCTCCCCGCCAACGAGAACACCATTCGCGGATTTTCCGCCGCCACTTTGCTGCTCATCGACGAGGCTGCCCGCGTCTCCGACGGCCTCTACGCCGCCGCCAAGCCCATGCTCGCCACCACCGGCGGCGAAATGTGGCTCCTGTCGACTCCCCACGGCGCTCGCGGCTTCTTTTACCGCGAATGGATGGACGCCCGCTCCACCTGGGAGCGCATCTGCGTCACCGGAACCGAGTGCCCGCGCATCGTCCCCGAATTCCTCGACGAAGAACGCCGCTCCTTAGGCGAACTCCGCTTCCGCCAGGAATATGGTTGCGAATTCCTCGAGGACGGCCGCGCCGCTTTCCCGGCCGCCTGGATCGAAACCGCCTTCTCCCCCTGGCTGAGAGCCAGCGAGCGCCGCATCGGCGCTCGCTTCTCCGTCTGCGTCGACCTGGGCCAGACGTCCGATCCCACCGCCATCGCCGTCTTAGAACACTGGGACGAACCCACCGGCGAATGGGACCGCGTCACCT
>Ga0075015_100000286_pt1 | contig 16682 bp, 13 predicted proteins | sample AleBraG_ABR_2013_FD_71476 | JGI IMG/M metagenome (GOLD analysis project Ga0075015, IMG submission 71476) | Freshwater sediment microbial communities in response to fracking from Pennsylvania, USA - Alex Branch Run_MetaG_ABR_2013 | ecosystem: Environmental > Aquatic > Freshwater > Creek >...
GCGCTGCTGGCGGTAACCGCAGCCGGGTGGCTCCTGTGGACCGGGCTGAGAGCCCGCACCGACCTGAACCAGGCCCGAGTCGCCACCGAACAACTGCGCTCCGCCCTGGTCAGCGGGGACGCCGCCGCCGCCCAGCGAGCCCTCGCCGACGTGACCGCGCACGCGGACCAGGCGCACGCACTCACCACCGGGCCGGTGTGGTGGTCGGCCGCACGCCTGCCCTACGTCGGCAACACCGCGGCCGCCGCCAGCCAGGCCGCCAGCGACGTCGACCAGATCGCCCGCGACGTCCTTCCCGGCCTGATGGACGTCGGTCTCGTCCTGAACCCCTCAACGCTACGCTCGGGCAGCCAGATCGACCTGGCCGCGATCGCCGCCGCCGCACCGGCCGTCAGCCGGGCCGATGCGCGGCTCACCCAGGCCCGCCGCGCCCTGTCCACCGTCGACCTGGCCTGGGTCGCAGGCCCAGTGGCAGATGGCATTCGGGCCGTGCAACAGCAAGTCGACCACGTCCAAAGCCAGCTCGACGCAGCCGTGACAGCCACCCGGCTGCTGCCGCCGATGCTCGGCGCGGCTGGTCCGCGCAACTACCTGGTCGTGTTCCAGAACAACGCTGAGGCCCGGGGCACCGGCGGCCTGGTCGGAGCCTTCGGCGTGCTGCAGGCGACAGCCGGGCGCCTGACGGTGGTCCGGCTTGGATCAGACGTCGACCTTCGGTCGGCGCTCGCGCCGGTCGTCGACCTCGGCCCGCACTACAGGGCGCTGTTCGGATCCGACCCGGCACTGTGGGCCAACACGAACCTGTCGGCGCACTTCCCCTTCGCGGCGGTGCAGCAGCTCGAGCTGTGGCGGCGCCAATTCGACCAGACCCTGGACGGGGTCATCGCCCTGGACCCGGTCGCCCTCGGCTACCTGCTCACGGCAGCCGGCCCGGCGACGCTGCCAGACGGTGAACACCTCACGGGAGAAGCGGTCGCCGACCTGACGATGCGCCAGGTGTACTCCCGCTACGCGCAGCCCTCTCAGGTGCCCGAGCGCAAGGCATTCCTTCAGGTCGTGGCCAAGGCCGCCCTGGAGTCGATCCTCGGGCACGGCGGACGGACCCACAGCGAGATCGAAGCCCTCGGGCGCGCAACAGCCGAACGACGACTCCTGGTGTACAGCTCCCATCCCGCCGAAGAGGAAGCGCTGGCCGCGACCCCGCTGGCCGGGGTCGTCGACGCCGTCCCCGGCCCGTATGCGGGGCTCGCGATCGACAACGCCTCCGGCAGCAAGATCGACTACTACATGGACCGCCGGATGAGCTATGTGCTCGGTGCCTGCCCCGTTGCGGACAGCACCCGTACGTCGACCATCGCTGTGACGCTCCACGACGGAGCCCCCGCCTCGGGACTACCGCCCTACGCGGCCTACCGCCTCGACCGGGGGCCCGTCGCCTCCGCGGCCGGACGCGGAGGCGACGGCTCGGTCCTGGAGACGGTGCTGGTGTACGCGGCGACCGGCGCCTCCCTGACCGGTGCGACCCTCGACGGTGCCGCCACTTCAGTCACCCCCGGGGTGGACGGTGCCAGCCCCGGCCGGCCGGTCTTCGTGGCCTCCGTGGAGCTCGCCGCAGGCCAGACTAGGACTCTGGTTCTCAACCTTCGCGAGCCGTCGACCGGGTTGCCCGCCCGAGGCTGGGTAGCCGCACTGGTGCGACCACCGGTTCTGGAACTGCCTACGGTCCAAGACGCGACCTGCCGATAGACACAGGAGGTCAGTCGTCTACTTGAGGAGTTCTCGATGCGGATCAGCCGCCTCGTAGCCGTTCTCGTGGGCGCCGGGATGGCGCTGGTAGGGCCGTCGGCGTTCGCTGCGTCGCCTCTGACCGCCTATCCGCCCACCGCCCCGACCCTGACCGTGAGCGCCAACTCCGTAGCGGTCGGCGGTTCGGTCTCGCTGACAGGAAACGGATTCCTCCCACTGTCCACCGCGTCGGTGACCTGGACCGGGGCCGGGGCTCAGGGCGTCGGCGGTAAGGCCTTCGGCGCCGCGGCTGCCGGGTTCCGCATGGGAGCCAAGTCGTTGAGCGCAGACGCCTCGGGAGTGGTCAACGCGTCGGTCCAGTTGATGAGCGTGGGTGACCACACCATCACCATGGCTGGCACCGCGGCCAACGGCAGCGCCGTCTCCTTGTCCGCAGTGGTGACTGTCGAGGCAGCCGCGGCTTCTGCGTCGGGCAACCTCCCGCACACCGGTGCTCCGCTCCTGGAGTACATGGCGGCCGGGCTGATACTCGTCCTCCTCGGCGCCTTCGTCGTTGCCGTGGTTCGAAACCGCCGCCGTGCCGGCGCCACCGCGGCCGTGCCGGCTGCACCCGAGGTCAAGCAGCCGGTCTCACACTGACCCGCAGCTGCCGGGGGCGCATGATGGCCCGCTGCGCCCTGACCTGACCGTCCGACCAGCGTCCACGCACGGCGACGACATGCTGATCGCGGTCGTCGGCCCGCGATGGGACGCCCGATGACCGCAGCCTCCCATGGCCTTTTCTCGACCACTTCTGGGCGACGAGCCTGACGGCTGAGACGCGAACTAAAGGCGGCGCCGCTGCGTTGGCGGCTTCCTGGTGGGGGTCGCGTCCCCGGCGCACGCGCAGACCGCCTACGTTCCTCCGTCGGGGTCTAACCGTCTGAGGGTGGCAGCGGGCTCGGCGCACTGCTACCAACGGCCCTTCGCTCTGATAAGGGCCGAAGGCTGCTCCGTAGTGCACGAGGTCACCGGATCAGCGAACAGCGCCTCGATCGGGTTCACGCCGCCATGGGATTCGAGGCATGCGGACCCGCGCTGGACTACGACGGCCCGGGAAAAGGCTGGGTGCGACTCACCCTCACGCTGGGGTGAGCTCAGTCAGCCGCGTGGCGTCGGCGGCGCCAAGCCCCCCGACGACAGAATCCGGCTCGCACACCCAGGCCAGCGGGCTGGGTCTGAACGCCCAGCGGGAGCGAAGCCACCAGGGCCAGGTCACGCTGACAACCAAGCCGCCGCGGGACCCGTGGCTAGCGGTTGCCGCGTCGCGCCATCCGGGTGTCGGGAAGCACGTCCCCTTGCGAGGTGACTGCGTTGATCCGCGGCCGGTCGTTTCGGGACTTGTACCCGTACCCGTACCCGTATCCGTAGGCGTAGGCATCTGGCCCCTTGGTGGGCGCCATGTTCATGACGGTGCCCAGGATACGAGCGTCGACGGTCGACAGTGCTTTCGCAGTCCGCTCGAGCTGCTCGCGCTTGGTCCTGCCGTAACGCACGACGATGACCGCGCCGTCGCAGATCCGTGAAAGGACCGCCGCGTCCGTGACGGGCAGCAGCGGGGGCGCATCGATGATCACCACGTCGAAGCGCTGCTGAAGCTGGCGCAGCAGAGCCACCATGTGCCCCGAGCCGAGCAGCTCCGACGGGTTCGGCGGAATAGGTCCGGAGGCCAGCACGGCCAGCCCGCTGCGACCCCAGGTCTGGAGGGCGTCGTCGAGCGTCGCCCGCCCGATCAGCACCGACGTCAGACCGACCGAACCCTCGACCCCGAGGTACTCAGCGATCTTGGGTCGGCGCAGGTCGCTCTCCACGAGAGCTACCCGGATCCCGGCCTGTGCGAGAGTGATTGCAAGGTTGCAGGCCGTGGTCGACTTCCCTTCGCCGGCGACCGCTGAGGTAATAACCACCGTGCGCGGCGGGTGGTCAATGTCGACGAACTGCAAGTTCGTGCGCAGGGTCCGGAACGATTCTGATCGCTGGGAAGTGGGGTCGATCGCTGTGACCAGCGGCGACTTCTGAGCGTCGTGGTCGAAGGCAATCATGCCCAGCGTCCCAGCGCCGGTGATCTTCTGAAGGTCTTCAACGCGCTTGATGGACGTGTCCAGGGAGTCGCGCAGCACGGCCAAGCCCACACCGAGCGCGAGGCCGAGGAGCATCCCGAGGGCCAGGTTGAGCTTGGTCCGAGGGGACACCGGCGTCAACGGCAGGTCCGCCTGCTTGACCACCGTGAGCTTCACCGGGGCGTCGCCGCCGTTGACAGGGGTCTCCAAGATCCGCACCTGGTCGGCGAACTCGCTGCTGACCGCGTTGGCGATGTCCCTCGCCCGAGCCGGGGAGGTGTCGTCCACCGATACGTTGATCAAGACCGTGTCCAGGGGCGCAGTGGCCGAAACCTCTTTTGCGAGCGCGTCCGCGCTCATGTGCAGGTTGAGCGTCTGGATGACCGGTCCCAGAACAGCCGGGGTGTTGACGATCTGCGCGTACGACTTGACTCGCTGCTGAGTGAACAGGCCCCCCTGGTTGGCGTCGGCCAGTGTGGCGGAGGAGGACTGCGCGGAGACGAACAGCTGTGTCTGCGCCTCATAGACCGGGACGGCCAGCTTGTTGACGCCGTATGCGGCGCCCGTGCCGATCAGCAAGAAGGCGACGATCAGCATCCAGCGCTTGCGCAGCATGCGTCCGTAGTCCCTCAGATCCATGGCACAGCTCCCGTTCAGGCGCGCAGGTCAGCGAGGTGCTCCACGTACCAGCGGTACGTGGAGCGCACTCCTTCGTCGAGAGGTATCTCGGCGGACCAACCCATTTCCTGGATACGTGAGACGTCAAGGAGTTTCCGCGGGGTTCCGTCGGGTTTGCCGGCGTCCCACTCGAGGCTGCCGCGGTACCCGACCACACCTGCGACCAGCTCGGCGAGGGCCCGGATCGACAGGTCGACGCCCACACCGACGTTGATCGGGCTGTCATCGTCGTAGTTCTCGAGCAGGAACACGCAGGCCCGGGCCAAATCGTCGACATGGAGGAACTCCCTGCGCGGCGTCCCAGTCCCCCACAAGGTGACCGACGCCGTGTCCGCCTCCGCCGCCTCATGGAACCTGCGGATCATCGCCGGGAGCACATGGGAGCCTGCGAGGTCGAAGTTGTCCCCTGGCCCGTACAGGTTGGTGGGCATCGCACTGATGAACGACGCCTCGTGCTGTCGTCGCAGCGCCTGCACTTGAAGCACCCCAGCGATCTTGGCGATCGCGTAGGCGTCGTTCGTCGGCTCCAATGGGCCGGTCAGGAGCGACGACTCCTTGATCGGCTGTGCAGCCAGACGCGGGTAGATACATGAGGACCCGAGGAAGAGCAGACGTTCAACCCCGAACGTGTACGCCGCGTCCATGACGTTCACCTGGATGCGCAGGTTGTCTGAGAGGAAGTCGGCCGGCTCGCTGGCATTGGCGAGGATCCCACCGACCTTCGCAGCTGCCACGACGACGTACTCCGGTCGCTCCTCGTCGAAAAAGGCGAAGACGGATTCGCGGTCACGAAGGTCGAGCTCGGCCGAGCTCCTTCCGAGCAGGCTGTCGAACCCGAGGTCTTCCAGATGGCGCCACACCGCGGACCCCACCAGGCCACGATGCCCGGCGACGTAGACACGCGCGTCCCGAGGCATCGGTCCGAGGCCGTGTGGCGTAGTCATCAGCACGCAGGGTAGCTGGAGCCGTCACCCGATCGGCTCAAGCCCACCGGGTGAGCAGTCGAGAAGGTGGTTGTGTCGAAGAAAGCGCTCATCACCGGAATCACAGGTCAGGACGGGTCGTACCTCGCCGAGCTCCTTCTCGCGAAGGGATACGAGGTCCACGGACTCATCCGACGGTCTTCGTCGTTCAACACCGAACGGATAGACCACGTCTACGAGGGCCCGCAAGAGCCGCAGCGGCAGCTGACCTTGCACCACGGGGACCTGCACGACGGGGCCGGCCTGGTGTCGCTCCTGAGCCGGATCGCCCCCGACGAGGTCTACCACCTCGGCGCCCAAAGCCACGTCAGGGTCTCGTTCGACATGCCCGTCTACACCGGCGACGTGACCGGCCTGGGCACGGCGCAGCTTCTGGAGGCGATCCGCTGCATCGGCCTGGAGACGAGGTTCTACCAGGCGTCCTCCTCGGAGATGTTCGGGGCGAGCTCGCCCCCCCAGAACGAAGACACCTACTTCCACCCGCGTTCGCCCTACGGGGTGGCCAAGGTCTACGCGTACTGGATGACGCGGAACTACCGCGAGGCCTACGGGATGTTCGCCGTGAACGGGATCTTGTTCAACCACGAGTCCCCTCGCCGTGGTGAGACGTTCGTGACTCGGAAGATCACCCGCGCCGTGGCCCGTATCCAGGCCGGACTCCAAGAACACCTCTACCTCGGAAACCTCAACGCGGTCCGGGACTGGGGGTACGCCCCGGAGTATGTCGAGGCGATGTGGCGGATGCTGCAGATCGAGACCCCAACTGACTTCGTCGTCGCCACCGGCACCGCCTACAGCGTTGGCGATTTCGCGCGAATGGCCTTCGACCGAGCCGGCCTTGACTGGCAGCGCCACGTGCGCTTCGACGACCGGTACTTGCGACCCTCAGAGGTGGACTCGCTGATCGGCGACCCTGACAAGGCAGACCAGGTCCTGGGTTGGCGCGCCCGGACGTTCACCCCCGACCTGGCCCGGATCATGGTTGACGCCGACATCGCGCAGCTCCAGGACCAGCTGTCGGGGCGGTTCATCCGCGTCGACCGATGACTCGCGTCACAGGTCAGGAGGCGCCGTGGGCGGCCTCGTAGCCTGGCTCATCTTCTCAGCGGCAGTCGGGCTCGTCGGTCTGCGGCTTCCCAGGCTTCCCATCGGGGTAGCGCTGCTGCTCCTCGGCGTCGTCCCGGCTTCCGCCAGTGCCCTGCTGACCGGGGTTGCCTACACCGAGTCCACCGGACTGCCCTCCTTGCACCCGGGCACCTGGGTCGTCCTCTTCGCCGCCGGCTTCGCGCTGCTTCGTCAGCCGGTCGAGTTCGTCGAGGGGCTCCTACGTGCCTCTCCGATCGCACTTCTGCTCGGTCTCCTGGCGGCAACCATCGCCATCTCGACGACGGTCCTAAGTCACGGCGCCCAGGGAACGTCGCAGACATTGGAGACCTACATAGGGCCGCCGCTGCTGGCGGTCCTCATGCTGCGGGAGATGGACCGGCGGCCCACCGCCAGAAACGAGCTTCTGCTCACCCTCCAGATCTACGGACTTGTGGTCGCTGCGCTGGCCGTCGCTGAGGGCGTGCTCCGGGTGGACCTGGTATGGGCGGCCGACTATTCAGCCCAGCCGTGGCATCAGTCCTACGGGCTAACAGGCTTTCGGGCCACTGTTTTCGGCGACCACCCCCTGAACACAGCCCTGGTCCTCCTCGCGTGCCTGCCCCTGATGCGTGGCAACTACGCGCATCGCTTCCGACCCGGCATTCCCGGGGTCCTGCTCGTCGTGGCGGGCATTGCCGCGACAGGGTCGCGCTCCGGAGTCGCCATCGCTTTGGCTTACCTCCTCGTCATGGGACTGCAGCTGGGTCGCAAATTCTTCCCAGCGCTCGTCTCGCTCGTCGCGGTGGCCTGGATGCTGAGCAGCTTGGACTTCGGACAGCGGCTGATGGCGCGACTGTCCCTGGACACGAATTCGTCCTTCGTGAGGTTCGGCGCAGTCTCTGAGTTCACCCAGAACTGGACGCACTTCTTCGTGACCGGCAATGGCGTCGGTTTCAGCGGCGAAGTCAGCCAGGCTCTGCTCGGTCAAAGCGTGAGCTTCGAGAACGGGCCTCTCATGATGGCGCTGGACATCGGACTGCTTGGAGCGGGCGCGTTCTTGCTGTCGATGTCCTTCCTGGCTCTTCGCGGGGGCTGGAAGACGATGAGTCCGGTGACCTTGGCGTTCGTGATGAGCGTGGTCATGTCCGCGTCCTACAGTTCGTTTGGGACGAAGAGCACGGCAGGCTATGTGGTCTGGACTCTGGCCGCGCTGGCGCCGTGTGTCAGAGCGTCCACGCGGAGACGCAGTGTCGAGGAGCCACATCAGGTCCATAGCGCCCCCCAGGTCCTGTCCCTAGCGGGGCTTCCATGAGAAGGCTCGCTGCGTACATCGCCTACTACTTCGTGGCCAGACATCTCCCAGAGTCGACGAAGCCGTACGCGTTTGGGGCCAAGCGCGTCAGGCGCCTGCTGGTTCAGCAGCTCCTCTGTGAGTGCGGCAGCTCAGTCAACGTCGAACACGGTGCCGACTTCGGTTCAGGCAGTCGGGTTCGACTTGGCGACCGGTCCGGAATCGGAGTCAATTGCCGGCTGATAGGGGATGTGCGCATCGGTAATGACGTGATGATGGGCCCCGATGTCCTCATCGTCTCAGTGAGCCATCGGTTCGCAAGCCCGAGTCCCATGATCGACCAGGGCATGGGCGACAGTCGTGAGGTGGTCATCGATGACGACGTGTGGATCGGCGCCAGAGCCATCATTCTCCCTGGCGTTCACATATCGCGTGGGGTGGTAGTTGGCGCCGGCTCGGTGGTGACGCGAAGTATCCCTCCCAACTCCGTAGTCGCGGGCAACCCGGCACGCGTGGTCAAGGATCGCGTCTTCTCCAGCTCGGACGGCGACAGCCGATGAGACGGAGCCGGTCGGAGACGCTGGCCCTGATCTTCGCGTTCTCGGGCAGGGTCTCGGGTGCGGTCACCACGCTTGCGATTGTCCGGCTCGTTGGTGCCGGCGTTCAGGCAAATGCACTGTTTCTCGCAGTGGCCGTCTACACGCTGGTGACCTCGATCCAGATCTCGCTGCTCGAGACGAACACGATTGCGTTGCACGGCGGCGGCACCGAGCCGGCTGCGGGAAGGCTGGTCTACTCGGGGATCCTGTTCGGCGCTCTCACCAGCTCCGCGGCCATGGGAATCTGTCTGGTGGCGGCCCGCGTCCTGCCGCCGGTCGCCCAGGCGCTCCCCCTGATCGCAGTCTTGCTCGTGTCAGGTCCGTTGGTAGGACTGTTCGCCGTTCTCCTCGGAGTGTCGGTCTGCGGCAGGCAGTGGTCTCGGCCAGCGGTCGGGTCCTGGCTGCGTGTTGCTGTGATCGTCGCCGGGTCGGTGTTCCTGGTTCCACGGCTGGGACTCGTCGGAGTGCCGGTCGCGGTGGTCGTCGCCGACTGCATCCGCCTGACGCCGTTCCTAGGGCGCATGGTCCGTGGGCGTCGTGCTGTTGCCGGTCCCTCGGGGGCGCTGCTGCGTTCCGCCTTCGTGCAGCTTCCTTCAAGTATCGCTGGTTCTGCGAATCCGCTGATCGATCGGATCGTCGTCGCCCAGCTGGCGCTGGGCAGTCTTGCCGTGCTGGATCTAGCCGAGAAGTCCTACGGACTCGCGGCGCTGATCTTCACCCAGGGGGTGCTGCCTCCCCTCTTTCAAAGATGGGCAAGCGCGACCAAAGGGATGGACAGCGCGCCTGAGATGCGACGGCTCGCGGTTCGGGCCCTACCTGTCGGTGCGGTCCTGGCGGCAGTCTGTTCGGCGGCCACGATCTGGGCGGCGCCGTTGGCTGCGGGTCCAACTCTTAGTGCGCAGGGTGGGGTCTTCAGGGCGGCGACGGTTGCCTACATGCTCGGCCTGCCTGCCTACTTGTCCGCTCAGGTGCTCGTCCGGCTCCTCGTACTTCAGGGTCGGGGGCGACTGCTCAACCTGACAGCAGCCGTGCAGCTCGCGGTCAACGTGGTCGCGGACCTCGTCCTGGGGTCGCTGTGGGGGCTAGCCGGAGTGGCGCTTGCCACCAGCGTTGTCACGTGGGCCGGCTGGGCACTCATCTGGCGGCTGTGTCGTTCATCGCCACGTGTTCCCAGCCTCCCGTCGACCATGGCGAGGGCCGGCTGAGATGAAGCGGGTCTTCGTCGTGTCGATGTCTTTCGCCGGATTTGGCGGCGAGCGGGTAGCTGCCGAGCTCGCGGCAGCTCTGTGCGGCATCGCGGAGGTGACGGCAGTCCAGCTCGGCGATCCCGAGCTCCCTGCCGAGCTTGCGGCACTCGGGTGCCGGGCGGTCCATCTGGGGCGCCCCGGACGCGGTCCCGGATCGGCCGTAAGGCTTTCTGGCGCGCTCGCGACGCTACTGGACGAGGCACGACCAGATGCAGTCATCTCGATGATGACCTTTGCAAACCTTGTCACGCTCCTCGCCCGCAGGCGTAGCGCCCACCGGCCGCCCGTTGTGGTGAGCGAACACAGCATCACGTCGCTGTCGATGCGAAGCGAGGCCCACCGCTGGTTGATGCGAAACGCGTGTCGGCTTCTCTACCCGTCGGCGACCGCAGTGGTGTGCGTGTCGAGAGCCTCCGCGTCCGACCTCGCGAGGTTCCTCCGCCCCGCCAGGTACGACGGCAAGGTGATCCTCGATCCCTGCGCGATCGAGGTCCCGGGCACGTGGGGCGAGGGGGGAGTAAGCGATGCCGAGGCCGACGCCTCAGTCCGGCGAATAGCCTGCGTGGCTTCCCTGAAATACGCGAAGAATCACGAACTTCTTCTCCGTGCAGTCGCCTTGCTTCCAGATGTCGCCCTTGATCTTGTTGGGTCCGGCCCGCTTCGCCCGCAGCTGGAGGAGCTCGCCGTCGAGCTCGGAATCCAACCTCGCGTCGTCTTCCACGGATACCTAGCAGATCCTGGGCGGGTGATTCGCAGGGCGCACCTGACCGTGCTTGCCTCGCGTTGGGAAGGCTTCGGGCTGGCGGCAGTCGAATCGGCGGTCTGCAGGGTGCCTGTCGTGGTGACCCCGGAAGGGGCCCTTCCCGAGGTCGTCCCCAGGTTCGCCCCCGGCGTTGTGGCCTCCCGGAGTACTCCTAGGGCGCTCGCCGACGCGATACGCCAGGCCCTGGAGTCTCCGGTCCGAGACTCAGAATGGGCAAGAGCGGCGGGGGAGCGGCATCGGCTGCTGTCGCCGCAGTTCGTCGCGCAGAAATACCTCTCCTTGTTCACTGACGATAGGCAGCGGACCGGCTCGCCGAGGGCTCGGGTTTAGCAGGGCTGGGTCAGCCAGCTACGGACTCAGTCCTGTTCTCAGCAGTACGCGCTGCCCTCAGCCGCAGTGCCTGCGTTACCCCTGAGGCAAATCTCGCGACCATCTCCTCCATTGAGATCCTTTCGGAGGTCTCGGCGCAGGCCCGCTCCAGCTGTACGCGCCGAGTCGGATCCATCAAGTCCGCGGTCGCAGCGGCCAGCGACCTCGGGGTCGCCTCGACGATCGCCGCGTTCCAGCCCTCGCGCAGGTACTCAAGCTCAGGGCCGTGCCCCGGGCCGTTCGCTGTGACGACCGGGAGCCCCGCAGCGAAGGCGTCAAGAACCCCCAGCCCGACCGCCCCCGGCATAAGCATCACCGACGCCGACTTCAGCTCCCGGGCGAGATCCTCGCCGAACCGCGGTCCCACGTAGCTGACGTGGGTGCGGGCCCCGGCCATCGACGATACCTGTGGTCGCAGCGGGCCGTCCCCGACCACGACCAGGTGGAAGTCGGCGCGGCGCGCGGCCAGTTCATCCGCTGCCTGGAACACGAGGTCGAGCCTCTTACGCTCGTCCAGGCTGCCGACGTAGATGCATCGGGCTGAGTTTCGGTCTGCGCTGACCGTCTTCATGAAACTGGTGTCTACGGAGTTCTGGACGACGGTGATCCGTCGCGGGTCGAAGCCCAGGCGCTCGACCCGGCGCGCGCTGCCTTCGGTGTAGGCGAACCACCACTGCGGCAGGCGTGAGACGTGGCTCTTCACGGTCTCTGAAGCTCGAGTGCGCATCAGACCGCTGCCCGGCAGACCGCCTCCGTGTCCCCAGAATGCCACCGGTGCTCCGCTGAAACCCTGCCGCACAAGAAGGAGGTAGTTGACGAGCATGCGACTCGCCTGTTCAACGACGACCAGGTCGGCAGAGCTCGTCCTACGCAGGACGGGCTGGTGGACCAATGAGACTCCACGGGCGGTGAATATCCGGTTCGTGACGACCTGAGCCCAGTCGAGGTGACCCTCGTCGTGGCGGGCAGCCACTACCCCATGGCTGTGTCCGTGCAGTACCTGAAGCTCAATTTCCTCGCGGGCGAGGTGATCGCGGAGGCCTTTGAAGAACGGCACTCGGTAGTGCGGCAACCGCTCCTGGACGATGACGACGCGCGGGTGACGGCGAGTCATGCGGCGATCACCTCGGCGTAGGTGCGAAGTAGCTGGGCGGTGGTGATGCTGCGCTCGTAGCGCGCCTCGAAGCATGATCTCGCTCCCGCGCCTCGCAGCCGCAGCTCGCGGTCGTCAAGCTGGGCTATGGCCTGGGCCCATGCGGGCACGTCGGGTGGCAATAGCCATCCCGAGGAATCATCGACGACGCTGGCCAGCCCACCGTGCCCAACAACGAGAAGGGCGCGGCCTCTGGCCATCGCCTGGACTGCGACATGGGGCAGGCCTTCTAGCCACACGGACGGCAGCGCGACAACCCCAGCGGACTCCATGGCGACTGAAACCTCGTCTGGGGTGAGAAGTCCGAGGTGGCGGATGGTGGAGTCCTGGTCCGCGCGGGCCTCAACCAGTTCTGCGAGCGGACCGTCGCCAGCTATGACCAGCCGCCGGCCGTCGCTTGGACGCCAGGCCCAGGCGTCCAGAAGTAGCTCCACCCCCTTCTCCGCGTCGAGTCGGCCGGCGAACAGCACGTCTTGCCCAGGTGCACTGACCTGCCCTGGATCCTCCGTGGAGGTGGGTCGAACGACGATGCGCCCTTCTGGGACGCCGACTGAAGCAAGCTGCTCGGCGTGGAATTGCGTAAGCACCAAGAATCGGTCGATCGAGCGCCAGGTCGAGTCGTGCGTGGCTCTGCCGATGACCATGGCCAGAGTCTGGAGCCGGGAGTCGCGGTAGCAACCGTGTCGAAGGGCAGGGGTCGCCCAGCGACGGCCTGAGCAGTCGGTGCAGATCTGGCCGTCCCGGAAGAACGTTCCTGCGACGCAGTCGCGCCGAAAGTTGTGAACTGTCTGAACGACTGGGACGCCTGCGTCGTGGGCAGCGCGAACCACCCAAGGAGACAGCAGCGGGAAGACATTGTGGACGTGGACTACGTCAGGCTTGTGTAAGTCGAGCAAGGTTCGCATCCGTCGAACCCCGGCGGGGTTGTAGACAGGACCGCTTGCAGCTCCAAGCTTGGCCATGGGACCCAGACCAGGAATGCTGTCGCTGTCCTCTATCAGCGGGACGACCTCCACCCCCACTGCACGCACCGCTGCGATGTCGTCATCGACGACTCTGTTCTCCCCTGAGGGCAGCGTCGACCGATACCTGTTGTGAGCGACAAGGATCTTCATGGTCTGCGTCGTTGAAGAGTCGCGCGAAGGAATCTGGCGTTCCCGAACAGATAGCGTTTCCAAAGACGCCCAGGCTCCTGGCTGAGCCGGTGCATCCATTCGAGGCCGTTGTTCTGCATCCAGGGGGCGGCCTCGGACTTGGTTCCGGCGGCGAAGTCGAACGCGGCGCCGACTGCGACGAAGACGAGACTGGACATCGCCGCCATCCGTGAGCACTCGATGTCTTGCTTCGGCGTGCCTAGCCCGACCCAGACGATCTCTGCCCCCGAGGACTCGATGCGCGCAAGTTGGTCTTCCTGCTCAGCCTGCGTCAGGTCGCGAAATGGCGGGCTCTCGATTCCGACGATCCGGGCCGCGGGATAGCTGGTCTGCAGGTTGACCTGGAGTGCAGACAGCACCTCGGGCGTTGAGCCCAGGAGGAAGTGCCGCAGTCCTACCTCCTGCCCGAGATCGAAAACGTCCAGAAAGAGGCCGGGCCCCCGAACCCGCTGCTTCGGGATGTCCTGCTCAGGGTGAAGCAGCCGATTCGCCCACACGACTGGCGTGCCGTCGGGCAGGTTCAGCATCGCTGTGCGGAGCATCTCGTGCAGCACCGGGTCACGGTCAGCCAGAGCGAGTGTGTACGCGTTGCACAGGTGAACGTCGATGCCGGTAGTGCGTGGCGTGCGGGCGAGCCAGATGATCTTGTGCGCCGCATCTCGAGGGCTCAGAGAGGAAATCGGAATGCCCGCGCACGCCACGACCGGGTGCGTTCGCATCAGGCTCACAAAGTTCCTATCGGCGGCTTCGCGCGGGAGGTGAAGACGTGGCCATTCATCCAGCGCCACTTTCTGCCGATGAAGACTTGGAGCGGTGAGGAGGCGTTTGAGTGACGCAGATGGACGTTCGGGCAGCCAAGCGTGGAGCCGCTCCGACGCGCGCGGAGCCGTCCACCTTGAGTGCGCCCGGTGGAGGTCAGCCGCTGGACTCGCGGGGGACTCGTATTGAACGCCGCGTGGCCCCAGACAAGCTCGCTGGGACCGCCGTTCACCTTGGCCGCCGAACGCTAGACACGCTGCCGAAGCGCGCATCGGCCTTCGTGGCGACGCTCGTCGTGATGGACTCGTTTGCGATCGCGATTGCGCTCACTTTTGCCCACATCTGCCGCTTCGGAACGACCGACCAGCAGCTGCAGCATGGCGTCGCATCCTTTGTCGTTGCGGGCGTGATCTGGCTCGGCTGGGTCTGTGGAATGGTGCTGCTTGACGCCTATGAGCCGCGGTTTCTGGGCGTCGGCGGTGAGGAGTACCGAAGGGTCACTCGTGCCGCCTTCGTCGTATTCGCGGTCTTGGCTATCTCCTCATACATGCTGCACGTCGAGGTGGCGCGCGGCTTCGTTGCCCTAGCGCTTCCCTCCGGGTTGGTCCTGATTCTCGTCGGGCGGTTCGGTGCGAGACAGTGGCTGGTTCGCGAACGGGCGGCTGGACGGCTATGCCATCAGGTTCTCGTGATCGGCGACCGGATTTCGGTGTGCGAGTTCACTGCCCAACTGCGGCGGGAGCCGCGAGCCGGATTCACCGTCATCGGTGCCTGTCTGCCCAGCAAGGGGGAGTCGCTGCGGGCAGGCGACAGCGTCCCAGTCCTGGGGGACTACTCAGACATCGCCGATGTGGCCAAGAGGATGGGCGCTGACGTAGTTGCTGTCACGGCGTCGGAGACGATCAGCCCGGCTCGGTTGAGGCGGGTGGCGTGGAGTCTGGAGGGGTCGGACGTCGATCTTGTGGTGGCTCCAGCGGTCACGGACGTGGCCGGCCCGCGGGTCACGGTTCGCCAGGTAGCAGGTCTGCCCCTGTTGTACGTAGACGAGCCGCGATTCACCGGCGTTCCTCGCCTTGTCAAGGGCACGATCGACCGGCTTGGCGCCGCTGTGGGGCTGTTGGTTCTCGGACTCCCCCTCCTGTTTGTGGCTGCTGCTGTCCGGTTGACGTCCCCGGGGCCCGCTTTGTTCCGACAGCGGCGCGTCGGTCGTGGCGGAGTTGAGTTTCGAGTGTTCAAGCTGCGCACCATGTACGCGGGCGCGGAAGCGCGGCGGTCCAGCCTGAACACCCTGAACGAGGGCGATGGCCTCTTGTTCAAGATCAAGAATGATCCTCGGGTCACGCCGATTGGTCGGCTTCTGCGCCGTCTGTCGGTGGATGAGCTTCCACAGCTTCTGAATGTGCTGATGGGGGACATGTCTTTGGTGGGCCCGCGGCCGCTCGCGGTAGATGGTGAGGCCTTCGTCGACCACGAGCATCGTCGCCATCTGGTCAAGCCAGGCATGACCGGCCTGTGGCAAGTCAGTGGCCGCGAGCAGCAGAGTTGGGATGACGCGGTCAGACTGGATCTGTACTACGTAGAAAACTGGTCGCTTGCTATGGACCTGGTCATCTTGATGCGAACGGGGCTCGCCGTCTTCCGCGGCCGGTAGCAGTCGCCGACAAGTTGGCCGGTGCTAGGTCAGGTGGGTAGGGCTTAATAGCTGCTGGCTTCGACGCGGACCCGGATCAGCTTTCAAGGATCAGTGTGCGCGGTCCGTCGTTGACCAATGAGACACGCATATCCGCTCCAAACACCCCCGTCGCCACGTCCGCTCCGTGTGCTCGCAGCGCTCCGCAGAAGAAGTCGATCAGGGGCTCTGCTTGGTGGCTGGGAGCTGCCGCGGACCAGCTGGGCCGACGTCCTTTGCTGGTCTCCCCGTAGAGAGTGAACTGGCTGACCACGAGGATCGGCGCGTCTGTGTCCGATGCTGACTTCTCTCCATCGAGAATTCGCAGGTCCCACACCTTGTCCGCGAGCCGATGAGCGTCCTGTTCAGTGTCGGAATGCGTCACGCCGACGAGGATAACCAGGCCGGGGCGGTCAATGAGCGCGACCACGACCTTGTTGACGCTCACACTCGCGCTCAGGACGACCTGGACGACGGCCCTCATGACCAGATCGTGTCATGGACCGGCTGCCGCCCGTCGCACCTACCGACCGAACAGGCCGCGCTTCTTCTTCTTGTCATCGCGCGCGGGAGGAGCGGGTGGTCGCGCTGGGGAAGCCCCCGAGGGCGGTGTGGGTGGCTTAGCGGGCTTGGCGTCCTCGTTCCCGCTGGCGAACAGACCTGAAAGCTCTCGAAGCAGTGCCGCTGTGTCGGTTTGACCGTCTTGAAGTGACTCCCGTTCCGTTCTTTGCGGTTGGACGTCCTTGTGGTGCTCGAACACCGCGTCGGCGTCCTCTCGGATCGCTTGCGCCACGGCCGTTGAGGCCTCGTGGTTGAGCTGCGAGAGGAGCGTGGTCGCCGCCCCGTCGAGTTCGGAGAACGATGGGCTGGTTACGGAGGGCAGCTCTGCCAGGGTGTCGTACCGGTCGGGCTCGTCCGTTGCAGCTGCTGCGGCCTCCTTCGCCGCGCGAACCGCGTCCAGCCGGGCCATTTCGGCTTCTGCCTCTCGAAGCGCCTCAAGCCGTTCGGCTTCGAGTCGGGCGGCTTCTTCGGCTGCGAGTCGGGCGGCTTCCTCCGTGGCGAGTCGGGCGGCTTCTTCGGCTGCGA
>Ga0075015_100000288_pt1 | contig 16670 bp, 15 predicted proteins | sample AleBraG_ABR_2013_FD_71476 | JGI IMG/M metagenome (GOLD analysis project Ga0075015, IMG submission 71476) | Freshwater sediment microbial communities in response to fracking from Pennsylvania, USA - Alex Branch Run_MetaG_ABR_2013 | ecosystem: Environmental > Aquatic > Freshwater > Creek >...
ACACCTCTCTCGCGCACCGCTTGGGCGATGGATCAGCTAAAATAGAACAATATGGCGGACCGCACATTTACTCTCGATGAAGCGCAATCAATGCTGCCGGTGCTGGAAGGGCTGCTGCGCACGGCGATTGAGGGCAAGAAGCTGATCGAGTCGGTGGACGCTGAACTGCAGGCATTGGCGCACCGTATTTTTCTGAGCGGCGGGCTGCTGGTGGATGTGGTGCAAACGGCGCGGCGGCGGGCGGAACGCGAGAAGGCCGTGCAGCGGGTGAAAGATGCGGTGCACGAGATTGATGCAATCGGGGTGCAGGTGAAGGACCTCGACATGGGGCTGCTGGATTTTCCTTGCCTGGTGAATGGGGAAGTGATTCTGCTGTGCTGGAAGCTGGGGGAAGAGAAGATCGCGCACTGGCACAGTACGAGCGAAGGCTTCGCGGGGCGCAAGCCGATTGATGCGAGCATTCTCGGGGCGAAGCCGGATGAGCGGGACAAGATCAATTAAGGCAGCTCTCGGCTGTCAGTTCTCAGGCGTCAGGCATAAGGGAAAGCACCCTCGCGGCGTCCTGAAAATGTAAAGATCCCGGTTTCCCTGTTTTTGTCCGGGTATGGTGTGCAAGAACCCTGGTTGAGGCGCGTTCCTGAATGCGCGGAGGTGCGGGATTATGGCCCTAATGTGCTACTCGGGCCATGTTCTCCCGGACGCCGGAAGGGCCTGTCTCTGCTAGAATCTAGCGTGGGTGGTGCGGCGGGTAAGAGCCGCGCGGAGGGGTGTTGGCATGTTGTGCTTGTCCCGCAAGTCCTTGGTTGTCACTGCTGTGGCGGTGGTGTGTGCGCTGAGCCTGGTGTCGTGCAAAGGGTTCTTTGTGGATCCGACGTTGTCGAGCATCGAAATCCGGCCGGCCAGTCCTTCGGTCGCGGTCAACGCCACGACTCCCCTGCAGGCGATTGGACACTACAGTGACAACATCGACCGGGACATCACGAGTAAGGTGACATGGGCGACGGTTCCCAGCCCTAGCGCGTTCTTCACCATCAACCAGGCGGGAGTGGTGAGCGGCGTGGCGGTGACGCCATCTGGCTCGACTGATGGAGTAACAGCGACGCTCGGCACAACTGTGTCTCCGAAGCAGGTAGTAGCGGTGACGGCGACGGCGCTGACGGGAATTACGATCGACGGCAATGCTTCACCCAGCATTGCGACAACGGGCGGCACCACCCAATACACGGCGACCGGGCACTACGCGGATGGGACTACGCAATCGCTCACGGCCACTGTCAAGTGGGAATCCTCGGACACGACCGTGGCCACAATTGCGACCGCACCGGCGGCGAACCCTGGTCAGGCGACATTGCTGAAGGCCGGGAGCACAACGATCAAAGCGTCGCAGGGTGCCTTTAGTCCCACGCTGGCGGTGACGGTTCAGAACTAGGAGTAACTCGAATGGCCTGGTACGGACGCTCCTCCTGGACGACCAGGTAGCTTGCCTGGGGTCGTCTCCTTTCGTTTCGTCCGCCTCACACTTGGGGTCGTAGGTCCTTGAAGTATCGCTGTTCTTCCCTTGTAAAATCAGCTCATGGCATTCATACGAACCATTGGCATCTCTACCGGGGGCGGAGACGCGCCTGGGTTGAACGCAGTCATCCGCGCAGTCGTCAAGTCGGCAATCCTCAAATACAAATGGAAAGTCATCGGGATTCCCGATGGCTTTGATGGGTTGATTCATCCCGAGCGAACGCAGGCGATCACGCTCAAGGATGTGAGCGGGATTTTGGCTCGCGGCGGCACGATTCTCGGCACCACGAATCGCGGCAACCCCTTTCACTACAAAGAAATGGAAAACGGCAAGGAAGTGGTGCGCGACATTTCCGGCGACGTGATCGCCAACGCGAGCAAGCTGGGGATTGACGCCACGGTGGTGATTGGCGGCGACGGCTCGCAGCACATTGCGCAAGAACTTTTTCTCAAGGGTATGCGCGTGGTGGGAGTGCCCAAGACGATTGATAACGATCTGTCGGCGACGGATGTGACCTTCGGCTTCGACACGGCGGTGACGACCGCGACCGATGCGGTGGACAAGATTCACAGCACGGCGGAAGCGCATCATCGCGTGATGGTGGTGGAAGTGATGGGACGCGACGCGGGGTGGATTGCGCTCGAGGCGGGCATTGCCGGCGGCGCGCACGTCATTCTGATACCAGAGATTCCGTTCAGCGTGCAGAAGATTTGCGACTACGTGCAGGCGAGAGAAAAGTACGGAAAGCGCTTTACCATCGTGGTGATTGCAGAAGGGGTGAAGCTGCCGCCGGAACTGCGGCACATGTCGCGGGGTGGCGCGGTGGGCAATCTGGTGGGCGACGCGATTGGTCTTTGCGCCAACAAGGAAGTGCGGGTGACGGTGCTGGGTCATGTGCAGCGTGGCGGCACACCGACACCGTTCGACCGAGTACTGGCGACGCGCTTTGGAGTAGCCGCGGTGGATCTGATTGCGCAGGGCGGCTTTGGACGGATGGTGTGCCTGAAGGGCAGCGCTGTGACCAGCGTCCCGATTGCTGAAGCCGTGGGCCAGCTCAAAGGCGTGGACCCGCAAGGCAGCATGGTGGCGGCAGCGCGTGCCATTGGGATCTGCTTTGGGGATTGATCGTTTCGCGATAGGCCATTCCCACGGGATGGTTTGGTAACCACGCGGGACACCCGGCGGGTCGCTGTTTCCCGTTAGAATTGAGTGGGACCCCGGTGCGGCTTGCCCCCACAATCCGCCAAGTCGTAGTTGTCGCCCTGGTGCTAGGGCTTGGTGGCGCGCTTTCTTCCTGCCGTTCCCGACATACGCTGAAAGAAACTGCCTACGTAGCCGCACAGCAGACATTTCTGCGCGACCGCGTGGCCACCGTTTACAGCAAGGTGGCGACGGTGAAGAACGGCGATCGTCTGGAGGTGCTGGAACGAACCAGCAACCGGCGCTTTGTGCGGGTGCGCACGGCAGCGGGAACTGAGGGCTGGGTGGAGCAGCGGTCGCTGGTAGGCGAGGATGTGTTTCAAGGCTTTCAGAAGCTGGTGCAGGAGAATGTCAACACGGCGGTGCAGGCGGCCGGGGTTACGCACAGCGAAACCAATCTGCACCTGACGCCGGGGCGGGATACGGCGCGTCTTTACCAGCTGGCGAGCGGGGAGAAGGTTTCGGTATTGAAACGAGCGTCGGCGGAGAAGCAGTTGCCGGGCGTGGCGCCGCGGCCCAAGGCGGAAGGCGAGGAGACGCCGCCTGCGCCACTGGAAGACTGGTGGCTGGCGCGGAATTCGCAGGGGCGCGTGGGCTGGGTGCTGGCGCGACTGGTGGACCTGGACATCCCGCTCGAGGTTGCGCAATACGCCGAAGGGCAGCGCATCATGGCCTATTTCGTGCTGCGCGAGGTGGCCGACCAGGACAAGAAAGTGCCGGAATATCTGGTGGAGTTGAGCGATCCGAAAGAGGGGCAGGCGGCCGATTACAACCAGATCCGCGTGTTTACCTGGAACACGAAACGGCACAGGTACGAGACGGCTTACCGGGAGCGGCGACTGGCGGGGATGTTTCCCACCGCGATTAGTAAAGAGGATTTTGGCGGGCGGGAAGGGATGCTGACGACTTTCACGTTGCACGTGCAAGACGACAGTGGGCAGATCAGCGAGCGGAAGTACAAGGTAGTGGGGAATATTGTGCGGCGGGTGGGGGCAAGTAGGCAGTAACCGCTTTGTCATTCCGAGCCAGGCGAGGAATCCCTACTCGCCAGCAGAATCTTCGGGTGATAGGGATGCTTCGCTCCGCTCAGCATGACAATCCCACTCGTGAGACGGTTCCTCCCCACTCGAAACTAAGAGTAAAACTCCGCCACCACTTCGACGACGCGTTTCTGTTCTTCTTCCGTCAGTTCAGGAAACATAGGCAGCGCCAGCACTTCGCGGGCGGCGCGCTCGGCTTCGGGCAGGTCGCCTTCGCGATATCCGAGATAGGCAAAACAGGTTTGCAGGTGCAGCGGGATGGGGTAGTAGACCTCGCTGCCGATCTGGCGGTCGGCGAGGAACTGGCGCAACTTGTCGCGGCGCTTGGCGCGGATGACGTATTGATGGAAGACGTGGTGAGCATTCGGGTCGCGCCAGGGGAGCGTGATGGGAGAGCCGGTTGTTCCGAGGCTGGCGGCGCCGAGGCCGGCGGCGAGAAATAGCTGATCGTAAGTCGCGGCGCGCTGGCGGCGCTGGGCGTTCCAGTTCTCGATGTGCGGGAGCTTTACGCGCAGGATGGCGGCCTGGATGGCGTCGAGACGGCTGTTCCAGCCGAACTCCTCGTGCACGTAGCGGCGCGGGCTGCCGTGATTGCGCAGGCGGCGCAGGTGGTCAGCGAGGGCCGGGTCGTTGGTGGTGATGCAGCCGGCATCGCCATAGGCGCTCAGGTTTTTGGTGGGATAAAAACTGAAAGCGGCGGCGTGGCCGATGGCGCCAGCGCGCGTGTTCTTCCAAGCTGCTCCGATGGCCTGAGCGGCGTCTTCGATAACAACGAGTTTGAATTCTTCTGCCAGCGCGGTGAGAGCGCTCATGTCGGCGCATTGGCCGTAGAGGTGGACGGGAAGCAGCGCGCTCACGCGCTGGTGCTGCCCGTCGCGAAGGTTGGTGGCAAGACGGGCCGGGTCAAGATTGAATGTTCGCGGATCGATATCGGCGAAAACGGGGCGCGCTCCGGCGCGGACGATGGCGCTGGCGGAAGCGAAAAAGCTGAACGGCGTGGTGATGACGGGATCTCCTGGCTGAATGCCGGTTGCGAGCAAGGCCAGCCAGAGGGCGTCGGTACCCGAGGCGCAACCGACCGCCGCGGCCGCGCCGGCATAAGCGGCAAGCTCGCGCTCGAGGGTGGCGACTTCTTCTCCGAGGATGTAGTGGGTGGAGGCGCAGACGCGTTCGACGGCTGCGAGGATGTCGGGGCGGAGGGAGTGGTATTGGCGGGCGAGGTCGAGCATAGGAATCGCCTGGGTTAGCGTCTTGGCGGGCGAAGGAATCGGGGTGGACCTCGCGGGAAGTCGGAATTCTACCATCAGGTTCGACGGATCCGGTTCCACCCGGGCTCCAGCGGCAGCACTAGCAAATTCCCGGAGGCCCACGTGAGGGATCACACTGTTCACCTACGAAAAATCATATATTTGTGCTACAAGCCATATACATTCTGGTATATGACAGGAGATTGGGCAGAGGTAAGTAATTGAACAGTAAAGAGTTAAACAGTAAACATCTTTGGTATACGAGTTGCCTTCTCTAACACTTACGGTGCTTGTTGTTCGCAACTGTAGTTCGCAGCGATGGTGCGGAATCAATCAGTTTCATCCGGGTACCCCAACGTTTCTAGGAGAAGATGACATGGAATCGAGCTTTCGATCGAAGGTGGCGTTTTTCGCTATCGCCCTCATGCTGTTCGGGCTGTTCAGCGCCGGCACAGCACGAGCAGACGAACTTTACGGAAAGATCCGCGGCATAATTCTCGACTCGACCGGTGCCGCCATGCCTGGCGTACAGTTGAAACTGACCAACGCGGATACAGGTGTTTCGAAAACGGAGACTTCCGGTTCCGATGGAGCGTACCTTTTCATCGCCCTCAATCCCGGCAAGTACAACCTGACGGCCTCCAAAGCAAACTTCAAGCTGGCCGAAGTTAAGGCGATCCCGGTCATCCAGAATCTGACCTATGTCCAGAACGTGACGATGGAAGTAGGTGCGGTCTCGGACACGGTTGAGGTGACGGCGAACCCAGTGCAGGTGGAAGCCACGAGCATGCAGTTGGCCTTGAACCTGAGCGGCAACACCATCCGCGACTTACCTCTGAACGGACGGAACTGGATTGTCTTCCAGCAGACCTTGCCGGGCGTAGTCGCTGCCGATACGCGGTTCGCCAACAACTTTTCAACCAACGGTAGCCAGGCACAGCAAAACAGCTACCTTGTGAACGGCAACGACAATAACGACATGCCGTTGAATTCGCCGCTGGTGCAGCCGAACCCTGACGCCATTGCGGAAGTCCAGATGGTCACCAACACCATCAACCCCGAATTCGGACGGAACTCGGGCGCGATCATGAATGCGGTTACCAAGTCAGGAAGCAATAGCTTCCACGGCAGCGCATTTGACTATTATCGCGACACGTTCCTGAATAGCAGAAACTACTTTCAGGTCTCGCCGAATGTTTTCCATCGGCAAACTTATGGGGGCACTGTCGGCGGCCCGGTCTATAAAAACAAGCTCTTCTTCTTTTACTCGCTCCAACTGACGCGGTCCCGAGCGCCCGACGCAAACGGTGTGGGTGCGGTGACGGTGTATACGCCGGCACAGTTGGCCGGCACCTGGGACGAGACTACAAACGCCGGCTTCAGCACGAATCCGATTCCGTCGTCGCTGACGACTATCAACGGGCCGACCGGCGTTTGCCCTGGGAAGACAACGTGGGCGGGTTGCTTCCCGGGCACGGGAGTCGTCACCGTTCCTACCTCGGTTTACGGCACCCTTTCCTCTCAACTGGTCAAGCAGTTCGTCCCTGCGTCTAACTGCGGCGGCAACCAGTACTGCTACAACCCGATCACGAAGAGCAAGGTGAACCAGCACATTGGGCGCATGGACTTTACCATCAGCCCGAAGGACACCGTCTGGTTCTACGCATTGGCTGACGATGCGACCAATGCGAACACCCTACCTTTCAGCGGGGCCACGCTGCCGGGTTTTGGAGACGGGAGCATTCCGTACACGAAGAACTTTACCGCTTCGTGGCTCCACACGATTACGGCGGATGTCCTTAACGAACTTCGCCTCGGTTATACGCGCTTCAACTTCCCGACTGGGCAGCCCGTTACGCCGCGGCAGCCGAAGGATGTAGGGTTCTCGAACATCTTCCCGCAGTTGACCTCCGGGGCCGATTACCCAAACATGTCTGTGACGGGTTACTTCGCGCTGGGTGGAACGACCAACGGACCTCAACCTCGCAAAGACCAAACCTACCAGATCACCGACAACTTTAGCGTGATCAAGGGCCACCATACCATGAAGTTCGGCTTCGACGGGCGTAAGTTCCAGGTATGGAACCCGTTTGCGGCGCGCAACGACGGAGCCTTTACCTTCGATGCGAGCGGCGTCTATTCCACCGGCGATCCTGGTCTCGATTTCCTGTTAGGAGTTCCGCAGGCGTACAACCAGGGCAGCGGCCAGATCATCGTCGCCGATGCATACGAGTACTATGCTTACGCGCAGGACCAGTGGCGCGTGAGAAACAACCTGACGATAACCTTGGGCACTGGCTACCAGATTGACACCCCGCTTCGCGAATACCAGAACGGGGGTGTTTCCAGAGTTTGCTTCCAGCCGGGCGTCCAGTCGGTCGTATTTCCCGATGCGCCTGTCGGTTACACTCTGCCCGGCGATCCCGGCTGTAACAAGGGAGGTGGGGCAACGACGAAGTATAACCACTTCGGACCACGCGTGGGATTTGCCTACAGCCCGGATTGGGGCAGCCTCACGGGTGGAGCCGGCAAGACCTCGATCCGCGGCGGGTTCGGCGTGTACTTCAACCGGTCGGAAGAGGAGTTGAATCTTCAGGATCTGGGCGATCCGCCGTTCGGTCAGAACAGCAACGGTGTAAGCGACATCGCGGGACGGAGCCCGTCGTTCCCCGATCCGTGGACGGATATCAACGGTGGCGGCAGTCTTACGAACAAGTTTCCCTATAAGGCCCCGCCCGCGGGAACCAAGGGAATTGACTTCACACAGTTCTATCCTCTTTCCATCAACGTCGTGCCGAAGGACCAAACAACACCGTACGCGATGAACTGGAACCTCACTGTGGAACGCGAGTTGCCGGCTCGAACCATTCTTCGCGTAGCTTACGTGGGTGCCCACGGCTCGAAACTGTTCACCTCCTGGTCCTTCAACCCAACCACTCCCGCGGGCGTGCAGGCCTGCCTGGCCGATCCGAACAACGGGAAGGGCACCGGTTGTCAAGACACGCGCGTCTTCCAACCCCTCGACTTCCCAACGCACTACCAGTATCAAGGGGACATTTGGGCCAACAGCGGTTGGCAGACGAACGGTGGATGGTCCAACTATCACTCCCTGCAAGTCACAGTCGAGAAGCACCTGAGTCACGGCTTGGAGTTCCGTAGCGCATACACCTGGGCTCACTCTCTGGACGTCAGTTCCAGCTTTGAGGACACGGCGTTCCAGGCTTCCGGTGCCTTTGACGCCTACGGCAAGTTCCGGCGTGACTACGGCAGCTCCGCCTTTGACGCTCGCCACCGCTGGGTGGTTACCATGGGCTACGATCTTCCAGACCTAGCCAAGACCCTGCACTGGGGTGAAGTTGCGAGCCGTGCTCTAGGCGGCTGGCACATCAGCGGCCTCAACACGATGCAGCGGGGTTTCCCCATTAACTTCCAGGACAGCAGCTATCGTTCGCTGACTTGCACCGGAGTTCTTTCGTTCTACGCTTGCCCGGATCGTCCGGACATCCTGGCGAAGCCGACCTTGATTGACCCACGGTCGGTGTCAAACCACCTCTATTTCTCAACACCGACCGCTGCTTTTGCTCACAATGCGTTCGGCACCCAGGGGACCACTCCTCGCGGCTACCTGATTGGGCCGGGGCTTTGGAACACGGACTTCGCGCTTAACAAAGACACGAAGATCCTCGAAGGTAAGACGCTCGGATTGCGGATTGATTTCTTCAACCTGCTCAACCACACGAACTTCGCAAATCCGAACGGCAACCGGAACAGCGGGAACTTCGGACGCATTACGAACATTCGAGGGAACGCTCGGATTATGCAGTTGTCAGCGAAGTTTACGTTCTAAACCAGCACGACGTTTACCTTGAGGCCGACCTTCGGGTCGGCCTTTTCCTTTCCCAGAACTAAGGATTAACAGCACGCTGTCACTACCTCCCAAACATCGGGTAGTGACTCGATGCCCCCATCAGAAAGAGCATCGGCAGCGACAGCCAGGCATTCGTACGCGAGGCGAGGAAGGCTTGGCGGGCGAGAGCTTTTGCGGCATCTGGAATCGGCGTGCCGTTAGCGGCGTTGGCTTTCGTCCAGGCGATGATCTTCTTCTGAAAACGCCAGATGACGCCCCAGACATTCAGCATCATGACCCAGCCGATGCCTCCTCCGAGGCTGATCGCGAGGGTGTGGTTGCTTTCCCAGCCGTGATTGTTGAGGGCGAGGAAGCAATAGCAGCCGAGCAGCACGACGATGGCGACCAGCACGGCCAGCACGGGGCCTTTGTCGATCTTGATCACACAAGTGAGCACAAATGAGGATGCCCAGACGGCTGTCCAGATGAGGAAGAACGAGCCCATCACGAGGCCGTGTTTGGCGGAGCCGTTGTGGGCGTCGGTGCGGGCGTAGCTTTCGAAGTAGATAAGACCCATCAGGACCGTGACCACGGCGCCCCAGCGGAACCACCACAAGGCGCGGGGCAGGAGCGAAGGGATGATTTTGCCTTTGGTCACCGAGTCCATCTCTTTCATGAACGGGACGTTCACCAGGTTGAAGAAATACAGCAGTCCCACCCAGGTAATGCCGGCGAGGAAGTGCAGCCAGCGCACCAGCATGAGAAAGTTGGCAGTGCCGTCGGAGGGCAGGGTCCAGAGGGGCGCGGAGACGGCGAGAAAGGCAGGGGAAGCGGCGAGTACAGGCGCGAGCAAGGTTAAGAGCATGGTTGTCCTCCGGAAGGGCCGCCGGCAAGTCATTGCAGCGGCCCGGCGGCGGATTGTATCACTGCGATACGGTTGAAAAGAACCGGGGAAGGTCGTATGGTAGAAAGCAATTCCTGCGAGGCTTCTCTTGCTGGCCGGGAAACGCACGCCTTGCTTCGCAGACCACTCTTGGGAAGAGCACGTCGTGTAAGCGCGCTCGGACAAGCCACCCGTCGTAAGGAGATCGGCTATGGACGCCAAGCCGGCGCAAAACATTCAAGATTCTTTCCTCAACTCAGCTCGCAAGGAGAAGTCCGTCCTGACGGTGTACCTGGTGAGCGGGGTGAAGCTGACCGGGCGAATTCGTTCGTTTGACAAGTACTCGGTTGTGCTCGATGGCGGCGGCCAGGAGCAGCTGATCTTCAAGCACGCGATTTCTACCATGGTGATGCCGCGCTCGCATGGCGCGGCGCGCAACGACGCTCACGAAGGCCGGGTAACGCTGGCGGCTGAAGCGGGCGGCACTGGCACGGAGGGGTAAAAGCATTCCCCGCCCGCGCGGTTCCTCGTCCACATTTACCGGAAAATCCTCGCGCCGCACTCTGGAGACTGCGACCGGGGTGGAGCGCGCCTTTCTCGTGGGTGTCGAGTACCGTCACCGGGAGCCGGCGTCGAAAGCGGCAAAGAGCCCGCTGACGGCGGGAGCCGCGGCGGCGCGCGATGCGGCGGCGGCACGTCCAGCTAATACCAAGCCTTCCACTCCTGAATTCAGCGCGGAGGAATCGCTCGCCGAGTTGAAGGCGCTGGCGGAGAGCGCTGGAGCAGTGATCGCCGGAGAATTTCTGCAGCACCGCGACCGGCCGGATCCGGCAACGCTCATCGGCAAGGGGAAGCTCGAGGAAATTGCCGGGGCGGCTGCTTCGGCGGGAGCGGACCTGATTCTGTTCGACCACGATCTCACTCCGTCACAACAACGGAACATCGAAGGCGTGGTTCACCGGCGGGTGATTGATCGCACGCAGCTGATCCTCGACATTTTTGCTCGACATGCGCGCACGCGGGAAGGCCAGTTGCAGGTGGAACTGGCGCAGCTGGAATATATGCTGCCCCGGCTGGCGGGCCGCGGCGTGGAGATGTCGCAGCTGGGCGGCGGCATTGGGACACGGGGACCGGGTGAAACTCAGCTCGAGACCGACCGGCGGAAAATCTATCGGCGTATCCGGCACGTGAAGCAGCAGATTGAGAATGTGAGGCGCATCCGGGCGCAGCAGCGGCAGCGGCGGGAGTCCGTGCCGGTGCCGACGGTGGCTCTGGTGGGGTACACGAATGCCGGGAAATCCACGTTGTTCAATGCGTTGACCCAAGCGGGCGTGGTGGCTTCGCCGCGCATGTTTGCGACGCTCGATCCGACACTGCGGCACGTGATGTTGCCTTCGAAGAGGAAAGTGCTGTTGTCGGACACGGTGGGATTTATTCGCAGCTTGCCGCACACGCTGGTGTCGGCGTTCCGCGCCACCCTTGAGGAAGTGCAGCGGGCGTCGCTTATTGTGCATGTTTCGGATGGCGCCAGCCCGACGCTGGCGGAGCAGGACGCGCAGGTGGAAGTCGTACTGAAGGAACTGGAAGCGCAGCATAAGCCGCGGTTGCACGTGCGGAACAAGGTGGATCTGCTGGCGGCGAAGCAACGAGACTCTCTGCGCGATGACCAGGCGACGGTGCATGTCTCGGCGGTGAAGGAAATCGGCTTGGGGGCGTTGCTGGATCGCATTGATCAGACGCTGCAGCAGGATCCCGTTTCTCGGGTGCGCCTGCGCATCCCGCAGAGCGAGGGGAAGGCGCTGGCCATGATTGAGGCGCGGACGCGAGTGTACTCGCGGGCTTATGTCGATGGGGCGGTGGAGCTCGAGGTGGAGGCTCCTGAGTCGGTGGTGCGGAAGGTGAAGCAGTGGCTGGGCTAGTGTTGAGATTCTGCTTGACACGCAGCCTAGATTTATATTATAAATATAAGTGTCGTAACTTTGGCGACTTTATCTTAAATTATAGAAGTGGAGATGTTTAGAGTGAAAAAGACAATTGAGCAAGTAGAGCCTGAGTTGGAACATCTGCTGTCCAAGCCTGTTCACGACCTCTTTCGGGAACTGAATACCCCCCTTCCTGACGGTTATCGACTTCGAATAGCACTGCTCGACAGAAATGGGCGGAAGAAGCGTAGCAATGCGTCCGCTGACAACTGGTCCCCTGAGTCTGGTCGGCTTGAGATGTGGTTTGAGCCTGTGGGCGGCGAACGCGCAATGGACCAGGCGAACCTACCGAAAGACACGCCAGCACGGCCCAATGTTTCCTTTGTGAAAGCCCCAGTCAGGACACCGCGCGAAGGCGCTGATCCCGTTGCGGACTTGGTGCGAGCCCTGGATCGCGCGGAATCCAGGCCTGGTTGGGATTTTGTCGCGCTCAAATGGTTTCGGGACGAGGCGCTCCCGAGCGAGGGTTTCTCGTGGACGAGTTCCGACGCTGTGAGACAGAGTGTGCTGCGGAGCGCGATCGAGAAGCGGTTAGTGCTTACCAGCAAGATCCCCAACCCGAAAGCTCCCCAGTTCCCGGTGACCGCGATACGCGTAAACCGGTTGTTGCCCGAGGTGAAGGCGATCTTGGGGCAACCGGGCACATCCGAAATGGAGTTTGAGCCCATCGCGATCCAGGGCGAGAATCTCTCGGACACGATCCTGCGCGAGAGGCGCTGATTGGCGCTCTATTTCCTGGAGACCAGTGCGCTAGTGAAACTGTATGTCCGCGAGCCTGGCACCGATCATTTGCTGCGGCTCGCAAGCGGAACTGAAAATCGGTTTGCTGTGTTGCGGGTATCCCAAATTGAGATCCGCTCCGCCATCCGTCGACGAGAGCGTTCTGGGGATATGTCTGCAAGCGTGGCCGGGATGCTGCTTGACCGGTTCCAGCGGCACCTGGAAGCGAGGTTCCTGATACAGGCATTGAATGACGTTGTGCTGGATGTTGCGTCAGGGCTGATTGATCACCATGCCTTGCGCGCCTACGACGCCATTCAATTAGCGGGTTATCTGGTGCTCAAATCAGGTTCTGGTGGCGACGTTCCCGTATTCGTCTGCTCCGATCAGCAATTACTGCAAGCCGCGCGATCCTTGCAGGTTCCCGCTTTGGATCCATCTGGCCCATGATGAGACTTGCGGCAACTATTGCAGGAGGGCCTGGAGTCGGGACGAAGAACCAGCCAAACCAAAAGTGGGCCGGCAACCAAGAAGCGGTGACATTTCATGGCTATCGGCCCACTCGATCCTGAATTGGATCGGAGGTGATGAGTTAATGGTAGTCCGCTGCGGGGTGAAGTCAAGGGAAACTTTCGAGGACTAGCGCCAAGTGGCGCAAAGCGTTAGGAATCAGGCTTTTCCACGGCATCGCTCGTTGACACATCCCCCACCCTTTGTTAGCCTAACTGGTTTGAACCGCTCTCTTCTTCCGTCTCTGTAGGCCCCTGTGACATGGATCAGACGCTCAGACAAGTAGGCGAATTACTGCTCGGGGCCATCCCGACCGTTGTCTTTTTGTGTCTGCTGTACTTCCTGTATCTGATGCTCGTGCATAAGCCGCTGCAGGCTGTGTTGCAGGAACGGCGCGCGCGGACCGAGGGCGCGGTGGAGAAGGCGCGGGCGGATATCGCGGCGGCGGAAGCGCGAACGGCGGAGTACGAACAGAAACTGCGCGCGGCGCGAGCGAAGCTGTTTCGGGCACAGGAAGAACGGCGGCAGGCGGCGGTCAAGGCGCGGGAGGGAGTGATTGCGCAGGCGCGGGCTGCAGCGCGGGGCCAGGTAAGCGCGGCGCGTGTTGCGCTCGAGCAGGATCGGGCCGTGGCGCAGGAAGGGCTGCAGGCCGAGAGCGAGCGACTGGCGACGGAGATCATTCGGGTGGTGTTGCAGCCGGTAGGTTTGCGGCAGTCTCCTGCGGGCGGTGGGCAGTGACGGCGCGGTTTGAATCCGCAAAGAAGTGGCTGGTTGTGCTGGCGATTGCGGGATTGTTCTTGCTGAGCGGAGCCCCAGCGGCTAGCGGGCAGGAAGCTACGAAATCTGAACTGCCGGCTTCCGGCGCGCAGAGCCGGGCGACCAGCAAGGCGGAATCCGGGACTGAGAAAAAGGATGCGGCGGAGAAGGGCGAGAACGGCGAGTTCAAGGAATCCGCGTCCGTGCGTTATCTGGCGCGCAAGTTGGGGATGAAGCCGACCAGTACTTACTGGATTGCGGTCATCCTGAATTTTGCGGTGGTGGCGGGAGCCATCTACTTCCTTTCGCGGATGCATCTGCCGACGCTGTTCCGCAATCGCACCGAGAGCATTCGCAAGGCAATGGACGAGGCGCAGAAGGCGAGCACCGAAGCACGCCAGCGTCTGTCAGACATTGAAGCGCGGTTGGGCAAACTGGACGGCGAAATCGCCGGCATGCGCAGCGCGGCTGAGAAAGATGCGGCCGCGGAAGAGGAGCGCATTCGCGCAGCCGCGGAAGAAGACAAGAAGAAAATTGTGGAAGCCGCGGAGCAGGAGATTGCTGCTGCGGGCAAGACGGCGCAACGTGATCTGAAGGCGTTTGCCGCGGAACTGGCGGTGTCGCTGGCGCAGAAGCGCATGACGGTGGACGATGCCACGGATCGGGCGCTGGTGAAGACGTTTGCCGATCAGTTGGGCAGCGGGAAGGACGGTCACTGATGGCTTCTGTGACCATCCGTTACGCGCAGGCTCTGGCCGATGTCATCTTCGAGCGCCGGCTTGATGCGAACAAGGCTTTGCAGGAGTTGCAAGCGCTGCTGGAGGTGACGGAGCAGAGCGAACCCTTGCGCAAGGCATGGGAGAACCCTTCCATTCCTGCAGAACAGAAGCGTCGCGTGCTGGATGGGCTGACGAAAAGGCTGGGCACATCGCGCGAAGTGCGCAACTTTCTGGCGGTACTGATCGATCACCGGCGCATTGCGGTCCTGCCGCAGGTGGTAAGGCAGGTGGAGCAGGAGATCAACGATCGCCTGGGATTTGCCGAGGCCGAGATTACCAGCGCCCGTCCGCTTACTGACGCCGAGAAGCACAACCTGGAGAGCCAGGTGGAGCGCATGACGGGGAAGAAAGTGCGAGCGCGCTACGGGCAGGATAAAGGCATTTTTGGCGGGGCGGTAGTGCGCGTGGGCAGCACGGTGTATGACGGGTCAATTCTCGGGCAGCTGAAAAAATTGCGCGAGCAGTTAGCGGGTTGAAATGACGTCGAGTCTTCGACTCGACCGGGACGGGCGAGACGCCCGTCCCCACATTGGGCAAGCTAAAGGCTAAGAGCTAACAGCTAAGAGCTGATTTTCATATGGCACAAATCAAAGCAGACGAAATAACCAAACTGATCCGCGAGCAGATCGAGAACTACGAATCGAAAATCGCGGTCGATGAAGTGGGCACCATCATCTCGCTGGGTGACGGTATTGCCCGCGTGCACGGTCTCGACAAAGTGATGGCGGGCGAACTGCTCAGCTTCCCGCACGGCGTTGCCGGCATCGCCATGAACCTGGAAGAAGACCAGGTGGGCGTAGTGCTGCTCGGCGAGTTCACCGAGATCAAAGAAGGCGACGAGGTGAAGCGGACCGGGCGCATCATGAGCGTGCCGGTGGGCGACGCCATGGTCGGGCGCGTGGTGAATTCGCTCGGACAGCCGATTGATGACAAGGGACCGATCGCAACCGACAAGTTTCTCGCTCTCGAGCGCTTGGCGCCCGGCGTGATTGACCGGCAGCCGGTGCGCGAGCCGATGGCTACGGGCATCAAGGCCATTGACTCGATGATTCCGATTGGGCGCGGCCAGCGCGAACTCATCATTGGCGATCGCCAGACGGGCAAGACCGCGGTTGCCATCGACACTATCATCAACAACAAGGGCAATGACCTGATCTGCATTTACAACGCGATCGGGCAGAAACGGTCGTCGATTGCCCAGGTGGTGAAGATTCTCGAAGACTACGGCGCGATGGAGTACACCATCGTGGTGGCGGCTTCGGCATCGGAGCCGGCGCCCATGCAGTACATTGCACCGTATGCGGCGTGCGCTATCGGCGAGTACTTCCGCGACTCGAAGCGGCATGCGCTGTGCATTTACGACGATCTGTCGAAGCACGCGGCGTCGTATCGCGAGATTTCGCTGCTGTTGCGACGGCCGCCGGGACGTGAAGCGTATCCGGGAGACGTGTTCTACCTCCACTCGCGGCTGCTGGAGCGCGCGGCGAAGCTGAGCGATAAGAATGGTGGCGGCTCGCTGACGGCGCTTCCCGTCATTGAAACGCAGGCGGGCGACGTTTCGGCATACATTCCGACGAATGTGATCTCAATCACCGACGGCCAGATTTATCTGGAGACCGATCTGTTCAACTCCGGCGTGCGTCCGGCGGTGAACGTGGGTTTGTCGGTGAGCCGCGTGGGCGGCAGCGCGCAGATTAAGGCTATGCGGCAGGTGGCGGGCACGCTGAAGCTCGAACTGGCGCAGTTCCGCGAACTGGCAGCGTTTGCGCAGTTCGGCAGCGATCTGGATAAAGCCACGCAGGCCCAGCTCAATCGCGGGCAGCGGCTGGTCGAAGTGCTGAAGCAGGATCAGTATTCGCCTCTGCCGTTTTCCAAACAGATTCTGATGATTCTGGCGGGAACGGCCGGCTTCCTCGATGACATGCCGATCGACCAGGTGGTTGATTTTGAGAAGGAACTCTACAAATTCGTGGATACGTCGAACCCAGCCCTGCTGCGCACGGTAATGGAGAAGAAAACGCTCGACGATGCGCTCAAGGGCGATCTGGTCAACGTGATCAAGGAATGCAAGCAGCGTTTCGTGGCGGAGCGGCAGGCGGTGGCGAAGTAGCTTGCAGCTCTCAGCTGTCAGCTCTCAGCTTTCAGAAAGAGCTGACGGGAATATGCTTCGACTTGTTTTGAACTGACAGCTGA
>Ga0075015_100000289_pt1 | contig 16661 bp, 31 predicted proteins | sample AleBraG_ABR_2013_FD_71476 | JGI IMG/M metagenome (GOLD analysis project Ga0075015, IMG submission 71476) | Freshwater sediment microbial communities in response to fracking from Pennsylvania, USA - Alex Branch Run_MetaG_ABR_2013 | ecosystem: Environmental > Aquatic > Freshwater > Creek >...
TATAGTCCGGGTTACTTGGGGTTACTTGGGCCTAACTATAGTCGTAAACTCTACCAGTACTACTAATGTATATAGTAGCACAATCTTGATCTATATAAGCAACGGGTAAACACCAATTACGGGATTGGTAAATATTGGCCGAGAATGCACAGATGATAATCATCAAAACACCTCATCAATAGCCATGAGGCAAATGGCGTAATTAGTTATAGCCATAATCATAGAAGCGTTAACCGAATCTTCCGCCCACGATTGCCAGTCGTTACACGTCATACCTATTTTATATTCAATCGAGTAGTTACCGTTATTGATCATTGCCTTGATCTCCGTTTGTGTTGATAACCTACCTTACCACCACAAACCCTAATGTCAACAATTATTTTTTCCTAAGCGCCGCCATCCTCGCTTTTAGTTGCGCCATTTCTTTTGCCTTGGCGTCTTTAGCGATAAGCGTATTACGTTTTTTATCCAATTCCGCCAGTCTCTCGGCGTTAGTCCTTACCTTGGCCATGTTGCCTCCTATTGGGCGTATCCGTGTACGACGACTTGAATGAGAGTGTTACCCGCGCCAGCTGCGGGACAAGACATTTGAATAACGCTAACTTGTCCGGCGTGTGTAGAATAAGCAAATGCCGCGCCAACAACAAATGCCACGATAGAAGTTGCCAGTTTCATGCGCCTAAAACTCCAGACAATGCGGATACACCAGTAGAAACCGCGTCTTTAACCCTCTGGTTGTTTTTACTAACTTCATAAATAAAGAAAATAACCGCCGCCATAATGGCAACGGTAAAGATTTTCTCGTTAATACGTTTACCAATACCGGGGTTAAATAGCGGTTTCATTTATGGTATAACCTCGATTACATCAAAACCTAGTTCAATTTGTCTAGCTATTTCTTCTCTAAAGCCTCTAATCGGAACAACAATACATCCATGTGACGCATCGTTAGATAGATTGTTTCCATGAATTCTAAAAAGAGACCTACCAAAAGTAATAGTGTGAGCGATAGGGTCGAGATTAATAGTACATGGTCCCAAGTGTGGATTATCATAGGATTTTCCCATTTTGTAAAGACCGGGTGGGATGGGGCCAACGCCAATCTTAGAAACCATGTTGATATTATTCCGACCCTGCCACTTGTAATGGCCCTTGCCAGAATAAGCCACTGTTCGATGGCTTGAGACGGATAACAGTCCGGTTGTTATCTGATACCGAACTGTTATCCGTTTTTCCGCAAGGGCTAGCTCTGAGGGACGGAGGGAATGTTCCCCGTAGTCGCTACAGTCTTAACGTGGGCAAAGATAGAACTAACGTAGGCAATGATATGTTGTTCGGTGTAGTCAAGCGCCAGCGCTTCCATTTGGTTAATAGCTGGCGTAGCCAGCCCGCCTATAACGGGAACCTGACCTAAAGCGGTATCGGTGAAACCTTGAACTGCCTTAAGCACATCAGCTTCAAGAGCGGCGATTGCCGGACTTTTTTGAGCCGCTACCGTGGAAGCCGTACCCGTAGCCTTGGGAGTAATGCCTAGGGCATTAGTAACCGCGTTCTCAACGGGCCTAAAGATAAATTGTGAAAGCCAAGACATTTAGTTTTCCTCTGTTTTAGCCGCAAGAGTTTCTTCGCATGCTTCCAATGCGGCAAGGTTTGGAAGACGAAGCTTTAGAATAGGAAAATTTGCAGGCGAAAGTTTGGTATCCTCTTTAGGACCCGCTTTGAGAATAGCCAAAATCTTTGAATTGATAGGAACGCCGGCAATCAAACAAGTTTCAACCTGTTCGGCAATAGCCATAAAAACATCGTCTTCCATAGTTTATCCTTTCTGGATATTGTAGTTAACGTCATCGTGGAAAGTAACTCCATGAACATTTGCGGGCGGACCAAAAAGAACGCCCTGAGAAGCTTGACGCGGAACAACAATACCGCTCCAACCTATAGGCGTACTACCCGTATAGCGACGTTGAAAATTGGTCATGCCTGGAAAATTCCTAGGGGTAGGATCAGTAACACGGTTCATATGAATTTCTTTCCTTTACCGACCGTTTTAAGTATCTTTTTCGTATTCTTAGGAGAGGCCTTTTTCTTTCTAAGAATATCCTTAGCTTTATTTAACTTAGTTGGCTCGTTTTTCATTGAAAATCCATTCTTCAATGCGGTCTATATGTGTTTGTTGTTGACTAATGCGACCTTCTAGATTAGCGAACCTGATAGGTACGGACGCGTTTAGGTCAGTAATCTCTTGGTCAATAACATAGGCTTCGTGAACTACAAAAGAAATGCCCGCCACCATTAACAACAAAGAAGCTTGATTAAGGTAAGCGATAAATTTAGAGCCCAAAATTCCGCCCCCCCTATCCACTAAAATTCCTCCCATATCCACGCGGAATAAAAAACATTGCCGTTACAATGGTTCCGGTAGTAGGAGCGATTACGGAAAAGTCTTTTATGTTTCCTATGTAATACATACATCCTGGCCAAGGCGTAAAGCTTCCACTTTGGGCGGATGCCCCAGCAAAATCGCCACCAAGCTGCGGATTACTATTTGTCAAATTGGGAACCTCGGCCGATCCTCTATTAGTCATAAAGAAAGGCGCTTCTCCGTTAACATTGGAAATTTTTGCGCTAATCATCATTAGCTTGGCTTGATCAGGACATTTAATATCCTGAGGAATGTTTGCAGTTAGGTAAAGCGATTTAGTATCATTAGGCCACGGGACTATAGGGAGAAAAGGAAATTCGGCCCTTAGCATCATAAGCGCGTTATGCGGACCTTCGGGACGTTGTGCAACGTCTCCGTTATTTGACCTTACGGCCGCTAGTTCATGGATTTGAGTAAAATCGCCATGTCCGCGAGTTTCTCCGTCTAGTAGGCCGACGAGTTGCGGATTATAAGACGGTTGCGGCATTGATCCGAAATCAATGACGTGTCGTCCATAATCATCGACGAGAGTATTAGTGACAGCGTTATCAGGGGAGGTTCCGCCCGGCATTATGCAGCCTTTGAGATAGGCGCGCCTTTGGCGACGCTTGGAAGGTCAAACATTTTCGTAAATGTAATAAATAAGATAGCTATAGCCATTAACGCCAATAGAATTCTAAGCCCATTGGTTTGAAGCCAGGTAACTATGTTGTTAACAATACCATTTACAGAGCTATTAGCGGCATTGTTAACGGAGTTTGCCGCGCTAGATGCAGCATTAGAAACACTGTTTACCGCCGCACTAGCGGCGCCGTTAACCGCGCTTGTACCAGCGGTAAAAGCCTGTCCTAAAATACTTGCTGGATCAATACTGGACCCATTGATAATAGAATTTAAGATGCTAGACAAGGGCGTCGATCCAGTTGCACTAGAGGTTGAACTAGTAGCGGAATTCGCAATTGCCAAACTTCCACTAGGATTATACCCAAGAGCCGCCGCTCTACCTAGAACCGTATTAGCGTAATCTTGGGTAACGGATATATTTTGCCAACGCGTGCCCCCATTATAATATCTTAGCGCATCATTCCAGTTACCCGTAGCCTTATAGTTTTGCGCTAGAAGCTCCGCTCCGCCTTGAAGATTTTGCGAAGGATCATAAATATTAACGCCAAGGGATTGAGCGGTAGCGGGTTCCAATTGCGCTAGACCGTATGCGCCGGCGGGAGATAAAGCATTAGGATTAAAGGTGCTTTCCGTCCATATAACCGCTTCTAGAATAGGCAAAGGAATATTGTATTGTGTCGCAAGAGATTGCATTTGCGACAGATAGGGAGCGGCTAGACCAGAAGGAAATGTGTTAGTCATTACAATTGAACATTCGCAGTAACGCCATTGTGGTTAAGTGCCGCCAATGCCGCTTGCGCCTGAGCCGTAACGGCGGGAGACGCGCCTACCCCGTAACCTTGCGCCGGATTGGCAGTCGGTGCATTACCGATTGATAATTGTCCGCCACTACTGATCCCACTAGAGCCGATTGCGACGGCGGGCGGAGCGGCAACGGTTGATCCGCTAGAATTTTGGCCGCGTGTTTGTGCATTGTATACGTTGCTAAAATAGTTGAGTACGCCATTCGTTGTGTCCGCCTGCAAGTTATTGTTTACCCGACTATCGCCGGTTACGGTTCCAAGAGAAATTCCAATATTAACGCCATTACCAGCGGTAATTCCACCGACAAGACCACCATAACCTTTAGCTAAGTATTGCCCGACAATGGTTCCAATAGTAGAATATTCAGTATTTTGGACATTCAAAGCGGCTTGAGTATTAGCGGCGTTAATGTTTTCTTGCTGAATAGCGAAATCGTTTGCCTGTTGTTGTGTAGCCAAAGCAAAAGAGTTGTTAGCTTCTAGCGTTTGCAGATTAATTTGTTCTGTTGCTAGCAAATAGTTATTATTGTTTTGCGTGGCAGTCAAATCTAGAAGCGCCGTATTCGATGGGTCGCCGGGTATAACTGGCGATCCCGTAGCAGATGAAATCAGCGGCAATGAAAATCCGCTAGGGCCAACTAACGTCGTATTATTAGCAACGCCAGTTGGCAATGTAACCGCAGGAATTGCCGATTGAACCGACGCGGCAATCGTGTTGGCTACCGACGAAACGGTTCCGCTAGCCGTACCTCCGGCGGAATTTAGAGTACCGTTTACAACGCCAGTGGCAGCGGCTTGAGTGGAATATCCGCCACTAAGAGGAGCGGAATAAGCGTTATAGTATCCACCAGATGCTTGTGTCGGTACTGGCGCGGCGGTATTTTTTACATTCCGATAAACGAGAAAACCGCCAACGCCTACAACGCCAATGCCTACAATAAGCATGGCGTTATTACTTAGAAAGGAACCGGCTTGGACGGCGCTATCTAGTGGAATGGTTTTCATTAAAGGAACGCCAACGCCGAAGCCGCGCCAATTGATCCTAGCGCCCCAAAGATACCGTTAGACTTTGACGCGGATGCTTGCGCCGCCGCCGCCGCCGCTTGATTGGCGCTAATAGCGACGCTCGCATTGCCTTGGGCAACGGTTCCTAGATATTGGTAATTCGCTTGAATTGCCGACGTATTGGCCGACACGTAAGCCAAATCCAAACGGTTGGAATTGTTGCTCGCATCAATAGTTACAGCGGCATTAGTTGTTATCTGATTATTAATAATACCGGCATTAGCGGCATTCAATCCCAAAGTAACTTGCGAGGCATTATTGTTAGCGTTGGCCCAAAAGCTAAGATAGGAATTTGTTTTAGCAACGTCATTGTTGCTTTGGTTCATTGCGACGTTTGCGGCAATTTGGCTTTGTTGCGTAGACGCAGTAAGAAGAGCCGCGTTATTGGCGGCGGTTCCGCTCGTATAAGCCGAATTAGAGCTAGAACCGGAAGCGGTGGCGCTACTGTTAAATAACAGAATAGCGCCGCCTATAACCACCCCGGCAATGATTACGGTAGGACTAGAAATAACTTTTCCGAAATCCATTGTGGTTCCTATTGAGTAGTCGAAGTTTTATTGAGACCTGGGACCGTAATTTGCCATTGAAGATTTACGGGAAGGGCGGAAACAATGGGACCGTAAGGCATATGGCCAAACATTCCAGACCAAATCCTAGTATCAAATTCGGGACAGAAACCGCTAACCATTCCCAATTTCTGGAAATTGTCTTTATTACTATGACTAGGCCAGTAATCAAAGCCAGTTTTGGGGCGCGTGAACTTTTCCGCGCCGTCCAAATCTAGCGGGTATCTGTCTTGTCGGTTATGACCATGTACTGGCCAAAACGTCATGTGTTGCCAGTCGGTAAACATTAGCTGAAAGCATTTCCATAATTATTTTGTAGAGTGACAATGCTCAAAAGACCGCCATAGGCGCTCCCAACATCTTTAGCAATAGTACCGACACCGCTTGCGTGACTAACGAGAAGCGCAACTAGAGCGATGCCGCCTAGCATGAAAGCAATTTGGGTTAGATCGGTTCCATAATGAAACATTATTTTGATCCCATATTAGACGGTTGAAATATTAAAACCAAGAATAGCTTCGACGGTTTGAAGCATAGTAGCTTGACCGTTAGAGAAATTGGTAAGAGCGGTACTTATGTTAGTATTTCCAGCCGCTTTGATAAGAACCGCGACAACCGCAATTGCCGTAATCAAATCAGTTACGGGATTACCAGGAAGGTATGTATGAATTACCATTAGCAACGCGATGGCAATAAGAAATTCTAAATACCCGCCTTCCTTGATAAGCATTGCTCCCAAAGTGTTAACGTTATTGTTCCAAACAACCGCACCTAGATAAATTCCGAACGAAGCGCCTATCACAGTCGCAATTAAATTGTTCGTTTCCATTTATCCCCCGTTATTAGCGGCGTTAAGAATGTCAGTTATAGTCATTCCCAATGTGTTAGACGTAGTAGAAGGCGGAACGGGCGGATTGTTACTAATAGTGTTGATTGTGCCAGGAGTAGTCGCCACGGTCGGTACAGAGGAACTGCCGCCCGTGGCGATACTACTTTTGCCCGTAACGGAATTGGACACAGTAGCCAAATGCCAATAAGCCGCAAATTCTCCTTTGGAGACTATCCACAAAAGAAAACTTAGACCGGCTATGGCGATAGGGTTCATTACTTCATTAGTCCAACAATGCCATGCCATCCCCATGACATGAAACCAATGGCGACAAAGAAAATAAACCACCTATAAAGCGGCTCATTCAAGAATTGCCAATCAATGACAGTCGAAAAAATATTCATGTTATTTCCTTAATTCTTAGCGCGCCATTGTCTCCAAGGCTAAAGACAATGGCGCGTCAAGTCCGCAATAGGAAGAATTCTATTGCGCTTGAGACAATCCAGGAAGCGCTTGCCCCTTAGTATAGAAACTTTCGTAACCGACTTCTATATAAGGATTAGCGCCAACGGTATTAGGGGTAATGCCCATTTGTACGTTACCAAATAGGGCGGTTTCAATTGGCTTCGCCCTATGATCGCGGAAATATGCGCCCGGATAGGTGTCTTCATCGTCCCACATATAACAACGCTGGTAGAACAATTGAGACAGTTCGCTATGATCAACAAGGATATTGTTACCATTGGCGATAATGCGGAATTGGTTAATCTTACCTTGTGTCATTGTGCCCGCTTGGACATAATTATAGTAAGAGCCAATAACGGAACGAACATTAGGATAGCTCATAAGTTTTTCGGTACTAACCGCTAGGTTATCCGAACTCCTAACGTTACCGACGAACTCATAAACTGTCATAAGGTCAATACCGGGCAGGGGAATTTGACCGTTTGCGCCAATGGCTTGCGGTAGCAAGTATTCTTGCCACATGGTACAATTGATAAAGTTTTGAGCGGGATTGCCGACTACAGTAGTAGTTGCGCCACCACTATAAAGACTTTCAACGTCACCATTGCCGTAAAGGTTAGTAACCCAGTCGATACTTAGGTACATTTCCCCAACGGCGGTTTGCGCGAGAATAGCCCCGCGCAAATCTTGCAATTGCACAATGGGATTATCAACATCAAAAGCAACGGGAATATCAATAAAGAAGCTTACCGTTTGGTTACCGACGGCGGTTGGAACATTAGGATTAGTCCAAACAGCGGGAACTCCTGCCGAATTATGGTAGCCGTAAGACGTTCTATTACGTACGCAATTAAGCATGAACAATTGGAAACCGCTAATGTTAATGCGGTCTGTGCCGTCATAATCAGTAAGCCTAATGCGCTGAATTAGGTTCCAGGGGGCCTTAGCGCTAGGCGTGGCAACCGCTACACCAATTGTGATATTGGCGGAAATATAGAGTTGAATTTTGGTAACAACGCCAACGTTGAAAAGTTTAATTCGCGTAGTAGTGGCATTGCTAGCCGTAGTGGTGAGAACATTCTTACGCATTCTAGGCGCGGTAGAAAGTAGCGCCGCGCGTTGTGCGGCGTTATTCTGCGCTTGCGCCATAGGCGATGGGGCGGCTTGAGTAGGCAACTTATGAACCCTTCGTGTTAGTATGAACGATGGAATAAAGAGGCGAGGCGAAAATATGCGCGATGATAGCAAAAATGCCAATAACCGCGATATTCTCTATGGTGAGAAGGCGCGTATTGATCATTTTTTAATTCTTCATAAAGGGAAGGGAAATGTTAAAGGTCTGCATAAGCCATTGCACAAGCGCCCACGACGCTACAGCAATAAGGCCGACCGTGATAAAGTTAGCAAGATTGAGATCAATCATTAGATACGTTTCCTTAAAGTAAAATTATACCCATAAATGTTTATCGCCAGTATTATAGGCAGGTTCTATAATGTTCGATTGTGTCTTATCTGTATATCCGGTGTCAAGCGCCTTATCTAATGTTACTGGCCTAAACAATATTGGGCTTTCCCAAGCACTCTCGAAATAGTAAAACCCGTGTTTTACTGGGTTAGGAAGTTTAGCGTAATTAGGAATAACGTCATTAAGTCTTTTCTTGTCATCTAGATCAGCAAGATACATAACGTAAATTTTCTGTGCTTCGGTAATAAGACTTCTAGAAATACCTCTAGGGCGCTGCGTACTACAAATAGTCGTAATACCCTTGCTTCTACCTCTAGACATAAGGGCAAGAATACCGGCGAAGGCGCGACCATTACGATGAAAGGTCGCCGCTTCATCAATATAGGCAACCGTATTATGCATATGCCGGTAATGAAACATAAGCATTGCATCTAATTCTTCGGGTTTATCTAGAAGCTCATCGTCGGGTTCAACTATAATATAGTCGAATTCTAGACTTTCTTCCATTACGGTCTTGGCGGCCATAATGTTATGAACTACCGTCGAGTTAGGAAGCGCCCTAAACTTAGGTTCAATTTTTGTGTCATAAATAATAATAGGCGTTTCTGGAATTCTAAGCATAAGCCAACATGCAAACGCAGTCTTACCCGATCCGGTCTGGCCGACGATAAGCGCGCGTTCCCCCGCTTGCGGAATGAGGTTTACTTTAGTCATTTCCATAATGATCTAGAATGATTTGACGCAATACCGCAGCCATCAATCCGTCGCGCATAGCGGCCATACTCGTAAGCGTATCATTAGATTTCGCGTTATAGAACGTTTCAGTGTTTATGTTGTTCAGAATTAGCAACATATCCGCTTTACCCATCGTAGGGTGAATAAAGGGAGTTTCCAGAGTAACCGGCAAAGAAATACATTCGTCCTCGCCAACGTCGGGAAGTTTTTCTAGTACACTGGTAATTTCATTCATTGTACTGTGCTTTCTTCAAAATTCATTTTAACGCCATTGCCAAAAACCGCCTCTTGCGCGTCGGCGGGAGCGGTAGCGCTAACATTTTGTGCGCGTTGTGATCTAAGATACATGACGCGAGGTTGGTAAATAGCAAAAGAAACCGCAATTAAAGTAACGTACAATCCCATAGCTCCCGCCGCGTCGGTAGCGTTAATCTTGTGATAGTCCAGCACGTCACAAGTTGCTTTGGTAAGAGCGTCGGCCTCTTGGGGAGTAAGCGCGAAAACGGGTTGTCTAGTAAAAGCGGCGGCGGCGGCATGTAACCCTTGAACATTACCCCTAAAGGCCGCTCGGTCATTAGGTTTAAATCCTCCTAGTACCAGTTTTTCTTTTTTGTTTCCTGGACTTTTTGATCCATCGGGGCGGATAATGTTTCCTTCGGCGTCTCTTGGATAGGGTTGTCTTCCTCTGGACTTTTTGGTGACACCAACGGGAGCGCCGTTTGCTGTTTTTCCAGGGTCGTTAGCTGATTGCTGATTTTGTCCAATTGGTTCTGCAATGCCGATATTTCCGGGTCGGCTCCCATTTGCGCTTCCGACAAAGTCTTCACTTGATCCAATAGCGTCGTCAAGCGAGACATCATTTCCGTTTGCCATTCTTTATCCTTATCTTCCTTGGGGGTTTCAACTATTTCGGTTTTTATGTCATTCAAATCATCTTTTATGTCTTCTACTTTATTTTCGGTTTGACCTGTCATACAAAATTCCCACTAGCTAAGTTTGTTCCACCAAATACCCCCGCCGCGCCAATCGACGCGCCGTTATACCAAAGTTTATTGGCAACGCCGCCGGTAATACTTGTGCTATAAATGCCGGAAACTTTAATTTCCATTTTTTGATTACCGGCGCCCGCTAAAGTAATACCGCGCGGAATAAATAATGCGCCATTAGACGAATTTATATCTACATCAATAATTCCTCCTGTCGTTCCTGTACTTAATATAGCCTCAGTAGTCGGAGTTACTCTTGATACATTTATACGGTCCCCCTCAAATCGTGGCGTAAAACAATTATTAGATAAAACAATTGGGGCGGCAACGTCAATAATTCTATTACCTTTAGAAGTAACGCCGGAACAATTATTAAAGGAAATTCCAATTCCGTTGTTACCAGTAACTCCGATAACCTGATTATTAGCAAATAATCCGCTGCCATGCGTATTTTTACATTCAAGCCCAATAGCGCCGCCGGCGTTACTTAAACCTACATAATTATTTGATATGTCAAAATCGGTAGTAGACGCGCCAATTTGTATTGAAACGCCGGCGTTAATTACACCATCGAATATGCTATTGGTAACTCTAAAATCTTCTGTGAGATAATCTGGCGATGTAGTTTGCGTCCCACCGGCTAAAACGCCATATCCGACATTACCGGCCTCAAATCTATCGATAAATGTATCAGTAAAACCTTCATATCCTTGATATGCGGCATTAAGTGTATAATTGCCGCCTGCGCCATAATTAGAAAAAGCCTGGCACCTATCAAGATATAGTGAGGCGCTTCCACTATTAAAAGTAGAAGCCGCTGTACCATCAGTAAAATATCCAGTAAAAAAGTCGTTGCCTAAATTTTGTCCAGCAGTAAATCTATTTGCTTTACAATCTGTAAAGAAACATTCTACTGTGCCGTAAATATAAAATCCTATAGAATGTTCTAAAGTGGTCGTTTTCGTAATACGACAATTAGTTGCCCATTTAAGAATAAGACCAGTAGGAGAATTTACAATTCCACTAAGAGGATTAAGTATAGTTTTAGCGCGCCAAATAGTTATATCTTCTACATTAACGCTTTCCAACCAAGTAGAAGGTGGGCCAGGATAAGCATCATAACCTACCTGGATACCAGAAGCGTACCCGCTGTTTATGGCGAGAATAGTACATCCGGCATTAAGATTTTGAGTTTGAGTTTTACCTTTTAATTTTTTACCGTGATTTTGAATTTTAATACATATGGAACCGGCCGCATAACCTGTAGTACCAATATAATAAGTTTCTGCCTGAAAAGTAGTTTCTACAAATGCAATAACACAAGCCTGAATAGCGGGCGCACAATCATAATTACTGTTATTTATTTGTGCGCCGAACCATTCGGGAAAACCTTCCTCTTGAACGGTGTTAGAAACAACAATAGTGCCCTGGCCAGCCAGAGCATTATTAAATATTTGCCATCTACCGGCCAATATAGAAGAATTAAATGTTAAAGTAAATCCGCTACCAATAGTAGCAATGGCGCCATGTAATGCAATATAAGGAACATTAATAGATATACTTTGTGATGGATAATTGTAATTTCCTGCCGTGGCAATAATAGGTAATCCGGCGGTACTAGCGGCAATCAATTGTGCGCTATCGTCGCCGCCGCTAGGATATATTACTGTATAAGGGACAGTCAAAAGAGCACCTTGTGTATTATTATCGTCGGGAACCTGCAAATCATTTTGCGCGAATATTATCGTACATGTACCAGATGTAACTTTAAGAGTAGTAGATTGAGTATTTTTAGGTAAAGTAAATGTTCTGCGAGTAAAAGGCGATATAACAAATGTGAGATTAAAATATCCAAATACAACATTGCCGCCGCCGAGCATATTATCAACTACGGCGTATTTTGGAATAACGAGGTTGGACATACTGTCCGTGCCGCTAAGTTGTATTTGCCAATTTGTATCTATTGCGCTACTGCATACGGCGCGGGCGACATTATTAACCGGACTATCGCCGGTTTGTTGCCAAAGTAACGGGCCAATAATAGTCGTCATGCTCTACCCGTCTTGACGGTCCCGGCCATGGGGCGGATAAATGAGTTTCCGAAGTTCATCTAATCCGCCCCCGGCCTAAAAGGGTTATTTGCCCATGACGCGCAAAAATACCGACTCAAAAGGATACGCGCAAGAGCGAAAAGTTTTCGCTAAAGATAGAAAAGAATTCGAGAAAGAATTACGCGCCAGTCAAAAAGAAATTGATAAAGAATATAAGAAAATTATTCGCGACGCCGCTAAGGTTGGTTTATATAATCCAAAATCAATAGCATTAACGCCATATAGGCGTAGAAGAGCGCGCGAAATAAAGAATAGATTTTCGGACGTTCTCTATTCTCCCGACGTTCAATTTGTCAAGGCTCCAAAATCCGCAATCGAGCGCGCAAAAGATATTGATCTAAAGACCTCTAAATTCGGTATTTTTGTCCCTAAAGCCGGACACAAAAAAGTTTCTGTCGGGTTCGATAAGAAACGCAAAGAATATTTCATCAAAAAATCTGGAAGGACTAAACGCGGACCTAATGCCGGTCGTATCTACACGTCTATTACTCCGCTTGTCCCCATAGATAAATATGATGAACTAGACCACATTAAAGAAATGTGTGGCAAGCTTATGCCTTTAGAGGAGGGGGAAAGACTTTATTTCACCGTCAGTGAAAATGGCGTGGAAGGAATGTCTAAAATAACTTTCTCTAGTTGCGATGAAATAATTAAGCATATAGAAAAATATCCTAAGCAACAAGCCGACCGCGTTAGATTTATGCGCTTAATAACTATTCACAAAGTCAAGTCATCGGCCATATACGGAAAAATGTGGAAAGACGCGCATCCCGATACAGACATCGGACCCACGGGAAAACCTAGAACAAGAAAGATAAAAGGTTATAGAGGGAAAAAGGGATGAATTTATCGGAACATAAAAGAAAACAATACACAAAATCAAGGAACCAAAATGTCCAAGGCAAAACGAACTATCGCGGTAATTGATACCGAAACCGATCCATTCATGTTTGATCGCGTTCCTAAACCTTTCGTCATAGAATTCTATACGGATAAAGAAACTCAAATTTTTTGGGGAGATGATTGCATTGACCAATTTTGCGAATGGTTGGAACGTCGACCCGACCCATTTCTTATCTATGCCCATAATGGCGGTAAGTTTGATTATCACTTTTTTCATAAGTATCTTGATAATCCAGCAATTATTATCAAAAATCGTATCGTCGAGGCTAAACTCTTTCATCATACTATTCGGGACAGTTACGCTATTATACCTGTACCACTTGGCACATTTGATAAACTGAAATTTGATTACAATAAAATGGAACGAGAAGTTAGGGATAAACACAAGGAAGAAATTCTAACTTATCTCCATAGAGATTGTACGGAACTATATAAATTAGTCTGCCATTTCATTGATAGATTTGGCCCGCGCCTGACTATAGGTGGAACGGCTATTAGGGAAATTCAAAAACTCCACCCATTTAGAATGCAGGGGTCTAACCATGATCAAACATTCAGACCATTTTATTTTGGGGGCCGTGTTCAATGTTTTGGACAAGGTATTTATAACGATGGCAGAAAGCTTGTGGACCGTAATAGTATGTATCCTAGCGTTATGCGCGATAGGTTCCATCCTATTAATGGTCGTTTTGATTATTTGGAGTATTTACCCGATAGTTTTGATATACCATTTTTCGCAAAAATTACTGCTAAAAATAATGGCGCTTTGCCGTCGCGAAAAGAAAATGGTGGTCTGACTTTTGAAAAGAAACATGGAATATTTATGGCGTGTAGTCACGAAATAGAAATTGCTCTTAAGTACGATCTAATAGAAATAGAGAAAGTATATTACTGCTTCCTCGCTACTGATTATGTTAAATTTGATACTTTCGTCGATAAGTTTGGTGAAGAAAAAGTTATTGCCAAGGAAACGGGAGACAAGGCGGCGGAAACGTTTGCTAAACTCATTATGAATAGCGGATATGGTCGCGCCGGTCTTAATCCCGAAAATTTCAGAGATTACATAATATTTAGAGATTTTGGCGAGGATCAAAATCTTATTGATCAGGGTTATTCAATGTGCGTCGATTACGATGACTTTGAACTATGGGAAAAGAAACCCGAAATTAAAGAAGAGGATTTTTGCGACGTAGCAATTGCCGCTTCAATTACTAGCGCAGCTCGTGCTAATCTTTTAGAGAATTTACAATTTGCGATTGATCCCATTTATTGTGATACGGATAGTATTATTTGCAAAGATTTTCATGGTGATTTGCACCCCTCTCGCATAGGCGCTTGGGCTATTGAAAAAGAAAGTAAGAACGTTGTTATAGCCGGAAAGAAAATGTACGCACTGTATAATGATATAGAAGACGGGCCATTGAAAATTTCCAGTAAAGGCGGAACCGTTACACTAAAAGAAATGATTAGAATGTCTAATGGTGAAACTATTATTTACCATAACCCCGCGCCAACCTTCTCCCTAAAGCGGGAAACGCGGTTTCAAACGCGTTCCTTCAAATCGACGCTTGACCGCGATTAGTCGATTTAGTACGTTGAGCAGCCCGAACGGGTTAAATTGACTAAACAGAGGAAATAGAGAAAATGGCTAAAGAGACAGAAACCGAAAAACAGGACATTCTAGAAGGGCACGTTCCAGCCGTTGTTCGTAATGCTCCTAATGGCATTATGATTGGTGGGCAAGTTTTTGAGACCGTCAAGGCAGTTAATCTTCCTACTCTCAAACACGATACCGGCCAGTCTATTGCTGTTCGCTTTGATGCTCAAATGCGGATTGTCATTAATAAAATCACAGAAAAGCTTAAGGTCGACGGCGTGGAACGCGAAGTCGAACGCGAAGTTTCTATGCATGTCGTTCGCGTTACCGAGCTTTCTACGCAGCAGCCTTTCGAATACGTTTGCAACGCAATGACTGCTGCCAACATCGAGGGCGCTTATCCTAACAATGATTACGTCGGTAGGTCATTCGCTATTCAAAAACTCGGAGTTGTCGCGGGTAAGCGGTATAAAGAAGTCCGCGTCGTGGAAATTCAACCCAAACAACTGTAAACAATAAGGCGCGCGGGATTGTCTCGCGCGCTGTTTGCATAAAGGACAAGGTAAATGAATGATAAAAATTTAGAATTAAACGCTTATCTTATGACTGTAGATAGGCTAGAGCACGAAATAACCATGATAGATAAAGGTTATTTTTATGCAAGTGCGGCAATTTCTCTTAAAAGAATTGCTGACTATCTAGATAAAATAACCGACGTTCTAGTCACACGATTTGGCGAACCGGAGCCGCGCAAATGACCGAAGACCAAATCCACACAAAAGCCAAGGAAACTCTCGTGTTCTTCGCTATGTTTGACATGACCAAGTGTGACGCGGCCAGAATCGTTGAAATGATGAAAGTATTTCTCAATGAAATGCCTCCCGAAGCTTGGGAAAATCCACTTACTAAAGCTGGATTGAAAGTTGCGGGGTTCAATGATTATGGAGGATTGCAAGTTTTCCCTAGTCCATTGGGGGGACATAAATCATGATGGATGCCGGATTTCGACAATTCCGTGTAGAAAGAGAGGACGGTAAAACATTTACGGTTACCGCCAGGAGTAACCTTGAAGCCGGATCAATGGCTATCAATATGATGGCACAAACGGGAGACGCTAGTCATGCCATCGCAATTTGGCAAATTTCGGAACCGGAAAAAAGGCAACTCCGAACTAAAACGGGCGTTACAATCAAAACTTATGAACGGGTACCGCCGCGTAAACGAGAAGTGTTCTCACTGTGGGACTAGCCTAGAGACCGTTAAAGATGTGGCTTACCATACCTGCCCACAAAGCCGAGTTGCCTCCCTGGCGCGCTTAAATCGCGCTCCACGGGCAGATTACGAATGACCACGGATCCGTGGCCATTTATCATCCTCGCTATCATCGTGATTTTTCATAGCGAGATTTTTATTTTCTTCTTTCTCTTGACGGTCCTAATTTACCATTTTATAAAAGGACCGTTGTATAAAACAACGTCAATCACAGAGGAAATTCCAAAATGGCTAAAATTGAAATCACCGAAACAGAAGCCGAATTGCTCGCCAGAGCCAAGGCTAAGGCGCAACGCGCGGCGGAACTAAAGGCAAAGCGCGAGGAAAAGTCAGAGGCGCTTGAAGGCGAAACTAAAGCCGACGCTTTCAAGCGCATAGCCACCTCGCGCGTTAACAAGGCGCTCGATGCTCTCGACGTTCTCGGGAATACGTTCAATACCGCTAATTATGAATATACTCCCGCGCAATGTGACAAAATTTTTGGGTTCCTGAATACGAAGATTGTGGAGCTAGTCTCTCGCTCTAAGGGCGAGGTTAAGGGTAAGGAAGCCGTCCAGATTTAGAACTAAACAAGGGCGGGGGTAGTTGTGCTCCCGCCCGCTTTTACGAGGAACAAGGCAATGAACAAATTTGATTTTGGAAATGGATTAGTACCGGCACATAAACACGAAAATGGCGGTGGGTGGATAGCCGATACCGCCCATGTAGACATTAACGTTTTTGTTCATGAGAATGCGCGGGTATTTGGCAACGCGCAGGCATTTGACGATGCGCAAATATATGGCGATGCGCGGGTATTTGACAACGCGCGGGTATAT
>Ga0075015_100000290_pt1 | contig 16661 bp, 7 predicted proteins | sample AleBraG_ABR_2013_FD_71476 | JGI IMG/M metagenome (GOLD analysis project Ga0075015, IMG submission 71476) | Freshwater sediment microbial communities in response to fracking from Pennsylvania, USA - Alex Branch Run_MetaG_ABR_2013 | ecosystem: Environmental > Aquatic > Freshwater > Creek >...
GATGGGCGCGGTCTACAAAGCGAGAGACCGCGAATTGGACCGGCTAGTGGCTTTGAAGGTGATCCGTCCGGAGCTGGCCGGGCATCCCAGCATCCTGCAGCGCTTCAAGCAGGAACTGATTCTCGCGCGGAAAATCACCCACCGCAACGTGATCCGTATCTTCGATCTCGGGGTGGCCACCGGCGTCCGCTATATCACGATGGAGTTCATCGAGGGACAGGATCTATCCATGTTGCTCGAAGAACGGTTGCTCGACGGACGCAAACTCACACCTCAAGAGATCGTAGGGATTCTGCGGCAGGTTTGCGTCGCGCTGGAGGCGGCGCACTCGGAAGGCGTGATTCACCGGGATTTAAAGCCTCAGAACGTCATGCTCGAGCCCAACGGCCGGGTGGTGGTGATGGATTTCGGTTTGGCGCGCTCGATGGAAGCCACCGGCTTGACGCACGCCGGAGCGTTGATGGGCACACCGGCCTACATGTCTCCGGAGCAAGCCAAGGGCCTGCCCGCCGACGAACAGTCCGACATTTATTCGCTCGGCATTATCTTCTATCAGTTGCTCACGGGCAAGGTTCCGTTCCAGGCCGAAACTGCGCTGGCCAGCTTGCTGCTTCGGACGCAAGGACCGCCCCCACCGCCGGTCCAGCTCGATCCGAACATACCCCAGGCTTTGAGCGATATCGTGCTCAAGAGCTTGGCCACCAATCCGGAAAATCGTTACCAGAGTGTGGCCGCATTGGCCAAGGATCTGCGCGATTGGGAGCAAGGCACTCTCAACCAGGTCAGTGTTGCGGGGCAAAGTGCGATCGTAACGCCGCCCATGGCGATGCTGGAAAGGTCCAAGACCGGTAAATGGATCGCCTTGGCAGTGGGCGTGGCGGTTGTTTTGATGGCCGGCGCCTACGGCGCTTACCGGCTGCTGAACCGGGCCGCTCCCGCGCCGGTTGCTCCCATGACCGTGCTCATCTCGGATTTCAACAACCACACCGGAGACTCGGTTTTCAGCGGCACCCTGGAGTCCACGCTGAAGCTCGCGCTCGAAGGAGCCTCTTTCATCAGCGCTTATGACCGGACCAGAATGCGCGATCTTGGCTTGCAAGTTGTTTCCGGAGCGTTCGACGCACCCAAGGCCGAAGCCATCGCCGCCAGCCAAGGCCTGAATGTGGTGGTCTCCGGCTCTATTGACCGGCGTGGCGACAAGTACCAGCTTGCGCTTCGGGCCGTCCATGCGGTGACCGGCAAGATCCTGGCCAACGCGGAGGCCACTGCGCCCGCCAAAGACCAGGTTCTCTTTGCGGTCACCAAACTGGGCTCCAATCTGCGCAAAGCCTTGGGCGACAGCACTTCCGAATCGGGGCAGCGTTTGTCCATGGAGACTCTCTCCTCGGCCAATCTGGAAGCCGTCCACGAGTACGCTTCGGGTCTCGATAACTTGTCGGCGGGCAAGTTTGCGGAGGCGCAGAACCATCTTTCGCGGGCCCTCGATCTCGACCCGGACTTTGGCATGGCTTACACGATCATGGCCAGCGCCGCTCGCAACCAAGGCCGATTCCAGGATGCCGAGCGGTACATCCGCGAGGCCATCAAGCGAACCGGCCACATGACTGAGCGCGAGCGCTATCGCACGCGTGGTTACCTATACTTCTTGACCGGCGACCACCAAAAGTGCGTGGAGGAATACGGGGCCCTTTTGGAGCGCTATCCCGCCGATACCGGCGCCTACACCAACATTGCCGTCTGCCTGGTACACCTGCACAACATACCCAAGTCCCTGGAGTTGGCGCGCCGGGCGGTGAGTATTCTTCCCAAGCGCGCCGTCTATCACTCCAATCTGGCGATGGATCTGGCTTACAGCGGCGACTTTGCCGGCGCCGCCAAGGAGGCGGCGACCACCATACAGCTCGGCTATGTCAACGGCAACCTCATCCAGGCCTTCGCCAGTCTCGGCCAGGAACAGACAGCGCCGGCCGCCGAAGCCTATCACAATCTGGAAAAGCGTCTTCCTTCCGATGCCGCCACCGGATTGGCCGACTTGGCGGTCTACCAGGGCCGCTACTCAGACGCGGTCAAGATTCTCGAAAAGGGCATAGAGGACGACCTGACCGCGCTTAAACCGGACAAAGACGCCGCCGCCACCAAGTACTGGATGTTGGCCCACGTGCAAGTCTTGCGAAAGCAGAACGGCGCCGCTCTCACGGCGGCCAAACTGGCCTTGGAGAATAGCAAGGCATTTCAGACCCGGCTGGTTGCGGGTCAGGTCTACGCCAGTCTTGGGGAAGAGGAAAAGGCGCGAGAGCTGGCTGCCGGTCTGGCCAGCGAACTCCAGACCGAGCCGCAAGCCTATGCCAAATTGATCGAAGGGGAGATTGCCTTGAAGCAGGGCGTTGGCCGTAGCGCGGTCAGGAGTTTTAGCGACGCCAACAATCTGCTGGACACCTGGACGGGTCGATTTGACTTGGGCCTGGCTTACCTGGCGATGGAGCGCTTTCCGGAGGCCGACTCGGAATTCGACCGCTGCATCAAACGCCGCGGCGAGGCTCTGTCGCTCTTCTTGGATCTCTCCACCTACGGCTACTTTCCGCCCGTGTACTATTACCAAGGACGCGCGCGCGAGGGGTTGAAGACTGCGGGGTTCGCCGACTCCTATAAAAAATACCTCAGCATTCGCGGCGCTGCCGGCGAGGACCCTCTCTTACCCGAAGCCCGGCGTGGCTCCGCTCAGTAGTACATCTGGTACTGGAATCGAAATGCCGCTCTTGATAACTATCCCCTATTGACTCAGTGTGCTACGTTGGTCATCATCGTTTAAGAGCGATTTGGCGAAAGTCAAAACGCCGGCAGTTGGGGGAAGATGCAGCCCTGTTCGCCTTTCCGCCAGGCCGCGAGGGGATTCGCTTCGCAAATGAAAGCAACGGAAAGGTAGAACGAAGATGCTGCGCGTCAGTCAGACTAAGGTCATTCTCTTCGGGGTTCTTGTGCTGTTTTCCCAGGCCCTGTGGGCCGGTGACGCGCTGAATTTTTTCAACAACTGGTTCGTGACCGGCGATTACGCCGTGGCTGGTGTCGGCCTGAGAGGAACTGGCGTCAACGGCTGGGCCACCGGCAAGATCAACATGACGGGGGTGCCCTCTGGGGCGCAGCCGATCGCGGCGTTTCTGTACTGGTCGACTGTAGAAAGCTCGCCGTCTCCCGGCGCCAGCATCGGTTATTTCAATACAAACAAGATTCAAGGCGCGGCGCTGGGTAACCCGCAGAGTCCGAACGGGGCTTGCTCGAGCTCCGGTGGCATCGCTGGATATGGGTTCGTCTACCGCGCGGACGTGCTCCGGTACTTACCGGTTGATTCCAATAACAACCCGCAGGCGAATGGCAACCAGACGGTGCAGCTTCCCGACGCGGGCCCCAAGGGAATTGGTACTTATACAAACGGCGCCAGCCTGGTGGTGATTTACAGAATTGTGGTGCCTGGTCTTCCAACCATAGCGCCGCTTCGCGCGGTGGTGATTTACAACGGCGCCTTCACCATGAATAAGCAATCGGCCGGTTTGACACAGAACGTCGCTGGGTTTTATCAGGCTTCGCCGTTTGCCGCCGCTAGAATCACTGGCATCGTGGCGAACGGGCAGCCGGGCTTTTCTTCGCCCCTTTCCGTCAACGGCCAAACCCTGGACACCGACCCGTTCGAGGGTGCTCAGGGCGGGCGCTGGGATAATCCCAGTTACAAAATCAATCTGGCTGCCAACGCCTCTTCATTTTCAACTCTGGCGACTGTGGGGAACAGTCAGACGTGCCTGACGTGGGCCGCGATTGTCGCGAGCGTGAACGTCCAGGACACCGACAACGACGGCCTCCTGGACATCTGGGAGACCAAAGGACTGCACCGCAATACGGCGGTCTCTCCCGCCACCTTCGGCACCTGCGCGGATTACCCGGCGGAGCCGTGCGTGAATCTTCCGGCCATGGGCGCCAATCCCAACAAGAAAGACATTCTCATCCAGTTCGATGGGATGAGCGGTACCGGCGATGGAACCGGGGGGCTGGATGGCTTTGGCGCTCATCATCACATGCCCCAGCTTGCCGCGTTGAACTCCGTGGCTAACACCTTTTCTCTCCACGGAATTTCTTTGCATGCCGACGTCGGCAATAACTACCAGGGGGCTCAATCTATCTGTGGGAACGCGCCGTGCAGCTTCATCATTCCCGCGGCCTACGCCCAAGGTGGAGCGGACATCGCAGAATCCACGCTGCTCTGCCAAAGCACCGCAAAACACACTTGCGACTACCAAGTACCCTATCCGGTGCTAAGTTTTGAATATGGCTTTGCGTCGGTGCGAGACGGCAACAGCTTATTGAAGATCAGCCCGCATTTCGCACAAAACCGCAGATACATCTTCCATTACTCGCTCTTTGCTCATGCGCTGGCGGGCCCCTTCAACGCCGCTGGTCAGCCCATCGACCCCAACACCTTGCAGCCGACGAACATTCCTAAGAGCTATTCCGGCATTGCTCATCGGCCCGGCGGAGGTTTCATGGTGACGCTCGGTTTGTGGCGATCCGATATTCCCAGCTCCGATCAGGTCGGAAACGTGCAAGTGCAGGCAGGCACGTTGATGCATGAGTTGGGCCACAATCTCGGCCTGGGGCACGCGGGCTTGTCCACCAAACCCAACTGCATGCCGAATTATCCCAGCATCATGAACTACCTGTACCAAACTCGCGGATTAACGGATAAGTCGGGCATCGAGCAGGTCGATTATTCCTACGGCTTGTTGCTACCACTAAGCGAGAACTTTCTGTCCACGAGCATCCCCATGGGTCTCGTTCCGGGTCTTCAGAAGTATCGGGTCAGGTACTACGGGCCATTGGCGCCGAATCAACTGGCCACCCAGGCCGCTCAGCTCCATTGCGATGGCACGCTCATCAAGAGCGGTGAGCCGTTTGAAGTCCGCCTGGAAGGCCCCGCCGTCTCCACTCCCGACTGGAGCAACGGCACGGTCCCCCTGGGGAAGGTCAGTCCTCCGCTAGACGTGAATTACGACGGGACCACAGGGCAGCTTTTCCTTGACCAACCCGACTGGATTACCCTCAATCTGCAGCAGATTGGAACCGGGTACAATTTCGGCGGACTATCCGTCGGTGCCTTGGCGACCGACGGCGGGGTTTTTGCTACTGACGGCGGAGCCTTAGCCACCGACGCCGGAGCCTTAGCCACCGATGGCGGAGTCTTCGCCACCGACGGCGGGGCGTTTGCCACGGACGGGGGCGCTTTCGCCACCGACGGAGGGGTCTTTGCTACTGACGGCGGAGCTCTTGCGACCGACGGGGGCGCCTTAGCCACCGACGCCGGCGAAATCGACCAAGACACAGTGCTTCTGTCCAGTGTGGATCCTCCATCCACCCTGACGGCAACGAATACCGGGAGTGGCATCACATTGACGTGGACGCCTCCGAGTGTGGGTCGGATCGCGAACTACAACATCTATCGCTGCGCCATCATTGCTCCGGCGACATCGTGCACTCCAACGTTCTTCAATACCAGCCCCGGAGGCACCCCTACGCCCACCTATAACGACATGGTCAGCGAGACAATGCCTCCTTACCATTCCGGCAAGGGCGGCAGCGCCGTTTGCAACACATCAACTTGCTACAACACGACCTACTACTACTTCGTGACGTCGGTGGTGAGCGTACGCGGCATGAGGAACCAGGAAAGCGGTGACTCCAATATCGTCAACACCGAAGTGCCACATCAGTTTGTGATTGCCAACGCGCAACCGAACATCGTCTACGGAGCGGCCATCCCAGCGCCGACCGCTACGGTCTACGGCGACGGCACGCTGGCCATCAGCTCGGTGACGTGCAACTACGGCACCATCGCTAGTCTGGTCACGCCTCGCAACGTCGGCACATATACGATTGCCTGTACGAGCGCGGTCACCCCTCCGGCGACCGACGGCGTGACGTACAACGCTCAGTACCTGAACTACATCCCCGGGACCTTGACCATTACCCAGCGGCCGATCACGGTAACGGCGGCGGCCAGCACGAAAACCTATGACGGCACGCTCACTTCAACCGCGACGCCGACCGTCACGTTGGGCAGTCTGGTGTCCCCGGACACACTTGCATTTACGGAGACCTACGATAACAAGAACGTGGGCAATACTCACGTCATGACTCCGGCGGGAGTAGTCAATGACACCAACGGCGGAAACAATTATCTGGTGACGCTTGTTAACACGCAAAACGGCCAGATCATTACACGTCCTTCGACGGCCACGCTGACTGCGCAGAATAAGGTTTATGACGGAACCAATACCGAATCGAGTAACAACATGAGTTGCTCGCTGGCTAACGCGATAGCAGGAGACAATGTGACCTGCGTCCCATCGGCCGGCACATTCAACACGACCCAGGTTGCAACCGCGAATATGGTCAACGCTACCGGGGCCCTCGGCGGCACGGCCGCCACCAACTACACGCTCGGCGCGGCCGGAACGGCCGTGAGCTCAACTCCAGTATCAGCTTCCGCCAACATCACAACGCTGCCGTTGACAGCCACGCTGACCTCCGCTCCGCCGAAGACCTACGAAGGTAGCACAATGGAGACGAATCCCATGATGTGTTCGGTGGCGGCCGTCATTTCGCCGGACGTTGTCACCTGCGCAGCCACGAACGGGAATTTCGACACAAGCCAGGTTGCGACGGCAAGCAAGGTGACGGCGACGGCCACGATTAGTGGCTCGGCTGTAAGCAATTACACTCTCGGTGGCGGCGGGACGACTGTTAGCGTTCCCTCGACAAGTGTGTCGGCTACTTCTAACATCACAACGAGACCGGTAACGGCTACACTAACGCCGCAGAACAAGGTTTATAACGGAACCAATACCGAACCGAGTAACAACATGAGTTGCTCGCTGAACAATGCCGTGCAGGCCGACGTGCAGCACAACAATGTGACCTGCAGCGCTTCAAATGGCACATTCAACTCGTCTCAAGTTGCCTCGGCGACTACCGTGAGTGCCACGGCCATGCTCGGTGGCCCCGCAGCGACGAACTACACGTTCGGTGCGAACGGGACGACCATGACCTCGACTGGCGTGATTGCGACTCCCGTCAGCATCACTCCGGCACCGCTGATGATCACGGCCTCAAGCGCCAGCATTGCCTATGGTAGTCCCGTGCTGATCACACCCATGATTAACGGACTCGTAAACAATGAGAACAGTTCAGTTTTAGGCACGGGCCTTAGCTGTGGCACGTACTACGTTCCGGGAAACCCAGGCGGGAACGTCGGGAATTACCCCACAACCTGCTCGGGTGCGGTGGACAGCAATTACGGCATTAGCTACGTAGGCGGTATGGTGATGGTAAGCCCCGCACCGCTGACCGTGACCGCGACCGGCGTGAACAAGTCCTTCGATGGCACAACAAACGCGACGGTAACGCTCTCCGATAATCGAATCTTCGCCGGCGACACCTTTAGCCGCGGTTACATGAGCGCTAGCTTTTCCGATCCCAATCCGGGCACAGGCAAGACAGTAACTGTCTCCGGCATATCGATCTCGGGGACCAGCAACTACACTCTGACGTCCACCACCGCCATGACCACGGCGAACATCAGCGACTCCATCGACCTCACGGCGCTTGCGCTGAACCGGTCCGCGAACTCACCCGTCCCCTTCGTACTGAATGGAACCGAGCTGCGGCTCGCCAACGACATTGGTCAGGCTTCTTCGGCTTGGTTAAACACCGCCATTCCCGTCTCCTCCGGGTTCTCAACATCATTCCAATTCCAGATCAGCTCTGCCACAACGCTAACACTGGCCGATGGATTTGCGTTTGTGATCCAAGGGAATGGAACTTCTGCCGTAGGCGGCGGAGGCGGGAACCTCGGATATCAAGGTATTCCGAATAGCATCGCGATCGAATTCGATACGTACCACAACGATGGAACTGGTTTCAACGATCCCGCATGCTCCCAAGTTGCCTGCGCCCATATTGGCATTCAGAGCAACGGAACTGGTCGGAATTCGCCGGATCACTCCGCTGCGGGACTAGCGGCTCCGGTCCTGATTGATCTTTCCGGGAGTCACACAGCGACTATCACCTACGACCCGAATACCAAAACCCTGAGCGTCTATTTGGACAGTAATCCTAATCCTGTCGTGTCGGCGAATGTCGACCTCAGCGCGTTCGTCCTGTCTGGTGGCACAAATGCCTATGTCGGCTTTACCGCCGCAACCGGCGCCGATAGCGAATTGACGGATCTCTTGAGCTGGACCTGGAACTAGCCCTCATATCGGTTATGCCGGTATTCCGAATGCAATCGCGTTCAAATTCGATTCGTATCAGAACACGGAGTTCGGGGTGCCACCGAGCCCATATCGGCATCCTACTTGTTATTGAAAGGGAGCCGAGGCCCCTTTCATTGCGCCACCTCCACGGTTCGGCTGAGCAGTTGATTGTACTTGTCCAGCACCGAAAAAGAGCGACAATAGCCGAATTTAGCTAAGCGGTCAAATCACTTCTTCAATACTTGCCGCCGGCAAACCGCCTTGATAATCCGTCCACAGCGCGAGAGCCTGAACGCAGAAGGCGGTGGAAACCGGATTGACATAAGGCATCTGCGCTCCGCGCTTGTGGCCAAACCCGAACCCGCCGTCAATCCGTTGATCCGGAGAACTCAACTGAAACTTGGCGGTCTGTGCCGCTACCTCGCCGGCTGCGGCTTCATCGAGCGGAGAGATGCCCAGTGCGTGGCCATATAAGCGCGCCCGCAGGAGTTGGGCGTAGACGTCAGAACGCACAAACTCCGGTTCGATCTCGCGCAGGTGATGAGCCACGCGGTCCAGTCCGGAACGGTACGCGACGGCACATTCCGGGCGGTCCGCTACCGGCAACAGCCCTTCCAGAAAATAGCAGAAGGGGTGAAGACGATCCATCACCTTGTCGCGCTCCACCGCTCCTGGGAGAAACGTACCGGCAGTTTCCAAAAAGTGCGCCACAGTCTTCTCATACGCTTGTTGAAACTTCTCGTCGCCAGTCGCCTGGGCCAGATCGTGCCACGCCAGAGCCCCCTTGAGCTGGTAGCATCCCGGTGTGGCGGACCAGCCCGGTTGATAAGCAAGAGCCTTTTTCTCAGGCAGGGAAATGATCGGCGGGATGTCCCTTCCCAGCCTAAAGTCCGCCAGCATGGCGCGGCCGCCGCGAACCGCCGCAGAAAGAAAAACGTCGTCACCCTTCAAGCGCCAAGCGGCCAGCAAGCCGCGCACGATGATTCCGCAATCGAAGAAGTAAGCAAGTCCGTTGGACGGGTACTCAAACGGAAACATTGAGCTCTCTTGGTCCCAGGCGGAATTCACCAGAAAGCAGGCGGCCTTGAGCGCGCCTTGCCGGTACTCGTCCACCCCGGTTCGCTCAAAAAGAAACGCCAGCGTGCTGATGAAGTAGCCGGTGATCTCGGTGGAGATGGCGACGTTCTTTTGGAGATCGGACCGGTAATACCGGGCGACGCCGCCGTTGCGATCCTGAATGCCAGAGTTCAAGAACCAAGCGCCGGCTCGCTCGATGAATGAAGCTGATAGAGGCAAAACCGCTATTTTACCAGCCGCCGCAAAGCAGACCGCGCGGCATGGTAACCGCACATGCCGTGCACGCCAGCGCCGGGCGGCGTCGATGACGAGCAGAGAAAGACGCCGTCGGCCATGCGGTACGGATCGAGCCGGACAAAAGGGCGCGTGAGCGGTTGCGTCCAATCGTTGCTGCCGCCGCTGATGTCTCCACCGATGTAGTTGGCGTTGTAAGCTTCCAGATTGGCCGGCGTCATGGTGTGCCGGGCCAGAATCGTGTTGCGAAACCCCGGAGCAAAGCGCTCAATTTGTTGCTCAATGCGCGTCGTCATGTCCTGAGTGGAACCTTGCGGCACATGGCAATACGCCCAAGCGGTGTGTTGGCCGGAGGGCGCGCGCGTGGGATCGAACAGACTGTGTTGAGCCAGCAAAACAAAAGGCCGTTCCGGCGGCGTGGAGCTTTTTTCGGAAGCCTCGATTTCTTCCAAGGTGGGGCCCAGGTGGACGGTGGCGGCGCGGCTGATGGCCGGCGTCTTCCACGGGATGGGAGCGCTTAAAGCGAAGTCGATCTTGAAGACTCCGCGTCCATAGCGGAAGCGGGACAGCGCGCGCCGGTCGCCAATGGTCAGGCGCTCGCCGGCAATCGCGAGCAGTTGGCGGGGCGTTACGTCGAGCAGCACCACGCGCGCAGGCGGCAGGCGATCGATATCGTCCACCCTGGCTCCGGTTTCGACGTGGACACCGAGGGATGTAGCGTACGACACAAGCGCGTCTGTAAATTTTTGCGCTCCTCCCCGAGGAAATGGCCAACCCACCACATGTCCGAGTTGGGCAAGGAGCAGACCGAAGGAGGCAGTGGCCGGCGCCTCCAGCGGGACATTCGAGTGAGCCGCCAGTCCAGCGAACAGAGCGCGCGCAGGTTCGCCCTGAAAGCGGCTGCGTGCCAATCCGGAAGCCGAACGCATGGCGTTGCGGCCAAAGCGCGCCAGGACTAGCGGGTGGCGAAACATGGGCCACGGGGCCAGAAGGGCTTGGATTATTTGATCCGAGTTGGCATTCATGAGCGAGCGGTAAGCACGTGCGTCATGTTCTCCAAACTGCTTCGCAGTTTCCTCCACCGATCTGTGCAGCAAAACGGGCTCTCCACTATCCAAGGGGTGGGCCAGCGGAATCGGCGGCTGAATCCAATCCAGCCCGTGGGCCTGTAAGGGAAGCGATGCGAAGAAAGGCGAGGCGACGCCCAGCGGGTGTATGGCCGAGCAAACATCATGCAGAAAACCGGGAAGCGTGAGCGCCGCCGATCGTAGTCCGCCTCCCGCCGTTTGGGCTGCTTCAAAAACGATGACGCTTTTCCCGGCCCGCGCCAGCGTAATGGCAGCAGCCAGACCGTTGGGGCCAGCCCCAACTACTACGGCATCGAATTGTTTGGGCAACGTTCTCCTAGACTGGCCGTTCTAAAAAACGCAGCGCCGCGGAGTTCATGCAATAGCGCAGCCCGGTGGGCGGCGGGCCATCCTGGAAGACATGACCCAGGTGGGCATCGCATTTGGCGCAGAGCACCTCGGTTCGCTCCATGAAAAACGCCACGTCGGTCCGGTTGCGGACGTTGCGTTCTGAGATGGGCGCCCAGAAGCTGGGCCAGCCAGTACCGGAATCGAACTTTTCCTCCGACCGGAACAGCGCATTGCCGCAGCAGACACAGCGATACAGCCCATGTTCGGCAGTGGTCTTCCAATAGCGGCCGGAGTAAGCAAATTCGGTGCCGCCCCGCCGCGTTACAGCGAACTCCTCACCGGCCAGTTGCTTACGCCATTCGACTTCGGTTTTCACGACCTTACGGACCGTGGCCGAGCCCTGTGGTTGACCGGCATCCGAGAACAGATCGAGCAGAACTTCGTCGCCGCTGCCGCCCGTTGAAGCGTCCGGCAGGGGCTTCTCCTTGTGATAGGAAACAGCCACTAAGCCTGCGAAAGCAAAGGGCATGAACAGGAATGCGCGGCGAGGGATGCCCGTTTCCAGCATGCTTATTGGATGATCGCCAGTACCCATGCGGTTACATTAGTAAGATGGCATCAACCGCAGCCGAGGCAACCTATCAGCCTGGCTTACACTTATCGCGCCGTCAGCTCTATGGCACCCTCACCGGACTCCTGCTGACTTTGCTGTTGGCGGCGCTGGATCAAACGATCGTCGGGACGGCCATGCCGCGCGTGATCGCCGATCTGAATGGCTTCGACCGCTATCCGTGGGTAACCACCGTCTACTTGCTGACCTCCACCATCGCGGTGCCGATCTTCGCCAAGCTTTCCGACCTTTATGGGCGCAAATATTTCTTTTTGTCCGGAACCATTTTGTTCGTGCTGGCTTCGGCGCTGTGCGGCGCAGCGGGGCAGGTTCCAGGCTTCCCTGGCGACGGGATGACCCAACTGATCGTTTTCCGCGGACTGCAGGGCGTGGGAGCGGGGTTGATTATCGGCTGCCTGTTCGCGATCATCGGCGACATGTTCGCGCCCATCGAACGAGCCAAGTATCAGGGCTTGTTCGCGGCGGTTTGGGGCGTGGCGTCCATCTTCGGACCGACGCTGGGCGGCTGGCTGACGGACCAGCTTTCCTGGCGCTGGACGTTCTATGTCAACTTGCCTTTTGGCATATTGGCGGCGGCGGCGATTCTAGTGGAGATGCCCAACTTCAAGCCCAAGGGCATCCACCGCTCGATTGATTGGTTCGGTGTGGCGACGCTGACGGCTTGCCTGATTCCGCTGCTGCTGGCACTGACCTGGGTGACGGATTATGGCTGGACCGCTCCCAGGGTGGTATGGCAACTGGTGTTTGCGGCAGTGATGCTGGCGGCCTTTCTGCTGGCGGAATCGCGGGCGTTGGAGCCACTGATGCCGCTGTGGCTGTTCAAGGAGCCGGTGATTGCCGTGTCTTCCATCGCGGTGTTTATGTTGGGTGTCGGCATGTTCGGCGTGATTCTCTATGTGCCGTTGTTCATGCAGGGCGTGCTCGGCGTTTCGGCGAAGAACTCGGGTGTACTGCTGACACCCTTGCTGATGGGTGCAGTGGTGGGTAGCATTGCGGCCGGCCAACTGGTCTCGAGACTGGGCAAGTACAAGCTGCTGGTGATTTTGGGTTCCGGCCTGACCACAGTGGGAATGTTTCTCATGGCCACCATGGATAAGGTCACAACGCATGGACAAGTGGTTTTGTACATGGTGATTGCCGGTTTGGGCATGGGGTTGATGCAGCCGATTTACACGCTGATAGTTCAGAATGTCGCGCCGGCCAATCATATTGGAGCGGCCACGGCGTCCACCCAGTTCTTCCGCTCGATCGGCAGCACGGTTGGAGTGGCGGTGTTCGGGTCGGTTTTATTGACCCGATATCATACCTACTTCGAGAACCACATTCCGCCGGGCACACCCGCCATGGCTTTGGCGCCCTTCCACAATCCCCTAATGTTGGGGGCCAACCGGCAGCGGCTGGAAATGGCATTCGGACGTTTTCCGGGCGGCACGGAGCTGCTCCACAAACTACTGGAGAACGTCCGGGATGGCTTAGTGGGTGGCCTGCACGCCATCTTCATCATGGGGACGGTGTTGATGGTGATCGGGCTGATGGTGAATTTGTTCCTGCGCGAGGTGCCGCTCCGGAAGCGCGGACCGAAGCCAGCGGAGGCTGTACACTCGCCTAGCGATCGCTAGAGCCAGTATTCCCAATGGTGCGTTGCCATCACATATCCGCACAAACAAGCGTTGGTCACCGCGTGCGCCAGAATGCAGTCGCCCAGAGTCTTGGTGCGAACCAGTAACCAGTTATAGAGAATGCCGGCCACCAATCCAACATCCCAGAATGGCCCGTGCTCGGAGGCAAAGAGCACCGCTGTGGTCCAGAAGGCGGCGTGAGCATAAGTGCCCAAAGGAACACGCTCAAAGCGGGGCTGGATCAGCCACCGCATCAGCCACCCACGCCAGAACAACTCCTCGATAATCGGCACCAGCACCACAGCCCGGACAATGCGGCTCCCCAGCACGATGGGATTGGTAAGAGCCTGTGCGGGAATGGAACTTTGCAACTGCCCGGTAAAAGCGTTCTGAAATAGCCCGCTGGATCGATAGGCAGGGAAGAAAAAATCGGGGCCGATCCAGATGAGGAACACCATCACACCCAGCAAGGTGCTGTTCAGAGGCGAGGCACTCTGCAAATTCAGCACGCGGCGCGAGGACAACACCAAAACAGCGGCCAGTACAACAACGCGCAACGGCAACTCAATTTCCGGCGGCGCCGCAACGATATTTTGCAGCGCCAGAAAACCCAGGAACACAGCGAAAGGGATGACATACGGCAAGGCTGCCGAAGCGCTGCGGGCAGTGGCCGCCGTGACAGGTAACTTCACGTACGCGTCATCCGAGCTTGGCGCTGAGTTCCTTGATTCGCAGTTGTTCCTTTTCCGAGGGCGCGTACCGCGATGCGGCATCCAGTTCGCGCTTGGCTTGACCTTTGTCGCCCTTCTGGAAATAAGCCATGGCGAGGTGCAAGTGGAAAGTGGCCCGTTCCGGCCTTTGCGCTACCAGTTCCTTAAGCATCCGGATGCTGTCGTCCGTGAGGTTCTTCCGATAGTAGATGAAGCCGACCGTGTCCCGGATATCGAGGTTGTTCGGATTCGCTTGCTCGGCGCGTTGGGCAAACGTGAGCGCCTGATCCAGATCCACGCCCGCATCCGCCTTGAGATAGGCTAGGTTATTCAGCGCCTGGTACTGGTCGGGATCGATCTTCAACACTTCTTCGTAGTATCTGCGCGCTTCTTCATTGCGCCCCGTGTCGTCGTAGACCAAGGCCATTTGCAGCAGGGGCCGGACTTCAGTAGGAGCCAAATCGTGCGCCTGCTTGAAGGCGGAGACTGCGCCGGGATTGTCGCCAAATAATCTTCGCGTCTCTCCGAGCTTCGTATAGAGAGCGGAGTTCTTCGGGTTCTTTTCGATCAGCTTCTGCAGCGTTGCTTCGGCCTCTTTATATCTCCGGGCGGCGGACTGTACGTTGGCGAGCGCAATCTGAAAATCCTGCCGGTCCGGAGTCAGAGTCAACTGATCCCGAATAATCGCCTCAGCCTCGTCAAATTTCTTCTGGACTACCTTCACCTCAATAATTCCCAGAATGCCGTTCGGGTTCCCCGCCTTCTTCACCTCTTCAAATTCAGCGAGCGACTCGGAATACTTCTGATTCACCAAATCCAGAGCCCCCATCAAATACTTTGCTTCTACCCAAACATCCTTGGAGATTTTGCTCGCAGCCGGGTTGACCGAACTCAAGATAGCGTTTATCTGGTCGCGCGCTTTCTCTCTTTCCGAGATACCGATCAAACTTTTGGCCCGAATGAGCTCGACGCGGGGATTGTTCTTGTCTACCAACAGGACATCGTCGGTCAGTTGCACTGCGTGGGCGTAGTCCCCACGATCCAAGGCCAGTAGGGCTAGAAAATACTTAGCCGGTACATACTGCGGCCGGATCTTCAGGGTCTCCTCCATCTGCATGCGAGCCTGATCTTTGCTGGCCGGATCGCCTTGAATCATCAGAGCGCGGCCCAAATTGAAATGGACGACGGGCCGGTTCGGGTATTTAACCACCAACGGCTGCAGTTCCGCGACTACCAGTTTCGCTTTGGCCTTGTCGCTATCCTGCAGTTGCAAAGTGGCGAGTATGGAAATGGGTTCGGGATCCTTCGGATCCTCCTTCACCAACTGCTCACACAGCTTGGTCGCCTCGGCTATCTTGTTCTGCTGGGAAAGCACTTCGATCATCCGCACGGAGTAGAGGCGGTGCTGTTTTGGCTCTTCCTTTTCACCCGCTAAATATTGTTGATACGCATTGTCGAAATCACGAATCTGAAAATAAAAATCGCCCACCAGTTGGTGTGCGTTCGAGAACGTGGCCGTATTCGAGGTCAACCGGTTCAGCGTGGCCTGCATGTCGCTCTTGCTGTTGGTCATCGCATAGTGCGTCGCCAACTGAATGACATAGTTGCCTTCCTTCGGGTTATTGGCGATTTTCTCTTTCAGCAAATTTTCCGCGTCATTCAGGCGCTTTTGCCGAACGTAGCTGGTGTACAGAACATCGTAAAGCGGACCATAGTTTTTCACCTTGGCAATGTGCGCGCGCGCATGCTGTTCCGCTTCGTCCGTTTTCCCGTCCGCCAACAGTGTCTGCACCAGTATGAGGACCAAATCGGATTGCTCCGGCTTGACTGCGTCGGCTTTCTTGAAGTTTACGATCGCCGCCGGAGAATCCTTGTCGAGCAACGCCACATAGCCGGCCAGCCGGTAGTAGTCGTAGTTTTCCGGGGAACGCTTCTTCAGCGTCGCCACCATGTCTTTCAGATCGATGCCTGCCTTTTCCCTTTGTTTGGGGCTGACCAAGGCTACGGCCAGGTCCAGGTCGGCTGCTTTCACGATCGCGTCCAGATTACTTGGATCCAGATCCATCGCCCGGAGAAAATCTTTGCGCGCCTCCACAAAGTCCTGGAGCTTCAAATTGGTGAGTCCCAACCGGTACCAAGCTTCGCCGTAGCGCAGATCTTTTTGCAGCGCCCGCCGGTACATAATGGAGGCTTCCTTCAGCTTGCCCCTGTCGAAGTATTTGTTCCCGTTATTGAGGTACTTCACGCGGGCGACTTTGGGATCCCGATCGCAACTCGACACCATCAGCGCCAGCGCCAATACGCACGACCCACCCATCCATAGCGGCAAAACTTTGCGGCCAAACATAAACTTCTCCACGTTCTCCCTAAGCGGACTAAATTTCGCGCCTACCCGGTTTTTCCCAGCAGGTCTCGAATCTTCAGCTTCTCCTGTGCCGTCGGATTGTTCTTTGCGGCGGCTTCCAGTTCTTTTCTGGCTGCGGGCTTGTTCCCTTTTTGATAGTAAGCCATGGCCAAGTGCAACCGGTACAACGGGCGATTCGGCTGGCGCGTGACCACGCCCTGCAGAATGCGCAGGCTCTCGTCCGTCAAATTCTTCTTTAGGTAGATCAGCGCGGCGGTATCCTGAAAATCGATTTCGTCGGGCTTCTGCTGCCGGGCGCGCTGGGCATAGA
>Ga0075015_100000291_pt1 | contig 16642 bp, 14 predicted proteins | sample AleBraG_ABR_2013_FD_71476 | JGI IMG/M metagenome (GOLD analysis project Ga0075015, IMG submission 71476) | Freshwater sediment microbial communities in response to fracking from Pennsylvania, USA - Alex Branch Run_MetaG_ABR_2013 | ecosystem: Environmental > Aquatic > Freshwater > Creek >...
CCCGGAAGGCTGCGCAGCGAGGCTTGTCACCGGGCTGGCGGCGGGGTCCGTTATCCGGTGACAGCCCGCGCGACGGTGTCGACAGCCGGCGGCAGGGCTGTCGCCAGCCCCGCGGCAACCCGCGCGTGCAGCACGCGAACGGTCCTGGCGCGCCGACGCCGGAGCAGCGCGAACGCCAGCCCGAGGACAACCGCACCGCCTGGGGCTTGCGCCCTCGAGGTGCCTGCAACGGGGCTGGCGCCAGCCGCGTGACAACCCTCGATGCGCAGGTTGGGCGCCACCGTCTCTCCGCGGGAGCACACCGTGACCGACCACGCGCAACCTGGCCGCCAGGCAACGCTCGATCAGGACCCACCCCGACGAGCGACCGAGCAAGATCAACTGCTGTCGGTGGAGCAGGTGGCCGAGCGGCTCGGAACGCCGACGCGATTCGTCCGCCGACTCATCGCCCAGCGCCGGATCCGCTTCTGCCGAGTCGGCCGGTACGTGCGGGTGTCGACCACCGACCTGGCCGAGTTCATCGACGCCGGCTATGTCGAGCCGATAGGGAGGGGACGTCGTGCCCTGGATCCGTGACCGGCCGCGGCGACGCGGGGAAACGTCGGGGCTCAGCGCATGGACTGACTGGGCGCGCCCGGTCATCTCGTGCGTTCGCTCCGAGAATCCCAGGGCATCGCACCGAGGTTGAGGAGCATCTCTCCGTGCTTCGTGTCACCCCGTCGACGGGGCCGTGATCCCGAGCTCAGCCTCATCGATCAGCGCGAGCACGTCCTGCACGGAGCCCGCCGGGTCCGTCAATGGGTAGAGCACTCCGACGACCACGCGGTCGTGACGAACAAGGAGAGTGAGCCGCTTGAGCCGGTCGGCGCCGGCCGCCCGGAAGGTCGGCAGGCGCAGGGCGCCGATGAGCTCGAGGGCCTGGTCGGACAGCAGCGGGAACGCGATGCGTTCGTGCGCGGCAAACGCCTCGAGCTCGTCGGGCCGCTGGGTGCTGATGCCGTACACGCTCGCCCCGCGCGTGGTGAACTCGTGCAGCCGGTCGCGGTAGGTCACCGACTCCAGGGTGCACCCGCGCGCGCCCGGGATCGCGCCCCAGCCCGGCGGGTAGGCGCCGGGCGCCGGCGCGTAGGCGCCCGGGAAGCAGTAGAGAACCGTCCACGGCGTGGTGGCGACCGGGTCCACCGTCGAGCCGTCGGCCGCGCGCAACAGCAGCGGCGGGACGTGGGTGCCGACGAGTGCGTGCATCCGGCGTGCCTCTGCGGACTCCGGCTCGGTGGTCGCGGTCAGGGAGCCGTCGCCGGTGACGAAGCGCGAGCCCCAGTCCTGCAGCGCCACCAGCACCGGAAGCAGCCCGTGGCCCATCTCGGTGAGGTGGTACTCGTAGCGCGGTGGCCGCGCGTGGTAGCGCCGCTTCTCCAGCACTCCGTCCTCGACCAGTGCCGCCAGCCGCTCGGCGAGGACCTTGCGGCTGACGCCGAGCTCAGCCTGCAGCTGGTCGAAGCGGTGGATGCCTCCCACGACGTCGCGGATCACCAGCAGGGTCCACCAGTCGCCGACGATCGCGAGCGCCTGGGCGATCGTGCACTCGGCGTCGGACAGGTCGCTGCGGCGCATGGGCTCATCTCACTTCATGGGCGCACCCCAGTGTAGTAAGTTCCCAATCGAAACTTACGGGGGGCTGCATGACGACCAGGGACCTCGACGTCGCGCGGGCAGGTACCGCCAACCGTCTGTTCTGGCGCTTCTGGACTGCGTCGACGATCAGCGGCACCGGCGACGCGGTCACGGCGGTTGCCCTGCCCCTGGTAGCCGTGACCGTCCTGCAGGCGACACCGCTGCAGGCGAGCCTCGTGACCGCAGCGACGTACGCGGCGTGGGTGGTCATCGGCCTGCCCGCCGGTGTCATCGTGGCCCGCCTCCCTGTGCGTGGAACGCAAGTCGCCATGGATCTGCTGCGGGCAGCGGCGCTCGCGACGATCCCGGTCGCCGCCTGGCAGGGCCACCTCACCCTGGCGCAGCTGGTCGTCGTGGCCCTGGTCGTGAGCCTGGCGACCGTCGTCTTCGACGTCGGAAATTCCACCTTCCTCCCGTCGATCGTGAGCAAGGACCAGCTCACTGCGCGCAACAGCCTCACCTCTGCCACCTACTCGACGATCCAGACCGCGGGACCGGCGCTCGGCGGATTGCTGGTGCAGCTGGTCGGCGCCGCGGCGAGCGTCGTGTTCGATGTCGTCAGCTACCTCGCCTCCGGCGCCCTGCTCCAAGGACTACCCCGACCGGCGTATGCCCCCAAGCCGGCCAAGGGCGCCAGGATGCGGACGCTCATCCGGGAAGGATGGAGCTTCGTCGCGAGCCACCCCGTGATCCGCCCATGCGTACTGGATGCGACCGCGATGAACTTCGTGTGCGGCGGGCTCATGGCGCTCACCCCGATCTTCCTCATCCGCACCCTCGGCTCCACACCGCTGGCCGTCGGGCTACTCATCGCAGCAGAAGGAGTGGGCAGCCTCATCGGCGCCGCCCTCACCCCACGCATCGTGGCCCGAGTCGGCTCCGCGCGGGCATTGGTACTGGGGTCGACCTCCTTCGCCGCCTTCGCGTTGCTGCTCCCGTTAGCTACGGGCGGGTGGGGTCAGCTCGTGTTCGCCCTTGGCAACGCGGGCCTGTCCGCCGGCATCGTGGTCGGCAGCATCGTCACCCGCACCCACCGCCAAACCGTCACACCACCCGAGCTGCTCTCCCGGGTGATGGCGACGGTGCGCTTCGTGTCCTGGGGGGTCATCCCCCTCGGCGCGCTGCTCGCCGGCGTCGCCGCGAACCTCCTCGGGATCCGCGCCGCGCTCGGCCTGGTATGCCTCGCGGCCGCGGTCAGCCCCGCCATCATCCTGTCGAGCCCGGTGCGCGGCATGCGCGACCTCGCGGACAACCTCGACCACGGCTGACAACAACGTCCTCAGCGTGGCCGGGGCGGCTGCAGATACCGGCGTGCAGGGCAGAACAGATGATCAGCGATCAGTGTGCGATGCAGGTTCCCCTGTGCGTGGGCCCCGATCTCCACCTTCCATGCGCACGGTGTCCCTCCACGTTGGTCATGAGGATGGTCAGCGTCCGGCATTACCTACCAAGCAGGTGGGCCCTGAACTGGTCCACGTCGACCAGTTGGCGCTTCTAGGATCACGGGACGACGAGGGGGGCAGATGGAGACGCCGAGTGGTGCGCGATTGCGCGATGACCTGGCGCGCTACTACGACCAGGACGCCGTGGCACGCGCCGCGCGCCCGCTGAACGCGGAGCGGGTGCGGCGTCGCGACGCCTTCACGGCCACCGTGCGGGCGGAGGGGGCGGGCCGCGTCCTCGAAGTGGGTCTCGGTCCCGGCGTGGACGCGCTCGCCTTCCTCGACGCCGGCCTGGGCATCGTCGGTGTCGACCTGTCCACCGAGCACGTCAGGCTCGCCCGCGCCGCGGGCATCGAGGCGCAGGTCGCCGCCGCCCAGGAGCTCCCGTTCGAGGACCGGACCTTCGATGCGCTCTGGTGCGCCAGCGTCCTGATGCACCTCCCAGATCCCGACCTCGACGCGGCGTTGGGCGAGTTCGCCCGGGTCCTGCGTCCCCGCAGCCTCGCCGCGTTCGGCATGTGGGGCGGCGACGGAGCACAGGGCCTGAACCCGAACGACACTCTCGTCCCGCCCCGCTTCTTCGCCTGGCGCACGGACGACGCGATTCAGGCCGCCATCCGCGTCCACGCGTCCATCGAGGAGTTCGACACCTGGTCCGTGCCCGCCACGTCGGGGCCGGACTTCCACTACCAGTGGTGCGTGGCGCGGTTCGGCGCCGGCGGATCGCGGGACGAACAGTGACGCCGACCAGCGGCCGGTGTCGCATCGAGTGGGTGGTGCTCGACCTCGGCGAGACGCTCGTCGACGAGACACGCTGCTGGGCTTCGTGGGCCCAGTGGCTCGGTGTGCCCGCCTTCACGTTCTTCGCGGAGTTCGGGGCGGTGCTCGCCGACCGACGTCCGCACACCGACGCCATCGAGGCGTTCCGGCCCGGAGCCGACCTACGCGAGCAGGTGCGGCTCAAGGACGAGGCCGGTCTCGGCTGGTCGCCGACGGTCGACGACCTCTACGCCGACGCCCTCCCCACCCTCACAGCCCTGCACGATGAGGGTCGCTTCGTCGCCGTGTTCGCCAACCAGCCACTCGCGGCGGAGAGCCTGATGTCCGTCCTGCCGGTGGACGCCTACGCCAGCTCGGCTCGCTGGGGTGTCGAGAAGCCCGATCCGGCGTTCTTCGCGCGGATCGCCGCCGAGCTCGGGATCGACCCCACGGCCATCGCCTACGTCGGCGACCGCGTCGACAACGACGTGCTGCCCGCGAAGGCCGCGGGGATGTTGGCCGTTCACCTCGTCCGTGGACCGTGGGGCCGCGTCCAGTCCCGCTGGCCCGAGGCGAGCAGCGCCGACGCCACGATCCCCGACCTGACCGCCCTACTCCCAGCCCTTGCCGAGCTGGACACCTGAGGCCGACCCCGTCCGGACTCCCACAGCGAACGGCAGCAGGCCAAACCGGTACCTGACGAGTCGCCGCACCCGAACCAATCGCGTTGACACAAGGCCCCCACATGCCGGGTTACGTCCCACCGCTCGTCAGAAGGCGATGCAGATCTGCACCTAGCACCCGTTCTGAGACGCGGCAGTTGTCGTGGGTCCGGTTGGGGCGTGACATGCTCAGCCAGTTGACGAACGGGGCGAGAATTGGGAATGCGATGGGGTACCAACCGAGCGAGGTCCGCGCCTGGGCGCAAGCAGTGGGTGAGCCAGTCGCCGATCGGGGACGTTTGTCCTACGAGGTCGTGACTGCCTATCTCATGGCCAACCCGCAAATCACGCGAGGACTGGCCGTCGAGCACGGGGTGCACATTTCGACTCGCGGCAGATTGAGTCAGGCGACATGCGAGGAACTCGCCGTCTTGGTTCGCTGAACATCGGCGTCCGAGCGGTGCAGGTAGGTTCCCCTCTGTGTCAAGAAGCGGCTTTCGCGGGCCGTCTGGTCGGCGTAGCCTCTGAGCCACTTCCCGTCAACGATGGCCGGCAGGACGCACCCCGTTCTTGAGCCACACGAATCACACCGTGAGCAGGCACTTCGAGAGCGACCCACCGACCACCTGACCCCCAGCCTGGCCCGGCCAGGAGCTGACCGCAGTCAACAGGTGGGCACTTTGGTTCGGTCCAGGAATTGGTTGGCTCGGCTTCCGCAGACGGCACGCAACCTTCCTGGATGGACGTTGGCTCCCAGCGTCCTTCCGCCATTCTCCGGCGCTTCTAGCCAGCCCGTCTGCCCAGCTCCGGCGCTCCAGCCGTTCCGCCACGTTAGAACGGTGATTTGCGCTAGAACGGGGCCGCAACGTCGACCCATTGACTTGGAAGCCGTATGAGATTGATGTACGCGGCGTCCGGCCGTCCCAGAGTTGGAGTGCTCCGTGTCGCACAACCCCACGTATTCCCTTGCCCTCAGCGAGGGAGAGATCGGGCGGTACCGGTTCATGGCGCAGGTCGCTCGCCAGACTGAGGCCGAGCAATGGGTCAAAGCGGGATTCGTCCCAGGCGCGAACGTGGCCGACATCGGTTGCGGCCCCGGCCTCGTGCTCGCCGAGCTTGCCGACGTCATCGGCACCTCCGGGAGTGTGGTCGGGATCGACCGTGGCGCTGCGGAGATTCAGACGGTCCTGAAGCTGATATCGGATCAAGGCCTTACGAATGCGAGTGCACGGGAGGCTACGGCGTGGGATACCGGCATTGAGGCAGGGTCAATCGACGTGGTCAACCTTCGCCACGTGCTCGCACACAACACTGCCGAGAACCAGCGCCGGATCTTGGCTCACGCGCTTGATCTGCTTCGCCCAGGTGGTTCGCTGTACGCGGTCGACGTCGATCTAACGACATCCCGTACCGACCCGCCCAGCGAGATCCTTTCCGAGATGAATAGCCGGTACTTAGCACATCTGTTCGACTCTGGTCGCGATCCCTCGGTCGGACCAAAGCTGGGTTCGCTCGCGTCGTCGGTTGGGTTCTGTGAAGTGCAGCGCTTCGCCGACATAGTCATTCCGCCACCACCCGTCCTCGCCGGGGTTCGCCCAGCTGCTTGGGCAGCGCGACAGGCCATGATCGACAGTGGGCATGCCACTGCCGACGACGTCGACCGCTGGGATCGCGCCCTGACCACCTTCGCCAACACCGCCGTCACTGAGAATCGGGCAGCCTTCATCGCGTCGTTCATGGTCATCGCGCGAAAGCCCGCGGCCAACTCTTCGTGACCTATAAGTCGCCAGCCAGGCTCCTGAGTCACGTCCTGATCAAGGCCGCCTGAGTGAGCGCGAATGCCGGTTGATTTGTGGATAACTCCGGCGCGCCGGGGAAACAGTGGCGTGCAGGGGCAGCGCCGGACGTCCCGCTGGACCGGCCCTTCACGCTCCCCTTCCCAGGCCAGGTTCACGGATCAATGGGCGATCGCTGACGCCGGTGCGGAAGTTCCATGGCCGACGAGAGGGCAGCGGCGAGCCGGTGGTCGCGGTCTGCTCTGGCGTGGAGGTAGACCTGTGCGGCGGCCGGGGTGGCATGGCCGAGGCGTGCCATCAGTTCCGGCAGGGTCGCGCCGGCTTCGGCGGCGTAGACCTGCGCGACGTGGCGCAGGTCGTGGAAGCGCACCTGCGGCGCGCCCGCGGTCGCCAGGGCCCGGCGGAAGGTCGTGTTCAGGTTCGACCGGGCCGGCAGCGTGCCCGTGGTGGTTCTGAACAGAGGTGCGTCTGGCTCCGGCCCGACGAAGGCCGTCATGTGGTCGGCCAAGCAGACCGCCAGCGGGGCCGGTAGGGACACGTCCCGGATCGACGCGGTGGTCTTGGGCAGGTCGGTGCGGATCGTGCCGGATTCGCTGCGTCGAACACTGCGCCGTACCCGGACCACTGCGGGTACCGCGTCGAGGTCGATGTCGGCCCGGGTCAACGCCAGCAGCTCACCCTGACGCAGCCCCGACCACGCAGCCGCCAGCACCAGGACCCGGAAGTGGGCCGGCATCGCGTCCGCCACCGCAACCACCTGCATCGGTGACAGCAACCGGTCGGAGACGTCGAGGACCCGATCGAGGGTCTGTTGCGGTGTCCCGGCGCCCTTGATCCGGCACGGCTGCTCCGCGATGACCCCGTCTGCCACCGCCGTGGCCATCGCCGCACGCAACAACCGGTACGCCTGCGCCTGGCGGGTCCGCCCGTCCCACACCGACGCGGCGCTGGCCTCTCTCCCACGAGCGAGCAACGCCTCGTGGCGCCGCTGCGCATCCGCGGCGAGGCGCTCCCCCAACTCGAAGTGCCACGAGCGCACCCGCGTGGCAGTCAGCGCGCGAAGTGAGACCCGCCCCAGCTCATCAATGATGCACGTGCGCAGCAGCCCCGCGTACAGCTCCTTGGTGCCGGGGCGCGCCTTGGGATGCTGCGCGATCCAGGCGCCCACGTACTCGCCCACCGTCGGTCCCACGCCACGGCGCTCGGGGGCCTTCCAGACACCTCGGACCTGGTCCGCGCGCTGCACGTCGAGCCACACCCCCGCATCCGTTCGGGTATCGAACGTCATCGGCGCCGACACGTACCTTCTGTCCGGGCCGAGCAGGCGCGCCCGGAACCGCCCCGAGGGAAGCAGCTCGACCGTCCCGAAGGCCCGTCGCCGGCGTGCTGACTTCTTGTTCGGGTTCGTGTCGTTCTCTGTCATCGCCTGGTGCCTCCTCCGGAGAGGGGACGCGACCTCCGCCGCAGTCCCACGCCTACTCCAGGAGGTGTGCACGAAACGGGCCCAACATCGAGTTCAAGCCGGAAGATTCCATGATCAACATCGATCGCGACCGGTCCGCGTCACGTCCCACGAATCGAGGTCAGACCACGGTGGCCGAGCGGTGCGGCGACGAATCAACCGGCAGGCGTAGCAGCAGGACGACTGGAATCGGGCCCACGTGGAGTGGGACAACCTGGAATGACCTGGCGGGCTCCCCGAGTGTTGTGGCCTCGACGTCCATCAACTCTGATCTGGGGTCGGGGCGGCGCAGCGGAAGCCGATGTGACTCATTCCGGTGTCGATCATCTGCGGTCGGCGGGCAGCCGGCCGGTAGCGCAGGCAGTAGGCATCGGCGCAGAGGAACGACCCGCCCTTGATGACATTCCTCGGGACGCGAGCTCGTTACAGCCAGCCGTTGCGGCGGAAGAGCCAGTAGAGCCCAACGCAGGCGGTCACGATGATGCCGACGACGATGAAATAGCCAAACTCCCAGTGCAGTTCGGGCATGTTGTCGAAGTTCATGCCGTAGATGCCGGCAACGGCGGTCGGGACGAGGGCAATGGCGGCCCAGGCGGAGATCTTGCGCATGTCCTCGTTTTGGCGGACGGCGATTTCGTTCTGTCGCATCGCGATCTCGCTCTGTCGCACGGCCACCCGGGCGAGGTCGGCTTGAAGAATGTCGGAGAGGAGCCTGTCGTGGCCTTCGATTCCGTCGGCGGTTCGCAGCACGTGGTCGTGCACGTCTCGGAAGTAGGGCAATGCCTCATCGGGGATGCCGGGGATCTCCCCCTCAGCGAGGCGTTGGACCGCTATACCCAGTGGAAGCACGGCGCGCCGAAACTCGGCTATCTCTCGCTTGAGCTTGTAGATCCGCTCGGAGTTGTCCTCCGTGGATGTGCTGAAGACCTGGGACTCGATCTGGTCGACATCCTCGTCGAGGTATCGGAGGGTCTCTTCGTAGCCGTCCACGACCAGGTCGAGCGTGCGATGCAGGAGCCCGGTCGGGGTGAGCTCCATGACTAGTGGACTGCCGGCGTCCAACTCAGCCCGGACTCGTCGCAGGACGTCACTCTCACCGTGGCGGACGGTCACCACGAAGGTTGGTCCGATGAACATCGCGATCTCAGCGATCTCCACGACCTCGTCGTGGTCGACGTAGCGCACAGGTTTGAGGATGGCGAAGACAACGTGGCCGTACGTCTCGAGCTTCGGTCGCTGGTGCGCCTTGACGGCGTCCTCCACTGCCAGCGACGGAAGCGCGAACTCGCTCGCGACGGCCTCCACCTCGCCGGGGGTCGGCTGCTGCAATCCGATCCACACGAAGCCTGAGGTGGTGGTCGCGGCCTGCCGCGCTTCCGTCAGCGGGAGGCGTCCCGGGCGACGACGGTCGTCCTCGTAGAGAGCGCAGTCGCCGACGACTGACTCGAGATCGCGGAGCGGTGCGGCGACCGGTGAGGTGATAAGCGCGAGCGGGACCGCGTCTCCGTCGGGTGCCCGTCTCGGCAGCAGGCTGCGGACGAGGTCCCCTGGCGTACGACGATCACCGTCTCGTTCGGCCGCCATCTCTCCTCCACATTTCACTTCGGGATCCCGGAGGCCAGCATTCCTCATGCCCGAGCGACCGGAGCCCGCCTTCACCGTGACGGCCGCGTCGGGCGCGGCAGCCGCTGACGAATCTGCGTCCCCGCCGAGCAGGCAGTTGCTGCGCTGGCCTACCTTGTCCCAGGCCAGGAGCACGAGACTCGGTGACCCACCAACGACGTCTCGTTCGGTCCCTTCGACTACGGTTTCGTGGTTCGGGACGACTGGCGTCTCGCGGTCGTGGCAGTCCTCGGATTGGCTGGGGCGGCTCTCCTCGTTGACCGAGGCCACAACGCCTGGTGGCTTGCGCTCGCCATAGCCGTGCTAGGCCCGGGCTGGTTCTTGCAGCATGCCCGCCACGTCGCGGCTACCGAGCTGGTCAGGTTCCTAGGATTCGGTGTTTCTGGGTGAGGAACTCGTCCTCGCTCAGCACGCCCCGGTCTCGGAGCTCGGCCAGTTCGTGAAGCTGTGCGATGACGGGGTCCGTCGGTTCGGGGACCCGCCCTCCGGGACCCCCGCTCGGGTGCGTCGGGCTCGGTGGCGGCATCGGCGGGCCGACCGTGCCCGGATCGGGAGCGAGCCAACCGACCCCGGACCCCACGACGGTGGCCGTCGCGTCGCCCAGGTTGTGGGCGGGGAAGGACTCTGCGGTGTGTCCAGCGGCCACCCACTCCGCCTGCTTGCGTCGTTGGATCCGGTCGTGGACCACGTTCGCGGTCTTGACGGCGACGGCGGTCTTGAGGGCTGTCTTAATCAGACCCATCTCAGATTCCTCCCGGGCTCGGCGCGGTCACAGAGTGTCCTGAGGTTCGTTGAGCGCAACGCTGAGGTCGTCAGTCTCGATGCGTCCGCCACCCAGCAGCCGAGCCCCACTAGCGGTGATCTCGGCCATGATCGGCGCCGCCCACGCGTTCTCGTACACCAGGACACCCGCGAGACTCCCGGGCTCGACGGACTCCGCGATCATGGCAAGGTCGGACTCATCGAGGATCCCGGAGAACGACCCGGCCCACGAAGACACATCGTCCGGGGAGTCCACCGGGACGTCGTCCCATGACAGCCGAGACACCGTGCCGTCCGCGCCCTTGAGGACGAACTCCAGGTCAAGAACGACGATCGTGCCGGCCTCCACCAGCCCACGCAGCAGGCGGAACCCAGAGCCGTTCATGCGACCCGACGGGAACTCCACGGCAAGGAAGTCCACTGGTCCAAGGAACTCCGAACTGCTCACGCTCATGCACACTCCCCACGACACTGACGGACCACGAGATCGGGCGCGACCGCCGCCGCGCGAGCGCACGGCACTATCGCGTGCGACCCAAAGGAACAACATTCGCACAACCCGGATGCGAACCTCACGAGAACGGCTATGCCGTTCGCCCGCATCACGTCGACCCGACCCGAGACCCGCCCTCGACCAGAGTGGGTCTGCCCCGAGTGTCGTTGACTCGGGGCAGACCCACGGATCCCTCGCGGAGGGCACGAGAAGAACGTCGCCGAGTGCTTGCCTGACTCGACGTTCACACCGACCTGATCCGAGTCGGCGGTCCTAGTGGGACGGCGTGCTGTCGATCAGCACGGTCCGTCCGTTGAGGGGCTGCGTCGGCCGCACGTTGCCCGTGTAGGCCGCCTCGAATACGGCGATCTGCTGGGCGCTCATGGTGATGGGATGCGTCATGACGCTCCACTTGACGCCTTCTGAGCAGCCGGGGGTGGTGAGGCTGCCGTCGTATCTCACCGTCTGCTGATGGGTAGGCAGCAGCTTGCCCCAGTTGATCTTGTGGATCACGGTCTGCTCGGGATTGGCCGTGGCCTGGCTGATGACGTCGATGAACTTCTGCCAGTCCTTGTCGGCCGGTGCACCCAACTTCACGAAGACACCGACGACGGCGATCCGCCCGTCCGCGCTCTTGTTGACGAAGTGGATCTCCACCGGGTAGTGCTTGCCGTTGATCGTGTGCTCGCTGGGTGAGTGGAAGTGGAACTGCGAGAAGGTGTAGTCGACGTTGCCCAGCTCCAGGGTGCTCGGCTTGTCGCCGGGCGCAGGTTCGGCTTCGACGGTGTGGCCGTTGTTGAAGACCTCAGCTTCGCCGGCCACATAGTCGAAGTCGAGATTCTTCAGCGGCTTGGGCTTGGCGTGCTGGATGTTGATCGGCGACTGGGCGGTCCCGTCCGCGCACAGCGCGTAGGCGGGGCTCAGAGATCCCCAGTGGGACGGCCCAGTGGCTCCGGTGTAACTCCACGGCGCGTCAGCCGTAGTCGCGGAAGCGCTTCCCGCCCAGAGCATGAGGGCCGACGCGACACCGATCGCGCCCACCTTGACCAAAGTTCTCGGATTCCTTGACATAAGCAACTCCCCATCGGCGAGATCAACGGACGTCATCACGGGTGACCCCGGACATGAACGAGAAGCATCCCCGACCGGCGTCCCGCCAAGTTATCGACTTCGGAGCGGTCAGGCACAACATTCACGGAATCGGGGCGAGGCCACATCGTCGACATTCACCGCTCTCGGCATCGGCGTGGGGTCGTTGGCAGTGAGTTCAGCTAATCGACATCCGCTGTCTACCGGGGTGAGTCCTCGCCCTCCCAGCCCTGCTTCTCACCGCGGCCCAAGAGCGATGTCAACACCTAGTGCCTCTGCCACGTTGTGAGCCACCCGCGCGATCATGCCCGCGTAGGTCGGGAAGGACAGGGGCATCTGGGCGAGGCGGATCACGTCGATGCCGCCTTGCATGGCCATGTAAGCGACTTGAGCGATGTCAACGGCGCGGTCTCCCACCACGTGGCAGCCCAGGATCTGACGGGATCCTCCGTCGACGATGAGCTTGCAGAACCCCTCGGCGTGGCCGTCGATGATGCTGCGCGTCGTCTGGTCGAAGCCGATCGACACGACCACGACGTCATGGTCTGCACGTGCCTGCGGCTCGGTCAGACCGACACTCGCGAACTCGGGGTCGGTGAAGCTGCCGAGCGGGCCATGCTCGTTGGGTCGACGTGCGACCGGTCCCTTGACCGCGTTGGTCGCCGCGACATACCCGGCCTGGTTCGCCTCGGGGACCAGCTGGATCCCACCGGTCACGTCGCCTGCCGCGAAAACGTGGGGCACTGAGGTCCGTTGGTAGTCGTCTACCGCGACGAAGCCGCGTCCGTCGAGTTCGACACCGATCGAGGCCAGGTCGAGCGCATCGACGTTCGCGGCCCAGCCGATCGCGGCCAGGACGACATCGGCCGTCGAGGTACTCCGGACTCCGTCGATCGTGAGGGTCACGCGCATTGCATCGTCCGCCCGCTGCACCGCGTCGATGGAGTCGACGCTCTCCCGAACGGTGATCCCGCGCTGCCGGAAGCCGTCGGAGACCGCGGCCGATACGTCCTCATCGCCTCCGGGAAGGATGCGGCTGTTGACTTGGATCAACTCGACCTTCGTACCGAACGCCTGGAAGACGGAGGCCACCTGCGTGCCGGTGGCACCACCGCCGATCACGATCATCGAACCAGGTGGCTGCTCGATCGCCCACGCAGCGCTGTGCGTGAGCGCGAGCTCTCCGCCGGGGACCGGGAGCGAGCGTGGGATGCCGCCCACACACAGGACGAACGTCGCTGACTCGAAGCGGGAGCCGTCCGCCACCGCAACGGTGTGAGCATCGACGAATCTCGCCTGTCCGGCACGCTCAACGATGCGGACTCCCATTCGGTCAAGATCCGCACGCCGTGATGACACGTCGGCGACCTGAGCGGCGACCTCCCGGACCCGGCGCAGAAGGCTCGGGTAGTCCAAGTGGGGCTCGCCCACGGAGATGCCGTACGCGCTGAGCTGGCGGGCATCGCGGATCAGCCGCGCCGCGTGCGCGAGGGTGCGAACCGGAACCGGGCCGTCATGGGCCGTCATTCCCCCGAACTCCGCCGAGGTGAGAATGGCCGTCCGGGCTCCGAGCTCTGCCGATCTCCAAGCAGCCATCGCCCCGGCCGCGCCGGAGCCGATCACCACGACGTCATACATCCCGCGTCCTCTCGCCGATTGTTGCCACTAGCCGCACGCCGCGCGTCGTGAGTACCGCAGACGACGGCGCCCTTGACGTCGTGCCTCGCGAACAGAAACGCACGCGTCCACGTCTGCCGCCACCCGCTCCACGGTGCAGCGGCCCGATCCGCGAAACGTCTGCGGACGCCTCACTACGAGCTGACCGTGCCCGTCTCACGCGATCGCGTGCTCCTCGACCGCTCGAGGCTACCGAAGGAGTGTTGGGTGCGGGCGAGGTGCGCCAAGTGTTCAGCTTCTGGCCGTGCTGGAGGGCAGCCGCGTTTGAGGCTCGGCGAGGCGTGGACTCGCGGCGAGGTGTTCAGCGGCGACGCAACCAGCCCGTGACGTTGGACAAGAGGAGCGCCACCGCCTGGATCACAAGCAACAGCGCGATCACCACCCGGGAGTTGTCTCGCAGTAGCCACGCCACGCCGATGATCAGCACCACCGTGATCGCCGTGGCCAGAAAGCTCTTCAGCCGGCCGTTGAGCGCCGCTTCGATGCCGAGCATTGCCAGGACCAGCCACAGCAGGCCGTGGGCCCGGTTGTCGTAGTCGAAGAAGATCACCGCGGCAGCTGCGAGGAGCAGCACGGACACGGACACGGTCGACCAGGCCCGAAGGGCCCAGTTGGGGGGCCTGGCGCTGTCGACGTCGGGGAGGCTGCGGTGCCGCAGGTGCGCATGGACCGCGTCGGGCGGCAGCGGTGTAGTCAGTGCGGCCGCCACCGCGTCTCGCTCGATGCGCAGCAGACCCACCCGTGATCGGTAGTTGTCCACCGCGCCCTGCGCCTCGGACAGGGGCGCCGGGTCGGCCTTCCCATGAGCGCCCACCGCACGGCCACCCTCGTACACCGCGCGCAGGTGCTCGATGTTCATCGTGAGTTGCCGTTCCGCAGCAGCGAGCGCGGTGTCGAGCTCGGCGGCGCGCAGCGTCAGCGCCTCGAGTTGCGCCGCGGCGGTGGGTGGCTGCTTGTCCAGTCCTGCCCAGCTCACCGGACGGTCCCACGACGGGCGCACCGAGCCGTCACGTTCGTAGCGGGGTCCGGCCGGGGCTCGCTCGCCGCCCAGGGGGTCTCGGGTGTCATAGCCCCACAGCCCGCGGTACGTCACGACCCACGGGGTGTCGTCATGGATTGGCACCGGTGTCCAGTCCAGCCCGGTGCCCGGGCCGATGGCCATGCCGTCGCCGCGACGGTAGTCGATGAACGGAATGCCGAATCCGCCGTGGACGTGGTCGCGGGTCCAGGGAAGCAGGAACCCCCAGAAGCGGTACCAGGCGTCCACCCAGCGCTGCAGTCCCGGCGGCGCCACCGATACGAGGTAGTCGCCGGGCAGGTACGCGCCGCTGTGCGAACCGGCACCGACGTACACCACGGGGTGGCTGCCGTCGATCAGGGTGAGGTCGGGGTCGTCGACTCGGCGACGCAGGTCGTCGCCGACCTCGTCGTGGGAAGAGAACGCCACCCACGCCAGCTCGGGTTCGCCGCCATCATCGGGTTCGGTGAGGAACAGCGTGATCTGTTCCCAGTCCGATTCGTGATCGTTGACCCCGGCGAACGTCGAGCGCCAGTCGTTCATGGCGTAGCAGAACCAGTACTGCAGCACCAGATAGCCGGCGTCCCGAGTCGCACGCACGTGGTAGGCGGGATGCGCCGCCTCGCCCGAGGCGCGGTAGCGGATCTCAGCCGCGGCGGCGAACCCGCCGGGCACCTTGCCGCGCACCAGCAGCGAGAGCCGCATGAACGCGTCGATCACCCGCCCAAGCAGTCCCACCAGTGCGAACCGGCTGGCGCGGTGGAAGTCCGGCCGGTCGGGACGCTTGCGCCACTCCCGGTACGCCGCACGGTCGAGCGGTTCAGTCACGTAGCGCAGCTCCATCTGCGCACCCGGCAGGGCGCTCGCCTGTTCGGCCAGCGTCTCAAGGTCGAGCTCGCTGTTCGCCACCACGAGCGCGGGCACCCGGTCGTCGTTGTTGCGGCGATAGAGGGCCGCACCAGTAACGAAGGCCTCGGCCGACAACGGGAGAAACAGTTCGCCCTGGGTGTAGCGCAGCACCGGCTCGAACCGACGTGCCAGCGCGATCGCGTCGGCGGTGTCCACGCGGTGATCGTAAGTGCTCGCCGGGCACCCGGTCAGACGAAGAGCAACCACCGCACGGCTGTCACCCCCGAAGTCCGGGAAGTCCACCTGCTCCCATTGACTTGCATGCCTTCGACCGGAACGATCCGACGGAACCGATCCGAGTCCCACAGGGACGGACGGCATCCGAGGGGCAGGGCCTGGCTATGGCAAGCGTGTCGAGCGTGCAGCCGGGAACACCCGGCGCGGACGGGGACGTCCGCGACGTGTTCGCTGGAATCGGTCGTCACTGGGGTTGGCTGCTCGCCTGGGGGCTCTTGACCGCGCTGTTCGGGATCTGCCTGCTGGTTTGGCCGTCGGCGACGATCGTCGTGATCGCCACCTTCCTCGGGGTGTACCTGCTCGTGAGCGGGATCTTCTGGATCGTTGCGGCGTTCGCCTCCAGCGCGGCGACAACTGGCTACCGTTGGCTGCTCGGGGTATCCGGTCTGTTCTCCGTCTTGCTGGGCTTGACGGCGTTCCAGAGCGTCGCGCATTCCGTGCAGATCCTGGTCCTGCTCATCGGGTACGGGTGGATCTTCCAAGGCTTCGCGCAGCTGATCGAGGGCATCGCTGACAAGGGAACCCCGGGCCGAGGCTGGACGATCGTCTCCGGGATCATCGGCATCATCGCCGGCTTCTTCGTGTTGCTGTACCCGTCGCCGTCCTTGGCCACGCTCGCTCTCCTGGGAGGTATCTGGCTGATCGTGATCGGCATCGTCGCCGTCACCGGCGCCTTCCGGTTGCGCGGCCTGACCACGTAGTGCAGCAGTCAATCTTCGACACGTGTGGCACGTCGACCTCAGCGACTGCATGGTCGAGCACGATCAACCGATGGAGAGGATCACCATGTCCGACGACCGCCCCCTGCTCGACACCCTGGCCGACATGACTGCCGCATCAGTCGAGCGAGCCAACCTCGGCGACCGCGAGCTGATGCTGGTTCGTATCGCTGCCTTGGCAGCGGTCGGAGCACCGCCGTCGTCCTACCTGCTGAACCTCGGTGCGGCGATGGACAGCGGACTCACCTTGGAAGACGCGCAAAGCGTGCTCATCGCTATCGCTCCCATCACCGGCGGACCCAGCACGCTGCTCGCCGCTG
>Ga0075015_100000293_pt1 | contig 16630 bp, 16 predicted proteins | sample AleBraG_ABR_2013_FD_71476 | JGI IMG/M metagenome (GOLD analysis project Ga0075015, IMG submission 71476) | Freshwater sediment microbial communities in response to fracking from Pennsylvania, USA - Alex Branch Run_MetaG_ABR_2013 | ecosystem: Environmental > Aquatic > Freshwater > Creek >...
ACGAACACGTCGGCGATTTCCATGATACCCGCTTTGATCGCCTGCACATCGTCGCCCATGCCGGGCACCAGGATCAACGCCGTCACGTCGGCCAAGCGGGCGACTTCAACCTCATCCTGCCCTACACCGACTGTTTCCACAATCACGCTTTGCTTGCCCGCGGCTTCGAGCAAGAGCGCCATATCCGTGGTTGCACCGGCCAGCCCGCCCAGCCAGCCACGCGTGGCCATCGAACGAATAAAGACACCCGGATCGGCGTGATGGCGGATCATGCGAATGCGATCGCCGAGAATCGCTCCGCCGGTATAGGGGCTGGTGGGGTCCACCGCGATCACGCCGACCTGCTGGTCTTCTTTGCGCAGTTCGGCAATCAGTTGATCCGTAAAGGTGCTTTTGCCGGCGCCGGGAGAACCCGTTACGCCGAAGACGACGGATTTGCCGGTGTGCGGAAACAGTTCCTTCATCAGCCCCGCGGCGTTCGCGTGATGGTTTTCAATGAGCGTGGCCGCTCGCGCCAGCGCCCGCACGTCGCCGGCAAGAACTCGACCGCCAAGCTCGCTCATGGTTCGCAATTTGGCACACCGACGCGGACGGGGACACTGCGGGCTCGAGTCCGAACTCCTTCGCTCAGACCTATCGCAGCAGTGTCCCCTTGGTTCATTTTGTGGGGCTTGGCGGATGAATTCTTGCAGGGTCTGTGCAGATGTGGAAACTGCGTGGCGCAGACTTCCCGCGCCGCATATGATCCTGCCCCACTTTGTTCAGCCGGCCTCATCAGCTCTTGAGCAACTGCCGCGCGATCACCATGCGTTGAATCTCGCTGGTGCCTTCCCCAATCGTGCACAGCTTGACGTCGCGATAGAATTTTTCGACTGGGTAATCCTTGATGAAGCCATAGCCGCCGTGAATCTGCACCGCTTCATCGCATACGCGCACAGCGATCTCGGAAGCAAAGAGCTTCGCCATAGACGACTCTTTCGTGATGCGGAGACCCTTCTCTTTGAGGTAAGCGGCCTTATAGACCAACATCCGCGCGGCCTCAATGGAGGTCGCCATGTCGGCCAGCTTGTGTTGTATCGCCTGAAACTCGGAAATGAAGCGGCCAAACTGCTTGCGCTGCTGCGAATATTTCAGCGCCGCGTCAAACGCCCCTTGCGCGGTTCCCACCGAAAGCGCGGCAATGGAAATCCGGCCTCCATCCAGAGTGCGCAGGCTGTCGACAAAGCCCTCGCCTTCCTTGCCGAGCAACTGCGAGTGCGGTAGACGGCAATTGGTGAATAGGACTTCTCCGGTGGCGCTGGCGCGCATGCCGAGCTTGTTCTCTTTTTTGCCGACACTGAAACCGGGCACGCCGGTTTCTAGGATAAAAGCCGAAATTCCATGCTGCGAAGCTGTGCGGTCTGTCACCGCCATGGCCACGCACACCTGAGCGTAATGCGCGTTCGTGGTAAAGGTCTTGCCGCCGTTAAGCACCCAACAGAACGCGCCGTCTTTCACTGCGGTGGAACGCGTTCCGGCGGCGTCGGACCCGGCCTCGGATTCCGTCAGCGACCAACAGCCAATCCATTCGCCGGTCGCCAGTTTGGGCAGATATTTCTTCTTCTGCTCCTCGCTGCCAGCCAGGTAAATGTGGTTGGAGCAGAGCGAATTGTGTGCCGCCACGATCAAGCCGACAGATGGGTCTACGCGGGAGAGTTCCTCGATGATGATGGCGTATTCGATATAGCCAAGCCCGGCGCCGCCCAACTCTTCCGGAAAAATCGCGCCCATCAGTCCGAGCTTGCCGGCTTTCTTGATTGCTTCCAGCGGGAAAATCTGCTCTTCGTCCCACTCGAGCACATGTGGGCCAATTTCCGTTTCAGCGAACTCGCGCACTGTTTTGCGCAGGTGTACCTGTTCCGGGGTCAAGTCGAAATCCATCGCGCTCCTAAACGATCTCTTCTGTGTGAATGTCCCAACGAACGGTGCGTTTTTGCAGATAGCTTTCCACCGCCATGCGGCAAGCGATCGAGACCCGATAGCCGAGTTCGATGGGACAACTGGGTTGCGCGCCGGAGCGCAAGCACTCGAGAAAATTTTGCATGTGGGCGTTGGGTGAGGTCGCGGTGCGACCAAGCAGCTCGCTGGCTTCCGGCCGGTTCACTCGCTGCGGCAAGTAGCGAATGTGCTGCCCGCGCACTAGGGTGCCATCCGTGCCCAGCACCTCTTCAGTAACGCCCAGTTGATTGTTGCCAAATCCGGAATCCCAACTGAGGAGTAGATCCTCCGGCTGCTCGAGCGAAACGTGCATGGTGTCGGGGACTTCGCGGCCGTCGCGCCACAAATAAATGCCACCCGTCATGGTCACGGATTTTGGAATCTGCAGGTTCAGGGTTTTATACCAGAACGCAAGCTGCTGGCTGAGGTTTTCATGCACGCCTCCGCCGGAGTAGTCCCAGAAATAGCGCCAGTTGGTGTAGCGATTGGCGTCGAATTCGCGACGGCCATCGAAGTGTTCCCAGGCGATCGTATCGAGACCCATGTCCGGGTACACTGGCCGCGCCCATTGCGGCCGGCCATGCGGCGTGTTCCGGAAATTGTGCATGTGGATAGCGGTGATGCGGCCCGCCTGCCCGTTCTCCAGAAACCGCCGCGCGTCGAGAACATGCCCGGACGAGCAAGACTGATGGCCTACCTGCACGACTCTTCGTGCTGCCTTTTGCGCCGCAACCATACGCTTGGCCTGTTCCACCGTGAAGGCCATGGTCTTCTCTACGTAAACGTGTTTGCCGGCGCTGAGCGCGTCAATCAAGGGCTCGCAGTGGAGGTGCTGCGGCGTCGCAATCATCACCGCGTCGATGGTCTTGTCATCGAGTAGCGCGCGATAATCCAGATGCAAGGCTTCCGGGCTGAACGGCCGGGATTCTTCCAGCCGGCGCGTGTACACGTCTGCGACCGCCACAATCTGCACGTCCGGGAAAGCCAGTGCCTGGCGCGCCAGCTCGGTCCCGCGCGCGCCTGCGCCGATCAAACCGACACGAATTCGCTCGTTGGCCCCCAACAGCGTCGATGCCAGGCCAGAGGCAACTGTTCCAATAAACTTCCGGCGTGAATTCATGCAGGTGTCAACACTATCTTAGCGTCAACGACCATGTGCCATCTTGAGATGGTATGACTATCAGGATGGATAAAGCTGGCCGAGTGATTCTTCCCAAGGCGGTGCGGGATCGGCTTGGGCTGCAAGCCGGCGCTGACCTCGAAATCCAGGAAACCCCGGAGGGTATTGTCCTCCGGCCCGCGAACCGGCGGCCCTCCCTGGTCAAGAAAGGCAACTTCTTGGTTCACACCGGCGAGGTGCCCCCAGGCTATGACATCCTCAAGGCGATTGACCACGATCATGAGGAACGAATGCGCAAGGCGTGGGACCGGTGATGCGGCAGTTACGCGGCACCCGCAAATCGCCTCATCTCTCGCCGCCCTCGACGAGCTGAGCCGCACATGGCCCAACCACTCCCTGCACAATACCAACGGCTTCTCGTTGTCCACTGGCGTCACCCTGCCCGTTCCACTGGCCCTGACGTTTTTACATTTGCACAAGCTTTGAGTGGCTTTAGCCTGTGCTTTCCATTCCACTGGCCCGGTCCGGCCTTACCGATAAAATTTCTTCGCCGTGATGCGACGCGTCAGTGGCGGAAGACGCCCCACTCCATGGTGCCTTCCACCGGCCGGTTGTACGCCGCCGACAGTGAAATCGCCAACACAGTGCGCGTTTCGCGGGGATCGATGATGCCGTCGTCCCAAAGTCGCGCGGTGGCGAAGTAGCAATCGGACTCGCCTTCGATCTGCTGCTCCAGCGCCACGCGGGCTTCAGTCAATTTGGATTCATCCACCGGCATCTTCGCTTTGATCAGCGCTTCGCGCTTGATGATGTCCATGACGCCGGAAAGTTGCTGCGGTCCCATGACGGCGATCTTATGGTTCGGCCAGGTGAACAGGAAGCGCGGATCATAGGCGCGGCCACACATCGCGTAATTTCCGGCGCCGTAGGAACCGCCAATCATCACCGTGATCGCGGGAACGGTGGAATTGGAGACCGCGTTGATCAGCTTGGCCCCATTGCGGATGATGCCGCCTTCTTCAAACGACTTGCCCACCATGAATCCGGTGATGTTCTGCAAAAAAATCAGCGGAATGTGCTGTTGATTGCAGAGCTCGATAAACTGCGCGCCCTTGCCTGAGGATTCCGACATCAGAACGCCGTTGTTCGCCAGAATACCAACCGGATAGCCGTGAATGCGGGCAAAGCCGGTGACCAGGGTGATGCCGTATTCGGACTTAAATTCGAGGAAGCGGGAGCCATCCACTATGCGGGCGATCACTTCGTGGGCTTCAAATGGTACGCGAATGTCGGAGGAGACGATGCCTAGCATTTCATCCGCGTCGTAGACCGGCTCCTCAAACTGCTCTCGCTGCGGAGTGGGCGGCTTCTCAAGATTGAAGTAGCTGACGATCTCGCGCGCGAGACGGATGCCGTCCACTTCATCCTCGGCCAGGAAATCGGACAAGCCGGAAATGCGGGAGTGCATCTCCGCGCCGCCGAGCTCCTCTTCCGTGGAAATTTCGCCGGTGGCCATTTTCACCAGCGGCGGGCCGGCCAGAAACACCTGCGCCTGACGTTTGACCATGATCACGTAGTCGGACATGCCGGGCAGGTAGGCGCCGCCCGCGGTGGAACTTCCAAAGACCACGGCGATGGTGGGGATGCGTTGCCTGGAGCGGCGAGTGAGTTCCCGAAAGCCGCGGCCTCCAGGCACGAAAATCTTGCTCTGCACCGGCAGATCGGCGCCCGCTGACTCCACCAGCAGAATGGTGGTCAGGCAGTTTTGCAGAGCAATGTCCGCCAGCCGGGCATTTTTCCAGACGCCCGCTTCCCCCGTGGAGCCTCCTTTGATGGTGGCTTCATTGGCGATGATCATGCACTCGCGCCCTTGCACCAGGCCGATGCCGGCGATGACTCGCGCCCCGGGAACTTCATCGTCGATCCCAATCCCGGCGAGCGGCGCGATTTCGAGAAAGTACGAGCCTTCATCGAGCAGCAGCTCGACCCGGTCGCGCGGCAGCAACTTGCCGCGTTCCACATGGCGTTGCGAATACTTTTCGCCTCCGCCAATGGTGGACTTTTTCAGTTCGCCGCGCAAACGCTCCACGGCGCCGGACATGGCCGAGTAGTTCGACTTATAGGTTTCCGAACGGCGGTCAACGGCAGATCGAATAGGTTCCAAAGCGACAACTATCGTATCGTGACTGGCGAGAGTCAATCGGCGCTCACCAGGGAACTCGGCTTCCAACACCACGCGGTAATGTTCCGATGCCAGATGGTAGGCTGAAATCCGAGGATCTCGACATGACGAAAGGAAGCGACCAGCCGGAGCGTATTGAAGACATTCTCGAACAAGTGGCCAAAAGCCTACAAGAGATGGCCGCCCGTCAGCAACATCACGATGAGGCTTTCGAGCGGCACATAACGGAGATGAAGCTGATCCGCGAAGCCATCGCCGCCGATGCCGTAAACATCCAAAGACTGCTCAATGCTGAACTTCGCCATCGCCGGCTGACAGACCTTGAAGGCGGGGATCCGGTTTAGCCGCCGCATCTGGCAACGCTCCAGCTTAAACCGCAGTCCATGTCCTTGATCACTTCCGCGAAACCTCCGGCCAGTTCAGCTACGATAAAGTGTACATGTTAGATGGAAGCAAAGTCGCCGACATGGAGCCAAGCGACATCATCGTTAAGGATCCGGACATTCTCGGAGGAACTCCCGTTTTTCGCGGCACCCGCGTCCCGTTTCAAGCCCTTTTGGACTACCTGGAGGGCGGGCAAACTCTGGACGAATTTCTAGACGATTTTCCGACCGTATCCAAAGACTCGGCGGTTGCCTCGCTCGAATTCGCGAAGTCGCTGCTTGTCAGTCGACTAGGATGAAGGTCCTGTTGGACGAATGTCTCCCTCGCAAGCTCAAGGATGAGACTCCGCGATCATCAATGCATCACCGTGCCTGACGCTGGCCTCGCCGGACAGAAGAACGGACGGTTACTTTCGCTCGCTGAAGCCGCGGGTTTTGATCTCGATAGACAAGGGCCGGCAGTACCAGCAGAATTTGACTGGCCGCAATATCGCGATTCTGCTTGTCCGCGCAAGGTCGAACCGCCTCGAAGACCTGTTGCCGCACTTAGAAGCGTGCCGATCGATCATGAACTCGATCCGGCCTGGCGAACTGATACGGATCGGCAAAGCAGCATCCCGCGAAAAATCCTCGTAAACTAGAGCGATGACTTCCGATCGCCGCCGCTTCTTGCAATTTCTCGCCGCCAGCCCTTTGGCCGCCCGAGCTTGGGCACAGGATCCGGCTACTTCTATCACACGCCCCAAGGATGCCGTGAACGTCATGGACTTCGAGCCTCTCGCTCGCAAGGCTCTGCCTCCCGCGCACTGGGGTTACATGGCGACCGGCGTAGACGATGACAAGACGCTGCACATGAATCGCGAGGCCTTCGATCACTATCAACTGCGTGCACGCCGGCTGGTTGACGTCACTCACGCCGATCTCAAAACCGAAGTCTTCGGCACAACGTGGGACACGCCCATCTACATCAGCGCGGTGGGCAGCCAGAAGGCCTTCCATCCGGAAGGCGAAATCGCCACCGCCCGGGCCGCCAAGGCCAAAAAGACTACACAGATGCTATCCACGGTCTCCTCCACCGCCGTGGAGGAGGTCGCCAACGCATTAGGCACGGCGCCCTGGTATCAGCTCTACATGCCCACTACCTGGGACGACACCGAAAAAATGGTCAAGCGCGCCGAGGCCGCCGGTTGCCCCGTGCTTGCGTGGACCATCGATCTGCTGGCCGGCCGCAACACGGAAACGGGGACCCGTTTCGCCCGCGCCGATCAGCGGGACTGTTCGGTCTGTCATAAAACCTCCCCCAAGGCCGGCGCGAGCCTTCAGCGCAACCAAGGAAAGCCAATGTTCGCCGGTCTTTCGGGAAATATGAACCCGCCCGGCGCCACTTGGAGCTACGTCGAGCGCTTGAAGAAAATGACCGGGATGAAGCTGCTGCTGAAAGGCATCGATACGGCCGAGGACGCCAAGCTCGCGCGTGAGCACGGCGCCGACGGCGTGATCGTCTCCAACCACGGAGGCCGCGCCGCCGAAACCGGACGAGGCACCATCGATATCCTCCCCGAAGTGGTGGACGCCGTAGGCCCGCAGTTTCCCGTTTTCGTCGACGGCGGCTTCCGCCGCGGCACGGACGTGTATAAGGCCCTGGCTATCGGCGCGCGCGCCGTGGGCATCGGCAGGCCCTACATCTACGGCCTGTCGGCATTCGGGCAAGAGGGCGTGGAGCAAATCCTCGACATTTTCCGCGCCGAACTGACGCTTACCATGCGCCAGTGCGGAACACCCTCCATCGCCCAAATCAGCAGAGCGTCGATCCTCCGGAACGGAACGCGGCTATAACGAGATGTGCTACCGCCGGAAGGCGGCTGAAACGTCTGTGAGGCGCGTACGGATCACTGGCCCGCCGGAGCTCCGGCATTTCTCGATTCCGCTGGGCTCCTGCTCGCCACTATCGTCGTTGAGACATCACGGCCCGAAGAACGTTATTGATGCGGGTGGAATAGCCGGCGCCGTATTGCTGAAGCCATTCGAATACGTCGACGTCCAGGCGCACGGCCACCAATTTCTTCGGAGGCCGCCGGAACTGGGTAAGCTGCTGATCGGTAAGCGCCGGAATATCGGAATAGTCGATCTGAGAAAGGCCGGAGCGTTTCTGCCTCCTTGCAACACCGCTTAGCGCCGCCTTCTGGCGTTCGTTAAGGGGCTTGTTCCAGATAGATTCGGCGCTCACGCGGATCTGCTTCCCGAGCCGAGATGATGCGGATGACTTCTTCGCCATTTTGATTCTCCTCACGATACACATGCACCACAAGCAGTACAGCCTTCCGTACAGCACCGATCGCGTGCCAACGCTGCTCACCGTCGACCACGCGGTCTTTGCGCAGCATCAGATAGGGATCGGCGAATACGCGCGATGCGGTTTCAAAATCGATGCCCGCGTGCTTCTTTTGGTTTGACCGGTTCTTTGCAGAATCCCATTCGAAGCCCATGGTGTTATACATAACGTATAACACGCGCGGGAATCCGATGCTGCTGCGCTTGTGCGGAGCAGCATCGTTTTGGCAGGCTGCAAACAAGAACGGCAATCAAAAAATAATGTCGAAATCCGCCGTATACCTTCGCTTGTGCTGTCCAAAGAAAATGCCGTACTCCGCATCGGCGATGTTTCCATGCACGGTGTCGGGGTTGAAATGGTTGCTCAGGTTGTAACCGCTCACAGAGAGCCGCACCGCGTACTTCGGGGTCACTTGAAAATCCTTAGAGATGCGCGCGTCAAAGGAGAAGAAGTTCGGAAAGCGTTGGGCGTTGGGAGTGGCAGCGTATTGTTGGGCGGCATCCGTGATCAGGTAAGGAAACCCGTTGCGGTATTCCACAATCGGCGCGATGCGAAACTTCCAGGGCAAGCGCAGCAGGCCGTACATGAGAAACCGGTTAGGCAAGTCGCCGGGAAGATTGGCGAACTGGTTGGTGCGGATAATCGGGATTGGATAGCTGCCTAGGTATTGATTGAAATCGTTGAGATCGCCGCGAATGCGGCTGTGCACGTAGGAGAAAAAGAGCTGGCGCGTTTCTTCGCCCAGGCGCAGGCGCGCAGTCAGCTCGAACTGGCGGTAACGGGACTGGCCATTGCCATCCAACACCAGGGCCGCGGAAGTTCCGGAGACCGTGGGATTCAGCGTGATGAGCTCCGACGCCGCGTTGGAAAGGAAACTGGCGCGCAGTTTGAAAATTGAACCCACCGGCTGGTCGATCTGCAGATTGTAGGTATCGCTGTGCGGGGAAAAATTGCCAGGCTGGGCCTTCCGGTCCACAAATGGGTACTTGGTCAACACTTGGCTGATGATGTTCAGGTAAACCAGCGGGCCGGAGATGATTGTGCTGTCGGGATTGTAAGTGGTGATGACCTGCTCGGGATAATGATTCAGCTCATACACGTTGAGCGGGACGCGATCGAAGAACAAACCAAATCCGCCGCGGATGACGGTTCCCAGAGACGCAAACGGAGTCCAGGCGGCGCCGAAGCGGGGCGCAAACCGGAAGCTTCCGGTCACCCGCTGCGTTTCGGCGCGCAACCCATAATCGAACGCCAGATTAGACCGCAGTTGCCAGTGGTCCTGGCCGAAAAACGACATCTCCACGTCGCTACGGTCAAAGGGTTGCCCACCGGTGAAGTTGATCTGTTGAAGAAGCTGATTTTGCGCTCCAAGCACGCTGATGGAATTGGCGTGAAACTGGCCGTCATCATCGGTGCGAGCAATGCTGGTGCCAAATTTCAGATTGTGCCCATTGCCAACCGCGCTGCCGCCACCAAACAGATTCGGGGAATACGTTTCCAGCCATTCAATACGGGACGCGCCGCGACTCTCCGACGCGAAGTAACTGCCCAGATTTCCGGTCGGAGTGAGCACCATGGGGTTGTTGCCGTTGCCCCAGACGTTGGCGTCGAAATTGGTGACGGAAACGGTGTTCTCCAGCAGGCCGCTCTTCAGGGAAACGTGGTCGGAGATGGTGCCGGCGTAGTTGCGTGTGGCGGAATTGGGCGAGACGGGCTCAGGATTGAAATAGTTCAAGTTCACGGCGTCCCTGCGCTGGGGAGCGACATGAAACGTGGCGGTGAGGATTTGTTTGGCGGAAAGCAGGTAATCGAATTGCGAAAACGAATTGAAGCCTTCCACCTTCTGCTCATTGAAAGGGAACGGGAGCGTGATCACCGGAGTCTTGCGAACTTCGTACTCCACACCCTCTGAGAAATAGAGTTTGTCCTTGATCAGCGGACCACTGAAATTGAGACGGGGCGTGGCGTCGCGGACGCCTCTCAGATGCCAACTTCGAAAGCGAAAATCGGGAAACGGGTCGTTGACGTCGAACTTCCACTTGTCGCCGCCGCGTTTGGTCTCCACCGATACCAGGCCCGAGGTGAACCGTCCGTATTGCGCCAGAAACGGCGTTTGAAACACGTTCAGCGTTTCCACGCTGTCGATCGGAATGGTAGGACCGAACTGACCGGTAGCGGGATCGGTGGCATCCACGGAGTTCACAATCAGCGCGCTGCGGTGCTCGCCGGTGCCGGAGATCTTCAGTCCTCCTTCAGGCGAGCGAACCACACCGGGAATCAGCGGGAGCGCGTCCGCCACGGTGGCCGGCCGGTTGGGCAGTTCACGGACCTCAGCCACCCGTACTTCCGACGCTGTGGCGGCGCTCTCCGTCACCGGGTTGATGGTCCCGTGCACATCCACGCTGTCGCGGCGCTCCGTTTCCGCCGCGAAGACCAGGTCCAGATTGAGAACGCCACCGGAAGGGATTTCAATGGCCGGTTGCTGCAGCGAGTGATATCCCGGTTTGTTCGCCTCGAGATCGTAGGCGCCGGCCTTGAGCCCGGACAGCCGGGCAATTCCATCGGCATCGGTCTCGCCCACGGCGACTATTTCCGCTCCCTGGCGGAGCAGAATCTGCGCAGCCGGCACCATCTTACCAGTGGTGTCTTTTGCCGTGATTTGCAGACCTGCTTGCTGCTGCGCCCAAGCTGGGGCGGCGGCGGCGATCAGCAGCAATGAAAAAGTGGGGAGATTCATGGCAGCGGGCAATCTGCCTCACAAAGGTATGGGACGCGCCATAACGTTCATCGTTGCAAAAAGTTAGTCCTCAACCAAAGGTATACTCAAAATTCTGGAATGGTAAAAAAGAAAGTCTGCATGCTGGGTTCCTTCGGTGTCGGCAAAACCAGCCTGGTTATGCGATCGGTAAAGAGCATTTTCGACGCCAAGTATCACACCACGGTCGGCGTAAAGACGGACACAAAGCTAATGGTGTGTAACGGGCGCGAACTGACCATCATGCTGTGGGACATGGCGGGCGAAGAGACCGGAGCGCCGGTGAAAATCAATCAGGTTCGCGGCGCCGCGGGCTACTTTCTAGTAGTGGATGGCCTGCGCAAGGCGACGCTCGACGTGGCGCTGAGTATCCAGCAGCGTGTGGAAGGCGAGGTCGGGAAGCTTCCCTTTCTCCTGCTGGCCAACAAAGCCGACGAGCGCGAGCAGTGGGAGATAGACGACGTGGCGTGGAACGATTTGCGGCAACGGGGCTGGACCATTCTGGAGACCAGCGCCAAAACCGGCGTGGGCGTGGAGGAAGCCTTCACGCAGTTAGCCGAGAGTCTGCTAAAGGGGGAGGATGGCAACGACTAGCGGTGCAGTTCAATCCCCGCTTAGCGCCGTCCCCGGCCTGCTTGGCGCGGCGGTGTTTGAAGAGACCGGAAACGGTCAATTTGCGCCGATTAGCACGTTGCCGGAGTGGCTGCCAATCGCAGACAACCCGGTGAACCTGGGCGACCAGTTTCCCGTGATGGAGCTGTTCCGAGACGAATTTGAAGCAGTGTGGCAGCAGCCGGAGCCCGCGCGTTGCGAGTCGGATATCTGGACTGAGGCAGACCCACGCGGCGGCGAGCAGTATCTGCAAGCCTTAGCCAGCAATGCCGGCGGCCGGCGCCTGTTAATTATCCGTGCCCTGCCGCAGGAGACGTTCACTCGCCAGCAACTGGCGCACGATCTCGAATTGGCCAATGAGCGAGCCGAACGCGCCACGCGAGCCAAAAGCGATTTTCTCGCCGTCATGAGCCACGAGATTCGCACGCCGCTAAACGCCATTATCGGCATGGCCGATGTGCTGGCGTCCACGGGGCTCACCCCGGAGCAGAAAAAGTGCGTGGAAGTGTTTCAGCGCAACGGCGTCAATCTGCTCAATCTGATTAACGACATCCTGGACGTATCCAAGGTGGAAGCCGGCAAGCTGGAACTGGAGTCTGTCAATTTCGAGCTGCGCGACGTGATTGCGCGAGCCTTTGAGGTGATTGAAATCCGCGCCACGCAGAAGGGACTCCGGCTGCTCAGGGAGATTGCGCCCGAAGTACCGGCCTATCTGGTGGGTGATCCCAACCGCCTGCGCCAAGTGATGATCAATCTGCTGGGAAACTCCCTGAAATTCACCGAGCGCGGTTCCTTGACCGTGCGCGTGGAACGGGACGCGCAGGATAGCTATCTTCGTTTCGCCGTCGCCGATACCGGTATCGGCATCCCTCAAGACAAACTCGGCCGGCTCTTTGAGACGTTCTCGCAAGCTGACAGTTCGACGACGCGCAAGTACGGAGGGACCGGCCTGGGGCTAAACATATCCAAGCGAATTGTCGAACGGATGAACGGAAGGATCTGGGTGGAAAGCAAGCCGGGCGAAGGTAGCACGTTCTTGTTTACCGCGCTCCTGCCAGCAGGCGGGCCGCCGGAGGAGCAAGTCCTTCCCGCCTCCCCCATCACTCTGGAACAATCGACGGAAGATATCGGCGTGCTGCTGGTGGATGATTCCGAAGACAACCGGTTTCTGTTCATGGCCTACCTCAAAGACACGCCTTGTATCGTCGACCTGGCGGAAAACGGCGAGGAAGCAGTGCGGCTGTTCCGTCAAAACCAATATGACGTCGTTTTGATGGATGTGGAAATGCCGGTGATGGATGGCTACACGGCGACGCGAGAGATTCGCAAGATCGAGTCGACCCGCCAGGACGCGCCCACACCGGTGATCGCGCTGACGGCGCATGCCATGGCGGACATGGCCGACAAGGCCCGCGAGGCCGGGTTTAGCGGTCATCTCCTCAAGCCGATTCGCCGGGCGGTATTGCTGGAGGCGCTGGCGGCGCATGCCAAACCTACCCATGCCAGGCAGCCCGCGGCCTGCACGGTGAGCGTGGATGCCGGAATGGAAGACATCGTTCCCGGCTACCTGGAAAAGCGCCGCGTCGAAATCGATAAGTATCGCCAGGCGCTGGCCGGTGGCGATTTCGAATCGATCCGGATGATGGGGCATAAATTGAAAGGAACCGGGGGCGGATACGGCTTCCCGGTTCTGACGGAGATTGGTGGGAAACTGGAAGAACTGGCCCTCGCTAAGAATGCCGAGGGGTTGCGGGCGAAGATAGAAGAGTTGGCGCAGTACGTAAACAGCGTAAAGTTAGAGTTCAAGCGGTAAGACAGGAATACGGGGAGGCTGCCGGTGCTATTGCGTTTTTGGGGTACGCGTGGGTCCATCGCGACGCCTGGCCCAGGCACCAACAAGTTTGGTGGCAACACATCGTGCGTTGAAGTGGTGACCAACTCCGGCGCCCGCTTTATCCTCGATTGCGGAACTGGTGCGCGGGCGCTCGGCGCGCATTTGATGAGTCATGGCCCCCATCCGCTGGAAGCTCACATTTTGCTCAGCCACACGCATTGGGATCACATCCAGGGCTTTCCGTTCTTTGCGCCGGTCTTTGTGCCCGGCAACCGCTTTGTGCTGTGCGGTCCGCAGGGATGCCACCGCTCTCTGCCCGACGTTCTCTCCGGGCAGATGGAGTACACCTACTTCCCGGTGGAACTGGGACAACTGGGCGCGGAGATGATCTATCAGGATTTGGCCGAGGGCGTTCATGAGTTGGCCGGCGTACGGGTTACGGCACAGTTTCTCAACCACCCGGCCGTAACGCTCGGCTACAAACTGGAAGCCGACGGCGTGTCGTTGCTGTACCTGTGCGATCACGAGCCGTTCTGGGAAAAGCTCTGGCGCTCGGAAGCCGAGCCCGGCAAACTCGATTCGATTCTGCACGGAGGCGACCGGCATCACGCCGCATTCATGGAGAATGCCGACGTGGTGATCCACGATGCGCAGTACACCACGGAAGAATATCCCGCCAAACGCAATTGGGGCCACAGCACCTACGCCTACGTCACCCAGATCGCGGCAGCCGCCAAGGTAAAGCGGCTGTTTCTGACGCATCACGATCCCCTCCACGACGATAACTTTCTCTGCGGTACGGAAGAGAAAGCGCGGGAGATCGTTCGATCGCTGGAATCGCCCATGTACGTTTCCTGCGCTTACGAAGGCTGCGAGGAGCGCTTTGAGAACACCGCGCCCAATCATGAGCTGGTGGACACACAAATCTCGGACCCGATTTGCGGCTGTTCCCTGCGCATACTGATTGTCGACGATGACGAGGACATTCGAGTGCTGGCGCGCAAGGCGCTTACCCAAGGCGGCCACCGCGTTTTGGAGGCGGCGGACGGAAATGAAGGGTTGCGGATGATCGAGAAGCGGAAACCCGAGCTAATCATCCTCGATTTGAACATGCCGGCGCCGGACGGCCTGGAAGTCCTCCGGATCTTGCGATCCAAGCCCGAGACGGCCTCCATTCCGGTGCTGGTGCTCACCGCGCGCGGGGACGAGGACAGCACGCGCAACAGCTTCGAGCTGGGCGCAACGGATTTCTTAAACAAGCCGTTTACGCAACCGCAACTGGATGCGCGGGTGCGTTCCTGTTTTGCCCGAGCCACCCGGGCGCAGTAAGATCTGGAAATCACAAGGAGATTCCGAAAATGACGCCAACAGAAGACCAGGACGCCCGGACAGCGCAGGTTGTGCCGGCCAGCGCCGGCAACGTCGACAAGATCCGCGATATTCTTTTCGGCACCCAGATGCGCGATTATGAAACTCGATTCGCGCGCCTGGAGGAGACGTTGCTCAAGGAGACGGCGGACCTGCGCGAGAGCAGCCGGCGCCGGTTTGATCAACTGGAAACCTTCGTCAAGAAAGAACTCGAAGCCATGGAAGCCCGCGTCAAAATGGAGCGGGAAGAACGCACCGAAGTGGCCAGCCAGCATGCGCGCGAATTGAAGGAACAGCACGAAACCTTCCACCGCCGCCTGCGCGATCTGGACGACCGCGGCGCCCACGTGGAGCGCGACCTGCGCGACCAGTTGCTGCAGCACGCCAAGAATCTAACCGAGGCCATGCGCGCCCATCACGAGGATCTGACCGGGCACATCGAGAAACGTTTTCAGGAATTGCGGCACGGAAAAACGGATCGCGCCGCACTGGCCAGCCTGTTCAATGAAGTCGCTTTGCGCCTCAACGACCAGTTTCAGATCCCCGGCGCCGACCACTCGTGAAAAGCAGGTAGCGTGCGCCGCTGTCTATGAGCCGGCGGTCGCGACGGAGCTCCGGCGGAAGCGGGTCTTAATCGCAATAATGATTCGGCGGAACAGATAAATCGCAGCGCAGAGGCAGACCACCACCAGCGACAGCACCACGACCGGATGGAACGCCATCAGCAGCGACCCGCCGGCCGAAGTGAAATCCTCGAGGACTCCCAATGCCATGTTGGAAAACGGCTCGGGGCTGGTGTTCGCCGCCAGACGTACGGCGGATTTGGTACCGTGCGACGCCAGCGCGACTCCGCCGCCCAGCAGCAGCGCGATCATGCGCACGCTGGGATCGAAACTGGCAAACGCCGAGGCGGCCAATACCGCGCCGGCCGGAATGCGGATGAACGTGTGGATCGCATCCCAAATGGAGTCCACCGCCGGAATCTTATTGGCGATGAACTCCATTGCGTAGAGAAAGCCCGCCACGCCGATAATCCACCAGCTCTCCAGCACTTTAAGATCGCCGGGCATCGTTGCCAGGCCGAGACGCTCCAGGATGCCTAGCGTCAGGACCGTCGCGTAAAGATTGATGCCGGAGAGCCAAGCGCTCCCCATGGCGAAACCGAGAGTGGATAGCCAGGCGGGCATGAGGTTGGGCGCCTACTGCTTGGCGATGATCTGATCTTTGATCTTCGCGTAGACGGCGGCGGGAACGATCTTCTTGTCCTTCAGTTCATTCTTGCCTTTATAAGGGCGGCCTTTGATAATTTTGTCCGCGTATACCGTGCCCACTCCGGGCAACGCATTCAATTCTGCGGCCGAGGCGCTATTGATGTCCACCAGCTTGGCGGCGGGAGCCGGGGCGGCTGCTTTGGCCTTGGCTGGCGCGGAGGCCTGAGCAGACGCGAGGCCGGAGCTGAGACTCAGAGCCAGGACTAATCCAAACAGTGCATGTATCAATTTCTTCATTGCGGTAGTTCTCCTTTGTCTGGACTGTAGCAGACGGAAGCACCCCAAGACAAATCCGTTATGATGAATGTAACTTCATGGAAGCAAACGATCTCCGCTATCCGATTGGCAAGTTTCAGTTCCCAGCTCAGGTGAGCGCGGACGATCGTTTACTGTTCATCGAGCAGATCGCCGAAACTCCCGCCAACCTGCGCGCTGCGTTGGAGGATTTGACGGAAGAGCAACTCAACACACCCTACCGGCCGGGCGGCTGGACGGTGCGCCAGGTAGTGCACCATGTGCCCGATAGCCATATGAACAGCTACATCCGCTTCCGCTGGGCGCTGACGGAAGACGATCCGCCGGTAAAGGGTTACGACGAAGCGCGCTGGGCCGAGTTGCCGGATGCCCGGACGGGTCCAGTGGACATGTCTTTAATCCTGCTGGACGCCTTGCATGTCCGCTGGACGGCTCTGTTGCGCTCGCTTTCCGAGCAGGATTTGGCGCGCACGTTCCGGCACTCCGAGCTAGGGCCGCTGCGGCTGGACAAAGTGCTGGCGCTGTACGCCTGGCACGGGCG